>ENA-UOWG01003487-UOWG01003487.1-activated-sludge-metagenome-genome-assembly--contig:-NODE-3487-length-11963-cov-4.317770_pt1 | contig 11963 bp, 9 predicted proteins | sample MGYA00238147_ERZ761563 | MGnify/ENA primary metagenome ERZ761563 (study PRJEB28884, sample SAMN05720216) | anaerobic digester metagenome | isolation source: active sludge of municipal... | reverse complement strand
GGCGCCGGCGCCGGCCACCACCAGCACGGTGACCACCGGGCCGAGCTGGGTGACGGTGCCAAAGGCGGTGCCCGCACCGGAGAGGTCGGCCGCGCCGAGCTCACGCAGCAGGATGTTGAGGGTGAAGGCCACCAGCACGGTGAACGGGATGGCCACCAGCAGGGTGGGGACCAGCGAGACCCGCGCGATCATCCAGGTCTGGTCGAGGAACTCGCGGAACTGGAAGGGCCTGCGGAAGGTTTCCCGGAACGTCTCCAGCGACATGTCCATGAACCCGCCCACGGCGCGGGCCGGGACCGCAAGTTGTGAAAGCAACTCAGCATTCCCTTCCCGGCGCGAACGTCGCCCCGACAGCTATCTCTCCACCGGCTGGCGATATCACCGTGAGCCGGATCATACTAACTGGATTGCAATTTTCAGTCAAAGCGCAAACAATCGACCGGTCAAAAAAGTGTTTTCCCAGGTCAAAGGTAGCGTTTTGGCCTCAAACTAGAACACGTTCAGCAGTCGTGCGGGGACCCGCAGCCCCCCGTCCACGGCTATTCGTCCATCAGCCCCATCGCCGAGAACCCTACCCCAAGCTCCCGCTCAGCAAAGTACGATCCGAGGTTATCGCCGAGTTCGCCGGCGTCCCAGGCCGGGCCGGCGGCGCGGAAGTGCGCGGCGGCCACCGGGGCCGCGACCAGCGTGACGGCCGGTCCGTAGACCACGAACAGCTGGCCGGTGACCTGCTCGGAGACCGGCGAGGCCAGGTAGCGCACCAGTTCCACCACGTGCTCGGGCGACAGCGGGTCGACCTCGCCGGCGGGCGGTTCGTCGCCGAACACGTCGGCGGTCATCGCGGTGCGGGCCCGCGGGGCGATCGCGTTGGCGCGCACCCCGTAGCGGGCCAGGCCGCGGGCGGCCGACAGCGTCAGCGCGGTGATGCCGGCCTTGGCGGCGCCGTAGTTGGCCTGCCCGGGCGGGCCGGCCATCCCGGCCTCCGAGGAGGTGTTGATCAGCCGGCCGTACACCGTGCCGCCGGCCGCCTTGGCGGCGTCGCGCCAGTAGGTGGCGGCGTTGCGGGTCAGCAGGAAGTGGCCGCGCAGGTGCACCGCGAGCACCGCGTCGAAGTCCTCGTCGGACATGTTGAACAGCATCCGGTCCCGGGTGATCCCGGCGTTGTTGACCACCACGGCCAGCCCGCCGAGCCGGTCGGCGGTGGCGACCAACTCGTCGGCGGTGCTGCGGGCACTGATGTCACCGGCGACCGCGACCGCCTTGCCACCGGCCGCGGCAACCGCGTCGATCACGTCGGAATTGGCCAGCGCGGCGGCCATGTCGTTGACCACCACGGTCGCCCCGGAGCGGGCCAGGCCGATCGCCTCGGCGCGGCCCAGCCCGGCGGCGGCACCGGTGACGACCGCCACCCGTCCGGCGAGGTCGGTGGCTGCTGTTTCGGATGTCACTTTATGAATACCTCTAGTCTTTGCGGCTCAGGGCGGCGCGGGGGCAGTCGGCGATGGCCTGTTCGGCCGCCGCCTCCCGGTCCGCGGGGATCTCGTCCACGGTCACTACGGCGAACTCGTCATCGTCGAGTTCGAACAGGTCCGGGGCGATTCCCACGCAAATCGCATTGCCCTCGCAACGGTCACGATCGACTACCACGCGCATCCTGCCACTCCCTCCACCAAACGGGCACCTTGGCCCCCGACTGTAGACCCCAAGACTAGAACGTGTTACAACCGGGGGGAAGAGGATGGGCCGGATCGGTCCAACGGCCACTAGAAGCGAGGACGCACGGATGCGTATCGGCTATACCCCTGAGCAGGAGGACCTGCGCCGCGAGTTGCGCGCGTACTTCGGCAAGCTCATGACCCCCGAGCGCGCCGAGGCGCTGGCGTCCAACGAGGGCGAGATGGGCCGCGGCAACGTCTACCGGGAAACCGTGGCGCAGATGGGCCGGGACGGCTACCTGACGCTGAACTGGCCGACCGAGTACGGCGGCGCGGGCCGGGGCCCGATGGACGCGCTGATCTTCACCGACGAGGCCGCCATCGCCAGCGTGCCGGTGCCGTTCCTGACCATCAACAGCGTCGCGCCGACCCTGATGGCGTTCGGCAGCGAGGAGCAGAAGAAGTTCTTCCTGCCCAAGATCGCCGCCGGTGAACTGCATTTCGCGATCGGCTACTCCGAGCCGGAGGCCGGCACCGACCTGGCCGCGCTGCGCACCAGCGCGGTCCGCGACGGCGACGACTACGTCATCAACGGCCAGAAGATGTGGACCTCGCTGATCGCCTACGCCGACTACGTGTGGCTGGCGGTGCGCACCAACCCCGAGGCCAAGAAGCACCGCGGCATCTCGATGCTGATCGTGCCGACCACCGCCGAGGGGTTCTCCTGGACCCCGGTGCACACCGTGAGCGGGGTGGACACCTCGGCCACCTACTACTCCGACGTGCGGGTGCCGACCTCGGCCCTGGTCGGCGAGGAGAACGCCGGCTGGAAGCTGGTCACCAACCAGCTCAATCACGAGCGGGTGGCGCTGGTTTCCGCGCAGCCGATCTACGTGGCGCTCGACGGCGTCCGGGAGTGGGCGCAGCACACCACCGATGTGCACGGCAAGCCGCTGATCGACTCGCAGTGGGTGCAGCTGAACCTGGCCCGGGTGCACGCCAAGGCCGAGGTGCTCAAGCTGATCAACTGGGAGCTGGCCTCGGCCGACTCCTCGCCGTCGCCGGCGGACGCCTCGGCGGCCAAGGTGTTCGGCACCGAGCTGGCCACCGAGGCCTACCGGCTGCTGATGGAGGTGATGGGACCGGCGGCCACGCTGCGCGCCGGCTCCCCCGGCGCGCTGCTGCGCGGCCGGATCGAGCGGATGCACCGCTCCGCGCTGATCCTGACCTTCGGCGGCGGCACCAACGAGATCCAGCGCGACATCATCGGCATGGTCGCGCTCGGCCTGCCCCGAGCCAACCGCTAGCGCGAGAACGAGGAACCCCCCATGGATTTCACCCAGTCCGAAGCCTCCGTCGACCTCGGCGGCCTGGTCCGCACCATCACCGAGTCGATCTGCACCAACGATCATCAGCGCGCCCTGGACGCCGCGCCACAGCGCTTCGACCGCGCGCTGTGGGCCAAGCTGATCGGCGCCGACGTGCTCAGCGCGGCCGCCCCCGAGTCGATCGGTGGCGGCGGCTACGGCGTCGCCGAGCAGACCGCGATCCTCACCGCACTGGGCCGGCAGCTGGCCGCGGTGCCCTACCTGGAGTCGGTGGTCGCCGCCGCGGGCGCGCTCGCCGAGTTCGGTGACGACGACGCCCGGGCCCGCTGGGCCGCCCCCGCGGTGGCCGGCGAGCAGCTGCTCGCCGTCGCGGCCACCCCCGAGGTGGGCGGCCCGCCGGTGCGCGCCGAGGGCAACGTGCTGACCGGGGCGCTGACCCAGGTGGCCTACGGTTCGGTGGCCGACGCCTTCCTGGTGGTCGCCGAAACCGGTTCCGGCCCCGCGGTCTTCGTCATCGAGGCCGGCGCGGCCGGGCTGACCAGGACCGACCTGGACACCACCGGGCGCGGCCCGGTGGCGGCCCTGACGCTGGCTTCGGTGACCGCCGCGGCCCGGCTCGGCGACGGCGCGTCGGCCTGGCTGCGTGACCGGCTGGCCCTGGGCTACAGCGCATTTCAGCTCGGCGTGCTGGAGCGCGCGCTGGAGCTGACCGCACTGTATGCCCGCGAGCGCGAGCAGTTCGACCGGCCGATCGGCAGCTTCCAGGCCGTCGCGCAGCGGCTGGCCGACGGCTACATCGACGTCAAGGGCCTGCGGCTGACGCTGACCCAGGCCGCGTTCAGCGGCGCGGCCACCGACATCGCCTCGGCGGCGTTCTGGGCGGCCGAGGCCGGGCACCGGGTGGCGCACACCGCGGTGCACGTGCACGGCGGCGTCGGCATCGACATGGATCATCCGGTGCACCGGTACTTCCTGGCCGCCAAGCAGATCGAGTTCAACCTGGGCGGCGCCACCGGCCAGCTGCTCGGGCTCGGCGCTCTGCTGGCCGACGCCCCGGTGTGACCGCGACGGTCACCGGCCTGCTGGCGGCGCTGGCCGACGTCGAGGACCGCGGCATCTACGATGCCGAGGCCCCCGACGGCGCGTTTGTCAGCTGGCGCAACCACATTCGGGATGCCGCGGCGCTGGCCGCGGCGCTGCGGGCCCGGCTGGATCCGGCCCGGCCACCGCATGTCGGGGTGCTGCTGGGCAACACCGAGTTCTTCTCCCGGATGCTGGTGGCCGCCGCGCTCGGCTCGCTGGTGACCGTCGGGCTCAACCCGACCCGGCGCGGGGCGGCGCTGGCCCGCGACGTCGCGCACGCCGACTGCCAGCTGGTGCTCGGCGATCGCACCGGCGCCGGGCTGCTGCCCGGCGTGCTCGACGTCGAGTCGCCCGAGTTCGCCGCCGAGCTGGCCGAATTCGCCGGTGCCCCGGTGCTGTTCCCAGGCCCCGACCCCGACGAGCTGTTCATGCTGCTGTTCACCTCCGGCACCAGCGGGGATCCCAAGGCGGTGCGCTGCACACACGCCAAGGTCGCCGGGCCGGGCGTGATGCTGTCGCAGCGGTTCGGGCTGTGCCCGGCCGACACCTGCTACCTGGCGATGCCGCTGTTCCACTCCAACGCGATCATGGCCGGCTGGTCGGTGGCGGTGGCCGCCGGTGCGTCGATCGCGTTGCGGCGCAGGTTCTCCGCGTCCCGGTTCATCCCGGACACCCGGCGGTTCGGCGCCGGCTACGCCAACTACGTCGGCAAGCCGCTGTCCTACATCCTGGCCGCCCCGCCGGCCCCCGACGACGCGGACAACCCGCTGCGGGTGCTGTACGGCAACGAGGGCGCGGCGGCCGACCTCACCGAGTTCGCCCGCCGGTTCGACGTGAACGTGGTCGACGGCTTCGGTTCCACCGAGGGCGGGGTGGCGATCGCCCGCACCCCGGACACCCCGGCCGGCGCGCTCGGCCCGCTGCCCGACGGCATCGACATCCTGGACCCCGACACCGGCGCCCGGTGCGCACCCGGGGTGGTCGGCGAGCTGGTGAACACCGCGGGCGCCGGGCAGTTCCGCGGCTACTACAACGATCCCGACGCCGACGCCGACCGGATGCGCGACGGCCACTATCACTCCGGCGACCTGGCCTACCGGGACGCCGCGGGCTTCGCGCACTTCGCCGGCCGGCTCGGCGACTGGATGCGGGTGGACGGCGAGAACCTGGGCACCGCCCCGATCGAGCGGGTGCTGGCCCGGTATCCGGCGGTGCTCGACGCCGCGGTGTACGCGGTCGCCGACCCGGTGGTCGGTGACCGGGTGATGGCCGCGCTGGTGCTCGACGATCCGGCGGCCTTCGACGTGGCCGCCTTCACCGAATTCCTCGAAGCGCAAACCGATCTCGGGCCGATCCAGTGGCCGTCGTATGTCCGGGTGGCCGCCGAGCTGCCGCGCACCGAGACCTTCAAGGTGATCAAGCGTCAGCTGTCCGCCGAGGGCATCGACTGCGCCGACCCGGTTTTCACCATCACCGCTCGCTGACAACAGGGGACGCCAAATGGCCCAGTGGGATACCGAGACCGACGTGCTGGTGGCCGGGTCCGGCGCGGGCGGGGCGACCGGCGCGTACACCGCCGCCCGGGAGGGCCTGGAGGTGCTGCTGGTGGAGGCCACCGACCGGTTCGGCGGCACCACCGCGTACTCGGCCGGCGGCGGCATGTGGTTCCCGGCCAACCCGGTGCTGACCCGGGCCGGCACCGACGACACCGTCGAGGACGCCCTGGAGTACTACCGCGCGGTGGTCGGCGATCGCACCCCGGCGCCGCTGCAGGAGGCGTTCGTCCGCGGCGGCGCCCCGCTGATCGAATACCTGGAGCGCGACGAGGGCCTGCGGTTTCGCCCGCTGCCCTGGCCGGACTACTTCGGCACGGCGCCCAAGGCCCGCGCCGACGGGATGCGGCACATCTGCGCCAAGCCACTGCGGGTGTCGGCCGCCCCGGAACTGCGCGAGCTGGTCCGCGGCCCGCTGGACGTCGACCGGCGCGGCGCCGCGGTGCCCGAGGACTACTTCGTCGGCGGCCGGGCGCTGATCGCCCGGCTGCTGGCCGCCACCCCGGTCGGCCCGCGCGCCCAGCGGCGCCTCGGCACCGCGCTGGTCGAGTTGGTGCTGGAGGGCGGCCGGGTGTGCGGCGCGGTGCTGGAGTGCGACGGCGTCCGGACCCGGGTCCGGACCCGGCGCGGGGTGCTGCTGGCGGCCGGCGGGTTCGAGCACAACGACGAGCTGCGGGCCCGCTACCGGGTGCCGGGCTCCTCCCGAGACACCATGGGCCCGAGCGGGAATCGGGGCCTGGCGCACCTGGCCGGGATTGCCGCCGGCGCCGACACCGACCTGATGGACCAGGCCTGGTGGTCGCCGGGACTGACCCACCCGGACGGCCGGTCGGCGTTCGCGCTGTGGTTCACCGGCGGCATCTTCGTCGACGCCGACGGGCGCCGGTTCGTCAACGAATCGGCGGCCTACGACCGGCTGGGCCGGGAGATCCTCACCGCGCAGGCCGCCGGCCGGGTCGGCCAGCGGTACTGGATGATCTACGACGACGCCGACGGCGGCATCCCGCCGGTCAAGGCCACCAACGTGTCGATGGCCGCGGCCCAGGAGTACCGGGCGGCCGGGCTGTGGCGCAGCGCCGAAACCCTGGCCGGCCTGGCCGCCGAGATCGGGGTGCCCGCGGCGAACCTGCGCGAAACCGTCGCCCGGTTCAATGATTTCGCCGACCGCGGCGTCGACGAGGACTTCGGCCGCGGCGACGAACCCTATGACCGGGCGTTCTCCGGTGGCCGGCCGCCGCTGTACCCGATCCGGCGGGCCCCGTTCCACGCGGCGGCGTTCGGGGTGTCAGACCTGGGCACCAAGGGCGGCTTGCGCACCGACGCGCACGCCCGGGTGCTGGACACCACCGGCGCGGTGATCCCCGGGCTGTACGCGGCGGGCAACACCATGGCCGCCCCCAGCGGCACCGTCTACCCCGGCGGTGGCAACCCGATCGGCACCTCGATGGTGTTCGCGCACCGCGCGGTCTGCCACCTACGCGACGCCGGCCCCGGTCACCAAGCGCCGTAAGGGGTTTCGTCGGCCGCCCGCATGCCGCCGACGTAGCCGTCCCGCTCGTGCGCGACGCCGTCGTCGGGGACCGCGAGCCGGCCGCGGATCTCCGCGACGCCGGCGTGGTTCTTGCGGTTGAGCCAGGCGGTCAGCCCGTCCAGCAGCACCGCGGCGTAGTCCGGACCGTTGCGCAGCAGCGCGGAGGCCACCTCCACCACATCGGCGCCGGCCAGCAGGTACTTGATCACCTCGTCGCCGCCGCGGACCCCGGTGCTGGCGGCCAGCGCCAGCCGGGTTCGACCGTGCAGCAACGCAATCCAGGTCATCGGCAGCCGCATCTCGGCGGCCGAGGACAGCGTCGGCCCGAGCAGCCGGGTCATGTCCTCGATGTCGATGTCGGGCTGCAGGAACCGGTTGAACAGCACCAGCCCGTCGGCGCCCGCGTCGGCCAGCCGCCGGGCCATCTGGCCCATCGAGCTGAAGTACGGGCCGAGCTTCACCGACACCGGGATGTCCACCGCCGCCCGGATCGCCGCGACGATGTCGAGGTAGCGGTCCTCGACGTCGCGGCCGTCCACGTCGATGTCGGCGGGCAGGTAGTAGATGTTGCATTCCAGCGCGGCCGCCCCGGCGTCGGCCAGGGTGCGGGCATAGTCGGTCCAGGATCCGACCGTGGCGCAGTTCAGGCTGGCGATCACCGGGACGTCGACGGTGGACACCGAGCGTTCCAGCAGCCGCCGGTAGCGCCGGGCGGCGTCGTCGTCGCCGTCGCGCAGCTGCTCCTCGAACAGCGACATCAGCACCACCGCGGCCACCCCGGCGTCGGCCAGCCGGCGCACCCCGTCGGCGGTGCGGCTCAGCGGCGAGGCGCCTGCCACCAACGGATTACGCAGCCGCAGCCCCAGATATTCGGTCGCCAGATCCATCCGCACTCCTCCCGTGGCACCCACGGTAGCCCAGCCGGGTCAGCTCGCGAAGAGAGACGGCAGCACCGCGTCGATCAGGTGCGGGCCGGGTTCGGCGAACGCCGCGCGCAGCGCTTCGGCCAGCGCCTCGGCGGTCTCGACGCGCCGGGCCGGCACCCCCATGCCCTCGGCGATCCGGACGAAATCCAGGCCGGGGGAGGTCAGGTCGAGCAGTTCGGCGGCCTTCGGGCCGGGCGCGGCGTCGGCGGCGCCGACCCGGGCCAGCTCGATGCGCAGGATGTCGTAGGCACCGTTGTTGAGGATGACGGTGGTGACGTTGAGCCGCTCGCGGGCCTGGGTCCACAGCGCGGAGATGGTGTACATCGCCGAGCCGTCGGCCTGCACGGCCAGCACCGGCCGGTCCGGGGCGGCGATCGCGGCGCCGACGGCGGCGGGCAGCCCGTAGCCGATGGCGCCGCCGGTCAGGGTCAGCACGTCGTGGGCCGGTGCCCCGGCGGTGGCGGCGGCCAGCGTCACCCCGGCGGTGTTGGCCTCGTCGACGACGATGGCCTCGGCGGGCAGCAGCGCACCGAGCACCGCCGCGGCCGACAGCGCGGTCAGCGGGCCGCCGGGCAGTTCGGGGCGGCCGGCCGGTGCGACCGGGCCGACGATCCCGGGGGCGACCTCGGCGGCCAGCGCGGCCAGCGCGGCGGCGGCGCCGCGGTGGCCGGCCAGGGTGTGCACGGCGGTGCCCTCGGGCACCAGGTCGCTCGGTTTGCCCGGGTAGGCGAAGAACGACACCGGTGACACCGCGCCGGCCAGGATCAGCTGCTCGGCCCCGGCCAGCTGCGCGGTCGCGGCCTCGGCGAAGTAGCCCAGCCGCTCCGGCGCGGGCACCCCGGCGCCGCGGCGCAGCCGGGCCGGGAAGGTTTCCACCAGCAGGCGCGCGCCGGTGCCCGCGGCGATCGCCGCGGCCGCGGCCAGCCCGTCCTCGCCGGTGGCGTCCCCGCCGATCAGCAGCACGGTGGGCGCCCCGGAGGTCAGGATCTCCGCGGCGCGGCGCAGCGCCCCGTGGTCCACGCCGGGCTCGGTGGCCGGCGCGGCGGTCACCGGCGGCGCGCCGCCGTCGGACCAGGACACGTCGGCGGGCAGGATCAGGGTGGCCACCGCCCCGGCGCGGGCGGCGCCGATCGCCGCGGCGGTGTCGGCGGCCAGCGCCGCGGTGTCGGCGCTGCGGATCACGGTGCCCGACACGGTGCGCGCGACGGCGTCGATGTCCGATTCCAGCGGCGCGTCGTAGCGCTTGTGGCCGGTCGCGTGGTCGCCGACGACGACCACCATCGGGGTGTGTGCGCGCCGGGCGTTGTGCAGGTTGGCCAGCCCGTTGCCCAGGCCGGGGCCCAGGTGCAGCAGCACCCCGGCGGGTTTGCCCGCCATTCGGGCGTAGCCGTCGGCGGCGCCGGTGGCCACCCCCTCGAACAGCGCCAGCACCCCGCGCATGGCCGGCACCCGGTCCAGCGCGGCGACGAAATGCATCTCGGAGGTGCCGGGGTTGGCGAAGCAAACCTCGACGTCGTTGGCCACCAGGGTGTCGAGCAGGGACTGCGCGCCGTTCATGGGTCTATCTAAGCGCCCGGGCCGGGTTACCGGTCGCGGATGTCGTCCAACCGCCGGGTGGCCTGCTCGAATCCGGCCACCAGCTCGGCCATGATCTCGGCGACCGGGCGGATTTCGTTCATCCGGCCGACGATCTGGCCGACCGGCATCGCCACCGCGGTCGGGTCGGTGCCCTCGCTCATCCGCTGGTGGGCCTCGCTGACCAGGATGTTCTGCAGCGGCATCGGCAGCGGCTCGGGCGCGTTGTCGGCGTCCCAGGCGTCGGTCCAGCGGCTCTTGAGCAGCCGGGCCGGCTTTCCGGTGTAGATCCGCCTGCGCACGGTGTCCGCGGAGGTGGCGGCCAGCATGGCCTCCTGGACCACGGTGGTGCCGGCGGCGGTGCGCACCCCGAGGTCGTATTCGGCGGCGGTCAGGAACGCCGAGCCCATCCAGACGCCCTGCGCGCCGAGCGCCAGCCCGGCGGCGACCTGGCGGCCGGTGCCGATCCCGCCCGCGGCCAGCACCGGGGTGTCCCCGACCGCGTCGACGATCTCCGGCCACAGCACCATCGAGCCGATCTCGCCGGTGTGCCCGCCGGCCTCGTGGCCCTGGGCGACGATGATGTCCACGCCGTTGCGCACATGCGCCAGCGCGTGTTTGGCGCTGCCGGCCAGCGCGGCGACCGGGACCCCGGCGGCGTGCACCTGCTCGATCACGTCGATCGGCGGGGAGCCCAGCGCGTTGGCGATCAGCTTGATCGGGTGCCGCAGCGCGACCTCGACGTGGCTGCGGGCCACCGAGTGCAGCCAGCCCAGCACGCCGTCGTTGCGGTTCTCGTCGGCCGGCAGCGGCGGCACCCCGAGGTCGGCCAGGGTCTTGGCGACGAAGTCGCGGTGGCCGGCCGGGATCAGCTTGTCGATGTCGACGGCGCTGCCCTCGGTGGGGATCTTGGCCGGCATCACCACGTCGACGCCGTAGGGCCGCCCGTCGGTGTTGGCGTCCATCCAGTCCAGCACCGCGTCCAGGTCGGCGGCGTCGTTGAACCGGACGCAGCCCAGCACGCCGAGGCCACCGGCCCGGCTGACCGCGGCGGCCACCTTCTCCGACGGGGTGAACACGAAGATCGGGTAGTCGATCCCGAACCGTTCGCACAGCGCGGTACGCATCAGCGGCTCGCCTTCGTCTCGTCGGCCGGGCGGGCCTCGGTCTGGTCCTTGGCCCAGCGGTAGTCCGGCTTGCCCGCCGGGGACCGCTTCACCTCGTCGACGACCCACAGGCTGCGCGGCACCTTGTAGCCGGCGATCTCCGAGCGGACGAACCCGTCCAGCTCGGCCAGGGTGAGCGCCGCGCCGGGACGCGGGGCCACCACCGCGGCCACGTGCTGGCCGTAGCGCTCATCGGGCACCCCGACGACCAGGGCGTCGAACACGTCCGGGTGGCCCTTGAGCGCGGCCTCGACCTCCTCGGGGTAGATCTTCTCCCCGCCGGAGTTGATCGACACCGAGCCGCGGCCCAGCATGGTGACGCTGCCGTCGGCGGCCACCTCGGCGTAGTCGCCGGGGATGGCGTAGCGCACGCCGTTGATGGTGCGGAAGGTTTCGGCGGTCTTGACCTCGTCCTTGTAGTAGCCGACCGGGATGTGCCCGCGCTTGGCGATGATGCCGCGGACCCCGGAGCCGGGCACCACCTCGTTGCCGTCCTCGTCGAGCACCACGGTGTTGCGGTCGATGGTGACCCGCGGGCCGCCGGCCGCCGAGGCGCCCTTGGCCACGATGCTGGTGCCGCCGAAGCCGGTCTCCGAGGAGCCGATGGAGTCGGTGATGACCCGATTCGGCAGCAGCTCAAGGAACTTCTCCTTGATGCTGGCGGAGAACAGCGCGGCGGTGCTGGCCAGCAGGAACAGCGAGGACAGGTCGGGCTCGGCGCCGCGGTCGTGGGCGGCCAGCAGCGCATCGAGCAGCGGCCGGCCCATCGCGTCGCCGGTGAAGAACAGCAGGTTGACCTTGCGGTCGGCGATCGTCTGCCAGACCGCCTCGGGGTCGAATTCCGGGGTCAGCACGGTGGTCTGGCCGGCGAACAGCGCCATCCAGGTGGCCGACTGGGTGGCGCCGTGGATCATCGGCGGGATCGGGTAGCGCACCATCGGCGGGTTGGCCACGGCCTGCCGGGACAGGTCGTACTCGTCGGCCAGCGGCTCGCCGGTGGCGAAGTCGGTGCCGCCGAACAGCACCCGGTAGATGTCCTCGTGGCGCCACATCACGCCCTTGGGGAAGCCGGTGGTGCCGCCGGTGTAGAGCAGGTAGATGTCGTCGGCGCTGCGCGGGGGAAAGTCGCGCTCCGGCGATCCCTCG
>ENA-UOWG01003485-UOWG01003485.1-activated-sludge-metagenome-genome-assembly--contig:-NODE-3485-length-11969-cov-5.571429_pt1 | contig 11969 bp, 7 predicted proteins | sample MGYA00238147_ERZ761563 | MGnify/ENA primary metagenome ERZ761563 (study PRJEB28884, sample SAMN05720216) | anaerobic digester metagenome | isolation source: active sludge of municipal... | reverse complement strand
GTCACCGACGAGGCCGGCATCCCCCTCCCCCCCCGCCTCAGCGAGCCCCTGCCCCTCCCCGAGCTCATGGAGGCCGAGTTCAAGCTGCGCCTCGAGCTCGCGAGGCGCTCCCTCGGGCCCTCTTCGCCCGCGGCGACGGCGCCCCTGGCCGGCTTCGATTGACCCTGGCCCTGCCCCGGCCGGGGGCGGCTTCGATTGACTCGGGTCCTGCCCGCGGCTAGGATGGCGGCATGAACATGAAGGACCGCATCGAGCGCGCCTACAAGGGCAAGCCCTCGCCCGACCGCGAGGCCGAGGAGGCCCCGCGCCTACCCGGCGAGGGACGGCGCCTCCCCGAGGCGGCCCCGCGCGGGCCCGCCGCCGCCCGACCCGCCCCTCGCCGCGAGGCGGCGCCCCGAGAGGCCGCTCCCCGGGAGGCGGCGGACGCGGCCCGCCGGCCGACCGCGGAGCCCCGCCGTCCGGAGGCCAGGACGCCCAAGGCCCTGGCCAAGGCGGAGGGCCAGGCCGAGCGCCTCCTCAAGACCGGCGACGAGCGCGGAATCTCGAAGGCGGCCAAGTTCCTCCTCCTCCTCGGCTCGGAGGAGGCCTCCAAGGTCCTGGCCCACCTGGGCGCCAAGGAGATAGAGGAGCTCTCCCGCGAGATCATCCAGGTGAAGAGCATCGACGCCATCGAGGCGAACGAGATCCTCGCGGAGTTCGGCTGGCTCGTGAAGACCAAGGGCTACGCCATCGAGGGCGGGCCCGAGACCGCGGAGAAGATGCTCACCGCCGCCTTCGGCCCCGACCGGGCCCGCGACCTCATGCGGAAGGCGGCGCCCGAGACCTTGCGGCCCTTCCGCTTCCTCAACGACTTCGAGCCCCGCGAGCTCCAGCTCATCCTCAAGGAGGAGTCGCCCCAGGTCCTCGCGGTCATCCTCCCCTACCTGGAGCCCCGGCGGGCCTCCGGCCTCCTGGAGCGCCTGCCCGAGGAGCTCCGCATCGAGCTCGTGAAGCGCATCGCCCGCCTCGAGAAGGTGAGCCCGGAGATCATCCGCCGCGTCGAGGAGGGCCTCAAGGACAGGATCAGGAAGATAGGCACCGTCTCCGTCGAGGAGATCGACGGCAGGGCGGCCCTGGCCGGCATCCTCCGCCACGTCGACCCCCGCCTGGAGGGACGCGTCCTCGACGCCCTGGACGACGAGAGCCCCGAGCTCTCCAAGGACGTCCGCGAGCGGCTCTTCACCCTGGACGACGTCCTCCGGGTTCCGGGGAAGTACCTGCAGAAGGCCCTGCGCGACTTCCAGGACCGCGACCTGGCCCTCCTCCTCAAGGGCCGCGGCGAGGACTTCAAGGCGAAGATCCTCGGCAGCGTCTCCCAGGGAAGGCGCGCCCTCGTCCTGGACGAGTACGCCGTCCTGGGCGCCGTCCGCCGCGAGGACGCGGCCGAGGCCGCCCGGGAGTTCCTGGCCTACCTGAAGCGGGCCTGGGAGGACGGGGACCTCGTCCTCGAGGGTGAGGACGAACTCGTCGAATAGGCGGCGGGGGCCGCGCCCGCAAACGGCGCCGGGGCGGGGAACTCCCTTGATTACTACACGCGCGTGTAGTACAACTAGGGCATGAGCAGCCTTCCCCCGCCCGCCTGCGCCCTGAGGATCGGCACCTCGGGCTACGACTACCCCGAATGGGAGGGGGTCCTCTACCCCAAGGGCCTCGGGCGGAAGGAGTACCTGGGCGCCTACAGCGAGGTCTTCGACGCGGTCGAGCTCAACTTCTCCTACTACGGGATGCCCAAGGCCGAGCAGATCCGCGGCATGCTCGGAAGGACGAGGCGGCCCATCGACTTCTCCATCAAGGCCAACCAGGCCCTGACCCACAAGGTCGATCCTGCCACATGGAAGGACGACGCCCTCGAATTCGCCCGGGGCGCCGCCCCCCTCCTCGAGGCCGGCCGCCTGGCCGCCGTCCTCCTCGAGTTCCCCTTCTCCTTCCACTACAAGGAAGAGGAGCGGCGCTACCTAGGGAGGCTCCTCGGGGAGCTCTCCTCCTTTCCCCTCGCCGTCGAGTTCCGCAACGCCGAATGGTACGGCGCCCGCGTCATCGAGGGCCTGAAGGAGCGGCGCGTCGCCCTCTGCTCCGTGGACCTGCCCCGCCTGGAGGGCCTTCCGCCGCTCTCCGACCTCGTCACCGCCGAGCTCGCCTACGTGCGCTTCCACGGCCGCAACGCCGCCGCCTGGTGGACGGGGGACTCAGGCTCGCGCTACGAGTACCGCTACTCGCCCGAGGAGCTCGGGGCCTGGATCCCGAGGCTCGAGGCGATGAGCGCCGAGGCCTCGAAGCTCCTCGTCTTCTTCAACAACCACCGCAGGGGGGACGCGGCGGACAACGCGCGCGCGCTCTCCCGCCTCGCCAAGGCCGCGAGGCTCGCCTAAAAGGGGGGCGCGGGCATGGCCTCGGGCAGCATCCTCCACGTCAACGCCGTCGGCCTCCTGGCCGCGATAGAGGAGGGCCTCGACGGGAGCCTCAAGGGCAGGCCCTTCGTCGTGGCCAACGAGGGGGCGCCCCGCGCCATCGTCCTGGACCTCTCGCCCGAGGCCCACCGCGAGGGTCTCAGGCGCGGCATGGCCCTGAAGGAGGCGCGGCTCCTCTGCCCGGGCCTCGCGGCGCGGCCGCCGCGGCCCGAGCTCCGCGACCTCGCCGACGAGCGGCTCGCGCGCGCCGCCCTGGAGTTCAGCCCCCTCGTCGAGCGGGCCGGCGCGGGCCACCTCTTCGTCGACCTCGCGGGCACGGGCCGCCTCTTCGGCCCGCCCGAGGACGCGGCCCAGCGCCTCCGCGCGAGGATGGCGGAGGAGACGGGCCTCCGGCCCTGCCTGGCCCTCGCCTCCAACAAGACGGTCTCCAAGGTCGCGACCAGGGTCTTCAGGCCAGGGGGCTTCGTCGCCCTCTCCCCCGGCGAGGAGTCCCTCCTCCTCGGGCGCCAGCCCGTCGGCCTCCTCCCGGGCGTCGGCCCCGTCCTCCGCTCCCGACTCCTCCTCCTCGGAATCGACGAGATAGGCGAACTCGCCGGCCTCTCGCGGCCGGAGGCCCTGGCCCTGGGACCCAGGGGGCCCGAGCTCGCGGCCAGGGCGAGGGGCCTGGACGCCTCCCCCGTCGACCCCGAGCCCCCGGGCCGGCGCTCCCTCCGCGGCGAAGCCCTCCTCGAGCCGGACACGAGCGACCCTGAGGTCCTGCGCCTCCGCCTGGGCGCCCTCGCCGCCGGCCTCGGCTTCTCCCTGCGGGCCGGCGGCTCGGGCGCGGCGAGGGCCACGGTGTCCCTCGTCTACGCCGACGGGGAGCGGGGCTCGGGCTCGGCCCGCGCCCCGGGCCTCCGGGCCCGCGACGACGAGCTCCTCGACCTGGCCCTGGCCGCCCTGGCCCGGGCGCGGAAACGGCGGGTCCGCGTCAGGCGCCTCTGCCTCGAGCTCTCGGAATTCGTCCCGGCCGGGCCCGAGCTCGACCTCTTCGAGCCCGAGGACTCGCGGCTCTCGAGGCTCCAGCCGGCCCTGGACAGGATCAGGGGCAAGTACGGCGCCAAGGCCCTCTCCCCCGGCGCCCTCCTGGCCCTAGGGGCCGGGGCCTAGAGGCCCCGCATGCGCGTCCCGCTCCTCGTCTCCTCCGCCTACTCCCTGGGCTTCGGCGCCGTCTTGCCCGCCGCCCTCGCGAGGCGGGCGAGGGAGCTCGGCTACGGCGCCCTGGCCCTCTCGGACAGGAACGGCGTCTACGGCCTCCCCGCCTTCGTCGAGGCCGCCGAGGCCGAGGGCCTCCGCCCCATCCTGGGGACGGAGCTCGCCTGGCCGGGCGGCCGGGCCCTCCTCCTGGCGAAGGACAGGGAGGGCTTCGCGCGCATATCGCGCCTCCTCACGGCCCGCGCCGAGGGAAGGCTGGACGCGAGGCGCGAGCTCGCCGACGATACGCGGGGCCTCGTCGCCGCGACGGACGACGAAGCCCTCCTCTCCCTGGCCGCGGGCGGCCTCGCGGACCGCTGCGCCTCGGGCGGCGCTTCGGTAGGCGCGTTAGGCGGCGCGGCGGCAGGCTCGGAGAGCGCCTCGGGCGGCGCTTCGGGCGGCCGCCTCCACGCCCTCCTCTCGCCCTGCAACCGGCCCCGCTGGCGGGCCCTCCTCCGCACGGGGGCGAGGCCCCTCGCGACGGGCGAGGTCCGCTTCCTCGAGGCCGGGGACAGGGAACTCCAGCGCCTCCTCCTCGCGATCGCCGGAGGGAAGACGGTCGCCGAGGTCGGGGAGGCGGAGCTCTCCGATCCGGGCGCCCTCCTCCTTTCGCCCGCGGCCTTCGAGGCTGCCTACGCCGAAGTCCCCGAGGCCCTCGCGGCCAACGAGGAGGCCGTCGAGTCGCTCGGGCTTTCGAGCCTCTTTGGCGGCTGGATCTTCCCGCGCCGGCAGGGCTGCGCTCTCGCGGATGGCGCCGGCGCCGTTGAGCGTGGCGGGGGCGGCGCGGGCCGCGGTTCTGGCCGCGCGGGCGGCGGGGCGGACGACTCGAGCGACGCAGGCGGCGGCGCCGGCAGGGGCGCCTCGGAGGCCGGCGCCTCGGGCGGCGCCCCTGAGGAGTGCGGCGGCGCCGCGGCCCTCCTCCGCCGCCTCGTCCTGGAAGGGGCGGAGCGGCGCTACGGGAAGGCGGGCCCCGAGGTCCTCGCGCGGATCGACTACGAGCTCGGGATCATCGAGGAGAAGGGCTTCTCCGACTACTTCCTGGTCGTGCGCGACATCGCGGGGCGGGCCTCGAGGACCTGCGGCCGGGGCAGCGCGGCGGCGAGCGTCGTCTCCTACGCCCTGGGCATCACCGACGTGGACCCGATCCGCCACGGCCTCTACTTCGAGCGCTTCCTCAACCCCGGCCGCCTCGACCCGCCGGACATCGACGTCGACTTCGCCTGGGACGAGCGCGACGCCCTCCTGGCCGAGGTCCTCGCGGACTTCGGCGAGGACAGGGCGGCCCGCGTCGCCAATCACGTGCGCTTTAAGGAGCGCTCGGCCCTCCGCGAGGCGGCCCGCGCCTACGGCATGCCGGAGGGCGAGATCTCCGGTTTCGAGCGCAGGGCCGCGGCGGACGGAGAGGCGGCGGCCCTGGAGGGGGCCTGCGACGACTGGCGGGCTATAGCCCGCCTGGCCCCCCGCCTCGTCGGCCTGCCGCGGCACCTGGGCGTCCACTCGGGCGGCCTCGTCGTCGCGCCCGGCCCTCTTTCGGCCATCGTGCCCCTGGAGCGGACGGGCTCGGGGACCAGGGTCACGGCCTGGGACAAGGAGGGCGTCGAGGCCGCCGGCCTCGTGAAGATCGACCTCCTGGGGAACCGCTCCCTGGCCGTCGTGCGCGACGCCCTCGCGAACCTCGCGGAGAACGGCGAGGGCATCGACGAGGACGCGTGGAAGCCCCTCGAGGACGAGGCGACCATCGAGATGCTCGGCCGGGGCGACACGATGGGCGTCTTCTACGTGGAGAGCCCGGCGATGCGCCTCCTCCAGAAGAAGACGGGCAGGGGCGACTTCGAGCACCTCGTCATCCACTCCTCGATGATCAGGCCCGCCGCCAACCGCTACATCGACGAGTACATCGACCGCCTGGGCGGCAAGCCCTACGCCCCCATCCATCCCCTCCTGGACGGCGTCCTGGCGGAGACCTTCGGCATCATGTGCTACCAGGAGGACGTCTGCAAGGCGGCGATCGCCCTGGCCGGCTTCGGCGCCGCCGAGGCCGACGGGATGCGGAAGGTCCTCTCCAAGAAGGACGCGAAGGAGAGGCTCGCCTCCTTCAGGGCGAGGTTCGAGGCGGGGGCGCGGGAGCGCGGCGTGGACGAAGGGACGGTCGCCGAGGTCTGGGCGATGATCGAGTCCTTCTCCGGCTACTCCTTCGTGAAGGCCCACTCGGCGAGCTACGCGATGCTCTCCTTCAAGTCGGCCTTCCTCCGCCGCCACCACCCCGCGGAGTTCATGGCGGCCGTCATCTCGAACCGCGGCGGCTACTACTCGACCCTGGCCTACGCGAGCGAGGCGAGGCGGATGGGCCTTGGGCTGCTCGGCCCCGACGCGAACGAGAGCGGGCTCCGCTGCCGCGGCCGCGGGAGCGGGCTCCGCTTCGGACTCGGCATGGTCGCGGGCCTGGGCCAGGCCGCGGCCTCGCGCCTCGTCGAGGAGAGGAAGGCGCGCGGCCCCTACCGCTCCGTCGAGGACCTGGCGAGGCGGGCGCGGCCGGACAGGTCCGACGCCGAGGCCCTCGCGGGCTCGGGCGCCCTCGACTCCCTCTCTCCGGGCCTCTCCCGCGCGGACAAGCTCATGCGCCTACTCTCCGCGGCGGCCACGAGGGAGGAGGGCGAGGGCCCCGGCCTCTTCCCCGACGAGGGACCCGCCCTTCCCCGCCGCGCCTCCAAGGAGACGGAGCGGCGGCGCCTGGAGGCGGAGATGCGCTACCTCGGGACGACCCTGGCCGTCCATCCCCTGGCCCTCTGGCCCGAAGCCCTCTCGCGAAGGCGCTCCCTCGCGAAGGACCTTTCCTCCTTGGTCGGCAGGCGGATCGAGCTCGTGGGCTGGCCCATCGCGGGGAAGACGGTCCTGGCCGCGGGCGAGGAGCCGATGGAGTTCGTCTCCTTCGAGGACGAGACGGCCCTCTACGAGACCGTCCTCTTTCCCGAGGCCTACCGCGGCTATAGGCGCCTCCTCCTCGAGGAGAGGCCCCTCATGGTGCGCGGCAAGGTCGAGGAGGACAGGGGCGGGATCACCCTCGCCGTGAGCTCGCTCGAGAGGATCGGCTAGGAGCCTGTCCGGAAATCGATGGTGAAGGCATGAACAGAGAGGCGCGATGAACACAGGGCGGATTCGGCGAGCCTTGGCGAGCCGAATCGGCAAGTGCATGCGGCGTGCGAGGTTTCTCGGACAGGCTCCTAGGGCGCTGGCTTGGCTTGCGCCGCGGGCTTCGCGCCGAGCTAAGGTTTCGCTTCGGGCTAAGGTTTCGCTCCGGGCGCGGGCCTCGCTTCGGGCGCGAGCCAGTATTCGGCGGGGAGGCGGATCGCGAAGGACGCGCCCCTGCCTCCTGGTCCGGGCCCGGCCTCCAGGCGCCCGCGGAGCTGGGCGGCGAGGGCGCTTACGAGTCCGAGGCCCAGGCGCGCGTCGCGCGCGAGGCTGAAGCCCGGAGGGAGGCCCGGCCCGCGGTCGGACACGACGATGCTCCCCGAGCCGTCGGGAGCCGACTCGATGGCGATGGACAGGGAGGCCCGCCCGTCCTCTCCGCGCCCGTGCCTGCAGGCGTTGGCCGCAAGCTCGCTCAGGGCTTGGGCGAGGGGCGTGGCCGCGCTCGGGTCAATGTAGGGCCGCCCGAGGCGGACCGAGATCTCCAGGTCCTCCCGGCTCGCGCCGTAGAGCTCGGAGAGCCTGGAGGCGAGCCGCTCCACGAAGGCGCGGACCGCCGCCTCGTCCACGCCCCCGCCGCCGTGGAGGAGCTCCTCCGCCACGGAGAGGGCGTAGATCTTCTCCCTGATCTCGGCCAGGCTGCCGCCGCGCTCCTCCTCCTCGCCCGCCTGGGCCATGGAGATGAGGCTCAGGATGAGCTGGAAGTTGTTCTTCACCCGGTGGGAGAGCTCGTGGAGGAGGAGGTCCTTCTCCTTGAAGGAGGACTCGAGGCTTCCGTGCGCCTCCTCGAGGCCCGCCAGGGCGGCGGCCGCTTCGGCGTGCGAGCGCCGGAGGGCCGCGGCCTGGAGAAGGAGGAGGAGGACGATGAGGGCCAGGAAGGCCGCGAGGAGGAGGAGGGAGGGGACGACCCAGGGCGGGGTGACGTACTCGCGGCGCGCGGGCACGGCATAGCGCTCCAGGACGGAGCGCAGGGCTCCGGGGGTCTCCTCCTTGAGCTCGCGCACTCGGCGGTCCACCGCCCCGACCAGGCGGGAGCCGCGGGAGCCGCGGGCCGGCCCCGCGACGCGGAGCTCGAGGGGAAGGTAGACGATGGGCGTGGCCGCTATGGGCTCCATCGACTCCCAGTAGACGCCCAGGGAGTTGCTGCCGGCGGCCGCGTCGATCGCGCCCGAGCCCAGCGCGCGGAAGAGGGAGCTGTAGTCGGGGAAGAAGACGTAGTCGGGCTCGACGAGGAAGGAGGCGCAGAGGTCGCGCAGGGCTCCCGGCCCGGAGAACCAGATGTCGTTCTCGAGGGCGCCGACGCGCCGGCCTCCCAGGTCGAGGATGGACCGGATCTTGCCGCTCCTTCCCACGAAGACCGCCCCCCAGTCGAGGAAGATCGTCTCCTCCGTGAAGGCGGCGTAGGAGGAGCGCGGCTCGCTCCGGGCGATGGCCGGCACGAGGTCGACCGAGCCGGACTTGAGGGCCTCGAGGAGCCCGTCCCAGCCCTGGTAGGAGAATTCGAGGCTCCAGCCCTCGCGGACCGCGACTTCCTTCAGGATGTCGACGAAGATGCCCTTGGCCTCGCCGTCCTCGCCGCGCCAGCAGGAGGGACGCGCGTCATAGTAGCCGACGAGGATCCGCTCTCCCGCGGGCGCGGCGGCTGAGGCCGCGGGAGCGGCCGAGGCGAGGGGCGGGGCGGCGAGCGAGAAGGCCAGGGCCAGACAGGCTAGGGAGAGCCGCAAGGATCCTCCATCCGCGGGCTTGAGGCGCGGGGTTTCCAATCTCGCACGACTCCGCCGGGAATGCAAGCCGGGAGCGCGGTCGGCCGCGCGGCTGGACCCGGCTTGGGGCGCCGCGGCTCGCGCGGCGGGCCACGCGCATCGTCGCCTCCCTGGCCGCCGGCGGCGAGCCTCAGCCGGCTCCGGCCGCGACGAGGGCGCCCTCGGCCCTGACCCTCGCCGATTTCTCGAGGTAGTAGCCGTAGTCGCCCTCGTAGGCGGACAGCGAGCCCCGGTCGATCTCGAAGACGCGGGTGGCGAGGCGCCTGAGGAAGTAGCGGTCGTGGCTCACGATCATCACCGAGCCGTCGAACTCGCAGAGCGCGTCCAGGAGGACCTCGCGGCTCGCGATGTCGAGGTGGTTCGTGGGCTCGTCGAGGACCAGGAAGTTGACGGGCTCGGCCAGGATGAGGGCGAGCATGACGCGGCTCCTCTCGCCGCCCGAGAGGACGGAGACGCGCTTCTCCGTGTCGTCGCCCGTGAACTGGAAGGCGCCCAGGATGTTCTTGACCTGGCCGTCGGAGGCCCGGGGCAGCCGCTCCTTCACCTCCTCGAAGATCGTCCGCGAGGGGACGAGGACGTCGCTCGAGTACTGGCTGAAGTAGCCCAGGCGCACGCTCGGCCCCAGGGAGCAGGTCCCGGCGCTCGGCTCGGCGAGGCCGGCGACCACCTTGAGGAGGGTGGACTTGCCCGCGCCGTTCACGCCCACCAGGGCCACCTTGTCGCGGCGGCGGACGACGCCCGTCGCGCCCTCGAAGACCGCCCGCGAGCCGCCGCCGGGAGCCGGCCAGGACTTCGCGAGCCCCTCCATCTGGACGACGATGTCGCCGCTCCGCGGGCAGTCCTCGAAGCGGACCTTGATCGCCTTGGGGTCGGCGGGGACGACGATGCGCTCGATCTTCTCTATGGTCTTCACGCGGGACTGGACCTGGGCCGCGTGGGAGGCCCGGGCGGCGAAGCGCGCGATGAACTCCTCCTCCTTGGCGAGCATGGCCTCCTGGCGCTTCTGCGAGGCCACGAGCTGCTCGCGGCGGATCTCCCGCTCGCGGAGGTAGAAGTCGTAGTCGCCCGAGTAGGTCGTGACCGCGCCCTGGGCCACCTCCACGGTGCGGCCGCAGATCCGCGTCATGAACTCCCGGTCGTGGCTCGTCATCACGAGGTCGCCCTGGAAGGCCTTGAGCCAGGCCTCCAGCCAGACGATGGACTCCAGGTCCAGGTGGTTCGTGGGCTCGTCCATGAGGAGGACGGAGGGCTCGAGGAGGAGGATGCGCGCGAGGGCGATCCGCATCTTCCAGCCGCCGGAGAAATTCTCCACGGGCTCCGCGAAGCGCGCGCGCTCGAAGCCGAGGCCGGAGAGGATGGCCTCCGCCCGGGGCTCCAGGTCGTAGCCGCCGCGGTGGGCGAACTCGTGCTGGAGCTCCCCGTAGCGGTCCATCTCGGAATCGGTGAGCCCCCTGTCCTCCGGGTCGGCCATGCGCCGCTCCAGGGCCTCGAGCTCAGTCCCGATCTCGCGGACGCGGCCGGCCCCGGCCAGGACCTCCTCCAGGACGCTCCTCCCCGACATCTCGCCGACGTCCTGGGAGAAGTAGCCTATCGTCGTGCCGGGGTCCATGGAGACGGTCCCGCCGTCCGGCTTCTCCAGGCCCGCGAGGACCCTGAAGAGGGTGGTCTTGCCTGCGCCGTTCGGCCCGACGAGGCCGATCTTGTCGCCGGGCCTGAGGAGGAATTCCTCGTCGCGGAAGATGAGGCGCCCGCCGTAGGCGACGCGGAGGTTCGAGAGCTTGATCATGCGTAGCGGAGGGCGCCCGCGGCGGCTTCCTCCGCCCTCGCGAGCATGAAGAGGTAGTCCGAGAGGCGGTTCAGGTAGCGGCGGAGGGGCTCGCCCACCTCGACCTCCTTCGCGAGGGCGACGACGCGGCGCTCGGCGCGGCGCGCGACCGTCCTGGCGGCGTCGAGGGCCGCCGAGCCGGGGGTCATCCCGGGGAGGACGAAGCCCTTGAGGGGGATGCGCGCCTCCAGGGCCTCCGTCGCCTTCGTGAGCCTCTCCTCGTCCGCCTGGAGGAGGGGGCGGGAGAAGGGCGTCCCGCGGGAGGCGAGCTCCCCGGCGACGCGCACGAGGTCGCGCTGGACCTCCTCGACGGCGGCCAGGGTCTCAGGCAGGGCGGCCGAGTGCCGCGCAAGGCCGAGGAAGGAGGACAGCTCGTCCACCGTGCCGTAGGCCTCGACCCTGAGGTCGTCCTTCCAGACCCGCTCTCCCGACCAGAGGCTCGTCAGGCCCTCGTCTCCCGTCTTCGTCACGATGCTCATGGGGGGAATATAGCCCGCCGGGAGGCGGAGCGGGAAGGCCCGGCCCCCTGTTGACGCTCGCCTCCGGCCTCGCCATCTTCTATCCATGGCCTCCCACCACCCCGCCTTCGAGCTCCTTTCCGACCGCGAGATCCCCGAGTTCCGCGCCCGCGGCCTCCTCTTCCGCCACAAGGCGACGGGCTGCGAGGTCTACCGCCTCGTCTCGGAGGACGAGGAGAACAGCTTCGCCTTCGCCTTCCGCACGCCGCCCCCCGACTCGAGCGGAGTGGCCCACATCGTCGAGCACTCCGTCCTCTGCGGCTCGGAGCGCTACCCGGTGAAGGACGCCTTCCTCGTGATGGCCAGGCGGAGCCTGGCCACCTTCCTCAACGCCTGGACCTACCCCGACAAGACCGTCTACCCCGCCGCCAGCGCGGCGCCGGCCGACTACTTCAACCTGATGTCCGTCTACGGCGACGCCGTCTTCTTCCCCCGCCTCTCCGAGGACACCTTCCTCCAGGAGGCCCACCACCTCGAGCTCTCGGAAGAGGGGAGCCTGGACGTGAAGGGCGTGGTCTACAACGAGATGCGCGGCGACTACTCCTCGGCCGAGTCCCTCGCGGCGACGGCCGCCGCGACCAGCCTCTTCACCCCCGGCCACCCCTACTCCTTCGACTCCGGCGGCGACCCCGAGGCCATCCCTTCCTTGAGCTACGAGGCCTTCAAGGAGTTCTGGGCGGCCTGCTACCACCCCTCCAACTGCAGGATCTTCCTCCACGGCAACATCGACACGGAGCGCCAGCTCGCCTTCCTGGAGGAGCGCTTCCTGGGGCGGGCCGAGCCCGGCAAGCGCTTCGCCGCCCGGAAGCCCTCGCCCGGGATCCCCTTCGAGCCCCCCTTCGCCGCTCCCCGCCGCCTGGAGGTCCCCTGCCCAGCATCGGAGGGCTCCGAGGGCGCGACGACGATCATCGTGAACTGGCTCTCCCGGCCCGCCGCCGACGCGGCCGAGGCCCTCGCCCTGGAGGTCCTCTCCGAGATTCTCCTTGGCCACGACGGT
>ENA-UOWG01003483-UOWG01003483.1-activated-sludge-metagenome-genome-assembly--contig:-NODE-3483-length-11974-cov-4.592499_pt1 | contig 11974 bp, 11 predicted proteins | sample MGYA00238147_ERZ761563 | MGnify/ENA primary metagenome ERZ761563 (study PRJEB28884, sample SAMN05720216) | anaerobic digester metagenome | isolation source: active sludge of municipal... | reverse complement strand
ATGCGGTGATGACTACAGCAACTCCCGCAATATACTGAAAAATCAGTATAACAGGGTCGAGGCGCAGTTCAACACATACAAGTTCGACAACAGCCTCAGAATCATCAACGGAACCAAGAGCATGAAAGGAATCCAGCATGGCCTGGATCAGATCGGGGAGGAGTTCTCCCCACAGCTTGTGATCGTTGATCATCTCCAGTGCATACCTGGAGGTACAACTCCTGCAGGAATGGATGAGATTATGCAGGAGTTCATGCACATGCGCGACCATTATCAATGCATGTTTCTATTGATTAGTCAAGTGTCGCGCCCGGAAAAGCTCGAAGATAAGCGAGCGCTGGCCGAAGTGCCACCATTAGCCAGTCAGGCAAAAGGCTCAAACGCCATCGAAGCTGCGTCAGACTATGTGATAGCGATAGCGCAGAACAACAAAGACCCGAGATTAGAAAAAATGAAGGGCAGGGTCAACCTTGTGTTTCGCAAGGGCCGAGACTTCAGCACGTTTGGAGACAACGAGGAAAACCGGCTGATAAAGTTGTGGTACAATGGCGCTGGTTTACTGGAAGAGATTGATATGCATGACCTTAGATAGGAGGATAAATGGAAAAAATCACTAGAGGAAACTTTGTCTGTGGCTATGAGTGTAAGCACGTATTTCAGTTCGAGAATCAGCCTAGCCTGTTCCAACAGATCCTTGCTTACGATGACTATGACTATGACCCTACGGTCTTCATGACCGCATCGAAGTTCGCAGCGCCCATCAAGAGCATTGTGCTCGGCAAGCTGCATGGACCTAACCCTAAGTTGGAGTTCCCTAACAACGCCGTCAAAAAACTCATCGGAGTAGGCTTCCACATGCTGGCCGAAAGGGCCAAGATCGAAGGTTACAAAAAGGTAAAGCGCGAGCGAAGGGTCGAGATGGTTATCGATGGAGTGAAGATCAGCGGGAAGTTCGACCTGTTATTCAAAAAGACTGATAAGACCAACTTCGTTGTGTCTGACTTCAAGACCACCAAGTCATGCAACGCCATGTATGACCACCCGGATCACACTTGCCAGCTATCCATCAATAGGTTGCTGGTCGAGAACTTAGCTGCGTCCGCTGGCAAGCCGATAAAGGTAGACGACACCGGCGTAAACTTCATGATCTTCACAGATTGGCGCTTAGATGACTATGTGCGGCGCTACGAAAAGGAAGGCGATAAAGTGAAGTATCCATCGTCACCATTCGGCACCTTCATGGTGAAGCTAATGGACCGTGAAACCACGCTTGGCTTCATCAAGGAGACAGTGAAGCAGGTTCAGTACTACCTCACTAGGCCACAGAGCGAAATGCCTCAATGTGACGACACATGGAAGCATTGCCTGCGGTGTCGTGAGTACTGTGACGGGCGTGACATTTGCACACAGTTCGCAGATTGGAAGATAAAGAACAATTGGAGGTAACAATGTTCAACAAACCAAGCAGCTATGAGGCTTTTCAAGTAACTCACTATCTCAACTTGAAGCCGGTTGTGATCCACAGAGATGAGTATGGCGGGCATTCGCCGGTGATCAGCAATGAGCGCTACTTAGAGCATGAAGCGCAGACGATTATCTACCTTCACAAGCTGGACGGCAGCAAGACGAAGATCGCTGTCAGGGAGTCGCCAGAGCGAGTAACCGAGCTTGTCAGGAAGTGCGGAATCAAGATCGCTGGAGGCGACAAATGATCGATATTAAGGAAAGCGATTTGGTTGAAGGATTGTTTTGGGATGACAACAAAGAACTTGGAGAACATGCAAGACTATTATGCAAAAAACCGTTTGGTCATTATCCTTTTTTTTCAATTGATAATGTTGGATGTGTTGCCACATGGAAAAACTTTGAGCTTAAAAAAGAGCCAGAGTACGTACCGTGGGAAAGCATTGACGAGATCCCGGAAGAGTTCTGGAACGGATGGGTGAAAAGAATTTATGACGGAACGGCAAGCAGAGTTCTTGGCTTAAATAATGAAGGATGCATTGTTTTTGCGTTCAAAATGCCGGATGGACTTAGCCCTACGTATTACAGTTTTGCTCTTTTGGGGAGTTTTGTTTGGTCCACAACATTTAACGGCGAGTACAATCCCTGCGGTAAGCTAAAGGAGTAACTATGGAATACATAATTGTCTTTCTTGTTGTTGCTGTTGTTTTTTTGTTTCGCACCACTTTTCTGATTGCAAAAGAAATTGATAAAATACTTGACGCATTAACAAAACAAAGATTGAGGTAACCATGAGCTTCATGACGACGTGGACGATTGACAACCTCAAGGTGGTGTCTAGCATTGACAAGCTGTTGCTTGTGTCAGGCAGGCTCAACGAGGTTGTCAATGGGAGCCTGTTAAGTTCTGACTTTCTGGTGCTGGTTGACATCGACGAGAAGCGACCATTGGTCCACAACCTCATCCATGACAAGGTGTCAATCCTCATCAGCAGAAACCAGTACAAGGAGATCAATGAGCTGATGAAGCATCAGGCCAACTTCAATAACCAGGCGTTTGCCAGCCTTCGCGACAAATCTGTCGTTGGAAAGTTGACAAAGAAAGAGGCCGGAGTGCATATTAAGCACATGCGCTTCGCCATTGAGGACTGGAACAGAAACGTTGCTGACCAGCAGCAAAAGGAGGAGGTTCAATGAGACCACAAACAAAATCATTGACTTGTTTCAACGCATCTCTCCGGGTTCGTACCATATCATGACCGACAAAATTAAGGAGGAATAATATGTATCCCAATCAAGGCTATCAGCAACAACAAAACTACCAGCAACAGCAAGGCTATCAGCAGCAAGGTCAGCAGGGTGGAGGCAAAAAACTCTACCCATACGATCAGCAGAATGGAGCCAAAGGCGTGTCAATCTCGCTCTACGCCAGCAAGTTCCCCGGCCAGTTCTATTCATCCGTGCTTGGCACCGTTCAAGACCTGATCAATGCATTGCAGCAGGCCAACATCGGCCCTAACGACCCGATCAAGGTAACCGTCAAGCCGCCGAAGCCTGGCAGTCAGACCCAAGCTGCGCTGAAGATGAACATAAGCTTCGCCAAAAACTCCCCGAACTTCCAGGGCAATCAGCAGGGTCAAGTTCAGTATCCTCAGCAGCAGGTCAATCATGGCGGCTACAGCGTCCCGTACCAGCAACCGCAGCAGTACAACACTGGAAATATGCCAATGAACCCTAACTTTGCGACCAGCCTGGGCGCTCCTGGGTATGGCAACGCTATGCCTAGCCAGCCGCCGCAGCAACAGGCTCACCAGCAAGCGCAGACAATACCACAGGGCGACCTTCCCTTTGATGAGGAAGACCCCTTCTAATATGGCCTCAAACCTTTTTCTCTCGGTTCTTTCCCGCAAGCCGATTGTCACACAATGACGATCACAACCACCGGAAGCATGTCGGTCCTTCGCCCAATAAAAGAGGGACCGGCCCGGTCTCAACTAAGCCGGACCACTGTCGAAAGATTGAGGTCCGGTCCTAACTTTTTGATGGATACGTCAGGTTAGAAATAGATACTACCGACTAAGTGCTTTCCTTTCCTCAAGCAACTGACGCCTCTCGGCGTTCAGCCGCTCAACGTACTTCTTGAAGAAGTCTTTGCCCCATTGCTTGTGGATGTAGTTCTTGGCTTGAAACATACTGCGCTGCACAATGGTCTTCATTAATTGAATCTGCTGCATCGGCGCAGCGCGTTGATAGCTGTCGCTGGCTATGAGCTTGTCGAGCTGCTGGTAGACATCAGCCACAAACTTTTGGTTAACCTCTTTAGCCTGCTCCGGCGTAAGCTCCGCCTTGTATTTACCAATGGATATTTCTTTACCAGGCTCAAATTGCTCAACCTTATAGTAGCCCTGCTTGACGTCACGCTTCAGCCTTGTGTCAGTGGAGTCGGCGGCGATCCTCGCCATCTTCACCAGCTCAATGCCAACGTTGTCCTCGCTGCCTTTGCCTCTGGCGAAGTCGCCAAGGATAAACATGCTGAAGGCCCTGGCAGGCCAGCTCGTGTCTTTGTTGAAGTACGACAATTCTTCGCCGGTGAAGCCTAGCTTATTGCCAACCATGCGCGATGCGCCAGGTATTCTGGTCAACACTCGCTTGAATGGATCAAGCGGCTTGAGGTCTTTGACGTTGCCATCGATGGTCCTGGCCGCAGAGGCAATCAAGCTCGGGACGATAATGGTTGAGATCGGCCCTTGGGCTATCTCGATGAAGGCGTCAGACCACTTCGCATCTTTGTCATACTTGAGATTCATGAACTTGGCTATGTTCTTGGTCGCAGGCAGGTCGAACAGCTCTGTGGCGGCTGCGATAGGGGCCTCCAGGGCCGTACTGCCAATGTTGTAAAGAGTCTCAAGCACACCTTCGCCTTTCTTTGTCTCCTTGTAGCTGTCATTCATGGCCTTCATGACGCCAAGGTGCATATTCAGGATCGGGAAGTAATCGGTGTTAACTCCTTTGTCGCCCTTCTGAATTGCAGCGGCATCCTTGAGTGTGTCAACGATGCCCTTCTCTTTAAGCATCGATGGTTTGCGAAGCACATCGAAGAAGGTGTTGGCCACCCGCTTGAAGCCAGACAGGTTGAGTGTGCCTGGCCTGAAGCCAATGTTGCCAAGTCGCTCGCGCTCCTCTTTACTGATGCTTGATGGAACCCACAAGCCAAGCTGGTTGACCAGGTTAGCGACTACCGCCAACGATACCGTCCCAGCCAACCCCTCGCCGAATTTCTGTGAGATCAACCTTTGCGAGTATCTATTGTCGCCATTCAAATATTTAATAGCTTGATAGAGCGACTTAGCCATCCCGAGTGGACTGAAGTCTAATGTGCGCGAAGCGAATCTGCCGACGATGGTTGTGAATGGGGCAATCACATCGCCAACTCCAAGCACATTGGCGCGCATCCACTTCGGGGTAACCTTATTCATTGCCTCTTTAAGATCCTGCATCTTCTCTGACAACTTGGTCACTCTCTGATAGGTGTAGCCCTTGCCCTCAATAACGGCGTTGGCGAGCATGTCAGGCATCTGTTTCAGTAGTCTATCGCCAATGGCGTTACCGTCAGCGTCCTTTATCGTGGCGACGCTATTTGGCCCCATTTTAGCAATGTCCATAGCAGGGATCTTATCCGTCCCATTCTGGAACTTCAAGCCCTGAGACTTCATGAACGCCTCGATCTGGTTCTCAAGAGAATCTTTGAAGCCCTGAAAGAAGATCGCATTGTCACCAGCCTCAACGAATCCACGGTTAACCCTGGATAGCATCAGTACTGTTGCCGCGATGTTCTTCTTTGGGTCACCTGATTCTTTCAATCCCCTGATCACACGCTCGATGTCAGATAGCTTGCTCCCGGTGGGTATGTCGTCAGCCCTGCTCGATGTCTGAAGCATTTTCTCTACTGCCCCGTCTACACCTAGCAACTCGTTTATCCTATCGAACGTTTCCGGGTACTGCGATATAAATTTTGAAACGACATCGTTATTGATTTGGTTGTAGCCCTTGACAATATCTGCATATGACGAGGCGATTCCCTTAACGGTTGGCACAACATCCTTTATGTTCTTGCCAAAGCTCTCTCGAACCATTGTCCTTGGCTTTCCAGATACTTTCGATAACGCAGTGTCCATAAGTCTGGCCGCGGGCCCCGTTAAATTCTTCATCGCTGCGATCTCTATGGGCGACACAACGGTCTTCACGAACGTCGGCACCGTAAACATCGATGCGTAGTACCAATCTTTTATCCAGTTAACCTTGTCTTTGGGTGTGTAATATTCGACAATCTTCTTTGCGTCTTCACGCAGCTTGGCTTCAATAACAACGTCGTCGGTTTTATCAGCTTCTTCAATCAGATTCTTGTACTGCTCCCTGGCGTCAGCGTCAAATCCTTTGATTCCTATTGCCTCAGCCAAAGCGTCAGCAGCATCCTCGTCACCAAACACTCCGCGCTTCAGAGCGTCGTTGATCATCTCGCGGATCTTCTCAGCTCTTGGCTGACTCTTTATCTTGCCAACCAACGCATCAACGTATCGCTTTGCGCCATCAACCGCAGCCTGACCATACTTAGCCTCTACGAACGTTGATATTCTGTCTGCGGCGTTCTCGCTTATTCCCCATGCGTCAACCAGTCTTTCCGCAAATGGCTTCGTTGAGTTGTAGTCTGTTACGTAGTGCTCCTTCACAATTGAAGACAAAGACTTTTCCCTGACCTTGTTTGCTGGAATTTTGTCAAGCAGATCATCAGGCAAACCCTCTTCCTTGAGAACCTTTTTGATGTCAGGCTCGGAGTACTCAAGTTTGCGCAGCACCTCAACCAGATCGTTGAGCTTGCTCTTCTTGCCTGTGGCAGCTTCATGTATCTCTTTGGCCTTGACTTTCTTGCCAAGCTGAACGGCGTCAGACTTCGACTTGGCGTCCTCGATCAACGTCACGGCCTTGCCGATGCCATCCTGTTCAGCTATCCTTGACCTCATGTCCTTCGACGCTTCCTCGCCAAACTTGGTCGAGAAATCGCCAAGAACTTTTTTCAGCCTTGCGTCTTTGCTCACATCGGGGTTCTCAAGCACCTTCAGGGCGGCAGCGTTTAGCGTTCGCTTGTCGTCGCCGCCCATATCCTTTCTACCCTCTATGTCAGCGGCAATGGCTTCAGCAGCAGATCTATCGTCACCATAAGCTTTGATTACGTCATTGGCCACCTTGTGCATCTTGATGTCTTCAGTAGCAGCCTTGCGGCTATCAGCCCCAGACAACGTTTCGCCCATGCGGGTGGCCGTGGTCTTCCTCGCTATAGCCTCAGTCAGCTTCGTGGGCGACTCATAGCCGCCAACCCGCTCTCGCTCGGCCCTCACCTGATCGTAGAAGGATTTGGGGCGCTCAGGTGGGGGCGGTGTGGCTGGAGGCTCTTGTGGTTGCTCTGGTTGTGGTTTGGTTGCAATGGTAGGCTCTGCCGCTTTTCTTTGTCCTTTAGGCAGAGTGATGTCGCCCATAACTTCTCTTCTAGTTGGCATCCTTTCGTACTTTATGCCAAGGCTCTCGTCTATTTGCTTTTCTGTTTGCGGCTTGCCATATGTTCTTTCTGTTTGCGGTTCACCTATAGCCAACCTGGCCTTCAGAATGGCGCGGGCAGCAGACGCCACTGGTTCCTGCAAAGAATAACCGCTATGTCTCAAGGGAACGCCAAGCCTTATGCCCTCTCGAACCAATTCCATTGCGCTAAGTTCATCAACTGGTATCGCTGCAAGTCCGGTTGGCCCTTCAGCTTTAGATTCGGCTTCCACTTGCGGCCTGGCGATCTCTCCGAAGTATATCAATTCTCTGTTATTTCTATCGCCATCAATCCCTCTAACATATGCATCATATCCATTTTTAACAATTACATCTCTAATGGAATTTCTGGCCTCAATGCTATCAAGACTCTTGCCGGTGCTTCGCACTGCCCGCACTATTTCCGCTTGTAAATCATTAGACGGAGCGCCCATTAACCCATCTGGATCATATATGTTCTCGGGCGTTACCTCAATAGATTCGGCTTTTGTAACATCGTGAGCCGAACTGGAAAACGGCTCGTCAATAGCAATAAACTTTCCCGTTGGCAAACCAGAGCTTTGAATTGCAGCCAATTCCTCCTTGCCTTTTACCACAGGAGAAGTCCATCCCTTAACTTTCTTCCCGAGCTTAACATCTGTGGTTTGTCCAAGATCGCGCAACGCGGAAGCCGCCGCCTCGCTTGGTTCTGGCGTCTTAACTATAGCGGATTCTTCTCTGGCCCGCTTCAACTCAAAAGGACGCTTCGCAGTCTCGGATTCATTCCCAAACCGCTCAGTATTAAATCCTTCTGTTGGTCTCAGGATATCGTGTTCCGTTTGAAAAGATTTATAAACCTTATTTTTACTGTAACCGTGAAGAGACACCGGGTCAGTAATTTCAAGAGATTTATTGCGTACAGATTCTTTGCCATTCCAATCGTACCCCATCCTTTTCAATACCTCAACGGGATCATAGTCTACCAAAACAGCGCCACGCTTGTTAATAACATCCTGCATTTTAGGGTGAACCAAAGACATCCCTTCTTTGTCTGACAACCTCCACCAATTGCCAGCCGCACCAGCATCACTGCCGTCTGGCGTTTCAAGCCTTTGCACTCTAAAACCGTTTTTCAGCGACATCTCCATATATTGCCGTTGAACAGGGGCAGCCAATATTCCGGAATCACTAACGATATCCCCAGGAGCAGATCCGTCCTGAGGTCTTATTACTTCATTAAACGTAGGTTCATAAAGATGTGTCGCTTTGTTTCTTACCAGTTCATCTCCGGTATCTATTGAGGCCGTTAAATGCCTACCGCCATCATCTGTTTGGACCTCTCTGAATGTTGCATCTGCGCTATTCTTTACCCTGGTAACAATAGCCATTCCTGCATTTTTATCTTTAACTAATTGTTCGTTTACAATATGAACGTCCACAAATTCTGGCTCGCCAGCCTCTTTGCCAAACAACCTAGATTTTGCCTCTTCTTCAACCTGCTGCCTAAGCATAGCTCCAATGTCTTCTTCTTGCTGAGCCGCTTTTGTTTCTGGGACCACGCGCCGCCCTTCTGTGACCTCAACCTCCTTTGGGTCCGAAGCTGTGGCATCATAGCCAAACCCCCTCATCAGCGACGCCTCTGCGTCAGCAGTTGCCTTTAAGCTACCAAGCTCTTTGCGCTTCATGACGCCAGAGGTCAGCAACGGCGTGAACGCTCCAGCTATGAACTGAGGGTCACTGATGATCTCGTCGATGTCAATGGTTCCCTTCCTGATGCCAGTCTCAACGCCAGAGGCCAACGTGTCGCCTATGGCCTCTTTAATGCTACTCTTCATGTACTCTTTGACAGCAGCCGCAGCACCTTCGTTCTTCAGCACATTCTGCCAATTCAAGTCCATCTTGCCGGAGATTCCGCCAGCTACAGCCCCAAGGGCAGTTTGCGTCAATAGGTTCTGCAGGCCAACGTTTTTGCCGTTCTCGTCCTTGGCCTCAACGTTCGGTAGCGCCTGCATAGCGTTAGCTGTGCCCATAGCGATTGCCCGCTGAAGCGGCTGTGACAAGCCAGCTATCCCAGGTATCTTCGAGATCCACCTCACTGCTCCGATCATTGGCGCTGCGCTGACGACTGCGCCGCCTACGCCACGAACCATTGCCTGCAGGTATGGGTTAGCCCCTGACTCCTGGATATACCTACCCGCAGACTCCTGCGCTTTCTGAAGGGCGATGTCGGCAGACTCCGCAGGCTTGAACCCAAGCTTGCTCCCAATGTAAGTCGGAACTCTGGCTAAGCCAATGGCGTTCTCTGCCAATGATCCAGCCGCAGATTGAGGTATAGCCGCTACGTCTCTACTGACGCCTTGAGCAAACGCTTCGCCAAACTCCGGCATAGCCTCAATGCGCTTGCGCTGTTCTTCCTGCTGTTGGAACTTTTCCTCTCCCATAAAGAAGCGTTGGCGCTCAGGGAGAGACATATTGGACAGCATCTTATCGTACAAAGCGGAGTCCCGTTTAAGCGGATCTTCTCTATCAACCTCTGACTCTGATACGCCAAGAATTTGCATCAAGTCAGAGATGTCATTGTCGCTGATCATTTCTGTCGTCTATTGATTATTCGCTGAAGCAAAAGCGCATCCTGCATCTTTGAGCCAGAGCTGTCAGCTCCATACCCGGAAATATACTTGCTCTTCAATCTCTCAAGCAAAAGGCGCTCTTCATCAGTCAACTGATCGGCGGTAGCCGCCCGAGTCGGAGCCTGCTGTTGCTGAGCACCAATTGGCTGACCGCCACCACCTCCAGCCGTAGGCGTCTCAAGGAGAACGTTGCCGCCCCTAGATATCTTGATGTACTCGGGGGTATTATCCACAGGAACCTCTTGCGCTGGTTGCTCTGCAGTCGGCGCACTGTTCGCAAGCAACCGATCAAGGGTAATTCGCAAGTTGCCCAATCTGTTCGTCACATCAGCCTTTTCTTCGTCCAGCATAGGTGTAGACAACATCTTGTTCAATCCCTGGATCTCGTCGCTAACAGCGTTGATTTTAGCTTGGTTCTCGAGCCTGTTCTGTGCGGCTAATTGCCTGTCAATCAAGCCCTGTTTGGCGCTGGCGTCAATGTTGGCTAACTCAACGTCGCTCGCCTGCTTCTGGCTCAACATCTCCTGGGCCATCCGTTGCTGGTCAAGCATATTAGAGTAAGCAACATCCTTGCTCACACCGGGAGGGTTACTGGCAGCCATCCTGGCGGTAAGGTTGTCCACGGCTGAAACCATCGGAGTCGATTCAGTTGGTTGCATAGTTACTCCACCGCCACCGCCACCGCCGCCTCCAGTCCATGTCCCCTGCTGCATTGCGACAAGATTCTTGTCAAGGATATTTTGTAACATCACACCTAGCCCGTTGCTCATGGCCGATCTTGCATTTGCGGCATATTGACTAATCGCGGCCTGTCTCCTGGCCTCAGCATCCTGTTGCATCTTTAATTGCTGCCTAGCAATCTCATTCTGATATGCGGCTTGCTCCTGGGCAAGCTGACGGTTCAACTTTGTACTAAGCAGACCACTTAACGTTCCGATCAACGATCCGGTGTTGCCTGTGTACATGCTTCACCCCATATACTGCGAGAGCAGTAGATCATAAAGACTTCTTGCGCTACTGCGATCCGACGCGGCTGCCTTCCTGTCGAGATAATCCTGATACTGCTGATACGCAAACTGATCTCTGGCTAACTGCGCATCGTAAGCGTTTTGGGCTAACTGCGCCTGAGTGGAAGCCAACCCCATTCCCTGTCCAAGCAGGGTCATCTTGTTCTGATTGGCAGCATTGGCAGCTTCAATGTCAACGTTACCGAGTACGTCCTGAAGCCCGCCCCATTGCTTATTCTGAAGTGCGGCCAATTGAGCGTCAGCAAACCCACTGCCGGACAACCCGCTGCTGGTCATTCTGTTCTGAAGCTTCTGCGTCTGATCATCCCACCCAGATTGAGCGCTGGTTTGGGCCGCGTTCTTCATGGCGTCGATGGTCTCTTTACTATAGCCAGGCGATTCATACGCAGCATTCCACTTGTCCCACATGTCGCTCAGGTATGAGTCTGTTGTCCCGCCAGCCCCGGTAGTACTGTTTGTCGGGTTGTATGTCCCGCCACTGAACATAGGCTGCCACTGGTCACTGAACATAGGCTGCCACTGGTTACTCTTCTTGTATTTGCCTAAACCCTGGTAGTGGTAGTTATCACTGTACGGGTCGGCGCTGCCGCCTCCAGACACTCCCAATGGTAATGCAGCCATGTTCCCCTCCTATCTCTTGCCAAACAGACTTTTGAGGTCATACCCGAAGCTGAATCCAACTCCAGCGTAAGCATCTCCGGTGGTTGACACACCGCCCTGAATCCCCACGGAGAACACCCACTTGGAACCCTTAGCGGCCTTCTTCAACGCTTGGACGCTCGCCTCTATTCCATCGCAGTAAACCTTCCACGAGTCAATCTGCTCGTCCTTCAAACCGATGATCTCATCCTTCTTGGCGCTTGCTGTCATGCATAAATTAAAATCTTCAAACAGCTTATTGTAAGCCTTACACTTGATCGACAAATCAAGCTCAAGGCTATTGACCAACCCCACGCAATCATCAATGCTGTTGCTGTCGGCGAACTTCTTTTTCCACACCTGAGTTTCAGCCGTAGCCACTTTGTATTTATCCTCAAGATCAGCAATGACAATGCTGTCGCCATCGATTGTCTTTTCATAGTCTGCAATCTGGAAGATCAATGAGTCGATGTGAGACTGAAGCTCGGCCACGTTCTTGTCTCTTATCTCTTCCATCAGCTTCATCTGTTCGTCTAGCCGCTTATAAGCCTCACGCTGTCTAATGCAGTCGCGCACAGACAGAAAGTTCATCAGCAAGCTGGCAGCAGCCAAGGCAATCAATAGCTTTTTCATTGTTTATCCCTGC
>ENA-UOWG01003482-UOWG01003482.1-activated-sludge-metagenome-genome-assembly--contig:-NODE-3482-length-11975-cov-3.466191_pt1 | contig 11975 bp, 13 predicted proteins | sample MGYA00238147_ERZ761563 | MGnify/ENA primary metagenome ERZ761563 (study PRJEB28884, sample SAMN05720216) | anaerobic digester metagenome | isolation source: active sludge of municipal... | reverse complement strand
GTTGTCGAGCGACAGAGCGTTTTTCAACAGATGATCCAGAATGCGTCCGGGTGTACCGACGACCAGCTGGGCGCCGTTGCGGAAAGCTTCCAGCTGAGCATTGTATCCGACACCGCCATAGACCACGGCAACACGCAAATCCGAACCATGCACCAGCATCTGCGCTTCCCGCGATACCTGCAGGGCAAGTTCCCTGGTGGGCACCAGCACGAGAGCCTGTGCGGCTTTTTGCTGAAAATCTATTTTCTGCATGATGGGCAGGATGTAAGCGCCGGTTTTGCCGCTGCCAGTGCGCGACTGAATCATCATGTCACGGCCCGCCAGAATATAAGGAATGGCTTTGGCCTGCACCGGAGTCAGGTTATTCCAACCGGCGTTTTCGCAGGCCATGCGCATTGCCGGCGGTAAATTATCAAAGGATAGTTCGCCGAGGGCGTCAGCCGGTTCTATGCTGCCATCTCCACTTTTATCAGTTTTTTCCATAATTATAACAAATTCCTTTCTTTTCTTTGGAAAGATGAAATATTTTTTGTTACTTAGTGCAGTGCCCGTCAGGAAGCAAGGGGAAAATTTTATCAATAAAATTGTCTTGACAGGCTTTCCGGATTAAGATAAAGTGTTCATCAATCGTAAAAGGCGTTTATAGCGCTGTCCTTTGGAGAAAATCAAATAGCCCAATAAACAAACCGTCATTTAATCCGTAAATGCTTAGGAATTCATAATTTATTGTATCCCAACATTATCTGTTAAAAAATAATGCAGCAAATATAGCTAAAACATATCCCATCAGAATAAGGCTTTTACATTGCCTGATTATAATCTCATTTAAGGAAAAAAATTTATGAACATTGAAGACATCAAAAGGCTGCCCATCAGCGAGCTTAACCACCTGGCCAAGGACTTAAATGTTCCGGGCGCGAGCGGTTTGCGCCGTCAGGATTTGATTTTTGCCATTCTGCAGGCTCAAGCCGAAAAGAACGGCATGATATCCGGCTCGGGCGTCCTGGAAATTCTGCCGGACGGGTTCGGTTTCTTAAGAGCGGTGGACTACAACTATCTGCCCAGCCCCGATGACATTTACATTTCGCCTTCGCAGATCAGAAGGTTCAATTTAAGGACGGGTGACACAATTTCCGGCGAAGTGCGGCCTCCGAAAGAAGGAGAAAAATATTTTGCCCTGTTGAAAGTTGATACAGTTAATTTCGAAAGCCCGGAATCAGCCCGGGACAAGATTCTTTTTGACAACCTGACTCCCCTTTATCCGCAGGAAAAGCTCAATCTGGAACATGATCCGGAAAATTATTCCACCCGAACGCTCGATTTATTTGCTCCCATCGGCAAGGGGCAGCGCGGCCTGATTGTTTCGCCGCCGCGTGCCGGAAAAACCGTGCTGTTACAGGATATTGCCCACAGCATTACGGCCAATCACAAGGAAGTGGTGCTGATGGTGCTGCTGATTGACGAGCGGCCGGAAGAAGTTACTGATATGCAACGCAGCGTTTCGGGCGAAGTTATTTCTTCCACTTTCGACGAACCGGCTTCCCGTCATGTGCAGGTCGCGGAAATGGTCATTGAAAAGGCCAAACGGCTGGTAGAGCATAAAAAAGATGTAGTTATCCTGCTCGACAGCATTACCCGTCTGGCGCGCGCCTACAACACGGTTGTCCCGCCCAGCGGCAAGGTGCTGTCCGGCGGTGTTGATTCCAACGCGCTGCACAAGCCCAAGCGCTTTTTCGGAGCGGCCAGAAATATTGAAAACGGCGGCAGCCTGACCATTATTTCCACGGCGCTGATTGATACCGGCAGCCGGATGGACGAAGTTATTTTCGAAGAATTCAAAGGTACGGGCAATATGGAGTTGCACTTGGACCGCCGCATTGCCGATCGCCGGGTTTTCCCCGCGTTTGACCTGATTCGCTCCGGAACCAGAAAAGAAGAATTGCTGATTCCCAAAAATAATCTGAACCGTATCTGGATATTGCGCAGACTCTTACAGGAAATGAATCCGGTGGACGCAATGGAATTTATAATAGGAAAAATCCGGAAAACTGAAACCAATCAGGAATTTCTCGATTCTATGAATTCGTAGCGGTTACCTTTTTTTGCGCGAAATATTTGTGAATTTGCTTGAATTTTTGCCGCTTATATTGTAAGGCACGCAGACTTATTAAAAAAATGGCTGAAAAATTCAGCCGACTTGATTAATAGAGAGGAAACGACAAGGAGGATAAGTAAGAAAAAATGAAAGAAGGCATTCATCCGGAATATAAAGAAACAACAATAACGTGTGTTTGCGGCAATGTTATTGAAACAAAATCCACCAAAAAAGATATTCGCATTGAAATTTGTTCCAATTGCCATCCGTTTATGACGGGAAAACAGAAAATTATGGATACCGCCGGCCGTGTGGAAAGGTTCAAAAAGAAGTACGAAGTTAAAGAAGCCGCTCCCCAGACCAAAAAGAAAACAACAAAAAAAGTCACCGCCTGATTGACTGGAGCCGGAGACAGGATACCGGCCTTTGTTCCAATGATTAACTACTCTTTTACTGCTTATCATTTATAGCCTGCTCCTCTTTAAACGGGGAGCGCTGTAAATGTTTCTTTTTTTAATTAACAGATAAAAAACAATAGCTTACCAACTAAATCAGTATGGATATTATTTTAGATAAACTGCGGGACATCGAAATCCGTTATCGGGAACTGGAAGGCCAGTTAAGCGATCCGAAAATCGTCACCAAACAGGGGCTTTACCAGAAATACGCCAAAGAACATGCAGATTTGCGCGAGCTCGTCGAGCATATTCGCCGCTATGAAAAAGTAAGAGAACAAATCAATGAATATCAGTCTTTTCTGCAGGAAAATGATGAAGAATTAAAGAAACTTGTCCGCGAAGAACTGCCGCAGTTCCAGCAGGAAAAAACCGAGCTGGAAGAGAAATTAAGAGTAATGCTGCTGCCGAAAGACCCCAACGATGATAAAAACGTCTTTCTGGAAATTCGCGCCGGCACCGGCGGCGATGAAGCGGGGCTTTTTGCCGCTGATTTGTTCCGGATGTATGCCCGTTATGCGGAAGCTCAGGGCTGGCGGGTGGAAATCGTCAGCAGTTCACCGGCGGGGGGCATGGGTGGCTTTAAAGAAATTATTGCGCAGATTGAAGGCGCCGGCGCCTACAGCAGGCTGAAATATGAAAGCGGCGTACACCGCGTGCAGCGTGTCCCGGTGACGGAAGCGCAGGGGCGGATTCATACCTCCGCTGTAACAGTGGCGATTATGCCCGAAGCGGAAGAGGTGGAAATAAATATTGATCCCAATGAATTAAGAATTGATGTTTACCGGTCCACCGGGCATGGTGGCCAGAGCGTCAATACGACCGATTCCGCAGTCCGCATAACCCATCTGCCGACTGGTCTTGTTGTGACATGTCAGGATGAAAAATCACAATTAAAGAATAAAATCAAAGCCATGAAGGTGTTACGCGCCAGATTGCTCGATGCAATGGTGCAAAAGCAGAATGCCGAAATCTCGGAAGTGCGCAAAAATCAGGTAGGCAGCGGCGACCGTTCGGAACGCATCCGCACTTATAACTTTCCCCAGGGACGCATCACTGATCACCGGATCGGGCTGACCCGCTATGACCTGGATAATTTTATCAATGGTAACATCGGCACAATGATTGACGCACTGGCGAATCACTACCAGGCGGAATTGTTAAATAAAACAAATAGTTAATATCAGCTAAAAGAGCTCGGATAATTCGAATCCGGACATCTGGCGACGCTGGCAAAACCGGACAGATTCCCGCCTTAACTTCTTCGTTATCGCTGTAAGATACTTCAGGTGCGTAGCCTGCTTCGCAGTGCATATAAAATTACGCAAAAAAAGCCTTGCCGCACAAGTCAATATTCAGGAATAAATTTCTGAATACTTAATAATAACAATACAATACAATTATAAGAAAAATCTGGTTTCCGTGGCACGAATAGTGCTGATAAGCGGGCAGTCCCTGCTATATTAATGATTTTTCGCTTATGGCAGCAGGTAACGGAGGTTTCCCGTGAATGAAGATAAAAAGGTTGCGGTAGTATTTCCCGGTCAGGGTTCCCAGAGAACAGGTATGGGCAAGGAATTCTACGAAGATATTCCCGTTTGCCGTGAAACATATAATGAAGCTTCGGAAACTTTAGGCTGGGATGTTGGAAAAATGTGTTTTGGCGAAGATGAAAGGCTAAACCTTACCGAATATACCCAACCCTGTATCGTCACCACGGAAATTGCCATGTATCGGGGATTGAAGGAACGTTACGGCTTTGCGCCGCAGCTGTTCGGCGGTCATTCCTTAGGCGAATTTACGGCCCTGGTCGCGGCGGAAGTTTTACCGTTCGGCCAGACTCTGAAAATAGTTCAAACCCGCGGTAAATTAATGCAGGAGGCTGTTCCTGTCGGTGTTGGAGGGATGGCGGCGGTGATATCCGAAGGAATTGATGTCAACATGATGCGGCAGATGCTGGCTGATTTGCCGATAGATGTGGCTAATATCAATTCCGCCAACCAGGTTGTGATCAGCGGGGATGCTCAGGCGATGCCGCTGGCGGAAAAAAGGTTAACGGAAATACTTGCCCAGGGGAAACCTTTTCGCTTTGTTTCTCTGAATGTCAGCGCTCCCTTTCACAGCCGTTTTATGAAAACGATTGAAGAATCATTTTATCAGACTCTGTTGGAGCTTGGTAAAAATCTGGCGCCCCAGCACGCGCCTTGCGTCACCTCGAATTTCACCGGCCGGTTCCATACGGATAAAATTAACGATATAATTAACAGCATGGTCAGCCAGTTGAGCAATACGGTGCACTGGCGGGAAAATATGCGTGGACTGGCTACCGGAAACCGCGAAGTGTTTGAAATCGGCCCCGGCCGTCCGCTGCGGGAATTTTTTAAAACCATCAATGTTACCTGTCAGTCTATCACCGGGCTGGCAGCCGCTGACCGCATTTTCGCGTCAGCCAACTAATCGAGTTAAATAAAAAACGAGGTAAAGTTATGAATAATATTATGAAAATTATAGCAAAGTATCCCGGTCTGGAAAGTGAAGCGGCCAGAAAACTCATCAATAATCTGGCGTCCAGCGATAAAAATGTATTGAAATACATCTCCAGCAGCGCGACTGTGCAGAAAAATCTGCAAACTAAATACGCGATGGGTTCATAATCGGAACAAAAATTAAATTTCTCCCCAAAAAAATAATTGCATTATCATCAGCAAAAGGGAAATATCTTTTTGGAAAATATTTCTCAGAGGGGTAAACCTGTAAAATTATATAAATAAAGGAAAGGCCGTTATATGGATTTCAGCTTGAATGAAAATCAATTGATGTATGTGGAAACCGTGCGCAAGTTTGTCAAAAATGAAATTACGCCCGACATTTTAAAAATGGAGAAAGCCCACAAGTTTCCGTGGGGAATAATCAGCAAAGCATGGGAACTCGGAATCCTCAATTTATGCGTGCCCGAAACCATTAAGGGCTACGAGATTGATGTAATTTCCTCGGCGCTGATAATTGAGGAACTTTCTTATGGCGATACGGGAATCTCGACTTCGGCCATGTGCAATGATCTGGCCAACGCTGTTATCGCGCAGCACGGCACGACCGAGCAGAAAGAAAAATTCCTGCGGCCTTTTGCCGAGCAGCCGATTCTGGCATCTTTTTGTCTGACTGAGCCCGGCGCCGGTTCCGATAATTATTCCATGACCAGTTTCATCGCCAAAAGGGATGATGACACATACATTCTGAACGGCTCCAAATGTTTTATCACCAACGCCTCTTATGCTTCGCAGTTCACGGTTTTCTGCAAAGTCGGCAAACCGACGAGCAATTTTATGGCCTGTGTTATTGTTCCCGTTGACCCGGTAACCGCCGCTGACATTCCTGATATCGGCCATGAGACGAGGGAAATCAATGTCCCGACCGGTGGTAAAATCATCATCGGCAAGCCGGAAGAAAAACTGGGACAGCTTCTTTCCAACACAGCCAGTGTTACTTTTGAAGATGTCGTCATTCCGAAGAGCCATATCATCGGAGACCGGCGCTTCGGTTTTAAATATGTTGTTGATGTTCTGGATTATGCGCGTCCGATGGTGGCGGCCATTGGTGTCGGCCTGGCCAAAAGGGCGCTGGCCGTAACGATTGATTACACAAAAGAACGTAAACAATTCGGCGAACGGATTTGTGATCTGCCGGTGGCGCGCGACACTATTACCGGGATGTGGAAGAAGGTCGAGCTGGCGGAAATGGCTTTATTGAAGGCGGCCTGCAAGGTGCAGGAAAAGAGCAAAGACCGCGGCATTTACGCATCGCTGGCGAAGAACACGGCGGCGGAAGCGGCCATCTATTGCGCGACGCAGGGCCTGCATCTGCACGGCGGCTATGGTTTTACCGCGGAATATGAAATTTCCAAACTGGCGCGTGACTCTCATATCATTGATATTTACGAGGGAGTCCGCGAGGTGCAGGATATGATTATCGGCCGGGAGTTGGTCTAAATGCTTTATTTGCACGGCATGGGACATTTTTATCCCGAGAACATCATTACCAATAAATTTTTAGAAGATCTGGATATCGGCACCAGCGAAGAATGGATTCTGGAACGTGTGGGAATCAAAACGCGTCGGACGATTCTGCCGCTGGATTATATCAAACAAACTAAAAACGCCAATCGCCTGGAGGCGCCGCGGGTTGCGGATTATAATCATTCGCAAATGGGGGCGGCGGCCGCCCGGATGGCGCTCGCCCGCGCTTCTGTGAAACTGGAAGATATTGGTATGCTTATCGCAGGAACTTCAACACCGGATAATGTGGCGCCGGCGGAAGCTTCAATTATTGCGGCAGAACTGGGTATCGAAGTGCCCTGTTTTGACATGAATTCGGCCTGCAGTACTTTCGGCATGCAGGTTAATTTTCTTTCCCGGGTGCGGCCGGAAACATTTCCGCCTTATTTCCTTATTGTCGATGCGGAGACGATGACCAAGACTGTGGACTACTCCGATCGCAACACGGCGGTTCTTTTCGGAGACGGCTGCGTGGCAGCCGTAGTTTCGACAAGTGTGCCGAGCCGGACGGTTTTTACTTCCGGCAGCTACGGTTCGCGGCCGTCCGGCTGGAATAAAGTGGGTATTACCAATGAGTGGCTTTTTTATCAGGAAGGCAATGCCGTTCAGGGCTTTGCCATCCGCACAACCACCGAAGGCGTAAAAGCTCTGCAGGATGAATCCGCTGCCGCGCGGCGTTTTATTTTTATCGGCCATCAGGCCAATATGGGAGTTCTGGAGACTGTCTGTGAACGCACGAAAATATTACCGGGGAATCACTGGTATAATGTTGATCAATACGGCAATACCGCGAGCTGCGGGGCTCCGTGTGTACTGAGTCAGCGCTGGGATGAAATCAAAAACGGCGATTGCATCGCCATGAGCATTGTCGGCGCTGGTCTTTCCTGGGCGCACGTGCTGCTGCAAGCGGGAGATGATAAATGATGGAAAAACAGGTGGCAATAGTAACGGGCGGAGCAACGGGAATCGGGGCGGCCTGCTGCCGGGCTCTGGCTGCAGAAGGCTTTTACGTGGGTATTCATTACCGCAAAAGCGCGGAGAAAGCACAAACGCTGCAAAATGAAATCAAGGATGGCTTTTTAATCAGAGCCGATCTGGCCAACATTGATGATGTGGAAAAAATGGTTTCCTTTATCAAAGAAACCGCCGGCCGTGTTGATGTCCTGGTTAATAACGCCGGACAATCCATCAACGCCGATATTCTTTCGATGAAAATCGAACAATTTGACGAACAACGTTCACTGACGCGCGGTGTCTGGTATCTGACCAAAAGAATATTACGGCAATTCATGCTGCGAAAGGCGGCGGGACGCATTATCAATATATCCAGTGTTGTCGGACACACCGGCAACGCCGGCCAGATTCCCTATGCCATGGAAAAAGCGGCGCTCGACGCATTTACTAAATCTCTGGCACAGGAGCTGCGGGGACGCAATATTCTGGTTAATTCGGTTGCGCCGGGATTCATTGCAACAGAAATGACGGAAACACTGCCTCCGGAAGTCAAGGACAGGATTATGGCGGGAATAGCGCTGGGGCGCATCGGCCGTCCGGAAGAAATTGCGCAAGTTGTCGCCTTTCTGGCGGTAAAGGGAAGTTACATCACCGGCAGCGTGGTTCACGTCAACGGAGGGCTTTATGGAGGCTGATGCCGCAATACGTCAGGAGGTTGTTGCTCTGGTGCCGCAGCAGCAGCCTTTTCGTTTTATTGATGAACTGATCAGCCTTAATGAAAAGGAAGTTGTCGGAGCATATCGCTTTCGCGAAGATGAATTCTTTTATGCGGGACATTTCCCCGGCCGTCCAATAACACCGGGAGTGATTCTGATTGAAACAATGGCGCAAATCGGCGTTGTTGCTTTCGGTATTTATCTGCTGGCCTGCCAGAATAACGTTTTGCCGCGCGATTTAAGGAAGCCGTTGAGCCTTTTCTCCATGGCGGACAGTGTCGAGTTCAACGCGATTGTCAATCCGGGTGAGCGTGTGATTGTCAGAGGTAAAAAAATATATCTGCGTAAAGGACAACTGAAAGTGGATTTATGCATGGAAAAAGAAAATGGCGAAATCGTTTGTAGCGGAAAATTAGCCGGAATGGGAGTGGAAGGATGAAAAAAAGAGTTGTAGTTACGGGAATGGGCGTTGCTGCGCCCAACGCGCATGGCCTGGTGGATTTTGAAAAGGCATTGCGGGAGGGCAAATCAGGCATCCGTTTTATTCCTGAGTTGCAGAGATTGAATTTCGGTTGTCAGATTGCCGGTGTTCCGGAAAATTTTGACGCTATCCGTAAAAGCTATTTTGATCATGAAAAGCTTTTATCCATCAATGACAACATCGGCTACGCATCGGTATCCGGGGTGGATGCCTGGCGAGATGCCGGTTTTGAAATTACCCAGGGCGATGACGACACGGTGGACTGGGATACCGGTGTCATTGCCGGTTCCGGCATCGGCGGCATGGATACGATAGCCCAGACAGTTGTGCCGATGATTAATGAGGGCAAAGTCCGGCGGATGGGCAGCCGCATTGTCGAGCAGGTTATGAACAGCGGCACCAGCGGCAGGATCGGCGGCCTGATCGGCGCGGGAAATCAGGTGACATCCAATTCTTCCGCCTGCAGCACAGGCAATGAAGCAATTATTGAAGCGCTCTGGCGTATTCGCATTGGCCTGGCAAAACGGATGGTCGCCGGCGGTTCCGAAGGCGCGAGCCCCTATATCTGGGGCGGCTTTGATTCCATGCGGGTTATCTGCCGCAAATTCAATGATAATCCGGCAGCCGGTTCGCGGCCGATGAGCGCTTCGGCCTGCGGTTTTGTTCCCGGTTCCGGCGGCGCAATGCTTGTTCTGGAAGAGCTGGAAACCGCACGGGCGCGCGGCGCCAGAATTTACGCGGAAATTATCGGCGGTCATGTCAACAGCGGTGGGCAGCGCAGGGGTGGCTCGATGACCGCACCCAATCCCGAAGGAGTAAAAAAGTGCATCAATGCGGCGGTGGCCGATGCCGGAATCAATTCGTCTCTCATTGACGCGATCAACGGTCATCTGACGGCGACCTTTGCCGATCCCTCTGAAGTGAAAAACTGGGCAGCGGCGCTCTCGCGCACGCCGGATAATTTTCCTTACATCAATTCGACAAAGTCACTGGTGGGCCATTGTCTGGGCGCGGCCGGCGCCATCGAATGCGTGGCGACGGTTTTGCAGCTTTACAAAGGATTTCTGCATCCTTCTCTCAACAGCGAGGATGTGCATCCGGAAATCGCGGAATATGCCGCAAGAATTCCGCAAAAGTGTATTGAATTTCCGCAACTGCGGTTCATTGCCAAAGCCGGTTTCGGTTTCGGCGATGTCAACAGTTGCTTAATATTTAAAAAGTGGGAAGAATAATAATTTATTAATAAAGGAGAATGAAAAAAATGGACGAGAAGAAAATTTTTGATGAAATGGTTAATATTTTGAAGGCTTATACAAAGGATGTGACGCTGTTGGATAAAGCAACGATGGACACGCACATTTTGAATGACCTGAAAGTAAATTCCGCGCGTCTGGTGGATGTTATCATCAAGTGCGAGGATGTTTACGGCATCAGCATTGACGATGAAGAAGCCGACAAAATCCGCACCATCGGCGACGCCGTAAAAGTAATTAAACAGAAACTCGGTTGATTGAATGAGCCCAGGCACAAGATTTTTTCTACAGTTGCAGAATTTTGTGGGAAGGATGGCGGTCATCTTCGTCGGACCAATGTACTTTCTCATTCTTAAATTGCTTTTTTACCGGGTGCGCGGTTTACAGGAGATGCGCCGGCAATTCGCCCGGGAGCGCGAAAAGCACAGCGGTTCCTGGATTATCTGCGCCAATCATTTGACCATGATTGACTCATTTATTCTTACTTATGCCACGATGAGTCTGGGAAACCATATCATTGATTTCCGGAAGCTGCCATGGAATCTGCCGGAGAGAAAAAATTTTCAGAGTAATATTATCCTGGCCGTTCTCAGCTATCTTTCCAAATGCATTCCGATTGACCGCGGCGGCTCACGGGATAAAATAAAAAACACGATGGATAAGTGCATTTATCTGCTACGCGACGGCCAGACAGTGATGATTTTTCCGGAAGGCGGCCGCTCGCGGACCGGTCGCGTGAATGTGGACAACTTCTCCTACGGGGTCGGACGCTTTATCAAAGATGTGGAAAACTGCCGGATTATGTGCATTTATTTACGCGGCGACAGACAGCATCAATACAGCAACATTCCGGCCTGGGGAGATAAATTTTCCGTGCAGATGGAAGTCTTTAATCCCGACCGTGTGCCGGACGGCGGGCTCAGGGCACAACGGGAATACGCAGCGCAGATAATCAAAAAGCTGGCGAAAATGGAGGAAAATTACTTTGCCACACACGGGGAACGATGTAGTGGATTTGCTGGATCCGGCCAATGCGGGGAAAAGCGGGGATTCCCGGTATCTAGCGAAAATCCTCACAAATGCTGAATGCGAATTTGTCGGCAAATCAGTAAAACCGGATGTTGCGCTGTGGTCGCTCTGGGTGGGTAAGGAAACAGCCTATAAGGTTGTCCGAAAAATCAGGCAGAATATTCGATTCCTGCCCCTTCGCTATGAAGTTCAGTTTTCCGGCGGCAATTTATTAAAAGAATCCACTGACGGTAAGGTTATTATCATGGGAAAAGAGACGGTTTTTATCCGTCTCTTTTCCTGTTTTGCTTATGTGCATTGCATCGGTTCTGATAGTGTTGCGGCACTCGATAAAATACACTGGCGTGTTGACGCTCTTCCTTTGACGACCAATTCTCCGGACACAGATATTTCGCTTGCGGTGCGGCAGCAGCTGGCGGCAGCGCTTGCCGCTTATCACAATGTGAACCTGGCAGATCTTGCAATAAAAAGATTGAAAAAAAACGGCATATTACAACCGCCCGTCGTTTATCTGGCTGGTAAAAAGACGAATATTGACATCAGTTTAAGCCACGATGGCCGCTTTACCGCATTTGCCTTTCTGTAATCAATCATTAACAATCCGGCTTTTTTATGCTACGTAATTAAACGTATCCACAAACCCTTAAGCTCAGGATGACAATTATGAAAATTGCAGTGCTGAACGGTTCTCCCAAAGGCGAACTCAGTGTCACCATGCAGTATGTAAAATGCCTGCAGGTAATGTTCAAGGATGTTGAGTTCAGGATAATGGACGCAGCTGCTAAAATCAACAAGCTGGAACAAGATGAAAAATATTTTTCCGCGCTGATTGAGGAGATAGCCTCTTCCGATGGCGTCATCTGGGGATTCCCCCTTTATTATCTGCTGGTGCCTTCACAGTATAAACGTTTTATCGAGCTTGTGTACATCAATAACAGTG
>ENA-UOWG01003479-UOWG01003479.1-activated-sludge-metagenome-genome-assembly--contig:-NODE-3479-length-11977-cov-5.853632_pt1 | contig 11977 bp, 5 predicted proteins | sample MGYA00238147_ERZ761563 | MGnify/ENA primary metagenome ERZ761563 (study PRJEB28884, sample SAMN05720216) | anaerobic digester metagenome | isolation source: active sludge of municipal... | reverse complement strand
AGCCGCGCAGGACGGATTCGTTCCCGACCAGATCGGCCGCTCTCCGTATCCCCAGCAGGAAAAGCGCGGTGGTGAACTCCCTCTTGAGCCGGGCCAGCAGCATGCCCACGGCCTCGGCGGATTCCATGGCCGGCCGCAAGAACGGCGCCGCCATGCCGCAGAGCGAGGCCCCGAGCGCCAGGGCCTTGACCAGGTCGATGCCGTTCCGCAGGCCGCCGGATGCGATCAGCGTCAGACGGTCGCGGCACGGGTTGAGCGCCCGCAAGGCGTCGGGCGTCGGGATGCCCCAGTCCTGGAAGACCAGGCCCAGGGGATCGTCCTCGCTTTCCGCGAGGCTATGGTGCTCGACGCGGCTCCAGGACGTGCCGCCCGCCCCCGCGACGTCCACGTAGCGGACCCCTGCGCGGAGCAGCAACTCGGCATCCTCGCGGGAAATCCCGGCGCCGACCTCCTTGACCACCACCGGCCGGCCCAGCGCCCGGACGATGCCGCCTATCTTTTCGGCCAGTCCCGCAAAATCGGTATCGCCCCTCGGCTGGACGGCCTCCTGGAGCGGGTTGAGGTGCAGGCAGAGGGCATCCGCCCCGGACACGGCCAGCGCCTCGCGGCATTCCTCGATGCCGAAGCCGCGGTTGAGTTGGACGGCGCCGAGATTGGCGAGCAGCAGCGTCGTTGGAGCATGCGGGCGGATCTCGAAACTCGCGCGGGCCGCCGGATTGGAAAACAGCACCCGCTGCGATCCGACGCCCATCGCCACGCCGGCCTTTTCCGCGGCGATCGCCAGGTTGCGGTTGATCCGCCGCAGGATTTCGTGGTCGCCGCCGGTCATCGAGGAAATCAGCAGGGGGAAAGAAAGCCGCCGGCCCATGAATTCGATTGAAGGATCCACCTCGGCCAGGTTCAACTCGGGCAGCGCCCGGTGCTTCAGGCGGATGGCGTCGAAGTAATGGCGCCGGCGGTCCGAGTCCGGGTCGGACTCAATGATCCGCAGGTGCGCCAGCTTCCGCTCGTTGATCGGATCCATGTTGACCGCAGATTACGCGGATGGGCGCGGATTACAAGCCCACGCCGGCCTCCTGACCGCCTTCTCTATCCGTACCCATCCACGCTATCCGCGGTGGCTCTTGCGTTCCAGCTTCAGGTGCGCGCGCATGAGTTCGCCGGGGTTGGTCTGGGCGGCGAGGAGGGAGAGTTCGCCGCACAGGACCGCCGCGGCGCACAGGATCGCCAGGCGCCGCGCCCCGCCGCCGCCCGCGCAGCCCATCCGCTCCAGGTGCGCGCGCACGAAAGCCAGGTCCTTGCCGCTGCCGACCGTCCCCACGACGAGATGGGGGATACTGACCGAAAAGTAGAGGTCTCCGCCGCGCGCCTCGGCATGGGTCAGGCCCTGGGAGCCCTCGACGATGTTCGCCGCGTCCTGCCCGGTGGCCAGGTAGAACGCCAGCAGCATGTTGGCGAAGTGGGCGTTGGCGCTCCGCAGCCCGCCGGCCAGCATCGTGCCGATCAGGTTCTTCTTGAGGTTCAGGTCGGCGAGCTTCTCCGGCGTCGTCTTCAGCAGCTTCTCGCAGACCGCGCGCGGCACGACCAGCTCCGCGATCACGTGCCGGCCGCGCCCCAGGATGCCGTTGACGGCGGAGGGCTTCTTGTCCGTGCAGTAGTTGCCGGAAATGGAGACGTATTTCAGCGCGGGGTACTCACGCAGGATCCAGTTCAGCATCGCCTCGGCGGCGCGGGTGAGCATGTTGTGGCCGGAGGCGTCGCCGGGATGGCCCTCGAGCCGGACATAGAGGAGGTTGGCCGCGTTCTGCACGTGGAGGTCGAGGAACTTCAGGAACCGGCTGGTCTTCTCGACGACCGCGGCGACGTCCGGCTTGCGGCGCCGCAGGTCGGCGCCGGCGCGGACGGCCTCGGCGGCGTTGGGCGCCTCGACGAGGACGGAGCGCGTCATGCGCTCGTCCACGACGACCGCGCGGATCCCCTCCGTCGCCATGCTCACGCGCGCGCCGCGGGCCACGGACGGCCACAGCGGCGTCTCGAAGGTCGCCAGGGGGACCTCAACCTCGCCGGTCGCTTCCGGCCCGGCCAGCCGGATCGGGCCCACCCAGCGCAGGGGAATGCTCGCCGCGTCCGTCGGGTTGTCAACGCTCATGGCCCCAGTGCATACCTTCTTCCCGGGCGCAAACAAGAAAAAATCATTTTGGGCTTCTCCCGCCGGGCCGCGAATCCTACTATGGCCGTCAGGGCGGTTGCATATCCGGGCTTAACCTCAACGGGAGGTTGCTGTGAAACGCATGCCTTGGCGGTCCTTGCTGCTCGCGATCGTTTCTCTCTCCCTCGCGGCCGCGCCGTCGGACGGCGCCTCGAAAAAGAAGAAGGCCGCGGATTCCCAGCCGGCGGTCGAAAAGAAAGCCGCCCGGAAGAAGACATCCCGCGCGAAACAGGAGAAGAAGAACGAGCCGGCCGTGGAAACGCAGCAAGGGGCGGCCGCGCTTCCCCCCGCCGAACTCACGGCGGGCGTCCAGTTCCGCGACGACGAGGCGGAAGGGCTCGGCGACATCCTGGTCCCCGCGTGGCGGTTTCCCTCGGGACTGCTCTTCGTCAATCCCCGGGCGACGCGGACGGATTCGGACGCCGAGGAGTACAATGTCGGGCTCGGCTACCGCCACCTGTTCCCGGGACGCGCGATCATCCTGGGCGCCAACGGGTACTACGACTACCGCGACACGGGGCACAGCACATACGACCAGTGGGGCGCCGGCGTGGAACTGTTGAGCCGGTGGCTCGACGCCCGCGCCAACGGCTACTGGCCGGAAGACACGCGCCACACGGTGGCCGAGGCCTCGGAGACCAGCTCCAGCCGGTCCACGCGCACCGAGGAAGGCTGGACCGATCCGTACGCGGCCGGCCACGAGATCGCGCAGTCCTACGTCGTCGAGCAGACCACCCGCACGACGACCACGACCCGCTACTACGAGCAGTATGAGCAGGCGCTCGACGGCTGGGACGCCGAGGTCGGGCTGCGGCTCCCCCTCCCCGTGCGGCCGGAGGTGCTCGAGCCCCGCGTCTTCGGCGGCTACTACCGGTACGACGCGGAGTACGGGGAGGACATCGAGGGCTTCAAGGCCCGCGTGGAACTGCGGCTGCTCGCCTCGGTCTTCCTGGACGCGGCGTGGTACGAGGACGAGGACCTGACGGGCAGCGACTACTACGTCGGCGGCCGGTTCACCGTGCCGCTGGACCTCGCGGCGGCTGCGCACGGGCGCAACCCGTTCGCGCCGCTCCGCTCCCGGCTCCGCGGCGAGGCGCGCGGCTTCGACGCCCGGCTGACCGAGATGGTGATGCGCGATCCGCAGATCCGGCTGGAGACCTCGGAGTTCATCGAGCGCGCCGACCTCGCGCGCGTGGACCGGCGGAAGCACACGGAAACCCGGCAGGAGGACTACACGCTGATGGCCGACGTGAACTTCGTCAGCGGAGACGCGGGTTCCCGCGGCGGAGACGGCACGGCGGAGAACCCGTTCCGCGCCATCCAGCCCGGCGTGGACTCGGCGTTCGGCGAACGCAACGTCTATGTCTACAACAGCTCGCGCGCCTACCGCGAGAACGTCGAACTGACCCCGGGCGTGACCCTGTGGGGCAGCGGCTGCCTGGTCCCCGGCTACAACGGCCAGTCCTTCGGCAGCGGCATCCAGCCGACCGTGGACGGCCACGGCGGCGGGCCGGCGATCAGCATGGCCAACCGCACGACGATCCGCGGCTTCCGGATCACCAATACGGGCCGCGGGGGAAGCCGGGTCGAGGACCTGCCCGTCTTCGGGCCCACGGACGTCAGCGGCGTCGGCGTGCTGGGCCGGGATGCCACGGACCTGCGGGTTGAATGCAACACCATCGCGGGCGCGGACGTGGGCGCGCTCTTCGCGCGGCAGGGCGATTTCAGCCTGGCCTTTTTAGATAACGACGTGCTCGACAACCGCGATGCCGGCCTGATGATCGGCGGCCAGGGTAGCAGCGGGACCTTCGACGTGCTCGTGGACGGGAGCCGGTTCGAGCGCAATGGCATCGGGCTGATGAGCGTGGCCTGGAACTACGACGAGGCCTTCCTCACCATCCGGAACAGCGCCTTCGAGCGCAACGGGGCGGCCGGGGCTTCGATCCTGATGGACCAGAACGGATTCAGTTCCGTCGAGATCGCGGATTCCCAGGCCGAGCGCAACGCCGGTCCGGGATTCGACATCAACATCACCGCCTCCGACGAAGCGCTCGTGGCGCTGTCCGGGGTCGGCTCCCACCACAACGGCGGGGCCGGCGTCCAGGTTCTGACGCTGGGCACGGGCCAGGCCGTGGCAACCATCGAGAACGTCCAGGCGCACGGGAACGCGGGACCCGGCATCGATCTGGCCTTCCTGGACAACGGGGAGGTGATGGCCAGCGTCAACCGCGCCCACGCGGACGGCAACGCGGGGCCCGGGATCCGGATCACCGCGACGGCGGCCGACACCGTGCTGGCCAGCGTGGCGAACTCGTGGGCCGCGGCCAACGGGGGCGGCGGCGTGGAGATCCTCGTGGACGACACGGCCATGGCCCTGGCGCTGGTCGGCGGCTCGCAGGCGCACGACAACGCGGGCGGACCCGGGTTCAACGTCCTGATCGAAAACACCGACGTGGCCCTGGCCAACCTGTCCGGGCTGACGGCGAACGGCAACGAGGGCGGCGGCATCCTGCTGAACATGCAAAGCCCCTTCGCGGCCATCGGGGTGATCGGCCTGCCCGACGCGCTCGCAGGGCTCCTGGGCGGGGTAATGGAAACGGCCGGCGGCTTCCTGCCGGCCGAGACGGCGATGCTGCTCGGGCATGCCGGCCCGGTCGAGGCCATCGGGAACCAGGGCTTGGGCGTCACGGCGATCATCGACGGGGACATGATCGCGGGCGGGGCGATATTCGACATCCATGCCGAGAACAACGTGGGCGGAGGGGTCAGGGGGCTCGTCACAAGTTCCAACGGCTTCGCGGTGGGACTCGGGGGATCTTCCGAGAACATCATGGAGATCGCGCAGTTGGGCGCCGATATCGCGGAGTTCTTCGGCCTCGATATCCCCGTCATGCCGTCGCCCGGCGGGCGGACGGTCGTCAATAACAACCTCGGCCCGGGAATCGGCCTGGGCGTCATGGGCAACATGGCCGCCGTCGGGGCCCTGGTCGGCGTGGCGGCCGACGGCAATCTCGGGCTCGGCGCGGGCGTGGCCACCCTGTCCGACGGAATTTCGGTGTCGGCCGCCGCGCGCATCCTGGCCCTGAACACGACGGGCGACGGCCTGGTCGTGGAGGCGGATGGCCCCACGGCGGCGGTCGGCGTTGTCGCCGACGTGCAGGCCCTCGGCAACGCCGGCAATGGGATCATCACCGACATCAACAGCGACGAAGGTTACGCCGCGGCGCTGTTTGCCTCCACCGACCCGCTCCGCCCGGTCGCGGAACTGCTCGGCGAGCTGTTGATAGGTGAGCCGCTGACCGTGCCCGGCCAGCCCTTCGGCCCGGTGATCGCGTCGGGCAACGGGGAGGACGGCATCGCGGCCCGCGTGAACGGCCGTGAAGCAGGCATCGGGTTGTTCCTCGACACCCAGGCCACCGGCAACGGGGGCGACGGCATGGACGTTTCGGTCCAATCGTCCGAAGGCTACGCCGTTTCGGCGTTCCTCTCGAGCGATTACCTCTTTAATCTCGCATCGGGATTCTTCGGGCCGATCGATTACGAGCCGCTGGGCGGGATCATCGCCAGCGACAACGACGGGCACGGCATCCGCCTGTGGCAAAACGGCCTGGCCGGCGCGTACGCCGTGCTGGCGGGCCTGCAGGCCAACGACAACGAAAAAGACGGCCTGAACGCCCGCTCGAACAGCGAGGAGGGCGACGCCATGACTGCGGTCATCGTCGCCGACGCCATGGACAACGGCGGGCAGGGGTTCTTCACGGAAAACAACGCAGGCCTGGACAGCCTGGCCGCCTTCGTCGGCGTCTGGGCCTCCGGCAACGAGCGCCAGGGCATCCGCGCGGTCGGGACCAGCGTCAACGCCAATGCCTACGCGATCCTGGCCGGCGTCGAGACCGTGGACAACGGAGCCGCGGGCGCCTCGGTCGAACTGGGCGCCACGGGGGACGCCGTGGCCTGCCTCACGGATGTAGACAGCTGTCTCAACGAAGGCCGGGGCGCGGCCGTCACGCTGAACGCCGCAGGCAACGCAGTGCTGTGGGCGGGTCCCAACGCCTTGAACCAGTTCAACAGCCAATACTCCCCGCTGTTTGGCGTGTTCAACCTGGCGGCCTTCCTGATCCCGCAGGACGCCGTCACGCTGGACAACAACGGGGGCGCGGGCCTGTACGCCGACCTGCGCAGCGCGGCCGGCAACGTCGTGATGGAACTGGAGGACGCGCGGGCGATCGGCAACGACAAGGACGGATTCAACCTTCAGATGGCCGCGGCGAACGGCTCGATCTCGGCTACGCTCCGGAATGCCGTGGCCGGCGAAAACGGCGCGCGCGGTTTCGACGTGTGGGCGGAGGGGGGCGGCGGCACGCTGGACCTATACCTGGAGCATGCCGAGGCCACCGGCAACACCAACGACGGGGCGCGAATCCGGGCGAACTATTCCGGGCCGGTCAACGTGTACGGCGAACAGGTCGTCGCGATCAACAACGGCGGGGCGGGCGCGCGGATGGACATCCTGGCCGGGGGGACGCTCAACATGGACTTCGGCGGCGGGGCGCTGGGCAGTCCGGGCCAGGGCCAGTTCTTCGGCAACGGGTCGCGCGACTTCCGCAATGCCGGCGCCGGAACGGTCTTCGCGGAACAGAACTGGTGGGGCGTCGATCCCCCGTCGGCCGGCCAGTTCTTCGGCGCCGTGGATTACACGCCGTGGCTGACCGAGCCGCCGCCGTGATAAGAAAGAGTATAGGTCCTATACGTCGCATAGGACTTATTCGACCTATACTTGACGACGGACTGGAACGTGGTAGTGTTCTTCGAAATGAGTGTTCATTTCATCAGCGCCGCGCGCACCGGAAAAGGCCCGAACGCCTCTTCCTCGCTGTTGCTCTCCCTTAGCGGCAACACCCGCGCGGCGGTGGGCGCGAGGTGTTGCTCCTGACCCGACCCGCTCCACGGAGCGCCGAAATCCCGCCGCGAAAAACGCCGGCGGGTTTTTTTATTGGAACGCGCCGGGAGATCGGTAGGCTGAACCCGTTTGAAAACCAAAGGAACGTGACCATGAGTGCGGCAAAGAACAGTGAAAAGAATCGCGTGATCATCTTCGACACGACGCTGCGCGACGGCGAGCAATGCCCCGGCGCCAGCATGAACATCCACGAGAAGCTGGAGGTCGCCCGGCAGCTGGCAAGGCTGAACGTGGACGTCATCGAGGCCGGCTTCCCCATCGCCTCGCCCGGCGACTTCGAGGCCGTCAAGGCCGTCGCCGAGCAGGTGAAGGGCCCGTATATCGCGGGCCTGGCCCGGTGCATCAACAAGGACATCGAACGCTGCGCGGAGGCCGTCGCGCCCGCCGGGAAGAAGGCGTACATCCACACCTTCCTGGCGACGTCGGCGATCCACCGGCAGTTCAAGCTGAAGAAGGCCAAGCACGAGATCGTCAAGCAGGCCGTCGCGAGCGTGAAGCACGCCCGGACGTTCTGCGACCGGGTGCAGTTCAGCCCGGAAGACGCCTCGCGCACGGAGCCGGAGTTCCTGGCCGAGGTCTGCGAGGCGGTCATTGACGCCGGCGCGACCACCGTGAACATCCCGGACACGGTCGGCTACGCCGTGCCCATCGAGTTCGGCCGGCTGATCGCGTACCTGGTCGAGCACGTGAAGAACATCCACCGGGCGATCATCCACGTCCACTGCCACAACGACCTGGGGCTGGCGGTCGCCAACTCGCTGGCCGCGGTGCGCAACGGCGCGCGCGGTGTCGAGTGCACGATCAACGGCCTGGGCGAGCGCGCGGGCAACTGCTCGCTGGAGGAGGTCGTGATGGGGCTGAAGGTCCGCGGGGACGCCTTCGGCCGCCTGTGGACCTCCGTGAAGACGCGGGAGCTGTACCGCACCAGCCGCCTGGTCAGCCAGATGAGCGGCATGGTGGTCCAGCGCAACAAGGCCATCGTCGGCGCGAACGCCTTCGCCCACGAGGCGGGCATCCACCAGGACGGAATCCTGAAAGAGCGCACGACCTACGAGATCATGCGACCCGAGGAGGTCGGCATCTCCGGCAGCGACATGGTCCTGGGCAAGCACTCCGGGCGGCACGCCCTGTTCGTCCACCTGGGGCGGATGGGCTTCCAGGTCGCCGAAGACCAGAAGGAGTCCGTCTACAACCAGTTCAAGGAGCTGTGCGACAAGAAGAAGTACATCTACGACGACGACCTGATCGCCATCATGCGCGAGCGGATCAGCGACATCCCGCAGGTGTACACGCTGGACTACTTCCACGTCGCGACGGGGACCAGCACGGTCCCGACCGCGACCGTCCGCCTGAAGAAGGGCGAGGAGGTCTTCCAGGACTCCGCCTGCGGCGACGGACCGGTGGACGCCACGCTGAAGACCATCGACCGGATCACCGGCACGCCCGGGACGCTGGAGGACTACTCGTTGCAGGCCGTCACCCGCGGCGAGGACGCCGTCGGCGAGGTCAGCGTCACGGTCGCGTTCGGCAAGGACATGGTCTCCGCCAAGGCCGCCAGCACGGACATCGTGGAGGCCAGCGCGAAGGCCTACCTGAACGCGCTGAACAGTCACCTGTTCGCCCAGCAGACGGCGAAGGGGCCGAAGAAGAAGGCCGCCGGCCGCCGGCAGGGACGGCAGCCATAGATATAGGTCCAATACGTCGTATAGGACCTATTCCCCCCGGGTTTTCCAACCATTGGGAAATCCGGGGCTTTTTTTTCCAATGATTGGAAACTTTTAGTGTGGTATTTTCCGAACATTGGAAAGCCTTCACCCCGGAGGACGCCATGAGCACGCTGCTGGTCAAAAACGGCCTGCTGGTCACGCTGAACGAACACGGCGAGGTGATCGAGAACGGGAGCGTCTACGTCGAGGACGCCCGCATCATGGAGGTCGGGCACTTCCACGAAAACCGGTACAAGGCCGACCAGGTCCTCGACGCCGGCGGCCGGCTGGTCATGCCGGGGCTCATCAACGCGCACCACCACCTCTATTCCACGTTCGCCTGCGGCTTCTCGCCGCCGGGCCAGCCCGCGGAGAACTTCAAGGAAATCCTCGAGCACCTGTGGTGGAAGCTGGACTTCGCCCTGACCGAGGAGGACGTCTACTACTCGGCCCTGCTCCCGCTGGTCGACTGCGTCAAGCACGGCGTGACGACCATCATTGACCACCACGCCTCGCCTTCGTGCCGCGACGGCAGCCTGGACCTCATCGAGAAGGCCGTCCGCGAGGTCGGCATCAACGCGAGCCTCTGCTACGAGGTCTCCGACCGCAACGTCGAGGGCGGCGGGGTCGAGGAGAACGAGCGGTTCATCCGGAAGTGCGCGGCCGCGGCGGACGACCAGGTCACCGCCCTCTTCGGCCTGCACGCCTCGATGACGCTCGGCGCGAAGACGCTGGAGCGCTGCGCCGCGATCGGGCGCGCCCACGGCGCGGGGTTCCATGTCCACGTCGCCGAGGACCTGATCGACCAGGAGGTCGCGCAGAAGGAGTTCGGCAAGCGCTGCATGGAGCGGTTCCGCGACGCCGGGATGACCGGCCCGCGCTCGATCTTCGTCCACGGCGTCCACCTCGACGACGGCGAACTGGACATCCTGGCCGAGACCCACTCGATCCACGTCCACAACCCCGAGTCGAACATGAACAACGCCGTCGGCACGGCGCGGCTCGCGCGGTTGTGGAAGCGGGGCATCCTGACGGGGCTCGGGACGGACGGCATGGCCTCGAACATGATTGCCAGCGCGCGGGCGGCGTACCTGCTGCAGCGGCACCTCGAGCACGACCCGCGCGTCGCGTTCGGCGAGTGCTGCGACATGCTGCTCAAGAACAACCGGACCATCTGCGAGCGGCTGTTCAAGAACAAGCGCGGCGTGCTCGCCGCCGGCGCGCTCGCCGACCTGGCGATCTTCGACTACACGCCCTTCACGCCGCTCTCGGGCGCGAACTTCTACGGGCACCTCCTGTTCGGCCTGTACCAGTCCCGCGTCAGCGCGACCGTCGCCCGCGGCCGCGTGCTGATGAAGGACGGCGTCCTGCCCCACCTCGACGAGGCCGCCCTGCGCCACAAGGCCAAGGACCTGGCCGCGAAGATGTGGAAGCGGATCAAGTAGGCGGGGCGAGGGCGCCTGTCTTCATCCGCGATCACGGCCGGTAGGCGCGGACGCGGAAGATCAGGCCGGTCGGACTCCCGATGGCGAAGGCGCCCTGGTTCATTTTGGGCGTCGGCGCCGAATACCATGCGCACCCTTGCCAGGGCCCGCCGGGATCACCCGCCCATTCCAGCACCTGATCGGCCTGGGTGCCGCCGGCCCACTGAACGTCCACGCCGCCGGGGGCGACCGTTGAGGCGGTGATGGACAGGATCCGAAGGTTGTCATCCCCCCGCGTGGGATCGGTATCCGCGATCCACTCCTCGCCGTCGGGCGAGTCATCGCCGTCGGTGTCGGGATCGTTCGGGTCCGTGCCCATGTCCGTCTCGGACGTGTACGCGCCGGTGTGGGTCTCCACGACGTCCGGCATGCGGTCGCCGTCGCTGTCCCGGAACTCGTCGCAGCCCATGTCCGGCGTGTTGGCCAGCCGCGATTCGCCGTCCGCGTCGGTGTCGTCCCAGAGCCAGTACAGGCTGCCGAGCGCGCCGCCGGCGTTGATGCAGGGCGAGCCGTGGCGCAGGTGGTGGTTGGGATAGAACTCCGGGTAGGCGTCGATGTTGCCGGCGCCCGGCCAGCCGCCGCCGATGTCGCTGTGGCGGACGACCAGCGATCCGCCGGCCAGGCCGTTGGTGCTGATCTCCCAGCTCTGATTACCCCAGACGATGCTGTTGGAGACCGAGAGCTGGATGTCGTTGTACAGGCGCAACCCGTCGCCGAGGTTGCCGGCCAGCGTGCAGAAGAGCGCCGTTCCCGTACTGGGCCCCGCCCACGCGATCGCCGCGCCGGGCAGTCCGCCCCAGCCGGCGGGCTGGGTGCCCCCGGTGATCAGCGTATGCGCGACGTGGGCCTGCCCGCCGACGATCCCCAGGCCGGAAGCATACGTCGGCGCGCTGTTGGAAATGAAGGCCGCGTGGCTGATGATGGTGTCGCAGTAGTCCAGGTGCATCGCGCCGCCGTTATGAGCCAGGTTGCCCTGGAAGCTCAGCGACCAGCCTTCGGCGGTTGTGTAGTAGGGCGCCTCGACGACATAGCCGCGGATCACGGCATGGAGACCGTACAGGGCGCCGCCCTCGTTGGTCGCCGCGTTGCCGAGCAGGTGTCCACCCACGAGGAGCAGGATGGTGTTTTCCACGAAGATCCCGCCGCCCTCGTCGGCCGTGTTGTTCTCGAGGCGATTGTGCAGCAGGGAGACAGGGGCGCCCTCCGCGCGCAGCGCCCCGCCATGGACCGCGCGGTTGGTTTCGAAGACGGCGTTGAACGCGGTGAAATCGCTGCCCGCCCCGACGTAGACGGCGCCGCCGCCCCCCCCGTTCGTGCTGACGCTGTTGCCCGCGAAGCGGGGCGTCGCGAAGGCATCGCCCGGCGGTCCGTTGGTGATCGTCATCATGGACGAGAAGAGCGCCACGGCGCCGCCCAGGCCGCTCGCGGGCGGGCCCATCGGGTTCGGCGCGGCGTTGTGCCGGAAATCCATGCCCGAGACCTGGAGCCACGAACCCGTGGCGTACAAACCGCCGCCGTTCCCCCCGGCCACGTTCAACCACCCGGTGAATCGCGTGAGATCGGCCGTGGTGTTTTCGAGGTAGAATCCTCCACCGTGGCCCTCCGTGCCGCACTGGTC
>ENA-UOWG01003477-UOWG01003477.1-activated-sludge-metagenome-genome-assembly--contig:-NODE-3477-length-11979-cov-3.707313_pt1 | contig 11979 bp, 9 predicted proteins | sample MGYA00238147_ERZ761563 | MGnify/ENA primary metagenome ERZ761563 (study PRJEB28884, sample SAMN05720216) | anaerobic digester metagenome | isolation source: active sludge of municipal... | reverse complement strand
CAACAGCCGGAACAATATCTGAAAATGATGTGGAAAATCCTCCTCCTACAATAAATACATCCATAGCTTCACACATGTCCTTCAATCCCTTAACCATAAGATTGACCCTTTCCTGACTTGTCATGACAATACACTTTCCGCAGGTACATTTTCCTGAGAAACCACAGGGCCCGACCAGCACTTCCTGGTCGAGAGGTCTGGTCCCGATAAAGTCAAGGAGAAAAACCGGACGGCCACCCATTGCAACTACATCGCGCATAGCTCCTCCGGCGCCTGTGGCTGCAGCATCATAAGGCCTTGGCACACAGGGAGAACAATGACTTTCCATCTTTGCAACAACATAACCTTTCATCCCCGGTATCTCAAATACAGCGGCATCATCATTCTTCTCAGGACCGATTAACAGGGCTTCGGGCCAGATCTTACCCACCTGCCTGTTCAATTCCTGAAAACTTTTAAAATCAATCACTTTATCAATATTATGATGTAAATGGACAAATAATCCGTGCATCAATGCTTTTTCAATTGTGTTCATACTCACTCCTTATTTATTATTATGTACATTTTTAAAAATCCTGTAAAAATAATCAGGTTTGTAATAATTTATATTGTTTTTATTGGAATATTATATTGGGTCGTTTATGAATATTTGTGGGATTTATCCAATACCGACATTCTCATTGCCTGTCCAGGTCACATCTGAAAACATATTCTCCGGAAGAAATATCAAATAAGGTCTCATTTTTTAAATTCCTGATATTCATCACATCCCCAGATTCTTTCAAAGCTAATCCCCCTTCTTTTATTCTGGTTTCATCTGACAAAGGAAGTATGATCGTTGCAGAACACGAGACGGGGATCTTTACTTTAAGGATCAGTTCATTTCCTGTGATCTTCCATGAACTCAGGATTTCACCATAAACAGTTTTAAATGTGGTTTCTGTCCATGTTATATCTCCGACAATCTGTGGTGAAATAATAATATGTTCATATGCTTTCGATGTTTCAACCTGTCTTATCCCCCCCGGGCCGCTGAAAAGCCATTCCATAAGATGTCCCAGCATCATATGGTTATTGGATACCTCAACCAGGCCGGCCCATGATTCGGTAAGGGCTGTCGCTCCCTTCGACATCTGAAAACCATATCCCGGTACATCAGTCTTTGAGTTCATTTCATAAATCAGCTGTGAATGTCCCTCCTGTTCAAGCACTCTTAAAAGGTAACGGTAGCCGACATCGCCTGCCGTAAGAGCTTTATTCCCTGCGTTAATTGAGTTTACAAGGTTTTTTACAACATCATTTTTAACGGAGTCATCAACCATACCGAAGAACAGGGGCATTGAATAAGCTGTCTGGCTGCCGGTTGAATATACTTTTGTTTCAGGATCAAAGAATTCTTTATTGAATGCCATTCTTATTTGTTCTGCCAGATCACTGTAATAAGCAGCATCACTTTCTTCACCGATAAGTGAAGCCATCTCAGAAAGTAATTTTGCATCATAATAATATATCGATGTTGCTGTCACAGCTTTCGGGGTGAGCTGTGCCACGCCCGGAAATGCGGGTCCCAGATCGTACCAGTCGCCCAGACCATGAACAAGTATACCATTCTGTGACAGCATCCCAAGATAACCGAGGTATTTTTTCATCATCGGATAAGCCTTTCTGACAGCTTCAATATCGCCATACCATTCATACAGATCCCAGGGGAGAATGATACAGGCGCTGCTCCATTCGGGTGAATCCCGGAACCCTCCTGTAAATTCGACATATTCGGGTGCAATATCCGGCACAAGACCATTATCGAGCTGGGCTTCAATCATATCATCGATCATCTTATTAAAAAGATTGTGGATGTCATAGACATATTTTATTGAATTGCCCATAAGATGTGTCTGCTCAAGCCAGCCAAGTTTTTCGCGGTGGGGACAGTCGGTAGCCACACTTGCCAGATTGCTCCTTATCGCCCAGCCAATAAGATCATAAATTGAATTGAAAAGCTCACTGGAACATTTGAAAGTCCCGGCAACTGGTGAGGAATTTCTCGTATGGAGCATCTGCAAACCTGTAATTACCGGAAGACCATCCGGATTTGGAATTCCGGAAGGGACTGCTCCTTCCACCTGAACATATCTGAACCCATAATAAGTAAATCGTGGCTTCCAGCTCTCCTCTCCCTCAGTTCCGGGAATATAGGAAAAATAATACGGATATCCTGATGCCTTCTGGGTAACCAGTGAATCCGGACCAATCAGTTCGGACGGGTGCAGTCTTATCTCCTTCCCCTTACCACCTTTTGTTTTCAAACTGATAATTCCCGATGCATTCTGCCCGAAATCATATATATAAATACCCTGGGCCGGATTAGATATACTTACAGGTTCAAATGTCTCCATGATCCTGACCGGGTGATCCGTTTCCGGTTTCAGTTCGCCAGTTGGTTCCCGTACCAGAAGTGCATTTCCCCATTTGCTGTCATCAAATCCCGGTCTGTCCCAGCCCGGCTGCTCAAGCCCTGCATCATAATCTTCCCCTCCGAAAATACTCGAAAAGGTAACCGGAGACGGAGAGGTCTTCCACGACTGATCCGTTATAACAATCTCCCCGGTACCGTCGGTATACCTGATCCTGACCATCATTTTTATTTTTGGCGCGCCGTAAGCAATTACAAGTTTGTAATACCTCTCCCTGTTTATATTGTAAAACCCGTTACCTGTTATTGCCCCAAATGAATTATTCCCTTTTTCAAGCACATCTGTTACATCATAGGTGTTGTAATAACATGTTTTGTCATAATCAGTCCAGCCGGGAGAAAGGAAGCGGTCTCCTATCCTTTTGCCATTTATATACAATTCATAATGCCCCAGTCCGCTTATAAAGGCATATGCTTCATCAATTTTTTTATCAAGAACAACCTCAGTCCTGAAATATGGGATCACGGTCCTCTTCCTGGCAATATCACCTTTTATCCCGGTACCTCTGTGAATACCGGGCACAAGGAGTAATGAATCGGGGATCTCCTCATAACCTATCCATCTGGCATTATTCCAGTCCTCTCCGTTAAAAAGACCTGTAATAAAAAAGCCTGTTTTACTCCATGAAGATATTTTATCATTATTATCCCATATTCTTACCTTCCAGAAGTATTTTACAGAAGGTTTAAGATCTTCCCCGGAATATTTTATGTTGAATGACTCATCCGACAATATTTTGCCGGAATTCCACAGACAATTATTTTCAGATCTCAGATTGGCTTCATCAGTATCAAGAATTATCTGATAAGCTGTTTGCCCGGCTCCTCTTTCTGAAGATGTAGCTATCCAGCTGAAAACGGGATTTTCATTTATTCCAGCCGGATTAAGAAGGTTATTGACTTTGAGTTCCCCTGCTTCAAATCTGGCAGAAGGATCTTTGCTGCAGTACTGAAAAAGCAGTACAGTGAGGACAAAAAGGATTATTTTCTTCATTTCGGGATTATGATTATTTTGTTTACTTAATACTTGCCAGCACCCGAAATAAAAATAATAATACCTGGGGATTATCTAATCAAAAATGAAAATTTCTTCGATTTTAGAATCAAATACAATTGCAATATCATGAGCCAGCTTAAGGGAAGGATTATATTTGTTTTTCTCCAGAAATACAATTGTCTCCCTTCTTACATTCACCTTCTTTGCGAGATCTTCCTGGGTAAGATTATTTTTAGCCCGGTACTCTTTTATCCTGTTATTCATTTTTTATCCCCCCGATGTTGAAAATCAGCCAGCAGACTGCAAATGTTATTGCCATTCCGATAATCCCGGCACCAATAATAGTGTGAGTCTCATAATCAAGCCTTTCTGAAAAATACCCTATTACCAGCCACATGTAAATTGAAATGTAATATGACAGTGACGCAGATTTCTGCATCACTTTTTTTGAAAGTTCATCTTCTGCAGGTTCACCTCGTCTTGCACTGGCCAACCTTTTATATCCGATAAAAGCTGCAAATGTAACCAGGAGAAAAATTATTATAAAGCTTCCAGGTTCATATGTTTTTAAATCTCCGGACGATGAGAGCATCCAGAGGACCGCTGCAAAAAGCACTAGTGCCGCAACCGTAAAAATGATAACTGATTTTTTCATTACATCGAAATTTAGTTATATTATTCTAACAATTAGTTATTTTATTCTAACATAAAGTTAGATATAAATAACATTAACTTCCAAATTTTTTTTGAAATATTTACAATTTTTTTTACCGGCAAAGGATTCAATATGGAGGTGGTAAAAAGTTACTATGTATTATAATGGCTCTGATTTAAATTACAAAGCAGTATAACGTTAAGATCCCTCGCTAACGCTCGGGATGACAGGTGTATAGGGGAGGCAGGGGAGGGAAGCCGGGGCGTTTTGAATAAAACTTAGTTTGTAAAGAATAGTAACGGCAAAACGCCCGGCTTCCCTCCCCCCGTCTTTATGAAAATACCTGTCATTCTGAGCGTAACGAAGTGAAGCGAAGAATCCTTCCGGATATACTTAACGAACTTCTAGTAATATTACCAGTGAGGTTTCTGATCTGTTTGCTGTTTTATTATTTATATCAGAATGATTTTAATACGTATTAAAAGCCGTATTATAATACGTATTATAATACGTAGTTTCAAAGTAATTTCAAATCCCCGTCGAAATTATAAGCCATTCCCTTACCGGTCAGCTTTAATTCGATTACCCGCCCTTTATAGCTTAATTTTAAAGGATTCCCAAGTCTGGAGGTGATTTTCACCTGTTTCAGCATTCCCTCCTCCCAGTCGATATCAACTTCAAAGCCTCCCCGGGCCATCAGCCCGTGGATATAGCCTGTTTTCCAAGCAGAAGGTAATGCAGGTAATAATTCCACTTCAAATGCATGGCTTTGAAGAAGCATTTCCGTGATGCCGGCAGTTCCGCCAAAATTACCATCGATCTGGAATGGCGGATGGTTATCAAAGAGATTATTCAGTGTTGATTTTGTTAAGAGAGCGATAACATTTTCATAAGCTTTTTCACCATCTTTCAGCCGGGCAAAGAAGTTGATTATCCAGGCACGGCTCCATCCTGTATGGCCTCCTCCATGTGCAAGCCTGTAATCAATTGTTTTTCTTGCCGCGTTAAGCAGTTCAGGATTTTTTTGCTGAGTGATCTGATTTCCCGGGTGTAATCCGTACAGATGTGATATATGTCTGTGTCCCGGCTCTGCTTCCGTGAATTCTTCGGACCATTCCAGGATACGACCATCTGAACCTACCTTTACCGGGGTTAGCCTCAAAAGGGTTCTCTCCATCTTCTTTCTCAGATCTTTGTCGGTCTCCAGAATAAGAGTGGCCTGAATAGTATTTTGTAACAGGTCACGTATTATCATATGATCCATTGTCGGCCCCAACACCATGCTTGCCCTGCCTCCTCCTCCCGGGATCAGAAAACTGTTTTCGGGAGATATTGAAGGCCCCGAAACAAGCAATTTTGTCTTCGGATCCGTTATAAGCCAGTCCATGCAAAACTCTGCTGCTTCTTTCATTATCGGGTAAGATTTTGTCCGGAGATATTCAATATCACCCCCGAACAAAAAGTGATCCCAGATATTCTGGCAGCTCCAGGCAATACCCATTGGCCACATTCCATAGACAATTGCACCCATGGGTTCAGTGTAGTGCCATATGTCGGTTGTATAATGGGCTACTATCCCCTTCATGCCGTAAACCTCCTGTGCGGTACGTTTTGCATTGGGGCGCAAAGCATCAATGAATTCAATGAAAGGTCTGTGTAACTCCCCAAGGTTGGTTATTTCAGCCGGCCAGTAATTCATCTGGATGTTAATATTAATATGATAATCGGCGCTCCATGGTGGCTTAAGACCGTCAGCCCAAATACCCTGAAGATTTGCAGGAAGATCCCCGGGTCGTGAACTGCTTATGAGAAGATAACGGCCAAACTGGTAATAGAGCTCAAGAAGATCAGTATCAGTATATCCGTTCTGCATTGCTGCAATCCTTGCATCGGTAGGGAAATAATTTCCTGCACCGGACCCAAAGTCAAGTGCCACCCTTGTAAAATACGACTGATAATCTGTTATATGATCTTTCTTAATATCATTGTATGGACGTTTTGTAACTGCATCCATCTGAACAGCAGAGACCGAAGCGGGCTCATTACCCCAATAATCTGTGGCAGCAGTCAGGTATATTGTCACCGAACTGGCTTTCTCAACCCTGATACTGTCCCCACCCGATATGATATTTCCACCATTCGCAAGAAATTTTACTCTCGTCTCCACCCTTACACCATTCCCGTTGCCTGTATGCTCCCGCATTGATATTTCATTACCATTTGCACTTATTACAGCCTTATTTCCGGGTCTTGATAATCTGGCAGAAAAGTTCAGGGAGCCTTCTTTATCAGCGTCCAGCCTGATTACAAGTGCCTGATCGGGATAGCTTGAAAATATCTCCCTGGAAAAGTTGATCCGGCCGGCTGAATAGGTTACTCTGGCAACTGCATTTTCTATGTCGAGTTCGCGTTTATAATTCGAGATATTACTGAGTGGTGCGAAATTAAATGTAAGATCTCCCAGAGTCTGGTATGTTGATGCATCATCGCGTTTGAAGCTGCCCAGTATTCCTTCCTGAGCCAGATTTTCAGCTTCACTGTACTTCCCCGCAAAAAGAAGTTTCCGTACTTTCTGAAGGTTCTCTTTTGCAGCCGGATTTGCATCCCACCGGGGATTACCTGTCCAGACAGATTCCTCGTTCAGCTGCAGTCTTTCATTTTCAATTCCGCCGAAGATCATTGCACCAAGTCTTCCATTACCGACAGGAAGGGCTTCGTTCCAGTTTTCAGCCGGTCGTGTGAACCATATTTTAAGGGCTGATGACATTGGTTGGTTGTAAACATAATCGGTTTGTACCAGTGATAAAAATAACGTCAGTGCAATACGGAGTGAGGATCTGGTAGTCATAATCTGTTTTGTATTTGTCCATAACGCAATAGGGGCGCTGCACGCAACGCCCCTCCAAACATCATATCCAATTTATTATTTTTTCAGCAGGTCACGGATTTCCGAAAGAAGTGTTTCTTCTTTTGAAGGTGCAGGAGGAGGTGCGGGAGCAGCTTTTTCCTTCTTCTTCAGTGAATTAATTCCTTTAATCATCATAAAGATAGCAAAAGCAATTATAAGGAAATCGACAAGAGCCTGGATAAAGCTTCCATAATTCCAGGTAACAGCCGGAGCAGTTTCCGTTGCTGCTTTCATTACAAGTTTAAGGTCGGTGAAATTGACGCCACCAAGTAGTAGTCCTAAAGGAGGCATGAGGATGTCATTCACTATTGAAGAAACGATCTTGCCGAAAGCAGCGCCAATGATGATACCGACAGCCATGTCGATCATATTTCCTTTCATGGCGAATGCCTTAAATTCATCAACAATTTTCATAATTTCAGGTTTTTAGTTATTAATTAAAATTTATAAGAGAATCCAACGCCAAATATTTCCTTGAACTGAACAAGCGATCCGACCGATGTCGCCTCATCTGGTACCTGGATCTTAACATCATCATCATAAAGAAGGTGAGTATTGAAGCTGACTGAAATATATTTATTCACTTTAAGTCCGATCAATGTTTCCCAGCTGACATCAATATTCTGGGGATTATTTGCATAATTTGAGAAAAGGTCGATTTTTGTGGTAAATGATACATTCTTCATAAATTCATTCTGGAAATCTGCCTTTGAGTAGATAGCTCTCAGGTATCCTCCTATTTCACCTCTTGATTTTTCACCAGGTGTAACACCGAAGGCTCCTATTTCTGACAGGTCTTCATCTGTCACAAAAGTAAACTTGGCAGTTAACGGAGCAATAAAAGCGCTGAAGTATGCATTCGGTTTGTAATCGAGCCCCAGAGCTGCCAGAAGATATGCTGGAGCAAAGAGGTTTGATATTTTTGTTTTTTCTTCCCCCTCATATTTATATCCCGGCTGCATTTGGGTTTTAAAATTTACAAGGGCGGCATAGTATACATTTTTAAATGCCTGACGGCCGTATTTTGAAAGAAGGTCGATTTTATCATCAGTTTTTCTGTACCCCTGTTCTCCCTGCTTCAGAAGGCCATATCCCACATCGAGTGAGTTATCCCAGGTAAATTTTTCACTTTTAAAATTGGCAAAACGGCTGAAAATACCGTTTATGGCGACCGACTTCTGTCCGCCGGCAGCCCAGTTCGTCAGCGAAGTCTGAGCTAAATTTACTGAAACAATACCTCCTTTTTTCCACCCCAGTGTGGTATCGGCAGACTGAGCCCGAAGACTTTTTTCTCCTTCGGTTACCTGCCCCGATATCACAGTTCCTGCAAATAACACAAGTAGTAAACTACTAAAGATTTTCCTTTTCATTTTTTATAATAATTTAGTTAGACCATACTGATAAAATAATCCAGCCATGCGATGCATGGCTGAATCAGTATTAAATAACAGGAAGAGGAGAACTATTTTTCAACCTCTTTAATTTCGGCTTTAACTGCATTTCTCAACACCGAATCGACGCCATTGTTACGTCCGGTTTCACTTTTGTAGTTCTGGCTCGTCCCTATAATCTCTTTGTTTGCTGCAACAACAGCAAACCGGAACATATTACCCGGGGTTTGAGTTTTGACGATCCTTTTCGGATCTTTTGCATTCTTCTTGACTGATGAAATACCATTTAAACATGCAGCTTTGGTTGAATAACCTTCACTGCTCAGAATAATCTGTCCGTTATCAGCCTTCAGACGAAAACGGAATTCATTTTTTTTACCGCTCTGATAAACTTCGAATTTTGCCATTTCTAAAATAATTAAGGTTTATAAACGAATTGCTATTTTGGTATAAATTATTCAGTGACTGATCAATACTCATCATCTAACAGGCTGCCACAAATATAAAGACAATTTTCTGATATATTCTATTAATTATGAATTATTACCACATATTTATTCACATTGACCTTTGATGTTACCAAACTGTTTTACAGGTGAATTGAAATGTCAGATACTTCGGTGAACCGATTTTTTCGGGTTCATATTTCCGGGGTTTAAAATAATCTGTTAAATTGCACTTTTCATATTGATCAACAAACAAAAAGAGATATTACCATGGGAAAGAAAGAAGATTTTTCAGCTCATATCAACGACGGTTATGCCTGTAAAGGCGACTTTATTTTACTTGGGGGAGCCATGCTGGAAGGAGAAGCCTTACCCGGAGTGCATGTAAAAGTGCCATTGAAGACGATGAACAGGCATGGACTGATAGCAGGTGCAACCGGGACCGGAAAGACCAAAACCCTTCAGGTTATTTCGGAACAGCTATCTGAAAAAGGCGTCCCGGTATTGCTGATGGATGTAAAAGGCGATCTCAGCGGTATTGCAATGCCCGGTGAAGAAAAGCCTTTCATAACGGAAAGACATTCAAAGATAGGTGTACCATATTCCACAAGGGGCTGCCCTGTTGAACTCCTCTCAATTTCGGCTCAGGATGGGGTGAGATTGAGAGCTACAGTTTCAGAATTTGGCCCGGTGCTGCTGGCAAGGATCCTCGATCTGAACGAAACCCAGGGGAGTGTCCTCGCTGTTATTTTTAAATACTGTGACGATCAGAAAATCCCGCTTCTCGATCTGAAGGATATGAAAAAGGTAGTTCAGTTCATAACAGAAGAAGGTAAAGAACAATTTGAAAGTGAGTACGGGAAAGTGTCTCCCGCTTCAACAGGTATTATCATCAGAAAGCTGATGGAACTTGAACAGCAGGATGCCGATCTCTTTTTCGGTGAAATGTCATTTGACATTAAGGACCTCATGAGGAAAGATAAAGATGGTAATGGTTATGTAAATATTGTCAGGCTTACAGATATTCAGGATAAGCCAAAGCTGTTTTCCACTTTTATGCTTTGCCTTCTTGCAGAGGTATATGACACAATGCCTGAAAGGGGCGATCTCGATAAACCTGAGCTGGTAATTTTCATTGATGAAGCACATCTTATCTTTAACCAGGCCGGTAAAGCTCTTCTGAATGAAATTGAAACTATTGTCAAACTTATCCGGTCGAAGGGTATCGGGGTCTTTTTCGTTACTCAAAATCCGATGGATGTACCTAACGAAGTCCTTGCCCAGCTCGGATTAAAAGTGCAGCATGCGCTCAGGGCTTTCACAGCAATAGACAGGCAGGCAATAAAACTCACAGCTGAAAATTTCCCATTATCAGATTACTATAAGACAGATGAAGTATTGACCAGTTTAGGAACCGGTGAAGCACTCGTTACAGCCCTGAATGAAAAAGGAATACCGACACCTCTTGCAGCAACAATGGTAAGAGCTCCGATGAGCCGGATGGACATCCTCACTCCCGAAGAGCTTTCATCAATTAACAGGGCATCAGATCTTGTCCGCAAATACAGTCAGATCATAGACCGCGAGAGTGCTTACGAGATTTTAGGTAAAAAAGTAGAGGCTGTTAAAAAGGAAGAAGCCGAAGAAGCAGCAAGGAAAGAGGGGGAGAAAGGGAGAGGGGGAGATTGGGGGAGAAAAACTTCAGGAACCTCAGGAAGAACAACTGCCAGAAGGCGCTCCGGTGTCAGCCCTGTAGTAAAAGTCCTTACCAGCGCCACATTTATCCGGGGTGTAATGGGGATTTTAAAGAGAGTGATCTGATAATTGAATTAATATCAGCCAGCTTTAGCTGATTTTATGCTTTGAAATCAGGTTGTCTTCAACTGCCATCAGGCTCAGTTGATTAATTTCTGACCTGGACGCTGTCGACAAGGTATTTTGAATCACCTCTCCAGAAAACTGCTCCACCCTTCTGGATATAATGGACAATTACATTCTGACCCTGAAGGGTATCAAATTGCCTGATCAGTTTGTCATTTACCATCGTAAAGAAAAATTTTTCCGAAGCAATTGCCACCTGCTTGTCGGAAACGACACTGCTGAGTATCATTTCCCCTTCATAGGTTTTGAAAGCAACACCCTTTCTGGAAAATTTCTGTAATAAGCCTGCCCTGTAACCTTCACTGTAGGTATAGAAATATTTCATATATACAAAAACAGCAAGAAATATTAGCAGGAGTATAATTATCCATCTGAAGAATTTCTTTGTCTTACTGACAGTTTTACTCCAGACTTCGGATTTTGTGGTAGTAGTTGCTAGTAAAGGACTCATTATTTTAAATTTTATGGCTGAATGATCAGAAACTTCATGCAAAGTAAAATAAAAGACTTTAATATCAGGCTGCTTTTAAAATAAATAATTTTTTTGTATTTAAAACGAGTCAGGGTCCATCTTGGTTTGGTAGATAAATCTAATTATCTCCGTGCAACGCAGCACTCCCAGATTTAGACTTAGAAACTATGACCATTCCGCTTTCATTTTGATTATATTTGCTCTAAAAGATCTCTAGATGAAAATTTCTTTATTATGACAAGGCTTTGAACCTGAATCGATCAATGCAGTCGGGAAACATTTAATAGAATTACTTTCAAGGAAAGTTTTTCACACTTTCACTGGAATATCAGCATTTGCAAGCGAGGCAGGAATAATTGGATTATCTGACCATTTTAATACCGCTAAGGCTAATTTTAAAAATTTAAATTTAATTGTAGGAATTGATGAGGAAGGAACCTCAAAAGAAGCACTCTTAGAGATACTTAATCTTAATATTAACAGCTACATATTTTATCAGGAAGAGCCACCTATTTTTCATCCCAAATTTTATTTATTTGAGGGAGATGCAATTACAACGCTGATAATTGGTTCTTCGAATCTTACTGCCAGAGGTTTATTTGGTAACGTAGAAAGTGCATTATTAATTGAATTTCCGAAAAAAGATGCTCAAGGAACCCAATTAATAGCTGAACTTAAAAACTACTTTAAAGGCCTATTTGATTTTAACGATCCAAATCTGTTTAAGATATCTGAAGAAAATATCCAGGATTTTAT
>ENA-UOWG01003475-UOWG01003475.1-activated-sludge-metagenome-genome-assembly--contig:-NODE-3475-length-11983-cov-6.822351_pt1 | contig 11983 bp, 8 predicted proteins | sample MGYA00238147_ERZ761563 | MGnify/ENA primary metagenome ERZ761563 (study PRJEB28884, sample SAMN05720216) | anaerobic digester metagenome | isolation source: active sludge of municipal... | reverse complement strand
ATGGTGCTGTTGGCCTGGCCGTAGGTGGGCCGCCCCACGTGGAGGACCTGGCCGATCCGCTCGATTTCAATGGTGCCGTCGATGCTTAGGTCGGGACGGGCGCCCTTCGGCAGCGCCTCCGTGAGCGCCACGTCCACCGTCACCATCCCGCCGGACGAGGACGGGTCAATACGTGAGACGCGCCCACGGACCAAACCGTTGCGTGTGTCGATCACGGCGGACTGGCCGAGGGCCACGTCGCGGGCCTGGTTCTCCTGGACGCGGAGGACGGCCTTGAGCCGGTCGGGCTGGACCACTTTGGCGATGGTGGTGCCGCTGGTGGCGAACTGGCCCACCTCGAGCGGGAGCTCCTGGAGAACGCCGTTGGTGCCGGCCCGGACGATCATCGCGCCGGCCAGGGAGCGCTGGAAGGCGACGACGGCCTTGAGCCGCGCCACCTGCTCGCGCTGGACGGAGAGCTGGGCGGGGATGTTCTCGGTGATGAGCTTGAGGCGCTGTTCCTCGATGGCCAGCCGCTCGGTCATCTCGGCGGCGTGCTCCTTGGCCTTGGCGGCCTCGAACGCGGAGATCAGCTGGCGGTCCACCATCGAGTTCGCGGCCGTGGCGTTGCGCTCCGCCTCGTAGTACGTGGACCGGGTCTGTGCCACGATGCCGGCCTGGGTGAGCCGCTGGGTCTCGAGACTCACCTGGAGCGCCACCAGGTCCGCCTGGGCGGCGGTCAGCTGACGCTCCGCTTGCAGCAACTGGATCTCGACGTCGGGGTTGCTCAGCTCCATCAGGATGGTCTGGGCGGTCACCTTCTCGCCGGGCTGGACCAGCTTCTTCTCCACACGCCCGGGGGCCACGGCGGAGATCCACCGGATCTGCTCGGGTACGAGGGAGCCGGGTGCCCGCACCTCGCGGACCATAGGGCCGGATACCACCGAATCAATAGACAGGGAATTCCCCTCGACCGTCGGGGCGGCCGGCTTGAGTTGGGCGACGCCCACGAGGGTGAGTGCCGCGACCACCCCGATGCCGATATAGAGGGGACGACGCGAGGTCGGCGGCTTGGTGCGGGCGATATCCACGTCTGATCCTGGCCGGGGAGACGAGAAAAGGAACGTTCCATTGTTAGACGGATGAGGGGCTGGAAAGGTTGCACGCGCGCGCTTACCAGGACGTCCCCCCTCTCCACATGGTGGAGAGGGGGTCAGGGGGTGAGGACTGCGTGAGAGGGGGACAGGGGGTGAGGACTGCGTGAGAGGGGGACAGGGGGTGAGGACTGCCTACAGCCCGCGCCGCTCCTCTTCGCTGGCTTGCGTCGCCGGCATGGATGGGCCACGGTGCCGGCGCCAGGCCCAATAACCGAACAGCCCGGCCACGCTGGCCAAGATCAGCAGGAGCGACAGCTTCCGCTGGAGGAAGGCATCGGTCAGGAACACGGCGGCCAGGCCGTAGGGAATCTCCCCGATGGCGAGTGCGCTCAAATACACACCGGCCGGGTACTTCACCAGCCCGAAGAAGTACCCGGCAATATCGGATGGCACCGAGACCGTGACGAGCAACGCCGGGAGGAACCGCCCTCCCACCGGGATGTGGCCCTCATACCGGGTGATGACCGGCTCCGGCAACAGCCGCCGGACCACCGGCCGCCCGAGGTACCTCCCCACCGAGTAGGTGACGATCCCGCCGAGGAACCATCCCGCCCAGAGCAGGACGAAGCACCCGACGGGCCCCCACGCCTGCACGCCGAGCGGCACCAGCAGCCAGCTCGACACGAAGACCAGGATGGCGCCGAGCGCCGAGATGGCCGTGAAGACGACGGCCCCCCAGACGGGGTGTGCCTCGATGATCGGTTCGGCGAGCGCCAGCAGCGCGACGATCTGCCGGTGAATTTCGCTCGACGACGCCAGCAGCGCGGCCACCACCACCGCCACCACCAGGATGACCAGGCGCCGGTGACGCGCCATGGCGCCTGCGCCGTTCGCGGGCGCGCCCGTCACGACTTCACCACCATGGCCGTCTCCCGATAGAGGACGCCTCGCCGCACCAGCCACTTCTCCCCCTCCACCGCCAGGAAGCCGATGCTCGACATCGCAAGGCAGAACGCCAGCTCGCCCGCGGTGAGCGGCGCGGTATGGAGCACCGTGTTAAACACCGGCAGGTACAGCGTGGCGAGCTGCAGCACCACCGTGAGGAGGACCGCGCCGAGGAGCGCCGGATTCGAGAGGAACCCGCGCCAGGCGGGGTCCCGTTCGGAGCGGATGGCCAGCAGGTGCCCCAGCTGCGAGAGCGCCAGCACCGTGAACGTCATGCTCTGCCAGCGCGGCGAGCCGGTGTGCCAAGCCCAGGCCTGCGTGACGAGGCAGGTGCCGCCGAGGAGGAGCCCCACCCAGATGATGTGCTGCCAGAGTCCATGCGCAAACATACTCTCGGTCAGCGGCCGTGGGGGACGGCGCATCGCGCCCCGCTCGCGCGGTTCGCTCGCGAGCGCCAGTCCCGGCAGCCCGTCCGTCACCAGGTTGATCCAGAGGATGTGGATCGGGAGGAGCGGCAGGGGCAGGCCGAGCAGCGGCGCGAGGAACAGCGCCCAGACCTCGGCCGAATTGCAGGTCATGACGTAGCGCACGAACTTGCGGATGTTGTCGTAGATCCGCCGCCCCTCGCGCACCGCCGCGACGATGGTGGCGAAGTTGTCGTCCAGCAGGATCATGTCGGCCGCCTGCCGGGCGACGTCGGTGCCGCCCCGTCCCATCGCCACGCCGATGTCTGCCTGGCGGAGCGCCGGCGCGTCGTTCACGCCGTCGCCGGTCATCGCCACCACCTCGCCGCGCCGCTGCAGCTCCCGCACGATGTCGATCTTCCGCTCGGGCGCCGCCCGCGCGTGGGTGGTGGTGACGCCGAGCCGGCGCGCCATCGCGTCCACCGTGACGGGATGGTCCCCGGAGATCATCACCACCCGGATCCCCGCCGCCGTGCACTCCTCGATGGCGGCCCGCGCCTCCGGCCGCGCGGGGTCGTGCAAGCCGGCCAGCCCCACAAACGTCAGGTCCCGCTCCACATCCTCCGGCGTCAGCGGATCGGGCACCGACGGAAACCGCCTGACCCCGAACGCCAGCACCCGGAGCCCCTCGGCCGCCATCGCCTCCACCTCGGCCAGCACAGCGGCCGAATCCACCGGCGCGACGGCCTCGCCGTCGAGTGCGCGGACGCAGCGCGCCAGCACCCGCTCGGGCGCCCCCTTCACGAAGGCGACGACTCCCTCCCCCTCCTTGTGGAGGGTGGTCATCATCCCCCGCTCCGCCGAGAACGGGAGGCGGGCCAGGAGCGGGAACAGCTCCCCGAGCGCCGCCTTCTCCATCCCGCGTTCCGCCGCCGCCTCGAGGAGCGCCACCTCGGTCGGATCCCCCTCGGCGCCGCCGCCGGGCACCGCCTCGGCGTCGTTGCTGAGCGCGAGCGCGCGGAGCAGCACCACCGGCACGCCACCGGGCGCGGCGTCGGGCCGGAGTTCCTGCACCCGCATCCGGTTCTCGGTCAGGGTGCCGGTCTTGTCGGCGCAAATGACGGTGACCGACCCGAGCGTCTCCACCGCCGGCAGCCGGCGGATGAGCGCGTGGCGCCCCACCAGCCGCCGAGCCCCAAGCGCGAGCGAGGCGGTCACCACCGCCGGCAGTGCCTCGGGGATCGCCGCCACCGCCAGGCTCAGCGCCGTAAGGAGCATGAGCACCGGCTCCACCCCGCGCAGCAGCCCGATGCCGAAGATGAAGGCACAGAGCGCCAGCACCGCGAAGGCGAGCCACCGGGCCAGCAGGGCCAGCCGGCGCTGGAGGGGCGACGGCGTGTCCTCGGCGGTGTGCAGCAGTTCGGCGATCCGCCCGAGTTCCGTGTCCATCCCGGTGGCCGTGACCACGCCGGCGCCGTTCCCATAGGTGACGATGGTGCCGCTGAAGGCCATGCCCCGGCGGTCGCCGAGCGGCTCGTCGGTCTTGAACGAGGGAGAGGTGTGCTTGTCCACCGGGTGTGATTCCCCGGTCAGCACCGATTCGTCCACCCGCAGCGACGCCACCTGCGTCAGGCGGAGGTCGGCGGGCACCACATTCCCGGCCTCGAGCAGGACGAGATCGCCCCGCACGAGGCTCGCGGCGGGCACCGAGTGGACGGCTCCCGACCGGCGGACCCGGGCCTGCGGCGCCGCGAGCGCCCGGAGCAGCGCGATCGATTGGGCCGCGCGGTGCTCGTGCAGGAAACCGAAGATCGCGTTGAGCACCACGATGACGAGGATGGCGACGGCGTCGAGCGTCTCGCCGATGGCGCCGGCCAGGGCCGCCGCCACGAGAAGGACGATCACCATGAAGTCGGAGAACTGCGAGAGGAAAATGAGGAACGGGCCGCGGCGGCGCCGTTCCACCAGCACGTTGGGGCCGTCGGCAAGGAGACGCCGTGCCGCCTCCTCCTCGGCAAGACCCGCCCCCGCGTCGGTGCCGAAGTCCTCGAGCACCGACGCCACGGAACGGGTGTGCCAGGCGACCGGGAGGCCGCCTGGCACTGGGTGAACCGCACGGTCCGGCGTCACTTGGCGTACCCGGCTACTTGTGGCCCTCGAGCACGAACGAAATCTTGGCGTTGACGCGATAGGACGTGATTTTGTCGCCCGCGACTTCCGCCGAGAAGTTGTCGATCCAGATCGACTTGATCCCCTTGACCGTCTTCGACGCTTCGGCCACGGCGTTGCGCGCCGCGTCCTCGAACCCCTTGTCCGACTGCGCGATGACTTCGATCACCTTGACGATGCTGCTCATGGCTCCTCCTGGTAGGCCGATGCCTGCACGGCGACTGTGGACACGCTCCCACGATGAAATTCACTCACCCGGCCATTAAGGGAGCGTGAGGCCGGGGTGAACCAACCGTCGTGAAATACCCTTCACCGTCACGTCACGGCCCATTCAACCGGGCGCGTTAGCGTTGGTCGAGATACCGAACCGAGCACCCCACGCACCACACCGGAGGCGCGCGTGTCCACCCTGCTCCAGATCGTCGCCACCCCGCACCAGAACGGCCGCTCGCAGACCCGGCACCTCGCGGATTCGTTCCTCGACGCCTGGCTCACCGTGCACCCGTCAGGTGTCGTCGAAACGCTGGACCTCTCGGCGCTCGAGCTCCCGCCGCTGGACGAGCCGATGGTGTCGGTCCTCTTCGACCAGCCGTCCACGGCCGCCCCGGAGCAGCTCGCCCTCCGCCGGCGCGCCCTCGACCGGCTGGTGGCCCAGTTCATTTCAGCGGACGCCTACCTGTTCGTAACGCCGATGTGGAACTTCGGGCTCCCGCACACCCTCAAGCACTATTTCGACCTCGTCATCCGGCCGGGCTGGACCTTCAACATCGGCGCCGAGGGGCCGGTAGGCCTCCTGGAGGGACGCACCGCCTATGCGGTGGTGACCCGCGGGTTCGACTACGGTCCCGACTCGCCCCACCCGGAGTTCAATCACCTGGAGCCCCATCTCCGTACCCTGCTCGGCTTCATGGGGATTCACGACCTGTCGGTGGTGGCGGCGGAAGGGATGATGCTGCCGGGCGCCGCGGAGCGCATGACGGAGGCCCAGCGCGCGGCCACGGCGATGGGTTTGGGCCTGATCGCCGCCTGACGGCGGCCAGGCGGGGAAGCGGGGAAGCGGGGCCGCTCGTCACCCCGGCGCAAGCCGGGGTCCAGTTTTCGGGACCATCTGGATCCCGGCTTTCGCCGGGATGACGTCAGAGCCGCAGCGGCAATCTCCGCACCCTTTCCCCCGTCAGCGCAAACACCGCATTCGCCACCGCCGGCGCAATCGGCGGCACTCCCGCCTCCCCCACCCCGCCCGGCGGCTCGGCGCTCGGCACGATGTGCACCTCCACCACCGGTGCCTCCGGCATCCTCATCATCTCGTAGTCGAAGAAGTTGCTCTGCTGCACCCGCCCCTCCGCGAGGGTGATCTCGCCGTGCAGCGCCGCCGTCAACCCGAAGACGATGCCGCCCTGCATCTGCGCCTCGACGAGTCCCGGATTGACGACGGTGCCGCAATCGATGGCACAGGTGACCCGGTGCACCCGCACCTGCCCCGTCTCCGACACCGACACCTCCGCCACCTGGGCCACGACGCTGTCGTAGGCCCGGAGCAGCGCGACGCCCCGCGCGCGCCCGGCCGGCGGCGGAGTGCCCCACCCCGATTGCTCGGCGGCTACGTCGAGGACGGCGGCGGTCCGCGGGTCGTCCTGCAGGAGGGCCCGCCGGTACGCCACCGGGTCCTGCCCCGCCGCGTGGGCCAGCTCGTCCACGAAGCTCTCGACGGCAAAGGTGTTGTGCGAATGTCCCACCGAGCGCCAGTACCCGACCGGCACCGGCACGACCAGCTCGCGCCAGTCGAGCAGCCGGTTCGGCACCCGGTACGGCAGAACGAGAGATCCTTCGAGGGCCACGATGTCCGCCCCATGCTCGAAGACGCCGCCCAGGTTGAGCGCCCAGGCCGGAATCCACGGCACCCAGTGGCGGGCCACTGACGGCGTGGCCACGGACTGCCGCCAGGCCAGCGGGAGCCCGTCCCCGCCGAGCGCGGCGGTGAGCGCGTGCGCGGCGACCGGACGGAAGAAGTCGTGCCGCATGTCGTCTTCCCGGGACCAGATGACCTGCACCGGCCGGTCGAGCTCCCTGGCGATGCGCGCGGCCTCCCCGACGTAGTCCACCTCCAGGCGGCGCCCGAATCCGCCGCCGAGGAAGGTGGTGTTGATGGTCACGTCGGAAGTGGACACGCCCGCGCCGGTGGCCGCCACGCCGCGCGCGCCGCCGCCGGCGGCATAGAAGGGGCCGGCCTGGAACTGCGTCGGGGCCCAGACCTCCACGCGCCCGTCGTGCACCCATGCGGTGCAGTTCTGCGGCTCCATCGTCGCGTGCGCAAGGTAGGGGAGGTCGTAGCGCGCCGAGACGGTCGTGGCCGCCGACTGCAGGGCGCCGTCGACGTCGCCTTCCTGGAGCGCCACGGTGCCGGGCCCGCCCGCCAGCAGGTCGTCCAGCCGCCGGGTGATTGCCGCGCTGTCGAGCGCGGGCTCGCTGCCATCGATCCAGGTGACCTGCAGCGCACGGCGGCCCTTGACGGCCTGCCAGTAGTGCTCCGCCACCACGGCCACCCGGTCCTCGAGCCGTATCACCTTCAGCACGCCGGGCACCGCCATCGCCTCCGCCTCCCCCGCCACGCTGCCCACCTGCCCCGCCGGTACGGGGCAGCGCTCCACGCTGGCGTACGCCATGCCCGGCAGCCGGACGTCGATGCCGAACGTGGTCGTGCCGCGCACCTTGGGTTCGCCGTCCAGCCGGTCGAGCCGCTTGCCGACCAGCCGGAAGTCACGGGGATCCTTGAGGGGCGCTTCCCGCGGCACCGGCAGGGCGGCCGCCTCGCTCACCAGGTCGCCGTACTCCAGGGCGCGTCCGGTGAGGTCGTGATGCACCCTCCCGCCTTCCGTCCGGCACGACGCCGCCGTCACGCCCCAGCGGCTCGCCGCGGCCGCCACCAGCATCGCGCGCGCGGTGGCCCCGGCCTCCCGCATCGGGCGCCACCCCTGCCGGATGCTGGTGCTGATGCCGGTGACCTGCAGGTTCCAGAAGAGCGGGTTCCGGAAGGCCTTGTCGGGGTGGGCCTGCTCCACGGAGACACGGCTCCAGTCGCAGTCGAGCTCCTCCGCGAGGGCCATCGCGAGCCCGGTCGTCGCGCCCTGGCCCATCTCCACGCGGCCGACGATCACGACGGCGGCGCCGTCGGGCAGGAGCCGGAGGAAGGCGTTGGGGGCCAGGGCGCCGTCGGGCGACAGCGCCCCGTCGCCGCAGCCCTGGAAGTACACGGCCAGGGTGAGCCCGGCGCCGGTGGCGGCGGCCGTCTTCACGAAGTCGCGGCGCGACACCGTCACGGGGCGTCTCCCGCGGCGACGTGGATGGCCCGTCGGATCCGCTGGTAGGTGCCACAGCGGCAGATGTTGCCCGCCATGGCGGCGTCGATGTCGGCGTCGGTGGGGTGCGGCGTCCCGGCCAGCAGCGCGGCGGCGGACATGATCTGCCCCACCTGGCAGTAGCCGCACTGCGGCACCTGCTCGCGGACCCACGCCCGCTGCACCGGGTGGCTGCCGTCGGCGGAGAGGCCCTCGATGGTCGTGATGTGCCGGGCGCCGACGTCGCGCACGATCCACTGGCAGGAGCGGGTGGCCTGGCCGTCGAGGTGCACCGTGCAGGCGCCGCACTGCCCGACGCCGCACCCGAACTTGGTGCCGGTCAGGTTGAGGTGGTCCCGCAGGACCCAGAGCAGCGGCGTGTCGGAGTCGACGTCCACCGAAGTGGAGGCGCCGTTGACGAGGAGGGTGTACTGCACAGGGCCGGCCCGGTGAGGAGTGCCTGAACTAACGGCACTCCCCCGGGCGGCGTCAAGCGGAAGGGGCTACTTCTGCACCGTCAGGCTGTAGGCACCTGCGGGGCGCTGCGCGTAGGTGACGCGCGCGGCCACCTGCAGGACCTGCGTGGCGATGGACGACGCCTTGCTGACGTCCGCCACGTACAGCGTGAGCAGGTTGCTGCCCGAGCTGATGTTGCCGGTCACGATGGCGCGGATGACGTTCGGGCCGGGCACGCTCTGGTACAGCGTGAGCCCCGCCGGCACCACCACGGAATCCACGACGCCGGTCACCTGGAACATCACGGCGCCGTCGTCGGTGTTGGGGCTGGTGACGACCACCCGCAGGGGCCCGGCCACCGGGCCGGACGGACCGTCGTCGCCGCCGCATGCGGCGACACCCACCAGCAAGGCGACGAGGGCGGTGCCCCGCATCAGGATCGAGTTCATGGGGTCACTCCCTTCGGCGCGTCGCCGGTGTTGGGGCCTGCCGCGGCCATGAGCCGGGCCATCACCTCGGGCGGAACGCCCTGGCCGGAGAGGGTCACCCAGGCGAGGAAGTCGCCGAGGTCGTAGGTGCCGTTGTCGTTGCCGTCGGCGTCGAGGAGTGCGCGCTGGGCCGCGGAGAGCGCGGCCCCGCCGAGGAGGTCGGTGGCGGCCGCCTGGGTCGTGAAGGCCGCCACGAACGAGAACTGCGCCGTGAGCGTCCAGTTGCGGTCCATCGTGATGACCAGCACCGAGTCGGTGGTGGTCGTGTCCCCGCCCCACCCGGTGAAGCGGTGGTTGGGCGTCGGGATCGGTGCCAGGGTCACGACCGTGCCGGGCGTCACGCCGACGCCGTCTGCGGTGTTGCCGGGCACCGAGGACTGGATGTTGCCGGTGCCGGTGCCGAACTTGGTGATCTGCAGCAGGTTCTCGACCCGGTAGCGGAAGAGCACGGTGTTGCCGACGATGCGGATCGAGTCGATCCGTCCCGCCACCACCTTGCCTGCGTTGGTCCGAAGGCCGGGCACGGTGCTGCCGTCGATCGACGTCTTGTTGGTGGAGCCGGGGAATGCGTCGCCCAGGTCGCCGCGGTTGCAGTTCGGGGCGCACTGGCGGAGCTGGTTCAAGCCGTCGGCCTGTTCCAGCGCCACGCCCTGCACGGCCCCGGTATTGATCGTGTTGTCGAACGAGCCGGTGTTGATGCGGCTCTGGTCGATGTGCCAGACGTACAGCCCGGGCGACTTGACGCGGGAATACGCGGGGTTCATCTGCGCAGAGTCGCTCTCGACCGCGGCGCGGTTCTCGAAAATGAAATACTCCCCGTTGGTCTGGGTCGGCAGCACCCACACGGTGTCCGATGTGGCCACCGGATTCATGGTGAGGGTCCCGGTGACGTCGAGCGTGTCCACCTTGACCCAGCCGAGCTCGAGCATGGACCACCCCTCCATCCGGGAGGGACTGTAGGAGCGGGCGTAGTTGCCCGAGCCCATCAGGCCGAATTCGCCGATGCCCTGGGTGATCTGCTGGGTGTCGTAGAGGTCGGGGAGACCGAAGGCGTGGCCGGTCTCGTGGGCGACGGTGCCGATCGGCATGATCTGGCCCGGCGTGCAGGCGCCGTTGCCGCCCTGCCCGCTCTGGATCGTGTAGTCCGAGATCACGATCTTGCCGCCGCCGGCGCGGTTGGTCTTGGTCACGTACGGCGATCCGCCGTTCAGGCCCTCGAGGTACCACCGGTGGGCCCAGATGTGGTTCGTGCCGCAGGCGCCGTCGATCTCGGGCTGCAGGAAGGTGACGAAGTCCACGCGGCCGTCGTCGTCGCCGGAGTTCGGGAGGCCGTCGGGCCCGTCGTTGTCGTACTGCGCCCAGACCGTGAGCGAGTCGGCGCCGGTGGAAACCTTCGCCACGGCCTTGAGGAGCATTTCGGCGAAACGAACGGAGACGCCGTTGCTGTTCGGGTGCAAACACGCCCCGGACGCCCCGATGCCGTTGCAGCCGTCCTCGTAGTAAGCAGCCGCGGAGTCGGCCTTCACCCAGGGGAAGACCGTGCCGTCCATCGTGATGTTGTTATTGGAGAGCTGCTCGTAGTAGGTCTTGACGCTGTAGGGACGGCCAACCGGCGCGGGCGAGAAGAAGAGGTCCTGGTAGTCCGCCACGGGAAAGAGGGTGGGGACCGAGTCGTTGAAGTAGATCGGGACCACCGGGATCTTGAAGTTGCCGGTGACGACCGTCGCGGATGCGCCCGGGCCTGAGACGTTCAGCCGGGCAAACTGTCCGGAGGCCAGCATCGCCTGACGCTGGGCCCGAATGGCGTTGGTCCGCTGGCGCCAGGCGCCGTTGGGCCGGAAGTCGAGACCGCGTACTTCAAACTGTCCCGGGCGCGGCCGGGCCACCTGCGCCTCGGTCGGCTGGGCGACAGCCAAGACGAGTGCCGCCGTCCCGAGCAGGGACGGAATTGCCGATTTGAACTGCAATGGAGACGCTCCCGACTGAGGACGATTAGGGGTCGACGAAGATAGCCCGGCCGGCCCCCAAACTCAATCAGGAGGGCCAACCGTGTCCGCGAGGCGGGAGACGGATCCGGACGCCCCCAGGCGCACACGGGAGCCGCCCCCCGAACCGGACCTCCCGGGGGAGGATTGCCGGATGCTCGGCTTGTGCCGAGGCGCCCGATTTTGTACTTTAAATCGTTCTGTTACATAGCGATGGGGGACGACCCTCCGGACCATTCAGCCTGCCCGAGGCAACGTGGCCACTCAGACCACCCCGCACGTCACGCTGTTCGACAAGTGCCGTGACTACACCAAGGTCAACGAAATCAGGGCCGCCGGGCTCTATCCGTACTTCAAGCCCATCTCGGAGTCGGAAGACACCGTGGTGGTCATCGAAGGCAAGAAGCGGATCATGCTGGGGTCGAACAACTACCTCGGCCTGACCCACCACCCGAAGGTCCTCGAGGCCGCCTCCCGCGCCCTGCACCGGTACGGCTCGGGCTGCACCGGCAGCCGGTTCCTCAACGGCACCCTCGACCTCCACCAGCAGCTCGAAGCCGCGCTTGCCGAGTTCGTCGGCAAGGAAGACTGCCTCGTCTTCTCCACAGGCTACAACGCCAACCTCGGCCTCATCTCCGCCCTCGTCGGCAAGGACGATGTGGTCTACCTGGACAAGCTCGACCACGCCTCCATCGTGGACGGCGCCAAGATGTCGTACGGCACCACCACGCGATTCAACCACGGCAACCTGGCCCAGCTCGACCGGAAGATGGCGCCCGACGCCGCCGCCGGCCGCGGGATGATGATCATCGTGGACGGCGTGTACTCCATGGAAGGGGACATCGCCGACGTGCCCGGCCTCTCCGCGGTGGCCCGCAAGCACGGGGCGGCCCTCGCCATCGACGACGCCCACTCCCTCGGCGTCCTCGGCCCCCGGGGCGACGGCACCGCGGCCCACTTCGGCATGACCGACGAGGTGGACATCATCGCCGGCACCTTCTCGAAGTCGCTGGCCTCCATCGGCGGGTTCGTGGCCGCGCGCAGCAACGTCGTGGACTACCTGCGGCACCACTGCCGCCCGCTCATCTTCACCGCCTCGCTCCCCCCGGCCAACACCGCCGGCGT
>ENA-UOWG01003471-UOWG01003471.1-activated-sludge-metagenome-genome-assembly--contig:-NODE-3471-length-11991-cov-6.926692_pt1 | contig 11991 bp, 5 predicted proteins | sample MGYA00238147_ERZ761563 | MGnify/ENA primary metagenome ERZ761563 (study PRJEB28884, sample SAMN05720216) | anaerobic digester metagenome | isolation source: active sludge of municipal... | reverse complement strand
CTTATTGAAGAGTGCCGGCTTACACAGGAACAGCTTAGCGACAGGGTTGGAAAGCAGAGATCAACAGTTTCAAATTACCTCAGGCTTCTGCGGCTTCCTGCTGAAATACAACTGGGTATCAGGAACAAGCATCTTACTATGGGCCATGCCAGGACTCTTATAAATATTGAGGATCCGAGACAGCAGATTACTGTTTATTACAAAATAGTCGACGGTGACCTTTCTGTCCGCCAGGCAGAAGAGCTTGTGAGGCAACTGCAGACCGAGAAGATCAAGGACCCGGAGAAAGGTGAAAGAAAGAAAAAACTCAATGAGGATTTTAATCAGCTTTCGGAGCATCTGAATAAGCTATTCTCCACACAGGTGAACTTCAGGATCAACGAGAAAGGCAAAGGCAAGATTGTGATCGAGTTCTCAACTCCTGAGGAAATGGAGCGCATTTTAGGAGTATTTGACCGGCTGAACTCCTGAAAATAATTATCTTTATCGCGCGTTTATAATCCGGAACATCATTACCGGGGTGATTTTGCTTTTGAAGAGACTGAAGAAAATATCGATAATTCCAGCCTTCCTGATGCTTTGTATCTCGCATGGCATTACAGCCCAGGATACACTCTCTGTAAAAACGCCTGACAAGGACTATTCTGTTGATACGCTGCATGTTGAAAAAGACCGTAAGCAGCGGAAGAAGGACAGGACAACGGTACTTGACATAACAAATGATACTGTTCCCGCTGCAGTGAATACTGTTGTAAGGCGAAGGGATGATACGATGAAGGCTACAATGCTCGCCGCTGCCCTGCCAGGAGCCGGACAGATCTATAATTCAAAATACTGGAAGATCCCTATAGTATATGCAGGATTCGGAGCGCTTATTTACTTCTACAAATCAAATACTGATAACTACCAGATGTATTACCGGGGTTACCTCGATTTTACTGATAAAATCAAAGAAACAGCCAGCTACATTGAATTTGCCGGCGATCCGACATATTATGATCCTGTACTGCATCCTACAACCTACAGCCCTGCAAATGAACAACTTGTAAAGGAAAAAATGCTCAGACTTGTTGATTATCATAAAAGATACCGCGACCTTTCGGTGATCCTGACAGGGGTATGGTATTTTGCCCAGATACTTGATGCAAATGTGGATGCCAGCCTGAGTAACTATGACGTCACTGATAACCTGCAGCTTTCATTCTATCCCTCTCTTTTAAATACACCGGGACAAATGACAGCCGCTGCTTTTAATGTAGGTCTGAAAATGACCTTTTAACTGAATTAAAAAATGAGAAAAATACTTTTTACCGCCTTATTGATTCTTGTCTCAATCAGCTCATACTCACTGACCGGCTATGATACAATTATAATAAAGTCGGACGACAGCTCGGAAAGAATCGGAAGTGACCTTGACAGCCTTCTTAACAGCTGGTATGTGCAGCTTGCTGTCAAAAACCTGCCAGCAGAGTACACAGGCGATACAACTATTCTGCAATATCCTGATTCAGTGTATTATACAAGGCTCGGAAAAATAAATTCCATAATCCAGCTTCCCTATAATAATATTATAAGGAATCATATACATGTATATACAATACGACAGAGGGAAAAATTCTGTGCCGTGCTTGGTCTCATGGACTATTATTTCCCGATGTTCGAGGATATTTTCGATTCCTACGGGCTTCCTGCAGAGCTTAAATATATGTCAGTAATTGAGTCAGCTCTTAATCCAAATGCCGTTAATGCCCGGTCACATGCAACAGGGCTCTGGCAGTTCATGTACAGCACCGGAAGAATGTACGGGCTCACAATCAACTCGGTAATTGACGAGAGACGTGATCCGGTTAAATCGACTCATGCGGCCGCAAAATATATACGCGATCTCTACAAGGTTTATAACGACTGGATGCTTGTGATTGCCGCATTCAACTGCGGACCGGGCAACGTTAATAAAGCTATCAGGCGTTCGGGAAACAAAAAGGATTACTGGGAGATTTATTACAGGCTGCCAAGGGAAACACGCGGTTATATCCCTCAATATATTGCTGCAGTGTATGGTATGAATTATTACAGGGAACACAACCTGGTTCCTCTGCCACTTAATATTCCGGTTGCCGTTGATACAATTATTGTCAGCAGGGATGTGCATCTTGCACAGATATCGGAGGTGATGGATATTCCCCTTGGAGAACTCAAGGCCCTTAATCCGCAGTACAGGACCGGGCTGATTCCCGGCTCTTCAAAGCCCCTGGCGCTGACACTGCCAATGACACACCTGGGTGATTTTATTGATTTAAACGACACGATAAGACGCTACAAACCTGATGTTTATCTCAATAAATCGACTCAGATTGCCGATCCCACACGCTCATCTTACCTTCCTGCTGATGTTAAGGGGAAGACAAAGCTTATTTATACTGTTCAGGAAGGAGATAATCTTGGTTTCATCTCTGGCTGGTATAACGTAAGTCTGTCTGATCTGCGCTACTGGAATAATATTTACAGAAATACAATAAGGATCGGTCAGAAGCTTGTTGTATATGTTGATCCGAAGAAATCGGAGTTTTATTCCAAAATAAATTCAATGACTCTTGCCGAGAAGCAGGCTCTGGCTGGAAAACCTGTGCCAACAAATACGGTATCCGCTTCATCAGCAACGGCTTACGAGACAGATGGAGAGTATATAGTCCATACTGTCCGTAATGGTGATACAATCTGGGACATTGTAAAAATGTATGATAATGTAACATCAACACAGGTGCTGTCATTGAACAATATTTCAGATCCGGGCAAGATACAGGTGGGGCAGAGGCTGAAGATCAAGAAGAAGAGCTGATACTTTTCTAAAATATGCGTCCTTTAAGATCATTCCTGATTTTACTGGTCTTTCTGCTTGTTCTTACGGGTTTGCATTATTTTGCACCCGCAGGGCAGCTTTTTCCTGCAGCAGATGAATTTCTGCCTGCCGGTAGCACGCAGTTATTAAGTGATCTGCTTAATAATGATACTGTTAAGCCCGAAAGTGATACTGTTAAGCCTGTATATCCTGTTCAGCAAGCCGATTCAGTCATCCTGAAAGATACCCTGCAGGCTGATCCTCTCGAAAGCTTCAGGGATTCACTCGGAAGCAGGGGCAAACAGCTCAGGATCCTGTACTATGGTGATTCACAGATTGAAGGAGACAGGTTTACTTCATATATACGCAATAATCTTCAGACAAGGTTTTCAGGATCAGGACCGGGACTATTCCTTCCTTTGATGCCTGTAATGTATACAAAATCGATTGTGCTGAAAGCCTCACCCAACTGGATCAAATATAATTATCTGTCGTACAGGAACAAGGAACTATCCCATAACAGGCTGGGGCCATTCATGGCTATATGCAGGTATCTGCCTGAAGGCAGTTTAAGCGATGAAAATGTTACTGCCTCCGTTAATATAACTCCCTCAGCCTTTGCGGATACATTGTCATCGCGATATGATATTCTGAGGCTTTTTTACACTGCACCTGAAGGACCGGTTGCTCTCAGTGTAAGGGCTGACGGAAAGAATGTGTGCACTGAGGCCTTGCTCAAAACAGCGGAGTTACGGGAAGTGACATGCAGGCTGGGAGGCGCCCGTAACATCACGCTTGAATTCACCGGAAAGGCAAGTCCTGATGTTTACGGCATCAGCATTGAAAGCGGAAGCGGAGTTATTGTTGACAATATACCGCAGCGGGGCAGCGCCGGACTGGAGTTCACAATGGTCGACAGCGCCAGCCTTGGTGAAATGTACAGGATGCTTTCACCTGATCTTTTTGTCCTTCAGTACGGGCTTAACATAGTAAGGAATGTAAGGGAGGAATACAATTATTACCAGAGCGGACTTGAAAGGCAGATAAGGCTTCTTAACAAGCTTGCACCCGGAGTGCCGGTTGTTGTTGCAGGCGTCACTGATATGGCTTCGGGAGACGGGGGAGAGCTTCATTCATTCAGTAATATACCTTCAATAATTGTTGCACAGAAACGGGCTACCGATGAAACAGGAGCCGCTTTCTGGGATTCATATACTGCAATGGGAGGGGATTCGTCAATTATCCGGTGGTCGGAACGAAAACCGGCTCTGGCTCAGAAAGACCTTGTCCATTTTACATATAGCGGCGCCGATACCCTGGCAAAATATCTTACAAACTATCTTTTCCCTGAAATACAGACAGATACATTAGGTGTTTCAGGTAATGTATCTGAGGTAAACCCCGCATCATCAGGCAGTAAAAGCACTGATGAAGTTAAGATGAGCAGGGTTTCCCTGCCGGAACAGGTACTCCGGATCATATTCAGCTTTGATCCTCAGCGGCCAATGATCTTTTCGACCCCCGGATTCTGGTTTTTCCTCCTTCTTGTCCTTGCCGGGTACAGCATTATTTACAGGAAGAAATCACTGCGGAACTTCTACCTGCTTCTTGTAAGCCTTTTTTTCTATTATAAATCAGGAGGTTTATTCCTTATTCTGCTGTTGCTTGTAACAATTGTTGATTATACATGCGGTTTGCTTATTTATAATGCCCGATCGGCATTTACACGCAGGCTATATGTGTTTTTCAGCATAATTTCAAATCTGGGGATCCTTGCATATTTCAAGTACACAGGTTTTTTCATTGACGTTTTCAACGATCTTACCGGTGCAGGCATACAGGCTCAGGATTACCTGGCAGGCCTTTCGAATAACCTCCTGGGAACAGCATTTGACATAAATAACATAGTCCTGCCGGTAGGTATTTCATTTTTTACCTTTCAGTCCCTTAGCTATACTTTCGATGTTTACAGGAAGCACATGGAACCCGTCAGAAGCATAGTGGATTTCGGTTTCTATGTGTCCTTTTTTCCACAGCTTGTTGCCGGTCCCATTGTACGCGCTTCAGAATTCATACCACAGCTCTATGCCGATTTTCATCTCTCGAAGCGTGAGTTCAGTCATGCACTTTTCCTTATCTCGAAGGGACTTATCAAGAAAATTATTATTTCTGATTTTATTGCAGTGAACTTTGTTGACAGGGTATTTGATTCACCTTCTCTATTTTCGGGTTTCGAAAACCTTATGGCTGTTTACGGATATGGCCTGCAGATCTACTGCGATTTTTCAGGATACACAGATATTGCAATAGGACTGGGTCTTATTTTTGGCTTCAGGTTTCCGGTAAACTTCAACTCACCATATAAGGCAAGCGGTGTGAGTGATTTCTGGAAAAGATGGCACATATCACTTTCACGATGGCTGAAGGATTACCTGTATATTTCACTTGGAGGAAACAGAAAGGGAAAGATCAGGACTTACATAAACCTGATGTTCACAATGTTACTGGGGGGGCTCTGGCACGGAGCTGCCCTGCGTTTTATAATCTGGGGAGCTTTGCATGGTACCGGACTGGTAATTAACAGAATATGGAGCAGCCTTACGAAAAACAGGTTTAACGGGGGATGGGCGGGAAACCTGCTGTCGGTAATAATTACATTTAATTTTGTCAGCTTCTGCTGGATCTTTTTCAGGGCCCCTGATATGGAAAGTGTGAAGATAATGCTGGGGCAGATCCTGTCAGCTTTCCCGCCAGGCTCTTATATGACTGTTATTCCAGCCTATGGCAGTGTTTTCCTGCTTATGTTTGCGGGATATGTAATACATTTTCTTCCGGAAAATATAAAGGAAGCATATAGGGGATTATTTATTAAAGTGCCGCTTGTTTTACAGCTTGTTACAGTCTTCTTTGTCGCTGTTCTTATTTACCAGATGCGGACAACCGATGTTATGCCCTTTATTTATTTCAGGTTCTGATTAAATGATTTTGAATATCTTTAGATAGACAAAATGCATTTATCTTATGAAAAAACTGTTACCTGTTATCCTGATAATAGTAGCTGGCTGTAAGTCAGTTACTGAAAATACATATACCCTGATTCCCCAGCGAATTGATTTCATGGAATTTGAGAAACCCTCATCAATGTACAGGTCTGTTCCTTTCTATTCCCTGAATGACCTTCTCGATTCTGCAGAGCTCGACAGACAGGTTGAGGAGTTTGCAAAGGGTGGTTACGGAGGAGTTTACCTGCACAGCCGTACAGGGCTTCTGACAGAATATCTTGGCACTGACTGGTGGAAGGTTATGGATGCCGGGCTGAAAGCTGCTCAGAGGACCGGCACCTATGCCTGGTTTTATGATGAGGACAAATGGCCAAGCGGTTTTGCAGGAGGAGTAGTGCCACTTAAGAGTGAAGACTTTCATGCCCGCTGTCTTGCAAGAATAAAGAAATCAGATCCGCTTCCGGAGGGATCAAAACTTCTTTTCTCAGACGATAACTTCAATTATATCGAATACAAAATGAGGAGCGGCAATGCCTGGTATAACGGCACCTGCTATGTCGATCTTTTAAATCCGGCAACAGTTAAGGAGTTTATTAATTCAAGCTATGTGCCTTATGCTGAGCGATATGCAGGAAGCTATGGAAAGGATGCCCTGGGTATTTTCACCGATGAGCCTCAGATGATGTCATCAACAGGTGATTTTGCCAATGAGGGGATCAGGCCTTTTTCACCTGTTATTGCAGAGAGGTTCAGGAATGATAACGGATATGAACTATATCCTGTACTCCCTTCTCTTTTCGACACAATAAAGGGATATGAGAAGGTGAGGATTGATTATTACAGGACACTTTCAAAGCAGCTTGAAGAGAGTTTCAGCAAACAGATAGGTGACTTCTGTTCAACAAACAATATGCTGTGGACAGGACATTATAACGGAGAAGAGAGTCTTGTTACGGTTCGCAACAATGTGGGCAATCTGATGCTTCAGCTTCGTCACATGCAGCAACCCGGCATGGACCACCTAGGCCTTCATATCGATAATGCACTTAATGTATCAAGGCAGGTATCATCTGTTGCTAATCAGTATGGTATAGCACGCAGATTATCAGAGGCTTATGGTATAAGCGGACAGAATATGAACTTTGAGGACCGCGCCTGGATTGCCTCATGGCACACACTAACCGGGATTAACCACCTTTGTCCGCACCTGGCACTTTACAGCATGAAGGGTACAAGGAAAAGAGATTATCCGCCGACCCTGAGTCCTCAGCAACCCTACTGGCAAAATAACAGGCTCCTTGAAGACTATACTGCAAGGCTCTGTCATCTTGCCTCGACAGGCAGCTATGCTGCAGAGTTTCTTGTAGTGCATCCTCTTGAAAGTGAATATTTTGAGCAGTCTTCCTTCAGCCAGTCATGGACTGAAAGAAATGGCAGATACGTTGGTCTCCTCGGAAAGCTTCAGGAGTATCACCGTGATTATGATCTTGGTGATGAACAGATTCTATCGGAGATCGGAAGTGTAAAGGGCGATAAAATTATTGCAGGCAAACAGTCTTACAAAGGCGTCATCCTTCCATATATGCTCACAATACGAAAAACCACAATTGAACTGCTCAGAAACTTTGCAGGAGCAGGAGGTATAATTCTTGCAACAGAAATGCCTCAGTATGTTGACGGGGTGAAAGATACTGAACTGCTGGCGGAGCTTGGAAGCATTGTTAAGCTTGTTACAGATGATGAACTTGAAGCAGCATTGAGCGCTTCCGTACAGCCTGCAGTGAAAGTAACAGGCGATAATTCTGAAATGGTATGGACAAGCAGAAGGATTGCCGGGGGAAATGAATTTATCCAGGTTACAAATACATCAAGGCTAGAAACAATAAGATGCAGGGTGGAGCTGACCGGCAGTCAGGATATTGTACTGCTCGATCCGGCATTCGGCAGGGCTTATGAAATAAAAAATGAAAGCGGATATGAGTTGCTGCTGCATCCCGCTCAGAGCTATATTCTTGCCGACAGGGGCATTGTTGATAACCTTACATTATCAGGAAGCTATTCAATTCCTTCAGGCGATGAAGAAGTACTAGCAATTGTTGGCGACTGGAAAGGCAAACGACTTGATGTTAATTCATTAACACTTGATTTTGCCAGGTATTCAACTGACGGAGGTAAGAGCTTCAGTTCTCCTGAGCCGATAATCGGGATCCATCAGCGCCTTACTGAAAAGCACTATAACGGACCACTTGTCCTTTCAGTTGATTTCAATGTGCTTAATGTACCTGCAGCAATTAATCTTGTAACGGAACAGCCTGAGATGTACTCAGCAATAAAGGTTAACGGAAGCGCTGTAACTTATGACGGTAAGGCCTTCTACCGCGATATGACATTTAAAGCCGCTCCGGTAACAGAATTTGTGAAAAAGGGAGTGAACAACATAGCACTTTACATCGATTATAAGGCTGCGGTGCAGGATAGCCGTGATCCCTTTGCCAGGTACGGGAGCGAGATTGAAAGCATTTACCTTACCGGTGAATTTGGCATTAAGGGAATTGAATCGACGCTGCCTGAAGAACCGTCGCAGCATAACGTAAGGGGATTTATGGTGCCAAAACCGATTCACAGGTATCAGTCTTTCAATATTACAGACGAAAAAGACAGCTTCTCCGGCGATCTTGTTCCGCAGGGCTATCCCTTTTTCAACGGGAAATTTATTCTTGAGAAGGAATTCAGCTTCAGCAATAAGCATGATGGCAACAGGTATCTTCTTAAGTTCCCGCTAAGCGAGGCAATAGTAATCAGCGTAAATCTCAATGGCAGGGAATTGCCTCCTCTGGCATGGTCACCTTATGAAATTGACATTACAGAAGCTTTGGCGGAGGGAAAAAACACAATAAAAATTACCCTTACAAATTCACTCAGGAACCTGCTTGGTCCTCATCATAATGCTGAAGGTGAGTTGCTTTCTCTTTCTCCCGACAGTTTCACAGGAAAAAGCACATGGACCACACGGAGACAGGGTGAGAATGACTGGCATGAGCGCAGGCTGAAAGGCCCTGGAAATACAAATATCTGGAGGGATGACTATTGTGTTATACCCTTCGGTTTACTTGAAGATCCGGTCATTGTTTCAAGAAAGCAGCTATAGATAGGTGTTCTTTTCTGATGCTGATTTTACAAAGGGAGCCACAGCCCTGTTGAATATTCCCTGAACGTAGGCGATGGCCATTCCGTAATTTGTCACGGGAACGCCTGCTTTTATTGCAGACGCCAGCCTGTTGTGCAGCTGTCTTCTTGTTATCATGCATCCGCCGCACTGAATAATTAAGGAATAATCAGTTACCGGACGCGGCAGTTTGTCAAGTCCTGCAACAACGTCATACTCAATTTTTTTGCCTGTGAAATTTGATATCCAGCGAGGTATTTTTACTCTTCCGATATCATCACATGCAACATGGTGTGTGCACGATTCCAGGAGCAGTACCCTGTCTCCGTCCCTTAGCCGGGATATTTTCGGAGCACCCTTCAGGTAGTTTTCAAAATCGCCTTTGAACCTGGCAAGCATAATACTGAAGCTTGTGAGCGGTATATCGCGGGGTATCGAGGCATCAGCCTTATTGAACACCTGTGAGTCGGTTACTGCCAGAGCCGGCCTGATACCTGTTTTCCTGAGGAAAGCGTCAACCTCGGTCTCTTTGAGCACTATTGCCACAGCATCATTGTCAAGTATGTCCCTGATTGCCTGAACCTGAGGCAGGATGAGCCTTCCGGCAGGGGCTTCAATGTCAATGGGGGTAATCAGAAGGACAATGTCTCCGTATGAGATAAGGTCGCCAAGCAGGGCAGGGGTTTTAAAGGAATGTTCAGGGATTGTGCCGGCAATGAGACTTATAAGTTCCTCATAATTCCTTTTATCTGCTGCTGAGAATTCTGCGAAGGGTATTGATGCAGCCTTCAGTCTTTCAATAAATGCTGCTGATGGTTCCTCCAGGTCTGATTTGCTGTGGACGACTATGAAAGGCAGGTCAGCGTCCCTGAACTTTCTGACAAGATCCTCCTCGAATTCGCCCCAGGTATTATGTGTTACGACAAGCAGAGCCAGGTCAATTATTTCAAGTGTTTTCAGAGTGCGTTCTATTCTTTTTTCGCCGAGGTCTCCGGAATCGTCGATACCAGCCGTATCAACAAGGATAACAGGTCCGAAACCTGTGATCTCGAACGATTTCTTAACAGGATCAGTTGTGGTGCCGGCGTGTTCTGACACGATAGCAATATCCTGGCCTGCAAGAGAATTAATAAGGCTGCTCTTGCCATTATTACGGCGGCCGTAAATGCCTATATGCGGTTTAGCTTCCCTGCCTTTGGACATTAAGTATGGTTTTATGCAAAAGTAACAAAAAGAATTTTCTTAGCAGAACTAACACAGAGTCCCGATAGCCATGTAACACTTCACAATTCAGGTAACAAGTTGTATAAATGAATTTTGATTACAATTTTATAATGTTAAAACCCCCATCCTGGCCTTCCCCCAGGGGGGAAGGTACAAAAAGCCGTTTTGCACAGGAGAAAGTATAAAAAGGCGTTTCCCCCCGTGGGGGGAAATTGAAAGGGGGGTTATAACTAAAAAAGTGTTACATGAATTCTGAAGAAATACATAGCCATCGGGACACAGAGGAACACAGAGGATCACAGAGGCAGATCAGTTGTTAATATCACAGATCTTCGAGGGAGAAACCCTGTTTAAGCAGGTTTCCTGGTGCCAGTATCAATCTCAGCTTATCATCACTTATCAGTGCGAGAGCAGTGTTTGCTTCATAAATGCTGCATTTATTCTTTTTCATCAGTGCTGCAAGCTCTGAAGCCTTATGATATCCTATATGAGGAACAAGAGCAGTTGTTACAGAGGGGCTGTAAATGGCTGATTCATAGGCAGCTGTTTCATTGATTTCCAGCCCGTCAATAAGGTTTCTGAGAATTGTGTCATTGCAGGCGATAAGCAGTTTCAGGCTGTCAATCAGCGCACTGCCAATTGATGGAAGGTAAGCATTCAGGTCGAGCGTTCCCAGTCCGCAGAGGGAACTGATAAGCATATCATTTGAATATACCCTGTGTGCAGCTGAGATTACGAACTCGGGGATGACTGGATTTATTTTACCGGGCATTATTGAGCTGCCTGTCTGTTTAGGCGGTATTGATATTGTTCTTGTGCCGGCAAGATCTGAAGCCAGAAGCCTTATATCCGAATTCATCTTCTCAAGGTTTACTGCATGGGCCTTCAGAATTGCATGTATTTCAACCCACTTGTCAAGACTTGATGTTGCATCAGCCATATTTTCAGCATGAGCAAGAGGGAGGCCGGTAAGCCTGCGAAGTTCTGGCACTACCTCCATTATGAAAAACCTGGGTATTGCCAGACCTGTTCCGGCTGCTCCGCCGCCAAGATTTATATGCTTGATCCGCTCATTGCATTTTGAAACCCTCCACCAGTCGCGTGAAAGCGCATTGCTGTAAGTGCTGAATAATATTCCGAATGAAGAGGGCACCGCTTCCTGCATCTGAGTGAAACCTGTCCTGAGCTTATCCCTTGATTCATTTTCAAGCGCTTCCACTCTTTGCCTGAGTGAGTTGATACTTACTTCAAGTTCCGACAACAGTTTCATTACTGCCACTGTAAGTGCGGAAGGAATAACATCATTTGTTGACTGGTAGATATTTGCATCAGCAACAGGATCAAGATAAGTGTATTCTCCACACTTATTCCCGGTTCTCAGCAGCGACAGGTTTGTGATTATCTCATTGATGTTCATGTTGATGCTTGTTCCAGCCCCTCCCTGAACGGCAGGAATAATGAAATTGTCATAATGCCTGCCTTCAGCTATTTCGGCGGCTGAGGAAGCAAGAGCATCAAGATGTTCATTATTAATAACATGGAGCATAGCCTGTTTCTCCGGATAAGCTGCTGCTGCATCCCTGAATGAACGGTAAGTATTGTAACAGGCAAGTTTAACAAGGCCAACGGCTTTATACCATTCTGCCGGAAATGGGGTACAATCAGGAAAATTCTCCCTTGCCCTTGCAGAATGTATTCCATAAAGAGCGTCTGAAGGAATATCCTTATGCCCGAGAGCATCAGTTTCTGTTCTGAATTTT
>ENA-UOWG01003470-UOWG01003470.1-activated-sludge-metagenome-genome-assembly--contig:-NODE-3470-length-11993-cov-6.041548_pt1 | contig 11993 bp, 12 predicted proteins | sample MGYA00238147_ERZ761563 | MGnify/ENA primary metagenome ERZ761563 (study PRJEB28884, sample SAMN05720216) | anaerobic digester metagenome | isolation source: active sludge of municipal... | reverse complement strand
CCACCTGAAATGAATATTATGCAAAGGGAGTTTTCGGTTGTATTTTTCCCAGAACTTCCAGTACCTGAGAAGCAGTTTCCAATCGATATCAAAAGAATACCAGTTATGATTCACGCGAAACCTGGCAATGGCATGGAAGCATCTGTACATCCACTTGAACTTGCCTTTCCTCATTTTATTGTTCAGCACCTCAGATGGAAAGGCCGCGGGGAAATAATACTTGTCCTTCTTCATGACCTCGTCTTCCATCTTCCTGTTGACCCACGGCATCCTGTTCTTCCTCGCGCTGAAGCCCTTCCATCCCTCAAGGGTCTTTGGCTCCTCAAATCCATGTTCAATGGCCTTATGGTACAAGGGACTGATCGGATAGGGCGTATAAAAATTCACGGGCACTATCGCCTCAGGATCGGCTTCTTTTATCTTTTTTACGAGTTGGAACACCTTCGAGATCTCACCTTCGGGCTCACCTGGAAGGCCAATTATAAAACTGTAGAGCCCCCTTATTCCGTACCGTGCGAGCTTTTCCACGCAATCCATCAGGTAATCGAGGCTCTGGTCTTTCTTGATGTAATCCATCATTTCCTGGCTTCCGGCTTCCACGCCGGGATGGAGCATATCGCAACCTGACGTTTTCAGTAGCCCCAGCATCTCTTCGTCCATTTTCGCAATGGTGGTGTAACGGGCAGTGGCGGACCACCTGATGTTCAGTTTCCTGTCGATCATACCCTTGCAGAACTCTCTCAGGTGTTTCGGTGACAACACAAATGTCGGGTCCTGGAAACTTATTTCGGTTATCCCGTAGTTCTTGACCAGTTTTTCGATCTCTTCCACCGTTCTTTGAGGTGTGTAACGAACCGTCCTGCGATGGTAGACGATCGGTTCGGCACAAAATTCGCACCTGTGAGGGCATCCCTGCTGTGTCCTGATAGTGGTATACACGTCCGACTTACTACTTGGCCTGCCGGGATATTTCCTCACGTCGATCATATGATATGCAAGCGATGGGAACAGATTGATGTCCATCAGTTCCCGCGGCCCGTTGTCAACTATACCCCCGTCCTTTTTATATAAAAGCCCCTTGATCGAACTTATTTCGCCTTTATCCTGAAAAGCCCTTAATAGTTCCGTGAATGTCAGTTCGCCCTGGCCCCTCACAACATAATCGATATAAGGATTGCTCAACGTCTGGTGGGGCAACAGGGACGGGTGCCATCCGCCCCACACGACAGGAACCTCGGGATAAGCGGTCTTTACTCTACGCGAAAGCTCTATGCCATCTGCAATTTGAGGTCCTGTCAGCGAGGTAATGCCAACTGTCAGGACACCTTCAAGATCTGATAGTATCTTGTCCTGTGCAGCCTCGTCGATTCGCCTGTCATAGATAACAACCTCAAACCCTTCCTTTTCGAGGTACGCGCCAATGGCCATCAACGAAAGCGGAGGGGCGATCATTGCAAGGTTTTCCATAGTGTCGGGAAAATATAGAACAACCTTATTTTTGTTTGACATTATTGAATATCCTCTGTAGTGCTGGGTTCTGTGTGCTTACCCAGCCTTGATACTTAACACAGACTGGTACCATTTGACCGTTTCGCGGATCCCCGAGTCAAAATCGACAACAGGCCGATATCCCAGGTTCTTTTCGGCAACTTCGATCGAAGCGAAGGAGTGCTTTATGTCCCCCGGCCTTGGTGCTTCATAAACGGGCTCGATCTTTTTACCCAGTATCATGTTTATTTTTTCGACCAGTTCATTGAGTGTTATCTGTCCGCTGCAAGCACAGTTCATTACTATACCTGTCTTGCAGTCTGCCCTGGCCGCCAGGATATTTGCGCTCACAACGTTCTTTACATAGGTAAAGTCCCTGCTCTGCTCCCCATCTCCGTATATGACCGGACTTGAATCGTTCATCATCGCCTTGATAAATTTCGGTATGACCGCGGAATACTGCGAGTTCGGGTCCTGTCTGCGTCCGAACACGTTGAAATATCGCAGAGATACTGTCTCTAAATTATAAATGTTCGAAAACACCTGGCAATATTTTTCTCCAGCCAGCTTTGATACAGCATAGGGTGATAGGGGGTTAGGGATCATGCCTTCTTCTTTCGGGAGTTTCGGATTGTCCCCGTAGACCGATGAAGAGGACGCATAGACAACGCGTCTAACCCCGTTTTCCCTGGCAGCCACAAGAATGTTAAGCGTCCCCGTCACGTTCACTTCATTGCTGGTGACGGGATCGCTGATAGAACGCGGTACGGAAGGGAGGGCGGCCTGGTGCAAAACAACATCGATGCCGCTCATTGCTTCGCGAACAGCTTCATAGTCTCTTATGTCACCCTCGATCAGTTCGACATCTGTCCTGAAAGGTTCAACGTTTTCAGCCTTACCGGTACTGAAGTTGTCGATGATCCGCACCTGCTCTTTCTGTCTGACCAGCTCTTCAACTATATTTGAACCTATGAATCCTGCGCCGCCGGTAACTAAAAAACGCATATAGAACCTCTATTTAAAAAAATATTTAACGACACTTTAATATCGAGCATCGATAAAGGGTCACGCCTTGAAGATACGGGTCTCATTGCCCTTCCTCTCGATGGCGTTCCTTGTGTCTACAATGATCTTGGCGTTGTTCCGTATGAGCTTATAATCTATCGAAGAATGATTGGTAACGATGAGAACAACATCATACTTTTTGATGTCTTGCGCCGTCAGATCAACTGAAGAAAGCCTGAAATCATACTTCCTCGATCTTTTCAATTTCGGGATCAAGGGATCGTGGTAATCGACGCGGGCCCCTTCTCGCATCAGAAGGTCCATTATCGCGTATGCAGGGCTTTCCCTGTCATCATCCACGTCAGGTTTATAGGCCACACCGATGACCAGAACCGACGAACCGTTCATGCATTTCTTGTTGACGTTCAAAGCCCTGGAAACCTTTTCTATCACGTAATTTGGCATCGAGTTGTTGATCTCGCCTGCAAGTTCAATGAACTTGGTGACAAAATTATATTCCTTTGCCTTCCAGGTGAGATAGAACGGATCTATCGGGATACAATGCCCTCCAAGACCCGGACCGGGATAAAAAGCCTGGAAACCAAAAGGCTTTGTTTTTGCTGCCTCGATAACTTCCCAAATGTCTATCCCCATCCTGTCGAAAAGTATCTTCAACTCGTTCACCATTGCGATGTTGACCGCCCTGTATATATTCTCTAAAAGCTTTGCCGCCTCTGCCACCCTTGTCGATGAAACGAGTACCGTATTGTCCACGATCGAGTCGAACAGCAGCTTAGCTAAATCCGAACAGTTCCTCGAATAGCCGCCGATCAGCTTGGGGACATTCCTGACCGAATAATCATGATTGTTCGGGTCTTCCCTTTCAGGAGAGAAAGCTAGGTAGAAATCTTTCCCCGCGACCAAGCGACCATTTTCGAGGATCTTCCTCACATCCTCATCGGTCGTGCCCGGATATGTGGTGGATTCGAGTATGATGAGCTGTCCTTTCCTGATGTATTTCGATATCTCTTCGGCGGTCTGGAAAACATATTGCATGTCCGGTTCCCTGTTTTGATTCAGAGGAGTGGGCACGCATATGATTATGCAATCCATTTTGTTCAACAGCGAAAAATTGGATGTGGGTAAAAAACTGCCTGAATTTCCATCCTTATGAAACAATTGAGTTATATCAATATGCTTTATATAGCTTGTTCCCTTCTTCAACAGGTCAATTTTCTTTGGATCGATATCAAACCCGTACACCTTAAAGCCGGTTTTGCAGAATTCAACCACAAGGGGCAATCCGACATACCCGAGACCGATCACTCCGATCTGCGCCTGTCTTTTCTCTATTTTGTTGATCAGTTGCGTTTTCATATCTCAATCCTGAATTTTTTTATTAACCCGGTTAGATCGTAAACCATATTAAATAATGGCAATCCCAAACAGTGTCACGGCATACTCCCCTGAGGCAAAACCTCATTGGTCAAGGTTGTCCTTTTTTAACTCTTCAATTTCTCGTTCCAGCCGCTCATACTCTTCCATCTTTAATTTCAGAAAATACTGGGTCAGCTTGATGCGCTCGTTGATCCCCTGAGGCGTCAGGACATACAGGTACGCGGCCTTGTTGTTGGAGTTCTTAAAGCGCTGCGCCTTGACGTAGCCCTTTTTGATCAGTTCCTTCAGGATAAAGTTGATGCTCCCCAGGCTCAGGCCGATCTTCTTCGAAAGGTCACGCTGGGAGATCTCTCTTTCTTCCGAAAGTTCTCTTAATGTTTTAAATTGTGCTTCGTTCATTGTGTGGATTTTGAGGGGCTACCGCCATGGAGGTTAATGCTTTCTTGAATAATTACAACGATTTTTGATTTGTTCAACCCCTGAACAAACACATTTTCTCAGTTCCGTGCCGTTATGTCAAGATAATTTTAATAATACATGGTCATTGGTAATGGGCCATAGGTCACTGCTGTCCAAAATAATTTATTTTTTCTAATCCTTATCCAGTCATAACAACGGTCCGGGGCTGGCAGATCCTCTTTTCCAGAACGAGGCTGGCTGTTTGACCTTCACAGGCTGTCGATAAAAACCCAAAAAAAGAAGGTATGTCTCACGCCCGTTCGTCGTTTCACTCCTCTCTGGAGCCCGCAGAGTTCGCAGAGGAAGATCGTGCGGCGCATGGATGGAGAATATGATCCATGCGCCGCAGTCCCGATCCCGCCCTGCCACTTGTATCCGGCGGGATAGTAAAAAGAAACCTGCGTTGTCACGTCACCTGACGGATACACGGTAGGAGTGTTGTCCGTAATCGCTTTGCTATCGTCTGTAAAGACGATCGGAGTGCGTCCTGACTTGGTATTCTCTAAGATCAGGACGCAAAATAAGGCCTTCTCCCCATGCTCCATTGCCTCCAGCAAAGCCCAAAGGGCGAAGCGGGCGTGAGGCATGTCTTTTGGTTTTTTTCTCACGCTTTACGCCTGACGTTTCACGAACAACCAGTTGAAAGAGCGGGCGCGAGATAAGGGTTTTTGAACGAAAAACTTATCTTGGACAGATGTGGGTAATGGGTCATAGGTGATCGGTCACATGGAGAAATGTAGCCTGGATTACAGAACAATTTTTTATGCCGTTGATATAATCGGTCTTTGATGGCATTTATAGGGCCATGGTGTCGATCCGGCCTTGTCCATTGAACATCAAAAGTCAGGAGGCGTTAAAAATGAAAAGTAAGCTTTTTATACTTGTTTTAGGGGTTGTTTGCATTATCGGTCTTGCCGCGGCCAGTGCTGACGCAGGGCCATGCCGCGGGAACGGCTGGCAGCCGACTTTCGTTCACGACCTGATCACACCCGACGGTCCATATTATGTTATGCCAAACGGGTCCTTCGTAAAGCTCGTCGGCAGGAACCAGCAGGAATGGACAAATCACGCGTGCAGCCTGATCAATTCAAACGGCCTGCGTGACCGCAATGGATATACGACCTGCAACCAGTACACTCGCATCCAGTGCGGCTGCGACCAGTACAGCAGGTCCAACGCAACATGTGCGAACTTTCTCAGGTTCAAACGGCATTAAATGAAACCCGCAGGAGCAACCCCATGACCGCCAGGGTCCTCGCGGTACTGATCATCGTGTTGCCCTTCCTTTTGACCGCGGATCCGGCGGGAGCGGTCAGGGAACCTGAATATTATGCAAAAACGGCGATGGCCTCCAGGATCAAGGCTATCGCCGTTGTACGATCAGTGGACACAATAGATCAAGACAGCCGGAGAACGCTAAAACGGGTTACCTTTGACCTTAAACACCCATTCAGCGATAACGTTCCCGCTTCGTTCAACGGGACCTGCTTTTCCGTTGACCACAAATGGCAGGACCCGGGGGTGGGAGGCACTATCTATCATTCCCCGGAAAAAGGTCAGACCGTATTCGTGACGATAGCCGCTGACGGGGGCTCGATAACCAGCTACACAGTGCTTGACGGGGAATCAGAAAAAAGGTTTATCAAAAATCCCGGGAAGATACGATACACCTTCGGAAAAGCCTTAGTAGACCCATAAAGACCCCTCTTTCGAAAAGGGGTTGCGGCATATTTTTTATCCCGCTTCTTTTATCATCTCTTTTACAGCATTCAACACACCGGGTAGGTCGTCCTGGATCACCTTCCACACAATCTCAAGATCTACGCCAAAATATTCATGTATAAGCAAATTTCGAAAGTCTTTTATATCCTGCCATTCTACATCTTCATGCTTTTGTTTCACATTATCAGGTATTTTTCCTACTGCTTCTCCGATGACCTCAAATTCCCTTATAACTGCCGAGCAGGTTTTCCTATCGTTGCAAAACATTTCAAAGGACATATCAATCGTGAATTCGAGTATTGCGTTGCCTGATTCTAAGATGTCTGCAAGATAAAGGCTCACATTTCTTTCAGACATAGACAATTTGTCCTTTTATCATTTTTTTCACGACAGGTTTAAGGGCGTGCTCAAAACCGAGGTCAACTTTTCTTGATGTTTCTTTTTCTAAATATCTTTTTAGTTGCAAGAAACTATGGATATTCTTCCTGTCTGCTTCCATTTCGACAACGATATCGATATCACTTGAGGGAGTATGTTCACCACGAACAATACTTCCAAAAATACCGATACTGGTTACTCCGTACCTTTCATATAAGAGTTGCTTATTTTTTTGCAAATGATCGACGATGGTCTTCAAAGAAACATTTTTCATTCTTGTATCCTGTCACATATATTACATAATTTGCAAATATGATGCAAAAACTATTCTTGCCCGTTTATGCGGGCTACAGTTACGAAAGGAGGGAGTGGTACCCCTCCAATTTGAAAAGGGAGAACGGGAGGGATTTCTTCCACAAACGATAAACCGTTTTATGAACACTCAAACTTTCAACAGTCTGTTGATAAACTCCACATAGCTCGTTACCTAAGGTGAAGGCTGGTGTCAAGATGGTTGCTAAACCCCTGTTTTTCCTGGATACCGGCCTTCGCCGGTATGACGGAAATAACCAAATACACCAATGAAAACGGGTCAACAGACTTTATCAACAGGCCGTCAAAGTTCCAAGAAAAAATTTCTTCCCCAAAGCGTGGAGTCTGGAATGTGGAATAGTTTTTTCCGTGGAACCTTGAACTTGGAACCTGAAACTATCTCTCCTATGACCTATCACCCATCGCCTATAACCCGTCTTGTTACGTTCCGCTTATCTTGAGGCCTTCGACATAGAGGGAGGGTGAACCGAAGGAACCATAGTAAGTTATATCGGTCCCCGCTTCCTTTATATTATTGAAGAGATCAAAGACGTTGCCGGAGAACATGACGCCCTGGAAGGGCTCTTTGGTACCGCTTCTATATATGAAGCCCACAGCGCCGACAGAGAAATCTCCCGTGATCGCGTTTGCCGTGTGTGTGCCCATCAGTTCTTCTATCACGATGCCGTTGGTCATGGTCCTGCGGATGTCGCTTGACCCCGTTTTGATGGCCATGCCGCGCGAGCCGCATTTCGGCGGGCTTTTTAGTCCGCCCCTGACGCTGTTGCCCGTTGACGCCTTTCCCAGCTTGTTCGCGAAATAGACGTCATAGAGGAACGTTCTGAAAACTCCCCTGTCTATGACCACGTTATTGCCTGACGGAACACCTTCTCCGTCGAAGGGGAACGCATCGAGCCCTTCCATGCCGGAATCGGTCACGGTCACTGCCTGAGCGAAACAGCTGGCCCCCTCCTTTCCTTTCAGGCGGGTCTTGTCCTTGAAAAGGTTTTCGGCAAGAAAGGATTCCGAGAGTATCCCGAGCAGGTCCGCTGACGCGCGGGGAGTCAATATACCTTCGTATGTCCCAGTCGGGATCTGCTTTGCGAACAGCATCGACACTGCCTTTTCAGCGATATCGATGCCCATTTTTTTGCTGTCCACACCTGCCAGATAATGCGACCAGCGCCAGTCATACCACGACACCTCTTCATCGTCCTGTTTCGCCACGGCAAGTGCCGAACAAAGGAATATGGTCTTCACCGCCCTCGCTCTGACCCCTTTCGAGCTCTCTATCGCCGCTTCAAGTTCGATCTGTTGGAATTCGCAGTTCCTGACGGCAACTATCCTTTTATCGTATTCCCTGATAGTTTTTTCCACATCAATGGCGAGGGCTTTTTTTTCATCGTCGCTCACTGCAAGGCACTTCGTGTCGAAAAGATCTGACTGCTGATACCGTGCATATGCTTTTGGAAGAATATAACTTTCGTCTTTTTCGACAACCGGCAGCAGCACCTCCACGTTTGCAATGAGCTTGCCGGCCGGGTCGTCCCTGTCATAGGTGTACGCGAATACCGGCCTCGCGTCCTTCACGGCGCGCAGGGCGCAGCCCTCTTCTTCCTTCATCTCCACCGCGCTTACCCCGCCGTCGCGTGCCTCGATCTTCTTTTCCCTCTCGTTGAGGTAAAAAAGTTCGTATTCGTCGAAACGGCCGGAAAGTTTTTCCATGACCATATTAATCAGATCGTTTTTGTTCACATCTATCTCCAAGCATCAAATAACTTTTTTACGGGAACACCCTGTATATGTCTTTCCTGTGTTTGACCCGGTAAAATACGATTTTGTTCCCTTTCAATAATTCACATCCGACTCTTAAGCTTCCTATTTTGATTCTGTAATAGCTATCGTATCCCTACATTTTCCTAATATTGATATTGTCCGGAATATCCTTCAAATTCGGAATATCTTCAAAAACCAGCTTTTCAATTTTCTTACGATGGGTATTTGGTAATTCGGCAAGGTCCTTTAAGAATGTCTTCTTGAAGAGACAGACCAACACTCAACCTTTTTTCAAAGCTGCATAATGTTTTTTTGCATTGCTGAGAGAAAGATTTTTTTCATTTTCAACTTCTTCCATGAACTTCCCAAGACCATAATTCTCGATTATCTCTTCCATGATCCTGAAAGTATCAATATCAATGAGTACGGCTTTTTTCTTATTATTGGCTGTGACGATATATTCTTTTTTAATTGCAAGCATCTTAAAATCTCATAGAACAAATACTTTTTTATTTCAAATTATTATACAACACTGGCCCGATATAATGCAATTCCATAGTCTCAAGCATGGTCTTAAATATTAAATTAAAGAGATTTTTCTCATACCTCGTTTCTCCTGGACCCCGGCCTGCGCCGGGATGACGGGAAGTGAGAGGCAACCCGTCTTTTTTAGTTTTTGTTTTTCACGTTCAAGCGGCTCAAGCATTCAAGCCATTCAAGCCGTCTTTGTCTTTCCCGTTCAAGCGGTCTTTATCTTTCCCCTATCTCCCGTATCATCGCCGTTTCGTCGCATTCGGGGAATTTGGGGCACTTTACACAGTCGGACCATATCTTGTGGGGGAAGACCTTCTTGTCGGTAACGGTAAATCCGCATTTCTTAAAGAACTCCACCTGGTAGGTAAGAAGGAACAGTTTATTGATATCATATGTTTTCGCCTCTTCCACGCACACATCCACTATCGCCCTGCCGACACCTTTTTTCCGTGCCGTGTCGGCGACACACAGGGAGCGTACCTCGGCCAGGTTCTCCCAACATATGTGCAGCCCTCCCGTCCCTACTATCTCGTCGCCCTCGATACAGACAAAATAGTCCCTGAGGTTGTCGTAGAGCTCGCCCAGCGATCTCGGGAGCATCTCTCCCATGGCAGCCGATTGGTTCACCAGATGATGTATCTTCTTAATGTCTTCGATCCTGGCTTTTCTTATCATTGTCTCAACATCTCCTGCGCTCTTTTGATCGTAATGTCCGTAATGGTGGCCCCACCCAGCATCCTTGCAAGTTCACGGACCCGTTCGTCTTTCGACAACTCCCGTATGGCCGTTTTGGTCCGGCCGTCCTTCACCTGCTTTTCCACCAGGAAATGGCGGTCTCCGTAGGCCGCTATCTGCGGCAGATGGGTAATGCACAGCACCTGGTGTTTTTGAGAGAGGTCTTTGAGGCGCTTTCCCACCATATCAGCCACCCTGCCTCCTATTCCCGCATCCACTTCATCGAAGATTAACGTCTTTTCTTCTTCGCCGCCTATGACCTTTTTGATCGCGAGCATGATCCTCGACAGCTCTCCTCCTGAGGCTATCTTGCGCAGCGGTTTCAACGGTTCACCGGTATTGGTCGAAATAAGGAGCTCGATATCGTCCCGGCCGTCACGGTCTATGTACCCGCGGTCCGTTATGCTTATGCTGAACTGGAGGCCTTCCATGGAAAGGAACCCCAATTCCCTGACTATGGTCCTTTCGATCCCTGGCGCTCCCTTTTTGCGTTTCGCCGAAAGAAGTCCCGATATTTCCTCCACCTCATCGCCCAGTCTTGCCCTGTCACCCTCAAGGGCCTCTATGCTCTCGCCCAACCCCTTGAGGTACTCAAGCCTCTTTTGCGCCTTTTCCTGGAATGACCTTATATCATCGCAGGTCTTTCCGTATTTGTCCTTCATCCTGAAGATCTCGGAGAGGCGCTCCTCCAGTTTCTGCATCTCCTCCTGGTCGAACTGGAGCGTCCTGCCGAGGTCTCGAACCTCCATAAGCAGGTCTTCCATTTCAAATGATATGCCATCCAACCTTTTTTTCAGACCTTCCATCATCTCGATGGGCCCAAGGGCTTTCAGCATCGAGATGTAACGCTTGATAATGGTCTGCGGTGACTGCTGCGATCCTTCGAGACCCTCTGTCATCTCATCGAATACAAGTTGTATCTTTTCGGCACTTTTGAGGACCTTCAACCTTTCCCTGACCGTTTCCTCCTCACCCTCTCCGATGTTCCTTTTTTCGATCTCATCTATCTGGAATTCAAGAAGTTCTATTTCACGCTGCCGGCCTTCCGCCTCCCTCTTCTTTGCCGCAAGCTCGGCGTTGAGCTTTTTCAGTTCGTCAACTTTCACGGTGAGCCTTTCCTGTTCACCTCCAAGGGACAGCAGGTTATCGATAATACCTGTATAATTGTCCTTGTCCAGAAGGTGCTGGAACTCGTTCTGTCCGTATACGCTGATAAGTGTGCCGCCCAGCGTCTCCATCCTGCTCAGCGTAACCGGCTCCTCGTTCAGGAAGGCTCTTGACCTGCCGGTGTTGCCGATCACCCTTTTGAGAATGTACTCTTCGCTGCCGCTTTCAAAATGGCCGACCACTTCGGCCTGTGCCGAACTGGTCCTGACGGCATCCGGTGTTGCCTTCGCATTCATGAGGGTTGCCAGCGCGTTTATGACAATCGATTTTCCCGCACCGGTCTCTCCGGTTATGACATTAAAACCTTCCCCGAACTGGATCTTCAGCTCGTCGATTATGGCAAAACCCTTGACGCCGAGATAGGTGATCATGTCTCTTTACCGCTCACCCCATTTGAGTTTGGTTCTCAGTATCTCGAAATAACCCCGCGAGGACGACTTCACAAGATGGACGATATGGTCCGATCTTTTAACCGTTACTTCATCACCATATTCGAGGGGAAAGCCAACCTGCCCGTCGAGGGTCAGGATGACCTTCTCGTCTTTTGACTTGAGCACCGCCCTCACGACCACGAATTCCGGCAGTATGATGGGCCGGTTTGTCAGGGTATGGGGACAAATGGGTGTGACAATTATGTTCGTCAGGGACGGGTATATGAGCGGCCCGCCGGCGGCCATGGAATATCCTGTCGCCCCCGTGGGTGTCGACACGATAAGTCCGTCGGCCTTGTAGGTCGTAAGGTACTCTTCATTCACGTAGGTCTCAATATCGATGATCCTTGCGAGGGCGTCCTTGGTAATAACGGCATCGTTGAGGATGGTGATATCAAAGATCGTATCCGACTCCCTTTTGACCCTGACATCGAGCATGATCCTTTTGGATACGCTGAAATCTCCTCGAAGTACATTGGCGAGCGTCGCCGCAAACTCCTCGATGGATGTCTCCGTCAGGAAACCGAGACTCCCGAGGTTGACCCCCAGTATGGGCACTTCGGCCCCCTTGCCGTGACGCGAAACGGA
>ENA-UOWG01003469-UOWG01003469.1-activated-sludge-metagenome-genome-assembly--contig:-NODE-3469-length-11995-cov-4.561893_pt1 | contig 11995 bp, 13 predicted proteins | sample MGYA00238147_ERZ761563 | MGnify/ENA primary metagenome ERZ761563 (study PRJEB28884, sample SAMN05720216) | anaerobic digester metagenome | isolation source: active sludge of municipal... | reverse complement strand
CCGCTCCTCTTCGCCTTCGCGAAGAGCTTCGCCACCAACGCCCAGTTCGGCTTCCTGCTCATGCTGCTGCACCGCACCACGGACAACTGGATCGCGGGCACCAGGGGCTACGCCGGCATCGGAAAGAGCTTCGCCACCCTGGCCTGGTTCTGGATACCGGCGCACACGCTCACCTTCGCCCTGCCATCCGATTGGCAGATCGGGCTCGCCGCGCTCTGGTCGGTGGCGCTCGGCCTCATCATGGGCTTCACCAAGCGCGCGAAGTAGCATCGATGACTTGCATATGGCACCAGTGCGCACTATTCTAGTGTGCACGGAGGCTTTCGTTGAAAAATATCACCCTGAGCGCCGACGAAGCCCTGATCGAGGAGGCCCGCCGCAAGGCGAGTTCGCGCCGCAGTACGCTCAACGACGAGTTCCGGGTCTGGCTCGCCTCGTACGTGGGAGAAGGCGCCGCCGGCTACGACGCCATCATGGCCGATTTCGAGGACGTCGACTCGGGGCGCCACTTCACACGGGACGAGGCGAATGAGCGCTGAGTTTTTCCTCGATACGAACGTCGTCGTATACACCTTCGACGCCTCGGAGCCCGCCAAGCGGGAGCGCGCCCGCGCTCTGATGCGGAAAGCCCTCGACGGGCGCCGCGGAGCGGTGAGCTGGCAGGTGGTCCAGGAGTTCGCGAACCTGGCGCTGCGCAAGTTCGCCCGGCCCCTGACACCGGCAGCCTGCTCGGCCTACCTGCGCGCCGCACTCTTCCCGATCTGCGCCGTCTGGCCCTCGCCGGCCCTCATGGAGTCCGCCCTCGACGTCCACGCGCTCTCCGGCTGGCACTGGTACGACTCCCTGATCGTGGCCTCGGCGCTTGAAGCCGGTTGCGGGATCCTCTATAGCGAGGACCTGCAGGCCGGACGGCGCATAAGGGGACTCGAGATCAGGAACCCGTTCGCCTGAACCGCCCGCCCCGGGCGCCGCGCCCCCCCGGCCATGCCGGGTTATCGGGTCCGCGCCTGATACATGAGCGTTTCTATAATTTTTTACCTTCTCCCCGTTGCCCCGGGCGCCACACCGCTTATACTTTTCATGGCTGAAAGCGGGCTGCCTTTCTGAAAGGAGATGTAAACGTGTTCCAGAAGCAACCGATGATGCGGAAGGTGCTCTGGGCCCTGGCGCCGATCGGGCTGTACTCGATCTGGGCCTACGGGCTCCGGGCTCTGGCGGTGGCCGCCGTGACCTTCGCGGTCGGCGTCGGCGTCGAATGGCTCTTCGAACGGAAAAAGGGAGGGAAGACGAGCGAGGCCGTGCTCGTGAGCTGCGCCCTCTACGCCCTGTCCATGCCTCCCGCGGTGCCCCTGTGGATAGTCGCGCTCGGCATCGCCTTCGGCGTGTTCATGGCCAAGGAAGTCTACGGCGGCTTCGGGCGCAACGTGTTCAACGTCGCCATAGCCGGGCGCCTCTTCGTCTACATCTCGTTCGCGGGAGCGCTCGGCGGCGCGTGGCTGCCCCACGGCGGCTTCGGCATGGCCGCGGGAAGCCTCCTCGGCCCGGTCGACGCGTACTCGGGCGCCACCCCGCTCGAGCTCATGCGGACGGGCGGGAGCGTGCCGATCCTCGACCTGCTGCTCGGCCTCCGGGACGGCACCATCGGCGAGGCGCCGATCGTCCTCATCCTGGCCGCCGCCGTCTACATGGCGGCGACCAAGACGGCCAACTGGAAGTTGATGGTCGCGACCGCCGCGGGCGGCCTGGCCACGGCGGGCGGCCTGCTCCTCGCGGGCGTCGCGAAGGCGCTGCCCCTCGAGAGCCTGCTCGCGGGCAGCTTCCTCTTCGTGGCGGTCTTCATGTCCACCGACCCGGTGACCGCCCCGAAGAAGGCGCCGGCGCAATGGGCCTACGGCCTCCTCATCGGCGCGGTCGCGGTGATCATCCGCACCTTCAGCCTCTTCCCCGAGGGCACCAGCTTCGCCATCCTGATCGGCAATTCCTTCGCGAGCCTCTTCGACCGCATGGCCGCCGACGCGGCCGCCCGGAAGAAGGCCAGGCTGGCCGGAGCGGCGGGAGGCGCGGCATGAAAAAGAAATTCGACCGCGAGAACATCGCCTACGTGGTGGTCTTCTCCTTCGTAGTCTGCGCCGTCTTCGTGGCCGGTCTCGCCGCAGCCAACGAGGCGACGGCGGACCGCGTGCGCGCCAACCGCGAATTCGCCAGCCAAGCCGCCGTGCTCGACGCGCTCGGCATCGCCTACGCCGATCCCGCAGAAGCCGCGGGCCTCTACGCGAACGCGGTCCGCCCGATCGAGGGCGCCGTTCCGCGGGCCTACGTCGCGGAGCGCCCGGACGGCCTCCACTACGCCGTCGAGATGACCGGCGCGGGGCTCTGGGGCGCCATCACCATCGTGGCCGCGGCGGGCGAAAGCCTCGAGCGCCTCGACGGCATCCAGATCATCGCGCAGAACGAGACGCCGGGCCTCGGCGGTCGCATCGACGAGCCCTGGTTCAAGGAGCAGTTCCGCGGCGAGCGCATCGCCGGCGGGCGCGTCCGGATATCCGCGGGCGCCGAGGCCGGAGGCTCCGGCGCGAAGAATCCGGACGACGGCCTCGTGGACGGGGTTTCGGGCGCGACGCGCACCAGCCAGGCCATGGAGCTCATCCTGGCCAAGGCGATAGCGCGGCTCGCGGAAGTCGCGGGAGGCGGAAAATGAGCGCGAAACCCGGCAAGATCTTCATCGACAACCTCTGGTTCAACAACCCCGTGCTCATCCAGGTGCTCGGCATCTGCTCGACGCTCGCGGTGACGAACAACGTCCGGAACACCCTGGTCATGACGGTGGGCGTGAGCCTGGCCACGGCCTTCTCCAGCTGGACCCTCTCGCTCATGAAGGACCTGATCCCGCGCAAGGTGCGCATGATCGTCCAGGTGCTGGTCATCAGCTTCTACGTCATCCTGATCGACATCCTGCTCCGCGCGTACCTGCCGGACGCCTCGCGGCAGCTCGGTCCCTACGTCGGCCTCATAATCACCAACTGCATCATCATGGGAAGGGCCGAGGCCTTCGCGGCGGCCAACAAGCCGCTCATATCCTTCTGGGACGGCCTGACGAGCGGCATCGGCTACATGGCGGTGCTGGTGGCCATCGCGCTCGTGCGCGAGCTGCTCGGCTTCGGTTCCGTGCTCGGCTTCCGCGTCATGCCGGAAGGCTTCGTCCCCTGGACCATCATGATCACGGCGCCGAGCGCCTTCTTCCTGGTGGCCATGGTCATGTGGCTCGCCCGGAACCTGCAGGCGCGGCGCGAAGCGGCGGCTAAAGCCGCGAAGGCCGCCAAAGCGGCGCCGAAACCCGCGGCCGGGCCGAGCCCGGCGAAAGCGTAAGGAGGAAGGGCGTGGACTTCGAATTCTTCACGATGAACCCGATCGCGCTCTTCTTCGCGTCGATCTTCACGAGCAACATCCTCATGTCGAACTTCCTCGGCATGTGCTCGTTCATCTCCGTATCGAAGGACTACAAGAGCTCCTTCGGTCTCGGCCTCGCGGTGACGGTGGTCATGACCATCACGGCGGCCGTCTCGTGGGTGGTGCTGTACTACATCCTGGTGCCCCTCGGGCTCGAGTACCTCTCGTTCATCGTCTTCATCATCGTCATCGCCGCGGTGGTGCAGATCCTCGAGATGGTCATCGACCGCGCCAGCCCGGCGCTCTACCTGTCGCTCGGCATCTTCCTGCCCTTGATCACGGTCAACTGCGCCATCCTCGGCGCCATCCTGTTCATGCAGATCAGGCAGTACGGCTTCATCGAGTCGACGGTGTTCGCCGCGGGCTCGGGGCTCGGCTGGTGGCTGGCCATCATGCTGCTCGCGGCCATACGCGGCCGCATCGAGAACAACCCGGTGCCGGCGGGCTTGAAGGGCGCGGGCATCACGATGATCACCATCGGCTTCATGGCCATGGGTTTCATCGGGTTCTCGGGCATGATCGCGGTGCAGTGAGGAGGAAGCCATGAGTCCCTACCTGCTCGGGCCGCTCGTCGTTTCCGGCATCACGGCCGTCCTGGCCCTGCTCATCGCGCTCACGGACCGCGTGGTCAACAACTACGGCACCGTGGTCATCGACATCAACAAGGGCAAGAAGCGCTACGAGGTGAAGGGCGGCGCCCCCCTGCTCGGCACGCTCGCCTCGGAGAAACTCTTCATTCCGAGCGCCTGCGGCGGCCGCGGCTCCTGCGGCGCCTGCAAATGCAAGGTCACGAGCGAGGTCGGCCCCGTGCTGCCGACCGAGCTGCCCTACCTCTCGAAGGAGGAGCTCGCGGACGGCCAACGGCTCGCCTGCCAGATCAAGCTCAAGAAGGACATCTCCATCGAGGTGCCCGAGGAGCTCTTCTCGGTCAAGCGCTTCGAGGCGACGGTCAGCTCCATCCGCGACCTCACCTACGACATCAAGGAAGTCACCTACACGCTCGAGGACCCGGCGGAGATCGAGTTCATCCCGGGCCAGTACGTGCAGATCGTCGTGCCGCCCTACGGAGACCTGGACGAGGAGGTGCAGCGCGCCTACTCGATGTCGTCGAAGCCCGGCGACAAGGGAAAGGTCGAGCTGCTGATACGCCTCGTGCCCGGCGGCATCGCCACCACCTGGGTGCACAGGCACCTCAAGCAGGGGCAGAAGGCGCGCCTGGTCGGCCCCTTCGGCGAATTCCGCGTCCACGATACGGGCGCCACGATGCTCTGCGTCGCCGGCGGCTCGGGCATGGCGCCCTTCTGGTCCATGCTCAGGCACATGGAAGCGGAGAACGCGCACCCGGGCAAGGACGTCTGGTACTTCTTCGGCGCCCGCAGCCTCAAGGACATGTTCTACCTCGACGAGCTCCGCGCCCTGGAGAAGCGCATGCCGCGCTTCCACTTCGTGCCGGCCTTGTCGGAGCCCGCCCCCGAGGACAAGTGGACCGGCGAGACGGGACTCATCACCGACGTGCTCGACCGCTTCATCAAGGAGCGGATCCCGAAGGAGAAGGGCTTCGAGGGCTACCTCTGCGGCAGCCCGGGCATGATCAACGCGTGCATCGCGGTCATGACGAAGAACGGCGTCGCGGAGAAGGACATCTTCTTCGACAAATTCGCGTGAGGTGAAGGCCATGAAGGAAACGGAAGGATTCAAGGAAGCGCACGAGCGCATGCACCCCGGCCACATCACCGCCCAGGGCTTCCTCGGCGCCGACGGGCGGCCGCTCGCCGACATAGTCGCGCGCGACGAAGGCGAGTTCCGCCGCCTCGGGCTCACCTTCGAGGGCGTCGCGGCCGAGCTCAGACGCCTCCGCGACGAAGGCCGCCGAGGCCTCGGCGAGCCCATCTCGGTCGGCGGCGCCGTGGTGACGGTCGGCGACGCCCGCGGGCTCCTGCCCTGCCCCTGGGACGACGGGACCTTCCACAAGGATTCCGTCACCGTCGAGCGGGGCGGGACGCGCGTCGTCTATTCGGACCTGTCCATCCACATGCTCGAGAAGCACCATTTCTGCCAGGGCGAGGGCTCGGCCTTCCGCCTCGACCCGGGCGCGCTGAAGCGCATAGCAGGGTAGCGTCCAAGGCCATCCGCCCGGGGCGGATCTGACGGCCGCAAGGACTGACGGAGTCCTTTCGGCCGTTTTCATTTTCCCCGGCGCGGCCGATGATTGAAAGGATGGACTCCCGCAAGCAACCCTTCCGCCTGGCCGCACAGGGCCTCGCCATCGCCATCGAGCGCTTCGGCAAGCGCGAGCTCGCGAACCACGCCGCCGCGGGCGCCTACGGCTTCCTGCTCTCGGCGGCGCCGGCGGTGCTGGTCGTGTTCTGGCTGACCACGCTCTTCCTGCCGGATCCGGGAGAGCTTGCCACCCGCTTCGCCACGCTCGCCGCCCCCTTCCTGGGCGGCGCCGACCCGACCACGGTCATCCGCGCCCTCTACAGCCAGCGCCTCGGCTACGCGACGGGCTTGGTCGCCATCCTCTCGCTGCTCTGGACGGGCCGCGTCTTCGTGCTGTCCATACAGCGCGGCTTGCGCGTGGTACACGGCACGGGCGAAGGCGTCGACCCGCTCCGCGAGAATGTCTGGACCTTCGGCGGCGAGATCGTGGTCATCGTGGTGGTGGTGGCGGTGCTCCTCGCCTCGTCGGCCTTCGAGGCCGGCGCGCGATTCCTTGCCGCGGAACTGGGCGCGGGCGCGCCCGGCGTCCTGACCCGCGCCGCCTTCGACCTTTCGTCGACCCTCATCCTCTTCATCGTCATCATGGCGACCTACGGCTTCCTGCCCGCGCGCAAGGCGCTCTGGAAGCGCCAGGCCGCCATGGCCGCCCTCTGCGTCGCCACCTTCGAGGTGGGTTCGGCCGTCCTCCGCTTCACCATCGACGTCTCGCGCGTGGGCCTCCTCTACGGCGTGCTCGGCAACCTGGTGGTGGCCCTGCTCAACGTGTACCTCTTCTTCTCGCTCTACTACTTCTTCGCGGAACTCGATTCCGTGCTGGCGGACTTCGACGCCCTCGTTTTCACCCGCTACCAGCACGCCTCGCGCGGCGCCAAGGGACTCGAGCGCTGGCTCTACGGCAATCCTCCCCGACTCATGGCCCGCTATGGCCACATCCTCTCGCCCGGCGAGACGCTTTTCCGCGAAGGCGACGAGGATCCGACCGCCTGGTTCCTCTCCGAGGGCTCCGTCGGCATCTACCTCGGCCGAGAGGTCGACCCCTCGCGCCTGACCGCCGTGATCAGGCCCGGCGAGCTCTTCGGCGAGATGGCCTTCCTGCTCGGCGAGAAGCGAAGCGCCACCGCGGCGGCCCTCGCGCCCTCCACCCTGGTGGCCCTGCCTCCCGCAGTTTTCGAGCGAGTGATAGCCGGCGACGCCCGCGCCTCGCGCCGCATCGTGGCGGCGCTCGCGAACAGGCTCCGCGACGCCGACCGCAAGATGGCCGCCGACGCGGTCGACCTCGACGGCCTCGAGGAAACGCCGCAGCCGGAACTGGACGCCGACGGACCGTCCGCCTCGGAGCCATGCGTCGCTCCGGACTCCAGCCCCGCGGCGCGCGCGGTCGAGGGCGAGGGCGAGGGCGAGAACGAGCCCCCCCGGACATGAGGATCCTCGTCGTTTCGGACACCCACGGCGAACTCGGCGCCCTGGCCGCGGTTCTCTCGAAACTCGGGGAGCGGGCCGACCTGCTGGTGCATTGCGGCGACGGCGCGGAGGACGCGGAGCGGGCGAAATCGCTCGGCTTGCCCTGCCCGCCTGTCGTGGCGGTTCGCGGCAACGTCGACCTCGACCGGAGGCTGCCGGCGTCCCGCTCGCTTTCCGTGGACGGGATCCCGATCTTGATCCTGCACGGCAACGCCTGGCTCGACGGAGCCGGTTCGCTGCTGCCGCTCGCGCTCCACGGCGCCGAAAAAGGCGCGGCGCTGGTACTGTTCGGCCACACCCACCACCCGGCGCTCGCCGACGCCGGGGGCCTCGTGCTCGTGAACCCAGGCAGCCTCTCGCGGCCGCGCGGCGGTCGCGGAAAGAGCTTCGCCCTGCTCCGGGTCGACCCGGGTCCCGGCCCGACCCGCGACCGCGTCGAGGCCCTCTTCTACGAAGTGGCGGGAACTTCGCTGCGGAGCTTCGACCCGCGCGATTGATATCCGCCCGCTTCCGCCTATAGTTGGTGTCGCGGAGGACTACATGGGCGACGCGAAGGCGGACGGCGGATCCAGGCTCGGCACGGTCACGGCAATCTCGATAGCGGCTTCGTTCGCTCTGACCGCGCTGATAGCGGCGCTCTCGCCGCTGCTCGCGGCCTGGCGGCCCCTCATCGGGCCCGACCTCGGGTCCGCGCACTACTACTGGCAGCTCGCGAAGCCGACGCTCGCGGGCGGCGTCTCCGCCTGGTCGCTCTACGCGATCCACCAGGCCGGCCTCTTCTACCTGGTCTGGCGCCTCTCGAAGGAGAAGGCTCACCCGGCCACGGCCAGCCGCCTCAACGTCGCCGCCCTGCTGTGGAACGGCGCCTTCGTCCTCGTCCACATCCTCCAGACGCACCTGTTCTACGACGGCCTCGCCCAGTACGTCCCCGTCTGGTCGAGCCAGTACTCGGTCATCGGCATGCTGGTCATCATCCTCTATTCGGCGGCTCCGCGGCGCGGCCTCATACTCGGCAAATTCGGCAAATGGGACGCGAAAGCCCGCGACTGGGTGCTCTCCTGGCACGGCTACTACATCGCCTGGGCGCTCTGCTATACCTTCTGGTTCCACCCGACCGAGGGCGACTACGGCCTCCTCACGGGCTTCTTCTACATGTTCCTGCTCTTCATCCAGCTCTCGCTGCCGAACACGAAGCTCCACCTGGCCCTCGGCTGGGTGGCCCTGCTCGAGGTGCTGGTCGGCGTCCACGGGCCGGCCATCGCCATCCAGAAGGCGGTCTCCGGCATCTCGGGCGAGCGCGACACGGCGGGCCCCGGCATCTGGATCATGTTCGCCTCGGGCTTCCTCTTCATGTTCGCCTTCACCGGCCAGTACGGGCTCAAGCTGAAGGCCTGGGGACGCGCCCTCGTGCTCGCGCTCTACGCGGCGCTGATCGCGGGCCTCTTCGCCTGGCGCGGCTACGACCGGCTCTTCGAGGTGGCCTTCATCCCGACCGCCCTCTACGGCGGCGCCGTCGCGCTCGCGGTCTTCGCGCGCGCGGCCACCTTCAGGCGGGAAGCGGCGGCCCGGGCGGGCTGACGGGCGCGCGCGCCCACCCTCTCCCGACTCCCCGGCTCCCGCGGGTTCGTCAGTTTTCCCGTGGCGCCTTCCGCGATTCGCATTTATCATGAGCGCCCCTCCGGAGGCAGCATGAAGAAGAACGTCCTGGTCGCCATATACGAATCGTCGCCCGCGCAGATCCTCATCGCGCTCGTCATCAACGCCTTCTACGCGGCCGTGCTCGGCTTCTCGCTCGTGCCCTCCGCCTGGATAGTCTGGGCCAGCGCCTCCCGCATCCTCGGCTTCGGCCCCGGAGCGTCCGCCGCCGCCCGCGGCCTCGCAAACCTGCTCGGCGGCGCGCAGGCGAGCGCGCCCGGCTTCGGCGCCTTCGTCCTCCTCGGACTCGCAGGCGGCGCCGCGGTGTTCACCTATTTCCTCTGGGGCGCCCTCTTCCAGGCTTCGCTCGTGCGCCTCCTCTCGCTCGGCATCAAGCCGGGGCGCTACCCCAAGGTCAGCCTTGTCACCCTGCGCTGGCTCATCTACTCGGGCATCTACAACATCTCGACGCGCACGGTGTTGCCCTTCATCCCGGTCTCGTGGTTCATCACCGCGTATTTCCGCATCGTCGGCGCCAAGATCGGCCGCAACGTCTACATCAACACGCCCTGGCTCAACGACGCCTACCTCCTGACCCTCGAGGAGGGCGTCATCCTCGGCGGCAACGCGGAAATCTCGTGCCACCTCTACGAGCGCGAGTGGCTCCACCTCGAGCGCATCCGCATCGGCAAGGACAGCCTGGTCGGCACGGGCGCCTACATCCCGCCGGGCACCGACATCGGCGAACGCTGCGTGGTCGGCGCGCGCTGCTACCTCCGCAAGGGCACGAACCTGCCGGACGGCTCGGTCTACACCGTCATCGCAGGGCTCCCCGCGCGCCGCGCCTTCGGCATCGAAAAGGGCCGCGCTCCGCTCAGGGAAGGTCGGGGGGAATAGGCGCCGGGCCCCAAGCTCGCCGGGCTCGGGCACGAGGCGGCGGGCCGCGTTTTCCGCTCATGGCGGCGGGCGGCCCCCGCGCGGCAGCCCCGGAGGGCGCCGACCGCCGCGGTTCGGGTACAGAAGTTTCAAGGAGACGGCCGCTCGCCCATCGAGTTCCAGACCAGCACGGATATTCCCTTCCATTCGAAACCCCGATCTCCCGCGTAGGCTATGGAGCAGTCCCCGGGCGTCGTCCCCGAGTAGCGCATCCATGTTTCGAGGTTCACCGCCCAGTCCGGATCGAAGGTCTTGCCGGACTTGATTTCGATGGCCTTCAGGCTCCGGCCCTCTTCGAACACGACATCGACCTCGGTGCCGGCGCTGTCCCGCCAAAAATGCAGGCCCGCGTCGAGCGCGCGCGCGTATCGCGCCTTGAGGAGCTCCGAGACGATGAAGGACTCGAACAGGTTTCCGCGGTTCGGATGGACGAACAGATCCTCCCGGCTTCTGATGCCGAGAAGCCGGGCCGCGAGCCCCGTATCCAGAAAGTACAGCTTCGGGCTTTTCACGAGCCTTTTCCCGAAATTCCGGTGGTAGGGCGTGAGGAGGTGGACGATACCGCTCGATTCGAGGACGGAGATCCAGGCCCGTACGGTGTTGTGCGACAGGCCGCAATCGAGCGCGAGCGCGCTCAGGTTGAGGAGCTGCCCGACCCGGGACGCGCACATTCTCACGAAGGTCTGGAATTGACCGAGATCCTTAACGTTGAGCACCGACCGGACGTCGCGCTCGACATAGGACGCGATGTAGTTCGTATACCAGTCGTACGGGCTCACGTCGCGGTCATATACGGGCGGGTAGAAGCCTTTGACCATGAGCTCGAACGGATCGCCGGGCAAGTTCCCGACCGCCGCGAGCTCCTCGGCCGAGAACGGGAGGAGCGTGAGGAAGGCGGCCCGCCCGGCGAGCGATTCGCTCACTCCGGCGAGCAGGCTGAACTGGCGCGAGCTCGTCATGACGTACTTGCCCGGCCTCGGGTCCCGGTCCACGGCGGTCTTCAAGTAGGAGAAAATTTCAGGAACGGCCTGGACCTCGTCGAGGACGAGGCCGTCGCGGTAGCCGTCGAGGAGGCCTCGCGGATCCTCCCGCGCAAGTCGCGCGATGTCCGGATCGTCGAGCGAAAGGTAGGGCTTGTCGGGGAAGCTTGCCCTCGCCAGGGTGGTCTTGCCGGACTGCCGGGGCCCGGTGATGCAGAGAACCGGAAATCCTCTCGCAAGCCTTTGGAGGGCAGACGCCGCCGTTCGGGGGATCATGGAACGAATTTAGCGCATCTGTGCAAATTGTCAATTGCATTGCCAATTTGCACAAGGAACCTCGATCCGACCACATTCCGCGCAGGAATCCACCGCCTCGGCCTGTCGCTAGCGCACCAGCACGAGCTGCAGGTCGCAGACGTTGGTGCCGGTGGGTCCGGTCCGCAGCAATCCGCCGATATGGTCGAAGAAATGCCAGGAGTCGTTGCGTTCGAGGTAGGCGCGGGGGTCGAGGCCGGCTTCGCGCGCGCGCGAAAGGAGCTCGAGGTCCGCGAAGGCGCCGGCCGCGTCGGTGGGGCCGTCGTTGCCGTCGGTGCCGGCGGACAGGGAGCAGAGCCGCGGCGCCCATTCAGTCGGGCTTTCAGACAGGCCGATGAGGAAGGCGAGCGCCGCTTCCTGGTTGCGGCCCCCGAGCCCCTCGCCCCGGATAGTCACCGTGGTTTCGCCGCCGCCGATGATGCAGCCCGGCGCCCCGACGGGCGCGCCGCGGCTCGCCGCCTCGATGCCCATGCCGAGCCAGGCGCGAGCGAGTTCGCGGGCCTCGCCTTCGAAGCGCGAGCCCAGATAGAGGCTCTCGTAGCCGCGCGCGCGCGCCTCCTCGACGGCCGCGAGCGCGGCCACGCGGTTCGAGCCGATGACGAAGTTGCGTACCTTTTCGAACACCGGGTCGCCGGGTTTCGGCGTGTCCGCCAGCATGCCGCCCGCCCCGTTCCGGAGCAAGGCGGGCACGGCGGGCGGCACCTTGCCGATGATGCGGTAGCGCTCGAGGATGCCGAGCGCGTCCTGCCAGGTGCTCGCGTCGGGCACGGTCGGCCCGGACGCGATGGAAGAAAGCTCGTCGCCGATTACGTCCGAGAGGATCAAGGTGACCGAGCTCGCGGGCGAAAGCGCCGCCGCGAGCCTGCCGCCCTTCACCGAGGAGAGGTGCCTGCGCACCGTGTTGATCTCGCGGATGTCCGCGCCGCAGGCGAGGAGTTCGCGCGTGGTGGCCTGCTTGTCGGCCAGGGTGATGCCGCCGAGCAGGTCGCTCCACGGCGCGG
>ENA-UOWG01003468-UOWG01003468.1-activated-sludge-metagenome-genome-assembly--contig:-NODE-3468-length-11998-cov-196.328058_pt1 | contig 11998 bp, 8 predicted proteins | sample MGYA00238147_ERZ761563 | MGnify/ENA primary metagenome ERZ761563 (study PRJEB28884, sample SAMN05720216) | anaerobic digester metagenome | isolation source: active sludge of municipal... | reverse complement strand
TGCATGGCTTCCGTCCAGGCGATGAAGCGCGTTGGCTCAAAGGCGGGCGGCTCGACGAAGCCATTGCTATCGCCGGTCGCCAGGCGGCCGATCTGGTAGGCCAGCACGTAAAGTGGAACGATGGTGAAGGGGTTGGTGTAGAGCGTCACCAGCAGCGCCAGCGGCAGGTTGACGCGAAAGACCAGGGCGCAGATGGCGGCGCCAAGCATCTGCAGCGGCCCCGGGATCAGCCCGCAGAACAGCCCGGCGGCGACGGCGCCGGCTGCCGAGCGCCGATTGAGGTGCCACAGGCGCGGGTGCAGCAGCGAATTGCGGAACGGCCGCAGCCAGCGGTTGCCGTGTATCGCCTCGTGGTCGGGCAGGTATTTTTTCAGGTGCTTGCGCATGGTATCGCCTCTATTATTGCAGGATGCGCCTCAATATTCTCGCCTTCGCCGCCGGCGTCATCGCGCTCCAGATGCAGCCGGAATTGCCGTTGGTGTGGCCATGGGCGTTGGCCGGGCTGCTGCTGGCATTGCCGGCCTTCCATTGGCGGGGTGGCTGGCCGGCGCGCCTGATTGGCATTCTGGCTTGTCTGGCGCTTGGCTTTGCGTGGGCAGCCTGGCGGGCCGAGATCCGCCTTGCCGATGCCCTGCCGGCTGCCTGGGAAGGGCGCGACATTGAGGTGGTCGGCGTCGTTGCCACGCTGCCGCAGGATTTCAGCCAGGGCAGCCGTTTCGAATTTGCCGTTGAAACGGTGTCGACCGCAACTGCCGTCGTGCCGGCGCGCATCATGCTGTCGTGGTATCAAGGCAACCGCGATGGTGAGGAATTTGTCCGCCAGCCTTTGCGCCCCGGCGAACGCTGGCAAATGACGGTACGCCTCAAGCGCCCGCACGGCAACGCCAACCCGAACGGTTTCGACTACGAGGCGTGGCTGCTCGAACGCAATATCCGGGCGACCGGCTACGTGCGGCCGGCGCCGCCGCAGCGCCTGGCGGAAATGGTCTGGCGGCCGGATTACGTGATCGAGCGCTTGCGCCATGTCGTGCGTGCCTCGTTTGGCGAGATGCTGCCGGCCGGGCAATATCCGTGGGCGGGTATTCTGGTGGCGCTGGCGGTCGGCGATCAGCGGGCGATCCAGGGCGATTTGTGGACTACCTTCAACCGCACAGGCACCACACATCTGATGTCGATATCCGGGCTTCACGTGACGATGTTCGCGGCGCTTTTTGGCCTGCTCACGGGCGCCGTCTGGCGCCGGGTGCCGGCGCTGGCCTTGGGTCTGCCGGCGCAGAAGGCCGCACTTTTTGCCGGCTGCCTGGCGGCGCTGTTCTACGCCTTGCTCGCCGGCTTCGCGGTGCCGGCCCAGCGCACGCTGTACATGCTGCTGGTCGCGGCGCTGGCGATGGCCTCGGGGCGCATCGTGGCGCCGAGCCGCACCTTGTGCCTGGCGCTGCTGGTCGTCCTATTGATCGATCCGTGGGCTGTGCTGGCGGCGGGTTTCTGGCTGTCGTTCGGCGCGGTTGGGGCGTTGCTTTACATCGGCTCGGCCAGTGTCGGCGAGGCGGGTGGCTGGCGCGAAAAAATCCGGGCCTGGGGCGTCGTGCAGTGGGCGGCGACGCTGGCTTCGCTGCCGGTACTGTTGCTCGTTTTCCAGCAGTTTTCGCTGGTCTCGCCGCTGGCCAATGCGCTGGCGATTCCGGTCGTCAGCTTCGTCGTCACGCCGCTGGCCTTGCTCGCCGCCGTCATCCCGTGGTGGCCGATCGCCGCGCTGGCGCATGCCGTCCTCGGCTGGCTGATGGTTTTCCTCGACTGGTGCGCAACATGGCCGGTCTGGCAGGCGCCGGCACCGCCATTGTGGGCAGCCGTCGCGGCGGCGCTCGGCGTTGCGCTCTGCCTGCTGCCGCGCGCCATGCCGGGGCGTCTGCTGGGCGTCGTTTTCCTGCTGCCGGCGTTGCTCTGGCCGGTCGAGCAGCCGGCCGAGGGCGCGGCCTGGGTGACCGTGCTCGATGTCGGGCAGGGGCTGGCCGTCGTGGTGCGGACGCGCGAGCACACGCTGATCTACGATCCCGGCCCGCTGTACAGCGCCGAATCGGATGCCGGCCAGCGGGTGGTGGTGCCTTACCTGCGTTCGCTCGGCATCAATCGCGCCGATGTGCTGATGGTGACGCATCGCGACAGCGACCATGCTGGCGGAACGGCCTCGGTGCGTTCCGCGCTACGCGTCGACCACCTGCTTTCCTCGACCGGCGAGGCGGATACCGAACCCTGTCGCGCCGGGCAGGGCTGGACATGGGACGGTGTGCGGATGGAGGTGCTGCATCCGCTGGCCGGCGACTACGACGAGAAGCGCAAGAGCAACAATCTCTCGTGCGTGCTGCGCATCGAGGCGGGCGACCGGCGCCTGCTGCTGACTTCAGACATCGAGGCGCGCGACGAGGCGGCGTTGTTGCAACGTGCGCCGGGCAAACTGGCGGCCGACGTGTTGCTGGTGCCGCATCACGGCAGCCGCACGTCGTCGACGCCGGAATTCATCGCCGCCGTCGGCGCCCGGCATGCGCTGATCCCGGTCGGCTACCGCAACCGATTCGGGCATCCCAAGGCCGATGTCGTCGAACGCCACGAAGCCAGTGGCGCCCAACTGTGGCGAACCGACCGCGACGGGGCGCTGCGCGTGCTCATGGCTGGCGGCGAGCTGACGGTTTCCGCCTGGCGGGACGAGCGTCGGCGCTATTGGCAAGTGTCACGGCCGGTGGATTGAATGCCGCCAAGGTGTGTTGCGTAAAAGCAAATTTGCAGCAAAATTCATGTCGACCGTGACACACTTAACGCGCGCAGGAGTATCGTGCAATCTGCATGGGATAGTTCATGCGGGTGTCGCATAAAACAACGAGGGGACAATCGATGAAGCAGAATGGAGCGAGAGGTTGCCGGCGGGCCGGCGTGTTGGGTGGCGTTGTCCTGGCATCCGCGCTGGCGGCGGGGCCGTTAGCGGCACAGTCGCAGTCGGAAGTTCAGAGCGAAGCGCCGACGCTGTATGAGGAACCCGCCAAGAGCGGCGTGCCCTTCTGGGACGAAGCCAATATCGGCTACATGTTCCGAACCGCGTCCTTCAATCGTTCGTCGAATGGCGATCCGAGCGCTGGCATAGCGACCTTCAAGCAGGCGGGCGCCGGTGTCGGTGGCTGGTTGTACGGTACGACCGGCGAACTGGCCAATTTCCTCTCCTTCGGCGCGACCTACAATTTCGTCCAGCCGATCTGGTCGCCGGAGCAATATCCGTTCAACTTCATCCTCAAGGACACTAGCCAGTCCGGCTACGGGGTCGTCGGCGAACTCAATGCCCGCTTGCGCTATGAAACCAATACCTTCGTCATCGGGCGTCAGACCATCCGCAACCAGTGGTTCATGGATGGCGTCTACCGCTTCTTCAACAAGCTCGACCAGAGCATGGTCGGTCCGCGCGACATCCGCGGCATGCAATGGCTGACCTATGAGGCGGCGACCGTCCAGGGCCGGGTGCTGAACGACTCCCTGCGCTACTACGCTGGCTATGTGACGAACGTCAAGCAGGTCAACGACGACAAGTTCCGCAACCTGTATCAAGGTGGTTGGAACGTCTTCCAGTATCCTTCCGCCAGCCGCGAGGGCGATAGCGACGGCATGGCCTACGTGGGCATGAACTGGAAGCCGACCAACGACAACATGATCTCGGCGTCGTACCACAACGTGCAGAACATGCTGAACATGGTCTATATCGATTACGACCATGTATTCCGCATGGAAGAGGGCAAGTACTTCCGGATCGGCGCCCAGTGGATGTACCAGGAGTCGAATGGCCAGAGCCTGATGCGCGGGGTCAACGGGAGCGCCGGGCCGAGTTTTAATACCAACTACGGCGGCATCTATCTCGAAGCGCGGCCGGTAAAATGGTGGATTCCCTATGCCATGGCCGGTCTGACTTCGGACCGTAACCAGATCTACTCGCCATTCTCCATTGGCCCGTCCTACTTGATCCAGCGCGTTGGCGAGAACTCGCGGGCGGGCGAACGTACCTGGATTCTCGGCACGACCTTCGATTTCGCCAGCTTCGGCGTCAATGGCCTGTCGTTCGACGTGACCTACGGCCAACGTACCAATCGCAACGTGGACGGAAATCCCAACCTGCCGGTTGCCGACTGGGACGAAATGGCTACCGACCTGATTTACCTTTTCCCCCAGGATGGCTTCTTCAAGAATCTCCGCGCCCGCGCCCGCTACGCAAAGGTCTGGCAGAAGGGCGATAACTGGACCGGGAGTTCCATTCAGTACGCCGATTCCACGACCAACGACGTGCGCTTCGACGTGCAGCTGAACATCCCGTTCAAGTAAGCCGTGACGAGCAAGTAACGAAAAGGCGGCCATTTTGGCCGCCTTTTTCACGTCGACCGCAACAGGCTCAGGGGGCGGCGAGCCAGTTGAGAAAATCGTTGAAGACACCGTCTACCAGTTCCTGATCCTGCTCGACCAGCGCTTCACGTTCCTCGACGGGAATCTCGGTGGCGATATTCTTCAGCAAGCGAATCTGCGTTTGCAGCATGCGCCCGTTTTCCTGCTCGATGCGTTGCAGGGCGACGACGAAGGGGTTCAGCGGGTCGGCATTTTCGGGAATGACCGGCAACAGGCGGATGCGTGCCAGCTGCGCGTGCCCCAGCGAAATACCCCGGTAGGCGGCCTGCGGGTTGAGCATCGGCCCCGGCGGCAGCATGATCTGGCCCCAGGCCAGCATCAGCGGTGCGACGATGCGGCTGCCTTCCATGGCCAGTGCGGGATCTTTCGACCACTGCGTCGTTCGGCTCAGTAGCGTGACCGCTTCCAGCTCGCGCGAATACTGCGACAGGATGAACTGCTGGACGACATTGAGGTTCTGCATCCATTGCACGCCGGAGTGGAACATCAGGTTGCCGTTCTTGGCGGTGCACAACAGCAGGGTGATCTTGGTCTGGATTTCCGGTGTGAAGCCGGCGGCGGCGATGCGGTCGCGCGCCTGGTCGTAGAGTGCTGGGTCGATCATGGGGCTTTCTTCCTCGTGGGGGCCTTGCGGCGGGCAGGGGCTTTGGTTGCGGGCGGGACGGTCGCTGGCTGCACGGCACGCATCCAGTCGCCGGCGCAGGGCAGCCACTGCACTTCAGCGCTCGGGTCGTCGGCGGCGATCCACACGCTCTGGTCGCCCTGCCAGGTTTTCGTGCTGACCTGATCGAGGAAAATCTCGAGCTGGCGCATGGTGACCGCCGGCATTTCCAGCGTGAAGGCGTGATAGGCGCGCTGGATGATGAGCAGGCGCGAGTTCTTGACCTTGCTGCGGATCACTTCGTGGCATTCGCGCGGCGTGAAAAAATCGAATTCGCCGTTCATGATCAGGGTTGGCACCTTGATCTTGTGCAGGTCAGGCGTCAGTGGCTGGAACTCGACGAAGGATTCCATCAGGTTCTGCATTGCGTAGCCGTCGTTGCCGATATAGCCGGCACGCTTCATCGCCGGGATGCGTTCGCGATTGGCGGCGATCCAGTCCGAACTCATGTTCATCGGATAGAGCATGCTCTGCAGGTAGGGCAGGCCGACTTCGGCCAGCCCCTGCAACATCACGGCACCGAGCAGGTCGAGTTGCTGGGTCAGTTCGGCAAAGGTGCTCATCGCCGTCAGGCTGTGCAGGCGATGCCCGTAGCGGATCGCGAAATCGAGGCCGACGATGCCGCCGAACGAAATGCTGGCCAAATGGGTCTTCTCGATGTCCAACTGTTCCAGCAGGTGGTCGAGCAGGTCGGCGTGCATGGCCAGCTTGATGTCGATGACCGGCTTGGAAGAGCGCCCCTGGCCCAGCATGTCGTAAGCCAGCACGCGGTAGCCGCGCGGAACGAAATAGTCGGCGTAACTCTTCCACAGATTGGCGTTCTGGGTGAGACCGTTGAGGAAGGTGATGACCGGCTGGCCGGGCTCGCCGGTCAGTTCGTAATGCACCTGATGATGGCCGAATTGGACAGTTGGCATGGTGCTCCGCAGCAATTTTTGGGTTGAGGAAAAAAGAATTGACCAGTTATTCAATGCGACTATTATGATCGCTCTGGTCGTGCGCCAGCATGTCCGGCGAAACAAAAAAATCAATCATTGGAGGATCAAGACATGACAAGTAGCCCGCTGGGTTGTCGTAGTGTCGTGAACTGGCTGGTGGCGTTGTTCATGACGCTATCGCTGGTTTGCGCGGCACATGCCCAACAACCCGTGACCGAGCGTTCGGCGGTGCCAGCTCTGGACAAGCTGAAGCAGACCTACGAGGTCAGGAATTTCCGTATCGGTGGCAAGTACGACCTGGCGAATCCCAAAGCCTGGGAGAACGGTGGCGAGGGCGGTACGACCCTCGAATCGCTGGGCGCCGGGCCGGCGAAGACTGCCTACATTGCGGTCGGTACCCCCAAGCGCAACGAGAAGGGCGAGATCATCAACGCCATCGTGCTCAGCACCTTCTTCTCCGGTGACGCTACTTCCATGTATTCCAGCTGGTATGCCGGGCAGGCCGGCAATGCCTTCTCCGGTGGCGCGCTGGTCGGCCCCGGGCTGATGTTCGATACCAACCGTTTCTATGTGATCTTTCTCGACGGCCTCGGCCTGTGGGGCGCGTCCAAGCCTTCGGACGGACTGGGCCGCAAGTTCCCGGTCTACAGCTACTACGACATGGTTCAACTGAATTACCGTCTGTTGCGCGATCACCTGAAAGTCGGCCAGGTGGTTCTGGCGACCGGTGTCTCGATGGGTGGAACGCAGTCGTACTATTGGGGGCTGATGTATCCCGACCTCGTCAAGGCTATTATGCCGATCGGCGGCGCTTCGGCGACTGACGGCACCGGCGGGCAGATCGCCGCGTGGACCTTCCAGCTGGCCAAGGCATCGCTCGAATCCGACCCGGTCTGGATCGACACCAAGGCTGACTACTACAAGCTGCCCAAGGACAAGCACCCGAACCAGGGCGTCGAGTTCCACTGGTCGCAACTGCTGCTGACCGGCTTCGACCTGAATTTCCGCCAGTCGCTCGGTTGGGACGAGGTCTCCAAGGAAGTGTTCGTCTGGAAGGAAGATCCGCGCCTCGGCAAGAACATCGGTGTCACCCTCAAGCGCATGGCGAGTCAGTTCGATGCGGTCGACCTGTGGTATCGCGATACCGTCGGCGAACTGCACAATGTCGACAAGCTGCTGCCCGGCATGAAGGCACGTACGCTGGTCGCCCATGTCGACAACGACCTGTGGCTGATGGGCAGCGATGCGCGCAAGGCTTCGGAAACGATACCGGGCGGACTTTACGCCGGTTTCAGCGACCCGATCGCCCACTACGCGGTCTTCAAGGCGCCGAACGTGCTGAAGAACAACCAGACCTTCAGCGCCTTCATGCGCTCGACCGGCATCATGAATCAGGCGGAGCAGGGCATCGTTTGCGAGGCGAAAAACTATCGCCGGCCGCGCATCAACATGAACCCGGATCCGAAGAAATCGTTCTGGAAGGACGAAATGGTTTCGCCGTTCCCGGTCAAGTACGCCAACGCCAAGGATCGCAACGGCGTCGATTGGCAGATCGGTTATATGGACGAATACTGCGGCAAGCAGAGCAATCCGCCGACCCTGGTCATCGTCCACGGCAAGGGCGCCTTCGGGGCGCACTACGGCAACCTTATCAAGTACGCTGTCGAACGGGGCTTCCGCGTCATCGCGCCCGACATGCCGCTGGCCGGCACCTCGGGCCCGGGCAATCTGGACAAGCCGCAGGCGCGCACGCTGGACGACATCCGCGACGCCTTCCATTCTCTGGTGGTAGGCAAGCTGGGCGTACAGAAAGCCTACTACTACGGCCACTCGCAGGGTGGACAGACGGTGCTTGGCTATGCCCTGCGCTACCCGAACGCGGTGCAGGGCCTGATTCTCGAAGGTCCGGCCGGTCTTGAGGAGTATCCGAAGAACTTCAAGCTGGGTGACAAGGAACTGCCGATTTGCGACAAGGCGATCGGCCGCGACCTGAACCGCTGGCAAGCCGCGTGGGGGCCGTTCGGTTTGGTCGAGTCCGAATTGAAGCGTACGCCGCAACAGGTGCGCGACTTCTTCTACTGGCAAAAGCGCGACGCCGCTGGCAACGCGGTTCCCGCGCCGGCCGGCTACTTCGTCAACGACACCCAGTACTCCCGCCTCCATACCGATCAGCGGATCGCGATGATCACCGGCAACAAGCGCGAGTTCGAGCAATGGGCCTTCCTGTTCCATTACGACACCTTCTCGATGTGCTCGGAAAACGCGCGCGAGGACGAGAACTCGCTGTACAAGCGTCTGCCGCAGATCAAGGCACCGATCTTCATGGCGTTCGGCGCCATTGAGCCGTTCATCCCGAGTACCGCGCTGAATGGTTTGAACGACAAGTCGAAGCAGGTCATCATTCCTTTCGTCGAGCGCATGACCGCCGCAGGTAATCCGCCGGTGGTCAAGATCTACCCGGGGGTCGGGCACTTCATCCACACCGACGTGCCGCTCGAGTTCGCCCGCGACACGGTCAGCTTCATGAAGACCCGCCATGTCGACGCGGTGACGCCCGCTGTGGTCGATTCGCTGATCAACGGCGCCAAGCCGATGGCTGCCGCCGCGCCTGCTGCCGGGGGCGACAAGCCGGCCGGCCTTGCCAAGTGAGGTGCGCGATGAAAACGAACATGAGGAAAGCTGACGTGAAAAAGCAAATCGTTGCCTTGGCGCTGGCGGCTGTTTTCGCGCTACCGGGCGCCGCGCTGGCGGCCGACACGAAGTTCCCGCTGACGCCGAATTCGGGGTCGATGGAGTTCGACCACCTGAAACGCCAATACGAAATCCCCAATTTCCGCATCGGCGGCAAATACAATCTCGATGCCGATCCGGAAACCTGGCGCAACGGTGGCGAAGGCGGCACGACGCTCGAATCGCTGGGCGCCGCGCCGCTGAAGGTCGCCTACATCGCGGTCGGCACGCCGAAGCGCAACGACCGGGGGGAGATCATCAACGCGGTGATCGTCAATACCTTCTACTCCGGCGACTCGACCAACATGTACAACTTCTGGTACGACGGCCAGCCCGGCAACGGCTTCTCCGGCGGCGCGGTGGTCGGCCCCGGCAAGGCCATCGACACCAACCGCTACTATGTGGTGTTTCTCGATGCGCTCGGCCTGTGGGGTACCTCCAAGCCTTCCGACGGCCTGGGCCGCAAGTTCCCGTCCTACAGCTACTTCGACATGGTGCAGACCAACTATCGCCTGCTCCGCGATCACCTGAAAATCGCCCAGGTCGAGGTCGCCACCGGGGTTTCGATGGGGGCGACGCAGAGCTGGGTGTGGGGGGTGATGTATTCGCCGAGCGGCTTCGTCAAGGCGATCATGCCGATCGGCGGCACGACGGCCTCGGACGGTGACGATCCGATCGGCGCCTGGACTTTCCTGCTGGCGCAGTCGGCGATCGAAAGCGACCCCAAGTGGCGGGCGACGAATGGAAATTACTACCATCTGCCGGTCGACCAGCATCCCAAGCAGGGGCTGCAGTTCATGTGGTCGCGCCTGCAACTGACCGGCTTCACCTTCCCGGTCCGCTCGGCGACGCCGTGGGACAAGATCGAACGTGAGGTCTTTTTCTGGGAGCCGAAGGGTAACCAGTCGGCCGCCTGGATCGCCCGGGTCAAGAACGAAGATCCGGTCGACTTCTGGTATCGCAACGATTCCGGCTTCAACTACAACATCAACAAGGATCTCAAGCGGATCAAGGCGCGAACCCTGGTGGTGCACGTCGATACCGACATGTGGCTGATCGTCGATAACGCCAGGAAATCGGCCAAGGCAGTTGACGGTGCAGTGTTCGCCAGTTTCTCCGACCCGACTGCGCATTACGCAGTATTCAAGGCGCCGAACGTGTTGAAGGATACGATCAAATCCTTCGTCGACAACACCTTTACCACCAGTCTGCCCGGGATTGCCGGTGCGAGCAGCGGTGGTGGCGGCGCGCAGGCAGCAGTCGAGAAGCCGGCGGGATTGGCGAAATAGTACGTACGCGATGTTCGATCAAAGGTCGCCTGCGGGCGACCTTTTTTTGTTTAGCCTTTGAAGGTTTTTCGCCAGGCGTTCGGGGCAACACCGAATGCCTGGCGAAAATGGTGGCGCAAGGATTCGGGTGAACCGAAGCCGGCGAGGGTGGCGATGCGCTCGACTGCCAGATCGGACGTTTCGAGCATCCGCTGCGTATACGACAGGCGCTCGCCGAGCAGCCAGTTGCCAACGGTATTTCCGGTCAATTGACGAAAATGGCGCGTGAAAGTACGGCGGCTCATCAGCGACCTCTCGGCGAGGCTGTCCAGGGTGTGGGGATGATCCAGATTGGCGCGCACCCAGGCCAGCAGGTCGGACAGGCGCGAATCGCGTCCCGTCGTCGGCAGCGGTTGATCGATGAACTGTGCCTGGCCACCCTGGCGGTGGGGTGGCGTGACCAGGCGCCGTGCCACGATATTGGCGACTTCCGAGCCATATTCCTGGCGCAGCAGATGCAGGCAGCAATCGATGCCGGCGGCGGTGCCCGCCGAGGTCAGCACCTTGCCATCGTCGATGTAGAGAACGTCCGCGTCGACCTGCACCCCGGGGTAGCGCCGGGCAAATTCCTGAGCATAGGCCCAGTGGGTGGTCGCCTTGCGCCCGTCGAGCAGGCCAGCCTCGGCCAGCACGAAGGCGCCGAGACAGAGGCCGACGACGCGCGCCCCGCGCCGATGGGCGGCGGAAAGCGCGTCGAGCAGGCGTTGCGGCGGCCGCGCTGCTGGATCGTGCCAACTCGGTACGATGATCGTGTCGGCGTCGTCGATGGCTTCCAGCCCATGCTGAACCATCACGGTGAAACCGGCCGTCGTGGTCAGCGGGCCGTCTTCGATGGCGCAGACGCGGAATTCGAAGCGTGGCACGCCGGGATGCGTGTCGCCGAACATCACGCAGGGCACCGAAAGATGAAATGCGCTGATGCGGTCGAAGGCGACGACCGTCACGACATGAGGTTTCAATCCCGAGCTCCTTGGGAGGCCAGTTCAGTTTGGCCCGATCTTAACGAAACTTGTCGTTCGGGTCACTGACGGCGCCGGATTGGGAAGCGAATAATCCAGCCATCGATAACCAAAGGAGGAAAACGACATGTCCAGCCAACCCAAACGCGCACTGATCGTCATCGACGTCCAGAACGAATATTTCACCGGCAACCTGCGCATCGAATACCCGGATGTCCGGCAATCGCTGGCCAATATCTGCCGAGCCATGGATGCCGCCCACGCCGCCGGCATTCCGGTGGTGGTCGTCCAGCACCTCTTCCCGGAGGGTTTTCCGGTGTTTGCGCGTGGCAGCCAGGGGGCCGACCTGCACCCCGAGGTAGCACGCCGTCATCGCGATCATCTGGTGGAAAAGGGCATGGCCAGCGCGTTGACCGCAACCGACCTGGGGCCGTGGTTGCGCGAACGCGGGATCGATACGCTGAGCGTGGTCGGCTACATGACCCACAACTGCGACGATGCCACGGCACGCCAGGCCATGCACGAAGGCTGGAAGGTCGAGTTGCTGCACGACGCTGCCGGTTCGCTGCCTTATACGAACGCAATGGGCACGGCGACTGCCGAGGAGATCCATCGCGTATTTACTGTCGTCATGCACACCGGCTTTGCCGCCGTGGTAAGCACGGATGAATGGCTACAGGCGCTGGCAGCGGGCGAGCCGCTGGCGGCCGACAATGTCTTCCTGTCCAACCAGCGGGCGCTGGCCGGACGCGGAACGCAGTAATCAGCTGCGGAAGTAGTCGCCGAACACGCGCGCGAAGAGCAGCGGCTGTTCGAGGTTCATCGAGTGGCCGACGTAGGGGAAGATTTCGAGCTTGGCGTTGGGCAGCTTCTCGGCCATCACGTCGAGATGCTCACGCGGAATCCAGTAATCCATCTTGCCGAACAGGATCAGGTGCTCGTGGGTCATTT
>ENA-UOWG01003467-UOWG01003467.1-activated-sludge-metagenome-genome-assembly--contig:-NODE-3467-length-12001-cov-6.177800_pt1 | contig 12001 bp, 6 predicted proteins | sample MGYA00238147_ERZ761563 | MGnify/ENA primary metagenome ERZ761563 (study PRJEB28884, sample SAMN05720216) | anaerobic digester metagenome | isolation source: active sludge of municipal... | reverse complement strand
CGTCGTGATCAGCGCCACGACCGCCATCGAGTCCAGCTCCGGAATCGCTCCCAATAGCGGCGTTTTCTCGCTGAAGCTGGCAGCGCGCCCCTTGAGACTGAGTATCTCGTCCAGAATGGCAAGAATTTCCTGTTTGATTTCCAACGTTAACTCCACGGACAATGAGCCAAGAGTGTTCATTATAGGCGGAGAGCAGAAAACGGACTGTGAGATACTACACATCGTCATACCCTGTTCCGGCCCGCTGAGTGCCCTGCCTCATCTAACTTTACCCTTGTGACCCATGCATGACGCCACCCTTCTACCTGACCTGATCACCCGCGCCGCCCTCCGTACGCCAGAGGCTCCCGCCCTGACCTGCGGTAGAGAAACCTTGAGTTACGGAAAGCTGCGGGAAGCCATCGATAGCTTTGCCGGAGGCTTGATGCGCCTCGGCCTGCAGCGCGGTGAGCGCGTCGCCATCTATCTCGAAAAGCGCTTCGAGACAGTCATCGCTAGTTTTGGCGCACCTGCAGCTGGCGGCGTTTTCGTTCCGCTCAATCCCTTGCTAAAGGCTGATCAGGTGGGCTATATCCTACGCGACTGCAATGTGCGCGTGCTGGTCACCTCCCCGGAGCGCCTCGATCTGCTGCTGGACACACTTCCCACTTGCCGCGACCTGCAGCATGTTGTGCTCCTGGATTCCACGGATCCCCTGCCAGCTATCGACGGGCTGAATGTTTGCCGCTGGAGCGAATTGCTCGCGATGCCGCGCAAGCCCGGGCATCGCGTCATCGACAATGACGTTGTGGGGATTCTCTACACTTCGGGCAGCACCGGCAAACCGAAGGGCGTGGTGCTTTCGCATCGCAATATGGTCGCCGGAGCAAAAAGTGTGGCCAGCTATCTGGAAAACCGTTCCGACGACACGCTGCTTGCCGCCCTCCCCCTGTCTTTCGACGCCGGTTTCAGCCAGCTCACCACCGCTTTCCATGCCGGCGCCCGCGTCGTGCTGCTCAACTACCTGTTACCGCGCGACGTGCTCAAGACCATCGAACGCGAGAAAGTTACCGGCCTGACCGCAGTACCGCCGCTCTATTTTCAGCTCACACAACTGAATTGGCCGGAGACGATCACCGAACATCTGCGCTACTTCGCCAACACCGGCGGCCGCATGCCGCGCGAGACGCTGGATGCATTACGTCGGCATCTGCCAAAGACCAAGCCCTATCTCATGTACGGCCTGACCGAAGCATTCCGTTCGACATTTCTGCCTCCGGAGGAGGTCGACCGCAGGCCCGACTCGATCGGCAAGGCTATTCCCAACGCCGAGATCCTCGTCCTGCGGGAAGATGGCTCGCCCTGCGCCCCGAATGAACCCGGCGAACTGGTGCACCGTGGTGCCCTGGTCGGCATGGGTTACTGGAACGACCCCGAAAAGACCGCAGAACGCTACAAGCCCTTACCTGCCAACGTCCCGGGACGCGAGGCCGGACTGGTCCTGCCGGAAATCGCCGTGTTCTCGGGTGATACGGTGCGCATGGACGAGGACGGCTTCCTCTATTTCATTGGCCGGCGCGACGAAATGATGAAGACTTCGGGCTACCGCGTCAGCCCGACCGAGGTTGAGGAAATTCTTTACGCGACCAGAATGGTCGGGGAATGCGTCGCCTTCGGGGTGGACGATGAGCGGCTGGGTCAGTCCATTCAGGTTATTGCCACGCCGCCGGCCGCCGGTGATCTCGATATCGCTGCCCTGCTCGCCGAATGCCGCATCCGGATGCCGGCTTATATGGTTCCAGCGGGAATCGAGATTCACCCCGGTCCGCTGCCGCGCAACCCCAACGGAAAAATCGACCGAAAATCGCTGTCGACCGCATGGGTCGAAAAAAACGTCGGCTGATGCCGGCAATTTCTGCAGGATCCATTACCAATGTCGCTATCTGACCGACCTCTTCCCGTTCACGCCCCGATGAACCAGTTTGCCGTCGCCGACGGTCAACTGCTGATCGGTGGCATGCCGCTCGACCGCCTTGCCGCTCGCGTCGGCCAGACCCCGTTCTATGCCTATGACCGGGGTTTGCTCAGGGCGCGCGTTGGCGAACTGCGCGCCGCACTCCCGGCGTCCATCAAACTGCACTACGCGATGAAAGCCAACCCGATGCCGGCGCTGGTCGGTGTCATGGCGGGCCTGGTCGATGGCATCGATGTCGCTTCGGGAGGGGAGCTTAAAGTGGCGCTGGATGCCGGTACGGATCCGGCGGAAATCAGCTTTGCCGGCCCCGGCAAGCGCCGTGACGAACTGAGCCAGGCGGTCGCGGCGGGCGTCCTGATCAACATCGAATCCTTCCGCGAAGTCAGCGAACTGGCCGTGATTTCCGTGGAGTTGGGGCTGCCGGCACGCATCGCGGTGCGGGTCAACCCGGATTTCGAGCTGAAAGGCTCGGGAATGAAGATGGGCGGCGGACCCAAGCAGTTCGGCGTCGATGCGGAACAAGTACCGGCCTTGCTGGCCGAGATCGGCCGCAACGGACTGCAATTCGAAGGGTTTCATCTTTTCGCCGGGTCGCAGAACCTGCGGGCCGATTCAATCTGCGAGGCGCAGCAGAAATCGTATGAACTGGCGCTCCGACTGGCGGCTGATGCGCCGGCGCCGGTACGCTTTCTCAACCTGGGCGGCGGATTCGGGATTCCCTACTTCCCGGGAGAAAACAGACTCGATCTCGCCCCGATCGGCGAAAATCTTGCCCGCCTGACCCAACGCGCCGCGACCGAGATGCCAACAGCGCAACTGGTCATCGAATTGGGCCGCTATCTGGTCGGCGAAGCGGGAATTTACGTCGCCAGGGTCGTCGACCGCAAGATTTCCCGCGGACAGACGTTTCTGGTGGTCGATGGCGGGCTGAATCATCATCTGTCCGCGTCCGGCAACTTCGGCCAGGTGATCCGCAAGAACTACCCGGTCGCCATCGGCAACCGGATGACTTCCGGTGAGCGCGAGACCGCGTCCGTGGTCGGCCCCTTATGCACACCACTCGACCTGCTGGCCGACCGGATGGAACTTCCGGTTGCCGCGCCGGGCGACTTGGTGGTAATTTTCCAGTCTGGCGCGTATGGTGCGAGCGCCAGCCCGCATGGCTTTCTCGGGCACCCCGCACCGCTTGAAGTGCTGGTCTGACAGTCCGCGCTAATTCGAGTTCAAGTTCGCTTGGCAGCCGCTGCCCCTTGCCTGGATCACCCAGTTTGCCTGCCCGGGCTGCCTCGCACCCAGTTGTCCAGGCTGCTCTTCGGCACCGATAACTGTTCGCTGGCTGGGTCATAGAAATCATTTAAATCACTGGATTGCCGGGTACCAGTCCCAAGCCAACCCGCTGCCAAAAAGCCACCGAACTCGAGCGCCGACGGACGGTGTAAGGCGATTATTCACGACCGTGAAATAGAACACGCTTATCTTTTGGCGCACCAATTAAAATGAATCACCAAATCCTGACAGGCAGTTTCGCAATACAATGACATTATTCCTGAATCCGAACTCTATCGCTCAACGGGCTGTCAAAGTGAATTTCCTGCCACATGTCCAGACAGGGATTGGATTTCCGAATCTGTGCCGCAGCATCAGCGCGGGAGAATTACAATGATCCGTCTTTTCAACCACTGGTTTCACTGGCGTCCTCTGCTCCAAGCACTGCTGGATTCCTCGTTCCTCATTGTCGGCGTAATCATCGCGCTCATGTGGAGCCGTAACGGCTTGCCGATTGATCACAAGCACTTCATTCTGTTCGGCTTGATCGTGGTCGCTGTGGCCATGTTTATCAACACCTTGATTAACTTTTATCAGCGCATTCACGAGCATGCCGTCATCACGGGCCGCGCGTATTTATTCCAGTCGCTTTATCTCTCATTTCCAATTGCCTACGCCATCTATATCCTCCTGCCATTGGCACCGGCCAGTCGGGAACTGGCGCAACTTTCCGCAATGTCGGCCGCTTTTGGCTTGCTCGTCACCCGCGTCAAATCTCTGGATCCAGTGGCATCCAAGGTCGCCAAGCGCCGCATCCTGGTGTTTGGAACCGGCATCAAGGCTCATGAGGTCAAGCGAACCCTCATCAGGTCTGACCCAAGCGCTGAAATTGTCGGATTTTTCGCCGGACCCAACGAAATCGACACCATCATGCCCGGCATGCAGATCGTTTGCCCCGGCGGGACGTTGTTGGAGGCCGCAATTACCGCGAAGGTCCAGGAAATCGTAGTTGCAATAACCGAGCGCCGCGGCGGCTCGATGCCCCTGCACGATCTGCTCGACTGCAAGCTACGCGGCATCAAAGTGCTAGACCTCGCCAGCTACTTTGAACGGACCCTTGGGCAAATCCGCTTGGACTCGCTTTATGCAGGATGGCTGATTTTTGGCGAGGGCTTCGATCAGGGTCGAAGCCGTGTCGTCATCAAACGCCTTTCCGACATTGTATTTTCCCTGATCTTGCTGGTAATGGCATTGCCGGTCATGCTCATCACTGCATTGCTGATTGGACTTGAGAGCGGATTTCCCATTCTCTATCGGCAGGAACGCGTTGGCCTTAACGGTCGATTGTTCAACGTAATCAAATTCCGCAGTATGTGCAACGATGCCGAGAAGGGTGGAATGCCGCGCTGGGCGACTGCGAACGATGATCGAATAACCAGGGTAGGTCACTTCATCCGCAAGTTCCGCATCGACGAACTTCCGCAACTATTCAGCGTCCTGACGGGTCACATGAGTCTGATCGGTCCGCGCCCCGAGCGCCCTTTCTTCGTGGACCAACTGGGCCGTGAAATTCCTTTCTATGCGGTACGGCACAGCGTCAAGCCAGGTGTAACAGGCTGGGCGCAGGTTCGCTATCATTACGGCGCCACCGTCGAGGACGCTGCGGAAAAACTTCAGTACGATCTGTACTATGTCAAGAACCACTCCCTTTTGCTCGACCTGGTCATCCTTTTTGAAACGGTCGGCGTTGTAATTGGCAGGAAAGGGGCTCACTAAGCTGGCAGGAGAAATCCTCCCTGCGCGGTTTACTGATTATATGTATGGATAACCAAACGGCATTGCTGATCGCCTGGAGCATGGGGACCGCGGCGGCAAGCTATGTTCTGTTCGCCGCCTACCTCGTATCTCTCGGTCAAACATGGCGCAACAGCAAGCGCGCACGTGCGATGCTCACCGTCATCGTGCTGTCTGCACTCTGGGCAAGCGTAGGCACGCTGTTCGCGCTGTCCAGCAAAGCCATCCTTTTTGTTTCAGGCTCGATTCTCGATATTCTGCGCTATGGCGCATGGTACGTTTTCCTGATCCTTCTGCTGTCGCCCGCCGAAGCCAAGCAGCGTAAAGAACGTGTATTTCCCGCTTGGCTGATACCGCTATGCTGGGTGACGGTTATTGGTGGCATTGCGCTGTATCTGGCGGTCGCGTTGGAACTGCTGCCAGCCGCAACATGGGCTCGGGCACAGTTATTGCAATCCTTGGGGATGATTGTTCTGGCCCTCATACTGCTTGAACAACTGTTCCGGAATGTGACTGACGATGCGCGCTGGAATGTCAAACCGTTGTGTTTGGCGCTGCTCGGACAATTCGGCTTCGATCTGTTCCTTTATTCGGATGCATTGCTTTTCAACCAGATCGATGTTGACGCTTATGCAATCCGGGGTTTCGTTCATGCGCTGGTAATTCCGCTGCTCTTGGTTGCAACTGTGCGCAGTCGCGACTGGACCGCAAAAATCCGTCTCTCGCAGAAAGCCGCATTCCACACTGCGACCCTACTCATCGCAGCGATTTACCTCCTGTTCATGGCTGCCGTGGGCTATTACGTTCGCTTCTTCGGCGGTGACTGGGGACGTGCACTCCAGATTTCTCTCCTTTTCGCCTCCCTCCTCTTCCTCGGGATACTGGGATTCTCGGGCTCGATGCGTGCCAAATTGCGGGTTCTGGTCGGCAAGCATTTCTTCAGCTACCGCTACGACTACCGCGAAGAATGGCTGCGCTTCACGCAAACACTCTCTGCCCAGGAATCTCCGCAAGCCATGGGCGAACAGGTCATCCGTGGCCTCGCCAACATGGTCGAGAGTCCGGCGGGCGGCCTGTGGCTGAAAGAGTCCGGCCAGAGTGGCTTCCGAATGGCCGGACGCTGGAATATCCCGGCCAGCGACAAGATCGAAGAAAGTGATTCATCTCTTTGCCAGTTCCTCGTCGACAGTCGCTGGGTCGTCAATCTCGAGGAGTATCGAGCGTCGCCCGGACGCTATACCAACTTGGTAATTCCTGAGTGGGTCTATCGCATCCCCAACGTCTGGCTGATCGTCCCGCTGATCGTCAGTCACGAAATGACTGGCTTCGTAATCCTGACGAGCGCCCGCACAACCATCGAGGTCAATTGGGAGGTCAACGATCTTCTGCGTACTGCCGGCTCTCAGGCTGCAGGTTTCCTCGCGCGCATGCAGGCCACAGAGGCACTTCTCGAATCCAGGAAATTCGATGCATTCAACAGAATGTCGGCATTTGTAGTGCATGATTTGAAAAATATTGTCACGCAGCTTTCGCTGATGCTGGGGAATGCCAAGCGCCATCGCGACAACCCCGAGTTTCAGCAGGATATGTTGATGACCGTCGAGCATTCCGTCGAACGCATGCGCCAGTTGATGATGCAGCTGCGGGAAGGGGCGACGCCGCCGGGAACGGTATGCGGCGTTTTACTTTCCAATGTCATCGAACAGATCGGGCGGAGTAAAATGGACCAAGGTCGGAGAGTTGAAATCATTGTCAATGAGCGACTGGCGACGCGAGGCCATAAAGAACGACTTGAGCGCGTCATTGGCCATCTGGTTCAGAACGCATTGGATGCAACCCCCGAAAACGGCAGGGTCTGGGTTTCCCTTGGACGACGTGGCGATCGGGCAGTCGTTGAAGTCGGCGATACGGGACATGGAATGACGTCGGAATTCATCCGCGAACGTCTGTTCAAACCCTTCCAGAGTACCAAGCAGGCCGGCATGGGCATCGGGGCATATGAAAGCGCCCAGTACATACGCGAGCTGGGCGGTGAATTGCAGGTCGAAAGCAAGGAAAATATGGGTACGCGAGTCACGATGATTCTTCCTTTGTTTGACGCAGGAACCCGATCCGAGCTGCACGAAGTGGAGAAAACGTGACCGACCAAAAACTCCGCCCGCTGCTCATCGTCGAGGATGACCCGGCTCTCCAGAAGCAGCTGCGCTGGTCTTTCGACAAGTTCGAGGCGTTGACCGCAAGCGATCGTGAAAGCGCGCTGGCCCAGCTTCATCGTAATAATCCGGCAGTTGTGACCATGGACCTCGGGTTGCCACCCGATGCCGATTCGGTGTCCGAAGGATTTCTTCTCCTTGAACAGATCCTGGCCACCGCGCCCGATACGAAAGTCATCGTTCTTACCGGCCAGAATGATCAGGCCAACGCCCTGCGGGCGATTGCGCTCGGTGCCTACGACTTCTTCGCCAAACCGTTCGAACCCGAATTGCTCACGCTGACAATAGACCGCGCCTTCCGTCTTTTCGATCTGCAGCAGGAAAACCGCCGGCTCAAGGCCGCGCAGCATCCTCCGACGCTCTCCGGCCTGTTGACCCGCGATGGCGAAATGCTGCGCACCTGCCGGACAATTGAAAAAGTTGCCAACACCAATGCAACCATTCTGCTGCTGGGCGAGAGTGGAACCGGCAAAGAGGTGCTGGCCCGTGGGTTGCATGAAGCGTCGTCACGCAAGAGCGAGCGTTTTGTCGCGATCAATTGCGCGGCCATTCCGGAAAATCTCCTCGAAAGCGAATTGTTCGGTTACGAAAAAGGCGCTTTCACGGGCGCCGCCAAGACGACTCCCGGCAAGATCGAAACCGCGAACGGCGGGACGCTGATGCTGGATGAAATCGGTGACCTGCCGCACGCCCTCCAGGCAAAGCTGTTGCGCTTCCTGCAGGAGCGTGTCATCGAGCGACTTGGCGGTCGCAGTGAGATTCCGGTCGATGTGCGCATCGTCTGTGCAACCCATCAGGACCTGAAAGCGCTGATCAAGGAAGGCCGGTTCCGGGAAGACCTCTTCTACCGTCTGGCCGAAATCGTCATTACGATTCCCCCGCTACGCAATCGCCCAGGGGATCCCGCTCTCCTCGCTCATGCCTTTGTGCACCGCTTTGCAACTGAGCAGAACCGTGGCAACCTGACACTTGCCGACGATGCTGTCCGCGCCATTGAGGCGCACCTCTGGCCAGGAAATGTCCGTGAGCTGGAAAACTGTATCAAGCGCGCGGTCATCATGGCCGATGGCTCGCAGATCACGCGCGATGACATCGGCCTCACCCCTGCTGCGAATGACGAGAGCGCGTTCATCGACTTGCGACGAGTACGTGATGAGGCCGAGCGAACGGCAGTAGTCACCGCGCTCGGGCGCGCCAACGGCAACCTGGCAAGGGCTGCCGAGATCCTCGGTATCAGCCGCCCAACCCTCTACGACATCATGCATCGCGTTGGATTGCGATGAACCTCAATGTAAACAGGAGCAACCCATGAAAGAGCCAACTCTACTTCGCTCTGCCCGACTCACCGCATTACTGGTCGCAGGAATTCTGGCCGGTTGCGGCGGCGACAGCCCTGACTCGCTGATCGCCTCCGGCAAGTCGTTTCTCGCCAAGAACGACAGCAAGGCAGCGGTCATCCAGTTCAAAAATGCCCTGCAGCAGAATCCGAATCTCGGAGAGGCCCGTTTCCTCCTGGGCAAGGCGCTGCTTGACGGCGGCGATGCGCGGAGTGCGGAGATCGAATTGCGCAAGGCCTTCGATCTGAAATACTCACCAGAACTGACCATTCCGCTACTTGCCAAGGCAATGTTGGCAGACGGTCAGGCCAAGAAGGTGGTCGACGAGTTTTCCAGTACCGAGTTTTCCGGGGAAGCTGCCGCCATCTTGAAGACCTCGCTGAGCCAGGCCTACCGGGTAACCGGCAATCAGGAAGCCGCGCAGGCGGCGCTTGCGGCCGCCCTGGCCGCCAAGCCCGATTACGCACCGGCCCTGATGGCCGAGGCGCGCTCAAAGGCGGTGCAGAACGATGTAGCGGGCGCCCTTTCGATAGTCGATGGCATCCTTGGCAAGTCCCCGGATGACGCAGAGGCCCTGATGCTCAAAGGCTCCCTGCTGGAGCTCAAGGGAGATCAGGCCGCAGCCATGGAACTGTATGGCAAGGCCGTTCAGAGCAAGCCTGACTACCTCCCGGCTCACACGGCGATTATCTTCGTCCATATGCAAAAGGGCGCACTTGACGATGCCTCCAAGCAACTGGAGGCGATGAAGAAGGCTGCCCCCAACAATCTGCAGACACGCTACCTGGAAGCGCAATTGGCCTATCAGCGCAAGGACTTCAAGACGACCCGTGATGTCTCGCAACAACTGCTCAAGGCCGCGCCCAGCAATCCCCTGTTCCTCCAGCTGGCCGGGGCAGCAGAGTATCAGCTGGGCTCCTACATCCAGGCCGAGACATTCCTGAACAAGGCACTTCAGCAAGCCCCTGAACTGAGGCTCGCGCGCAGCCTACTGACCACCAACTATCTGCGCAGTGGCCAGCCGGCCAAGGCGCTGAGCACCCTGCAGCCGGTTATCGGGAAGATAGACAAGGATCCCGCCTTCCTCTCGCTGGCCGGAGAAGCATACTTGCAGTCGGGTGATCCAAAGAAGGCGGAGGAGTTCTTTGCAAAAGCAAGCAAGCTTGACCCGGACAATCCCGCCCGACGCACCGCGCTTGCCCTCGCGCACATGGCGCAGGGAGACGTGGCAAACGCCACCAGCGAACTGGAACGGGTATCCGGTGACGACAAGGGCATCACGGCCGACCGCGCGTTGATTGCCTCATACCTGCGGCGCAACGAACTGGACAAGGCGCTGGCCGCAATCGACGTACTGGTAAAGAAGCAACCCGAGAACCCGGCTGGCTACAACCTTCGCGCCCGCGTCTTGCTCGCCAAGAAAGACAATGCAGGGGCGCGCAAGAGTTTTGAAAAGGCCTTGGCCATAAGTCCTGCCTATATCCCTGCGGCTGCCAGTCTCGCCGCCATGGACATGGCCGAAAACAAGCCGGTCGACGCCCGCAAGCGTTTCGAGTCGGTACTTGCGACAGACCCGAAGAACAGCCAGGCGCTGCTGTCACTGGCCAAACTGACCTTGGCAACTGGTGGAAAACCTGATGATGCGCTTGCGCTGATCAACAAGGCGGTGACCGAAAATCCCTCTGAAGCAGGACCGCGCGTCGCGCTGATCGAGTTCTATCTGGCAAACAAGGATGCCAAGAAGGCCGCCTCTGCCGCACAGGATGCGCTGGCAGCCATTCCCGACAAACCCGAACTCGTCAACGCTGCCGGTGCCGCACAATACCTGTCCGGTGATGTCAATCAGGCGCTTGCAAGCTATGCCAAGCTTGCCGCCCTGCAACCCGCCTCTCCGCTGGCCCAATTGCGCATCGGGGAAATTCAACTGGCCCAAAAGAACACCGATGAGGCGATCAAGAGCCTGCGCAAGGCGTTGGAAATAAAACCCGGCCTACTCGAAGCACAACGAACCCTGACCCTTGCCTTGCTGGCAGCCGGAAAGCCAAAGGATGCCCTGAGTGTCGCCCGCGACGTTCAGAAGCAGCGCCCCAAGGAAGCCGTCGGCTACGTGCTCGAAGGGGGTATCCAGGCCTCTCAAAAGCACTGGCCTGAAGCCATTTCATCCTACCGCGCTGGATTGAAGCAAGTGCCGTCATCTTCGGAGTTGGCGATCATGCTTCATAAGACGCTGTTGGCATCGCAGAACAACGGCGAGGCTGACAAAACCGCCAACGAATGGCTCAAGGCGCACCCCAAGGATGTTGCCTTCCGCCTGTACCTGGGCGAAAGTGCAACGATACGCAAGGATTATCCGTCTGCAGCCAAATACTACCGCTCGGCGCTCGATCTGCAGCCCGAGAACGCCCGGGCGCTTAATAATCTTGCCTGGGTTTTAGGGCAGATGAAGTCGCCGCAAGCCATCGAATATGCTGAGAAGGCCAACAAGCTCGCCCCCAACCAGCCAGCGCTGATGGACACGCTGGCCATGCTGATGGCTGACAAAGGCGATACTGCCGGCGCGATCACATTGCTGCGCAAGGCACTCGAGATATCCCCGCAGGCTGCACCACTTCGCCTGAATCTGGCGCGGGTGCTGATCAATGCCGGGCGCAAGGATGAAGCGCGTAGCGAACTGGAGACTTTGGCCAAGCTTGGTGACAAGTTCTCCGGACAGGATGAAGTCACGCGCTTGCAGAAGTCGCTATAAGGTAAATTTATAATTCAAGAAAGAAGAACGATGAAAACAATTGCCGTTGTCGGACTAGGTTATGTGGGGCTGCCTCTCGCGGTGGAGTTCGGCAAGAAATTCCGTACGATCGGCGTCGACCTTTCAGTTGAAAAGATCGCTTGTTACAAGAAGCATTTCGACCCGACCGGCGAGGTCAGTAGCGAAGACCTCAAGGCAGCGACCCTTCTCGAAGTCGGCACCGACCCCGCGGCGCTCAGGGAGGCGGATTTCGTAATCGTTGCTGTGCCGACTCCGGTCGACGACGCGCACCAGCCCGATTTCAGCCCGCTGGTCAGTTCCTCCCGGGCCGTCGGCCAGAACCTCAAGCCAGGCGCCATCGTGGTGTACGAGTCGACGGTGTATCCGGGAGCCACTGAAGAGGTCTGCATCCCTATTCTCGAGCAGCACTCGGGCAAAAAATGGAAGACAGATTTCTTTGTCGGCTATTCGCCGGAACGCATCAACCCCGGTGACAAGGAACGCACCGTGACCAAGATCGTCAAGGTGGTCTCCGGCGATACACCCGAGACCTTGGCCACGGTCACCGAAATCTACGGCAGCGTGATCACCGCCGGCGTCTTCCCGGCCTCTTGCATCAAAGTGGCGGAGGCCGCGAAGGTCATCGAAAACACGCAGCGCGACCTGAACATCGCCCTGATGAATGAACTGG
>ENA-UOWG01003465-UOWG01003465.1-activated-sludge-metagenome-genome-assembly--contig:-NODE-3465-length-12004-cov-5.436355_pt1 | contig 12004 bp, 5 predicted proteins | sample MGYA00238147_ERZ761563 | MGnify/ENA primary metagenome ERZ761563 (study PRJEB28884, sample SAMN05720216) | anaerobic digester metagenome | isolation source: active sludge of municipal... | reverse complement strand
GGCAAATAAGCCCAAGACTTAGGTTAATTCTTTTCCGTGGAAATCCAGGCTAGTGGCCTCGCCTCCTTTTTCTCCTGTCCAGCATTTCAACTCCATCAATTGTCCCTCGCTTCTGTCCGCCACTTTCAATCGCACCCGGCCGTCCGCAGGTCAAAATATGAGCGATTTGCATGGCAACCTTTTCTGGTGAACGAAGGGTGTGTTCCCAGATGCGAAGAACTCTCCAACCGGCCTCTTTCAGGAGTCGGGTGGTCTCATGATCACGACGGATATTACGTTCGATCTTGCGTTTCCAATATGAGCGGTTGCCGTGTGGCATCCGCAAATGTCGGGGGCAGCCATGCCAAAAGCAGCCATCCACGAAAATGGCGAGGCGCCGGCGTTGGAAGACAAAGTCTGGTTTACCAGGAAGGAGTTGGTGGCGTCGCCAACCAGTGATTTTGTGGGCGCGAAGAATGCGAACAAGCTTCAGTTCTGTGGTGCGGTTTCCGGTGGAACGAACAGCGGCCATGACCTGAGAACGCTTTTTCTTGGTGAGTACATCCGCCATTCAATGTCTCCGCTCTAATGCCACTCGGTGAGCAGCCATTTTCTTTATCAGGTTTCTTTCGTATTGCAGTAAGAAAAGCGGATATGCAAGTGCGGGTGATGACTGATCGCGGTCAGTGGTTTGAGCCTGAATGGGTGAAATCAGCGCTGGGGCAAGATCCATTAGCACAGCCTGTTGCCACATGAGCGCGTTTGGTTTGACTTTCGACGTAAACCGAATTAATCATTTTCCGGGTATGTTGGAAGCGTTGCGAACCATGAGCGTCAAGTCGGCCTGCCTATCGATGGGCTTGGCCCCCATGGTCTTCACTCAGAAAACCCGAACTGCAACCTTCAAACCGACCACGACTACCAAGGCGCGATCGCCTTTCGGTGGACGGATCGAGAAACACTAATCCCGAAAACAGAGCTTCTCAAACCCCGCCGCCGAAAGACGACGGGGGTTTTTGTTTTCGACAACCCCCTACATCCACATGCAGAAGAAAAAAGTCGCCATCATCGGAGCCACCGGCCTGGCCGGACAACAATTCCTAGCCTCACTGGCCCGTCATCCGGGTTTCGAGGTCGCCGCTTTGGCGGCATCGGCGCGGTCAGCCGGAAAATGTTATCGCGAGGCCATCACCCATGAATCTGGATCGCTGCAATGGTTTTGCCCGGAGCCCCTCTCTCCGGCATTGGCAGATCTTCCCGTCCAGGAAGCTCGGACCTTCGATGCGCGGACGGTTGACCTCGTGTTCGCCGCAGTGGAATCCGACGCGGCACGAGAGTTGGAACCAATCTATGCCCGGACAACGCCTGTGGTGTCAACGGCGTCTGCGTTTCGTGACGAACCGGATGTGCCCATCTTTATTCCGGGTGTCAATCTTGAGCACGATGGATTAATAGCCGTTCAAAAGGCCCGGCGAGGCTGGCAGGGATTCATCACCCCGATCCCAAATTGCACGGTGACGGGTTTGGCCATCACGCTGAAACCGCTTCAGGACGCATTCGGCATCCAATCGGTATTAATGACTTCCCTGCAAGCCTGCTCGGGAGCAGGACGTTCCCCTGGGGTGATTGGCCTGGACATCATCGATAATGTCATTCCTTACATTCCCAAAGAGGAGGAGAAGGTCCAGCGCGAGGCCCAGAAAATCCTGGGGCGATTGGAAGGCGACCATATTGTTCCGGCCAACTGGGCTGTTTCGGCCACTTGCACCCGCGTGCCGGTGTTGGAGGGGCACACCGAGGCGGTCAATGTGTCTCTTGAACGAAGCGCAAGCCTTGCGGATGTGAAATCGGTCCTGGCTGAATTCGGTCGTAACTTTATCAGTCGCCGTCTGCCCTCCTCTCCATCGCGACTTATCCAAGTTACAGATGAGCCGTTTCGTCCTCAACCCCGGCGAGATCGGGACACTGAGGATGGGATGGTGACCACCGTGGGGCGTTTGCGTGTCGATCCTGTGTTGTCCAATGGGATCAAATACGTGTTGGTCTCGCACAACACTAAGATGGGCGCGGCCAAAGGTGCCATCCTTGTGGCTGAGCACCTGGTGGATCGAGGTTTGATTTAGATTCGCATTCGGAAGCACACCACCTTGTGCTCATGCTGCGTGGCATTCAGCAAGATCCCTGAATGCTAGTTCTGGTATTCATGATTGCGCACGAGCCTGACAGGTATGGATCAAGGCGCCAGCGGTCGAAACTTGCCGTTGGCGCCCATCAACATCACTGTGGTTCGATTCCCAATAATGTCGTATTGAAGATAGATGAGTTCGATATCCTTGTTCCTCAATTCCTCGAGTTGGGAGGGCGGCAGATCGGGATCCAGGCGCGGCTCAAAAAGATACCAGGTGGTCAGGTTTTTGTGCCCAGGCGAAGCGGAAGTCGCATAATAATCACGCAAAACCACCGGCTCAGCCAGGAGACCGCTGATGCGCGCTTGCGCCCACGGTGAAAGGGCCGCCAAGTAATAGCCCCAGGCGCTCTTATCGGCCCCCACCGGAGGACCCGACGCCTGAGTCGACTCCAGGAAACGAATCTCAAATTCCACATTCCCCGAGGTGCGGCGGACGGGATCGACAGCAGCCAACGAGGCCAAGTCAGGGCAAGGGATCAGCTGGATCTCTTCCAACGGCTCCGTGATGCTGCGGTTATTCCAGGAATCATATTTGGGCATCGGCGTGGCGTAGGCGACTCGGAGCCGTTTGCGAATCTCACCCTGGGGAAGGAAAGGCGCTGAAACAGTCGCCGTGGCCGGCACGGTCGATACCAGCTCAAATCTCCAGAGGTCAGCCCCGCTCCCGTGGATCCAAGTGTCCGTCACGACAAAGCCCAATCGTTCGTCAAACGTGACCGTGTGAGTGGCCTCGGGCCAGGTGGACGGGGCACCCTCCAGGACAATCCGGTTTGTGCCACGTCGAAACTCCAAACGGGCCTGGGTGTAGAGCGTCTGGTTTAAATTGGATCTGACCACGGCGCCGCTATACGTCTGCAAGGTGAGAAAACACTTTAAATGATGATTGGCGAAGACATCGATGCCTTCCCGTTGATACAGCCAATAGGATGTGGATTCGTTCAACAGGTAGGGTATGGCCGCAGTCATTGCCGGGGGGGGCAGAGATCGGACCTGTTTGATCTGGAGGTTCTCGGGAGTGACCTTCTTGTATTCGAGATCCAAGACGAGGTTGGACTTGCTTGCCGAGACGGGCAACTGGCGAACATAGTTGCTATGGACCTGGAACAGGAGGTCAGCGAGAGTGGCATATTCATCCTCCCACTCAAGCACATGCTCGCCCAGAGGCACCAGGCTCGATGCTTGCAGCAGCATGGGAGCTCCGCCAGGCGTGATTTCCACAATCTCGGGCTTGGCATTGCCTTCCGGATTGGCGACAGAGACCGCGCCCTTTTGGGTGACCAGATTGGCCACGGTTTCCACGCCGAAGAATCCCTGATCTCGAAGGGTGATGGTCGCCACGCCGTTGGCCAACTCGAGGTCGTCGGGCGTTGAATGATGCACCAGCAAAGCCATTCCAACCTGAGCTTCGTCAATGCCGTGGCGAAGGCGTTCGAGATAAGCGTTGTCGTTATAAAAACTGGCATAGACCTTGCGGATCGCCCGGAACACTCCGCGTTCCTTGTTTTCCTGCGGATCACATCGGCATGGGCCGGCTGAGTCGCCATCCAAATCGTCAGCCAGGCAACCGCTATAACTGTCATAGAGCCCGGCAGCCGCAAAAGTTTGGGCGTCCTCGGCGTTGCTCGAACTTCGGAAACGAATGTTTCGTTGCGGATCAAATGGAGCCAAGGCCGCCAGGATCGATTGCTGTTGTGCCGGGGTGAAAAGGGTGGAATCGGTGATCAGTGTGCGAATGGCGGCAAGATTGGTTTTCACGGCCTGCATGTCTGGCGGATAAGTGAAGCCTGCAAGGCGCTTTTGGATTTCCTCGCCTAACGATCTGCCGGTGGGAAGCGGCTGGGCCATGAAGTCATCCCATAGATCAAACGAAAATGCGATCGCCTCGGGGGTATATTGAGGAATCGTTCGCCGCAGCAGTCCGTATTGCGAGGCCTTGCCGCCAAAATAACAGATGTCATCCAGCCAAAGCCCATCGACGGCGCCGTGGTAGGCCCCCAAATGCGCCTTGGATTTGATCTCCGCCTCGGCGGGCCGTTGCATCCCCAGCAATTCAGCGCGCAACGCCGCGGGGATGGTCCCGTCCACAGGAATGACGCTGATGCGGCCGTATCCCTCCTGCACCGACGCCTGCAGCACCACCTCGCGGCCATCCAGTTCCCGCAGCCGGCTCTGCAAGTTGGTTTCCGCCACATAGGCAAATGGAATCCCATACGCTCCCGCCATTATGGCCACATGCGAGTTGGGCGTGGCGGGGGTTGTGGTCATAATGCCCGCCACAAAAGGCAACTCGGCAGGCACACCGTCGGTCAACAGGATATCTTGGGGGCGAAGTCTTCCTTCGGCATAGGCTGTGGCGATGTCCGAGGCTGGCAAGAACCGACCGGTTCCCAGCGCCCATCCCGAGGCGTAAACCTGGTTCCCTTCCAACCATCGATTCACCGTGCTCACTCGGATCCCATGGGCGGCAAAAAAACTGGCATCCACTGCGGCAGTCTCGGTCTGCTCAAAAGACGGGAAATAAAACACACCGGTTTCCGATCCGGCCAAAATTGTCGATCGCACCAGTTCAAAGCTTTGCCTGACCAGTTCCCGGGGAATCGGATCTCGGGCCGAGAACTGCACGCCATACTCGAGGATCCCCTCCCGGGGCGGCAGCAACACCGTTCCCAGGAGGATTTGACGGTTGGTGTTATAAAGCGAGATCCGATCAAACTCGGGTGTGCTGAGGTTCGCAAAGCGCGGCCACTTTGCGGCGGCAAAATGCTGATGCAAAAGATACTTCTGGCTGTCTTGGTAATACACTCGACCGGGCTGGTCCATGAAGATGAGAAATTTCAGCCACCGAACCTTCGGCTCGTCCGGGATGGCGGGTTCATTCGCAAAAGCGTCTTTTGGGAATAAGATCTGGTTCTTCCAGTCATTCGTCTCGGCAAAAGCCGTCAAGATAAACCGATAGAACCGAACAGAATCCTGGGATCCGATCGGATCGATGAAGTGAAAATGCTGATTGGTCGACTCGAGTTGATACCATTGATCCGGCTGAAATGTTCGATGGTCCAGGACCGCGCTGGTCGTCCACTCGAGAAGGTTCGTCGATGTCTGCAGCGTGACCAGACGGTTGGTCCGCATGCTGCCGGTAAAAGAGATCCATCCGTTGGTTTGGCTATCGATGGCCGTAAACCAATCTTCAGCCAGACCAGAAATGGCCCCCCCAACCATTAGCAGCAAGGACACTAGGTAAATCTGAACAACGCCACACCGCAGCGCACTCCACCACGCCAGGCGCCGGACTTGACTCGGATGAAGCGGGTAATTTACCGCGGATTGAATTGTTGTTTGTCTCATATATTACGCTTGCCAGGATGCGGCGACTATCCTGCTCCGATTACGGCGGCATGCAACAGAAACCTATCTAGGGCTAACCCAAGCCGAACCATCTTCGTTTTAAGCCCGCTGATGATCTATTGCCGTTCCTTGACCGGCATTAGTTACCGAGACATGCCCGAACGGCGCCTAATGCAAATAGCTGGGATGCATTGATAATCATTGACATAAACGTATGACTGATGAGACTATGACCATGTAGTATTTCCTACGGCACTAATACATGTAAAACCATTCCATCATCGATATAAGTTGATGGTTCGCTTGGAGGGCAAAGCCAAGAAAACAAGCGATCGGCCACGATAAACGATTTTGAACTGCCGGGTAATAATTCGATACTCCAACCCAGTACCTCCAAACAATCAGTGGTGTTAGACAGGGAAAACCATCAGTCTGAAGCTGTCGCGCAAACGGCTGGACAATTTGCGACGACCCATTGGAGCGTCGTGCTAGCCGCTGGGCAACAAGAGTCGCCTGAGGCTAGCGAAGCGCTGGAGAGACTCTGCTGCACTTACTGGTATCCGCTCTACGCCTTTGTGCGGCGACAAGGCTATTCGGCCCCGGATGCCCAGGACTTGACCCAGGAGTTCTTTGCCCGGTTATTGCAGAAGAATTTCGCGGGTATGGCCCAGCCGGGACGAGGCAAGTTCCGCTGGTTTCTCCTAAGCTCGCTTCGACACTTTTTGACCAACGAATGGGACCGGGCCAAGGCCCAGAAGCGCGGGGGCGGCAGCCGGTCCATTCCTCTGGATGAAGCGGAAGCGGAAAGCCGGTATCTCCAAGATTTGGGCCATGAACTGACCGCCGATCGGCTCTACGAACGCCGGTGGGCTTTAACCGTTCTCGAGCAGGTCCATCATCGCTTGAGGGAAGAGTTCGTCGCCAAAGGCCATGCCCAGCACTTCAAGCTGCTCGAGCAATTGCTGCCGGGGGAGTCGAGCGGATGCAGTTACCGCCAAGTGGCGGGAGAACTGGGGATTGCCGAAGGCACGGTGAAGTACGAACTGCATCGGCTCAAGCGACGCTTTCGGGCACTCTTGCGCGCAGAAATCGCCCAAACGGTGAGTTGTCCCAGCGAAATCGACGAAGAAATTCACCACCTGATGGAGGTGATTGGCGGGTGAGCATTTTTCCTCCCACCTTTCTCCAAATTTGCTTTATTTCATCATGAGCCGCCTGTTCCTGCCGGACCTACCCACGGGCCATGAACCCGATGGTTGGAACGGGTCCGGACCGCTGGGCCGGCCGTCTTAACGTTCGGCGCGCCCAGCGGTCGCGCCCTACCTACTCACGGTTCATAGCGAGGGCGAGCGGTTCTGGAAACCGATGACTACGGGCAAGGGATAACCGTATGAACTCATCGACGAGGGTTTGTGCCGATTGTGGCGCGCCGTTGGCAGCGGGTGCGCTGGGGAGACTTTGTCCCCGATGCCTGTTTGAGATCGGCCTCAGTTCTGATGCCGTCGAAGAGGAATCTGCCTCCTTTCCCAGTGGCCTGTCCGGCACGGCAGGCCAACCTGAGCGCTTCGGTGACTACGAACTTTTCGAGGAGATTGGGCGCGGCGGGATGGGGGTGGTCTATAAGGCGCGGCAGGCGAGTCTGGATCGCACGGTGGCGCTGAAGATGATCTTGGCCGGTCCGCTGGCCTCGCCGGAGTTCGTGAGGCGGTTCCACACCGAGGCCACGGCCGCGGCCAGCCTGGATCACGCGAACATCGTCTCGATCTACGAGGTCGGCCATCATCAGGGCCAGGATTTCTACAGCATGCGGCTGGTCGAAGGGCCGAATCTGGCCCATGAACTCAAGCACGGGCCCTTCGCGCCCCGGCGCGCGGCCGAGTTGCTTGCCACGGTGGCGCGAGCCGTTCACTATGCCCACCAGCACGGCGTGCTCCATCGTGATCTCAAGCCGGCCAATATTCTGCTGGACACCCAGGGTCAGCCTCACGTCACTGATTTCGGCCTGGCCAAGTTGCTGCATGGGGACAGCAATCTGACACTGAGCCACGCGGCCCTGGGCACACCCAATTACATGGCGCCGGAGCAGGCCGCCGGAGGCGGCAAGCCACTGACGACTGCGGTGGATGTCTACAGTCTGGGCGCAATTCTGTTTGAACTGCTGACCGGCCGGGCGTTGTTCCGCGCGCCCACCCCTCTGGAAACAATGGTCCAAGTTCGCGAACGCGAGCCCGATCGGCCCAGCGCGATCAACCCGGCCGTGGATCGTGACTTGGAGACCATTTGTCTGAAGTGCCTGAGCAAAGAACCGGGCCGTCGGTATGCCTCGGCGGAGGCTCTAGCGGAGGACTTGGAACGTTGGCTGGGGGCCATGCCAATCCGGGCGCGGCCGGTGCGGGCGATCGAGCGGCTTTTGCTATGGTGCCGACGCAAACCTGCCTTGGCCACTTTGAGCGCGATCCTGGTCCTGACCGTGTTATTGGGAACCGCGGTGTCGCTCTGGCGTATCTCCGCGGCGCGCCAGCTTGAGAAGCTGGAGACTTATTACTCGAACATTAAGGGAGCCGACGGCGCCATCCAGAAGGGCAGCATCAACCAAGCCCTGGATCTGTTATTGAAATGCCCGACCGCGTTGCGGCACTGGGAATGGGGCTACCTGGTCGCCAGGTGTCATCAGGAGATTCTGAGCATCCTGACCGCAACGAACCGGGTCACCACGCCCTTTTATGACGTGGGGATGCTGGTCTCGAGGGTGGCCTTTGACGCGAGCGCCAAGCGCCTGTTGACCGACTGCCGCGACGGGCAACTCAGGGTCTGGGACGTGGCGGATGGCAAATTGCTTTGGACACTCACCGAGCGCACGAACTCGGCGGTGTGTTGGGTCCCGCATCCGCACGAATCCGAATTAAGCCTCGCGATGCCCGATGGGACGATCCGGTGTGTCGACCTGGTCAGCGGACAACAGCGGGGATCGTTCGAACTCCACTCGGAGTCAACCTGGAGGATGGAGCGATCGACGGGGCGTAGACCCGGAGTGACAGGGGTGACCTATGATGGAACTGGTCAGCGGCTCGCGGCGGGCACCGCTCGTGGCGAGGTCCGCGTCTGGGAGCGGCAGTCCGGGCGTGAGTGCTTCAGCCTGAGGCTGGCAGATCGTGCCGTGGACGTTTTGCGCTTCACGACCGACAGCCGGCAGCTGATCGTCCAGCAAGGCTTGGATCTGCGCTGGCACGATGCCAATTCGGGCCGGGAAAAGGCCGTCGTCGAACTCGATCCCAAAATCTATCTCGCCGTGTTCCCGAGCCCGAGCGGCAGACACTATGCCACTATCGACCATGCGCACCGCGTCGCCTTGTGGTCTGAAGGTAAAATGGGGCGCGTATTGGGCGCACTGCGGCTCTTCCAACTCGCCCAGGGGCGGGTGGTTTTCAGCGAGGACGAACGGTTTGTCTGCACAACCGGCGACAGCGGAACAGCCCGGATCTACCAGGTGGATAATGGCGAGGAGGTGTTCAGCATCCCCGAACGGGTTTATAACGCCGCATTCAGCCCGAACGGCGATTGGCTCGCCACCTTTGGCGCCGAGAGACTCGTCAGGATTTGGGATTTAGTGCGGAAGCGTGAGGGGTTGAAGCTCTGCGGTCATCTCGCCCTGGTGGATACCCTTGGGTTCAGTTCGGATGGACGGTTGTTGGCCACCCTCAGTTGGGATGGTGAAGCCAAGATCTGGAGCGCCAAACCGGGACGATCTCTCTTCGAACTCGACTTTGTGCCCTGGTCGGTGGCCTGCAGCCCCGATGGCCGGTGGATCACCGCGGCTCCGTATTGCGGCGACTTAAACCTCTGGGATTCTCTCAGTGGGCAACTCCAATGGACCATCCATTCGCGGTGCCACTTCCCGATGGGCGCCGCCTTCAGCCCGGACGGCCGGCACTTGGTCACGGGGGGCTTAGATGACACGGTGCGCCTCTGGGAGGTGGAAACAGGACGCTCCCTGGGCCAGTTTCCCGGTCAGGATCGCGCCGTGCTTTGTGTCGCTTACAGCCCGGATGGCCGGCGGCTTGCCGTTGGCGACATGGCGGGTTTCGTGAGGATTTGGGACGTCAGCACACGACGGGAGTTGCATCACTTCAAGACCCAGGTGCCAACGGTGTTCCTCGTTAACTTTGACCCCAGCGGACGCACGCTACTGGTGTGTGGCGTTGGTGACGATCTGAGCGACACGGCTGTCCCGACCGTATGGGACGTGGAATCTGGCCAGCGTTTATTCAGCCTCGAGGCGGTGCAGCATGGCACCGCGGGCGGGGGAGGTTGGTTTAGTCCGGACGGACGAATCATCGCGGTTGCTGGACGGGATAACCAGCTCAGGTTGTGGGATGCGCAAACCAGAACGCTCCTCAGCGAGAGGCCCTCTCGCAGCGCCGGGGGATGGCTGGCTTTTACCCCCGATGGCAAACGATTGGTGTCACCGGTCGACGACAGTGGGAGTGGTGGATTAGACCGGTCCGTGGTTGAGGTGTGGGATCTCCCAAACCGCCGGCAAGTGTTTGATCTGGGAGACAACGCCGACGCCATCTGCGAAGTCCTGTTCCTGCCGACTAACAGTCACCGTCTCCTGTTGGGCGACTGGAGCTTCCGGCTCAGACAGCTCGAGGCCTTTCCGTGGCGTACCCAGGATTACAGGGCGATGCCAGGCTCCACCGAAGCCGACCGGATCAGGGCCTACGCCCGGGCCTATTGGCGCAAACGCATGGCGGCGGAGAGCCCCGGAGCGGGCGGCACCAACGCTTGGCCGATTATCGTAAATGCCGATGAGTCGTCATGGCCATTGCGCGATTCTGGCGCTGGCCCACACCAGATCGACCTCGGCCGGCAATACAACTGCAGTCTCCGTGGGCCTCTCATTCTGGACGGTTCCCAGTGGAATGCCGATAATGATCTCACCACCCTTCCGTCGGGCTTGGTCATCCTGGGAGGGGTGACATTCGACATCCGGGGGGTGGTGATGTTGCGGCGTTTGGAGACGACTGGCGCCATGTGGCGAACGGGTCAAGGCATGTATCCAACGAACGTCAGTGGAATCCTCGTGAACCAGAAGCTCAGACGCCTCCGCGTCCTTCATGGAACTTGCGCCGGACTTCCGCGAATCCCGGACGCGATCAAGGATGGCACGGTTATTGGCAGCTACGTCTGGCATTACGCCGATGGCCGCCAACGAGAGCAGGAGATTGTATATGGACGCGACCTGCGCGATTGGTGGCTGCGTCAGGGCGAGGCGGCCGCACCCTCTCTCGAACGTGGCCGCGTGGCCTGGACCGGTGCCAATCCAATCGCCCAGCGTTACGGGGCCACCCTGCGCCTGTATCTGGGCACCTACGATAATCCCTGGCCGGAGGTCGAAGTCACCAGCATCGATTTCATTTCCAGGGTGACCACCGCGGCACCGCTTCTGGCCGCCATGACCGCGGAACCGTAGCGAGGCCGGGCCTCACTCCTGCCGGACGACTGTCCGCTCTACGGCGAAGCGCTGATCTGAGGCCCATCCTCGCTCAGCCAAACCACTGCGCGGTTTGTGGATGCGATTATGGTTTCATACAAGGCGACCCGGAAGCTTCATCCTAATCGCAATCATGATCCTACGCCCAGTCTCCAATTTTTCACAGAATTCCCCCAACCTTTTTCCATTTTTTCTTTATCTCACAATGGAGACTCCGCTGCGGACGGAGCGCGACCGGTCCCTCGGTCGCAGCACGTCCCCGTGGCGAGCGTCTCGGGGTAAGTCCAAGCGGCCCAGGCCAGATCCGCAGTGCTGCCCGCCGGGACGTCGGGCGGTCCGAGCTGGCAGGTTCATGGAAAGTCCCGACGCCAGGCGGATTGGCGCGCATGGGGACCATGAACCGAACTTGAACTCCTAATCGTAATCTTAATTGATACTTTCCGAGGGAATTACGATTAGGATGAGGATTAGGATTATGATCAAGGTTCATGGGAAGGTGCAGTTTGCTATACGAACTCACAGGTTTGCAGGATTGCCGATTTATATTGTTCATTAATCCATATTCGGATGGGACAACATGAAAAACGCGATTCGATACACGTTCGTAACGGCACTAATCGGTCTTAGCGTGCGCCTGCAAGCCGCCAGCACCATCCAATTCGCCCAGCCCAACTGCAGCGTGTCGGACGCTGCCGGGCCGGTGACATTCAATATCCAGCGACAGAACGATATCAACACGCCCGTGAGCGTGGACTTTGCCACCGCTGACGGCACGGCAATCAATGGCGTGAATTACACGGCGGTTGCGGGGACGTTGGCTTTCGACACCAACAGTTACTCGGTAGCCGAAGATGCGGGGGTTGCGTTGATCGGCGTGCGGCGAGGCAGCAATGACTCTAACTCGACCGTCACCGTGGACTTGGTCACCATCGACGCGACGGCTATCAGCGGACAAGATTACACCGGCACCACCAATACGCTCACGTTTTCGCCGGGGG
>ENA-UOWG01003454-UOWG01003454.1-activated-sludge-metagenome-genome-assembly--contig:-NODE-3454-length-12026-cov-23.700276_pt1 | contig 12026 bp, 14 predicted proteins | sample MGYA00238147_ERZ761563 | MGnify/ENA primary metagenome ERZ761563 (study PRJEB28884, sample SAMN05720216) | anaerobic digester metagenome | isolation source: active sludge of municipal... | reverse complement strand
TGTAGAACATGTAGAAGGTGTTGGTCGACATCGTGATGCCGGCACCGAACTTGGCGGCGTACTCGATGACCTTGACGACCAGGAAGCCGCCGCCGCACAGGAAACCGAGCAGGATGTTGCGCGGCACCGCCGGCAGGTCGTCGCGATGCGCCGCCTGCACGGCGCGCACCACGAACCACGAGCCGGTGATGAGCAGGAAGGTGTTCAGCGCGCCGAGGTCGCGATTCACCGTCTGCTGGAATTCGTTGAACAACTCGACGTTCTTCGCCCGGGCGAAGGCGTAGGCGGCAAAGAACACCGCGAAGACGAGCATTTCGGACAGGATGAAGACCCAGATGGCGAGGTCGCCGGGCAGGCGGCGGGCAGGCGGGGCTTCCGAAGGCAGGGGCAGGGTGACGGCGTGGCTCATGGCGGTCTCAAAAGATGAACATGACTTTGGCGAGGATGACGATGCTCAGCCCGAAGGCGACGGCAAGGTAATGGATCGTCTCGAAGCGGTCGATGCGGAAGGCTTCGGCCTTGCCGGTGACGATCAGGAAATGCACCAGGTGGCCGACGGGGCTGCGCTTTTTGGGTTGCATGAAAAGGAAGGGCGAACTGGCGAAGATGGTCAGCAGGCCAAGGGCGATGGCCATCTTCAGGGTCAGCAGCTGGCCGAAGGGCGTGGCGATCAACTCGGCGAAGCTGCCGTAGTTGTCGACGTAGCCGAAATACATGTAGAAGCCGGTGATATAGAGCGGAATGACGGCCAGCGGATAGGTGCGGCGGATGCGGCGGAAGAGATGGAACTCGACCTTCTGGAATACCGCATCGCCGATCTGCTTGCGTACCGGTTCGAGAATGAAGACCTCCATCGCCACGGCGCCGACGAAGAGCACGGCGCAGATCAGGTGAATGAGGACGATCAGTTGGTGGTTCATGTTCGGCTTGAGATGAGATAAACAAGAATGTTTATCATTATCTATATTAGTGTTTCCTTGTATTTAATGCCGATCAAGCGATTCGGCCGCGTCACGTGTCGGGCCGCAAAAAGTTTTGCTCGTCAAGGTCTTGTGGCAGCCGTCAGGCGCAGGGAATCCAGCACGACCGGGGCCTTGATGGCCAGGTAATGGCTTCCGGGAACGACCTGGAAGCGGATATCAAGTTGTTTTTGCTGTGGGCACAGACTTTCTTCGACCGATGGCTCGAACTGGCTATCGGTAATTTTCAGCGTGCCGTTGCCGGTTACTGCCAGATCGATCTGCAACCGGTATTCGCCTTGGGCCAGATGCCCGAGCGGGATGTAATAGCCGCCTTCCTGCGGGTTGCGCCAGGCCGATAGTTCGCTGGCATTCAGTGCGCGCCCGGCGCTGATCGGGCTGGTCAACGGGTAAGGGGCGCAGCGTTCCTTGATGTGGCGAAGCAGCACGAAAAGGTTTTCCGCCTGGCTGTCGGAAATGCTGCCCAGATAGCGCTGCATGTGGCCGAGTGCCTCCTTGGCACCCGTGTGAAAGCTGAGGCGGCCGCTGCATTCGCCCTCGTGGCAGTTGGTACAGACGGTATTGAAGCGGACGATGCTGGCCGTCGGCAGCTGATCGGCTGCAAAGGCCGCTGCACAGGCCAGCAGCAGGGCTGCCAGAGTCAGGCGGCGAGCGGTGCGTTCAGCCATGATGCAGCCGGATCAGCGCGATGCAGGCCATGCCAATTACCAGCATCAGGTATTGCAATTGCCGCTGGCGACGGTCCGGCTGGGCGTGGATGCGCGGCAGCAGGTCGCCGAAGGCGATGTACAGGAAGCTGGCGGCAGACAAGGCCAGGGCGTAGGGGATCAGCGCCTGGGCTTCGGCCAGCAGGAAGTAGCCGAGCAGGGCGCCGGGCAGCGTGGCCAGCGCCGAAACGAGGTTCCAGCCCAGCGCCTGCCAGCGGTCCAGTCCGCTATCGACCAGCACCGCGTAATCGCCCATCTCCTGCGGAACTTCGTGGGCGATGACGGCCAGGGTGGCGGCCAGGCCGACCGCGGGCGAGGTCAGGAAGGCGGCGGCGATGACGATGCCATCCACGAAATTGTGGAAGGCGTCGCCGTAGAGGATCAGCCGCCCCCGCTGGCGTCGTTCGCTGCAATCGTCGGCATGGCAGTGGTGCCAGTGGCTGAAGCGTTCGATGGCCAGCATCAGCCCCAGGCCGGCAAGAACGCAGGTGTCGGCGACCAGCGGCGGCAGGCTGCGGTAGGCGCGCGGCAGCATGCCGAGAAAAGCGGCGGCCAGCATGCTGCCCGCTGAAAAGGCGAGCAGCAGCGGCAACAGGCGGGTACGCCAGCGGGCAGGCGTGGCGGCAATACCCGCCGCCCCGGCCATGGCGCCGATGCTGCCGAGGCTGGCCAGGCCGAGAACGGTAAGGGCGGACATGGCGGTGACTTAATCCTGGGAGATTTTTGCCTTGTTGAGCGTGTAGCCCCACGGCAGGCCGGAGTTTTTCCAGCCATTGACCAGTCGCCAGTTCTTCTTGTCGCCGTCCTTGACGGTGTCGCCCTCGAAACCGTCGGTGACGACATAGACCTGTTTGTAACCCTTGCCTTCGAGCATTTTGGCGCTCGGGGCACCGCGCTCGCCGCCGGAGCGGCACATCAGGACGACCGGGCTGTCCTTGCTCAGCTTGCGGTCGGCCAGCGCCTTGGCGATTTGTGCCTCGAAAGCCGGATTGACCTCCATCGCGTAAACATTCTTCTTGTCGTTCCACTTCTGGCGATTGCTGGACATGTAGGGAACATTGACATCGACGACGTCGGTAAAGCCGGTGAACATGATTTCGATCGGGTCGCGAACGTCCACAAAGAGGACTTCCGCCCCGCTTTCGCCGGTCTTCATCTGGTAGGCCTCGCGGGAATCGACATAAAGCCCCCAGCTGGTTTGACGGGAAGGGTCCTTCGGGGCATCGGCGGCGAACAGCGGCGAGATACTGGCGATGGCGAATATTGCAATGCTCAGGGTTTTGCGTAGACGCATGAAGTTTGTACTTTTTTTTGGGACTAAGTAATCAGGCGTTGCGCAAAGCCAGCGTCCACGCTTCCATGGCCTGGTTGGCCGGCTGCATCGGCGCTTCCATGAAGCTGATGACAAACCTGTCGCCCATGTCGGCGATGCCGATGGAGCGCGGACGAACCGCCAGCATCTGGGGCGTCGGGATGGCGAAACCGAAGCAGAAAATGATGTCGACCGCCGCCGTCATGCCCTCGGCGATGGGGCCGCCGATTTTGGCGGTGTGCGCGTAGTGGTCGAAAATGCCGATGAACTGAACCTTCGGGTTCTCGGCGATCTTGCCTTTGTAGTAGTCGACAAGTGCATCGACGGTCTTGAAGCGGGTTTCCGTCTTGCCGATTTCGGCGACGAAGATGGGGTATTTTTCCTGGAGCAGGGCTTGTTTCATGTCACGTTCCTCGTATAAAAAGCAAAAACTTTGCGTTGCGCTTCCATCATGCTGCGGGTACTCCGCTCGCTCGGTGAAGTCAGTAGGCGAGCCGGATGTCGATGGCGGTTTCCGGCCCGGCAACCTCGAAGGCACTGTCGGCGAATCTGGGCGGCCCCATGACTTTGGGATTGTTGGACAGGCCGTAGCCTTCGGTCGGGAACATGCCAAGTCGCAGATTGAGCGTCTGGTCGGCATTGGCATCGTGATACACCATCACCGCATAGCGGCCGGGCGGCAGACCGTCAAGGCTCAGGCTGGCCTGGCCCGGACGTGCCGGCAGGGAAAGCACCTTGAGTGCCCTGTCTTCCTTGCGGAAGCTGTCCGGATCGCGATAGATCGAGGCACGAATCTGGCCGGCGTCATCGCGGATGTTCTGCACTTCGATGACGAGCCGTCCCGTTTCGGCCTGTGCCACGCCGCCGCACAACAGACAGGCCATCAGCACGGCGTGAAAGGTGTGGCGGCGTGGCTGACGCCGCAGCGCCTGGCGAGTATCAATGGGCATGTTCTTTACAGGCATGGGCGCCATGCGCGGGGAATCGTTCAAGGGTGTTGCCGAGAAAAGAGGCAATCGCCTGATCCGGAGCTTCCTCGGTCGTGATGACGGGCAGGATGCCGCTTTGCATCAGCCGCTGATAAAGACCCGCACCCATGCCGCCGCTGATCAGTACATTGATCCCGGTGAGTGGTGCGGGCAACGTGTGATGATTGCCATGCAGGGTTTGTTCAATCGGCAACTCGATCAGTTGCTTGCCGATGACCTTGCCCTGCTCGACCTGGTACACCCAGAACTTGCGGCACTTGCCCGCATGTTCGGTGATGGTCTGACGGTTCTGGCTGGTTACGGCGATTTGCATTGGAGATCTCCTGAAGAATGTCCGGGCGAGCTGCCCGTCAGGCCTTTTCCCGTTCGTCGCTGCCGATGATCAGGCGCGAGTCGCTGAGATACTGGTGCGGCGGAATTTCAAGGTTGGTCGGTGCCGGCTTGTTCTTGAAGACGCGACCGGCAAAATCGAAGGTCGAGCCATGGCAAGGACAAAGAAAGCCGCCTGGCCAATCGGTGCCGAGCGCCGCGTCACCGGCCGTGAAGGCCGCCGATGGCGAGCACCCGAGATGCGTGCAGATGCCGACGGCCACCAGCATTTCCGGTCGGCGCGAGCGGGTTTCGTTGGCGGCGTAAGGCGGTTGCTGCGGCCTCTCCGAGCCGGGGTCGGCCAGCATCGGCTCGGCTTTTTTCAGTGCGGCCAGCATGTCCGGCGTCCGGTTCAGAATCCACACCGGCTTGCCACGCCATTCGACAATCATCATGTCGCCTGGCGCCAGCTTGCCGATATCGACTTCCACCGGTGCGCCTGCAGCCTTGGCCCGCTCCGAGGGTGACAGGCTTGCCACGAAGGGTACGACAGCCGTCACCGCCAGGGCGCCACCGCCCAGCGCGGTGGCCATCAGCCACTGGCGGCGGGCAGGACTGTCGCAGACAGAAAAGGACGGACCTTGGCAGGCACATTCATCCATGAAAGACTCCTTGGCAGGCGGTATGTCGCCCAAAAATATAAGAATCCTCTAATCAATAGTCGTGCCAGCTAAATGAGAAAAATATAGTCGTTTAATTTCATTGGGTTAGAAATGCACGGCGGTTTCCAGCGGCTCGTGGGTGGCGTTCCTGGTGCTGTCGTGGCAGTATTTGGCAGTGTTGATGACAACAATGGCAGACAATGGCGGTTATCCCGAACCCCCCGGTTGAACTCGTTTCCTTCCTCGAATCCCTCAGCGAGCCACATATCCTGTGCGACCGCGAATACCGCATCCTTGCCGCCAGCAAGGCCTATCGGGAAAAATGGGAAGGCCAGCAGCGCATTGTCGGCCGCACCTGCTACGAGGTCTCGCACCGCTACAAGGTGCCCTGTGACCAGGCGGGGGAATCCTGCCCCTTGCAGCGCAGCCTGATCTCCGGCGAGCGGGAGCGCGTCGTCCATCTGCATCACACGCCGCACGGCGAGCGTCTCGAAAACATCGAGCTGTCGCCGATCCGCGACGCCAGCGGCGAGATCGCCTATTTCATCGAAAAGATCGACCCCTTGCCGGTGCCGCGCACCGACGAACATGCCCGCGGGCTGATCGGCCGCTCCCCCACCTTCCTCGCCATGATGGACATGGTGGCCCGGGTCGCCCCGTCCGATGCGGCGGTATTGCTGCAGGGCGAGTCGGGCACCGGCAAGGAACTGGTGGCCAGCGCCATCCACCAGCTCAGCCGGCGGGCCGAAAAACCCTTTGTCGCGGTCGACTGCTCCGGACTGGCCGAAACCCTTTTCGAGAGCGAGCTGTTCGGCCATGAACGTGGCGCCTTCACCGGCGCCGTCACGCGCAAGATGGGACTGATCGAGGCGGCATCCGGCGGCACCCTGTTTCTTGACGAGGTGGGCGATATTCCGCTGTCGATTCAGGTCAAGCTGCTCCGCCTGCTGGAGACCGGCACCTTCCGCCGGGTCGGCTCGACCGAGGTGCGCCAGGCGGACATCCGCATTGTCTCGGCGACGCACCGGCCGCTGGCGGACATGGTCGAGGCCGGCAGTTTTCGCCAGGATCTGTTCTATCGCCTGAATGTCTTCCCGATCTTCCTGCCGCCGCTGCGCGAGCGCCGCGACGATGTCGTGGTGCTCGCCTACGCCTTGCTGCCGCGGGTCAGCAACGGGCGCAAGCTGGGCATCACCGACGAGGCGCTGCGCTGGCTTCGCGACTACAGCTTTCCCGGCAACGTGCGCGAGTTGCGCAACCTCCTGGAGCGGGCCTGCCTGCTGAGCGACAGCGACGAAATAGACCTCCGCCACCTGCCGGCCGGCGCGGCAAGCCCGATGCTGCGGTCAACGGCAAAAAAACCCGGTAATCGGAAGCTCAGCGATCAGGAACTGTGCGAAATCGCCCGGGATTTCCCCGGCAGCCGCAAGGAACTCGCCCGCCACCTGCGGATGTCGGAGCGCACGCTCTACCGCCGCCTGGGCCAGGTCGACGCGGGCGCCGAAAGCGCCTGACCGCGCCCGGGCCGGCGCAGGATGATGACGCGCGGCATCCATGCGGCGCCGCCCGGCTGCAGTCGAGGCAAAAAAATGGCGGGGCCTGGCCCCGCCGAAAAGTCACGCAAGGAGTGACTACGATTTCGTCTCAGTGATGTTCCCCGACCTCTTCCCAGCCGGTGATCATCGCCTTGATGTGGGCGAAGATCGAATGGCCGGTCGTCGTCAGATAAACGTGAATGAAGAAGAAGGCGGTCATCATGTAGGCGCCGAGGGTATGGGCCACCGCCACCCATTCCAGCGACAGGTGAGCGTCCAGCCCGAGGCGGCCCCAGTCGCCGTAGAACAGGTAAAGCAGTCCGGAGACCCAGATCAGCGGCGAGATGAAGGCGAGCAGCGCGAGGTAGGCCAGGCGTTGCAGCGGGTTGTGCTTCTGCACCACCGTCTTGCGGAACGGGTGCGGCGAGTTGGTGAAGATGCCGATCGTGTAGTACTTGACCATCGCCATCACGTTCTTCAGCGACGGCAGGTACTGGCGCCATTCGCCGGTGGTGAATTGCCAGAAGATGGTGAACGCCCACAGCACGAGCAGGCTCCAGGCGGCGACGGTGTGCAGCTGGACGGCCTTCTGGAAGCCGAGCAGCGTGTAGGTCCCGTGCACCTCGAAGCCCGAGATCATCATGGTGATGATCAGGAAGGCCTGCGACCAGTGCCAGAACCGTTCGTAGCGCTTGTAGATGTAGATGCGTTCGCTCATTTTGCTTTCTCCTTGCGCCGCCGGGTGATGATCCGCATCAGGCCGTGCAGGCCGCCGGCGCCGATGGCACCGACGATGGCGAGGCCGCCGAACAGGTCGACCAGGCGGTTGCGGTCGCGCCCGGGCAGATAGATGTCGGTAATCGCGGCGAGGCGCCCGTCGGCCGCCCGCGTATGGCATTCCTGGCACGGCACGGCCTTGTCCTTGGGCGCCACCATGTGGGTGATGAACCAGTTCATGCGCGTCTCGATGAAGCCGAACTTGCCGCTGTAGGGCAGGCCGGCGTAATCCATCCCCGCCTTGATCGATTTGGCGTAGTCGTAATGCTTCCAGAAGGCGGTATCGTCGTCGCCGAAGACGTGGTTGACCACCAGGGTCTTGTTCTCGGTGTCGTAGGGCTGCTTGCCGTGCATGACCTTGAACGGCCAGATGCGTGCGTTCGGGTCCCTGGCCGAGCCTTCGACGCGATTGAGTTCCAGTACCTTGCTGTCGTCGATCTTGTCGGTGATCGTGACCTGATGGACCACGCCGTTGTACCACTTGTACTCGGGGCGGACGTTCTCGCCGAGCTTGAAGTCGCCCTTGGCCGCCGAGTAGGTCAGGTGGCCGTGATCGTCCTTGATGAACAGCGGCTTGCCGTCGGCGTCCATCTTGCCGGCGGTGGACCAGTCCCACAGCATCTTGGTGGCGATGCCGCCGCGCGCGAATTCGGGGATGTGGCAGGTCTGGCAGGCCACCTTGCCGGTGTGGTTGTTGATCTTGGCTTCCTTGTGCGGCGTGAAGCCGTGGCAGGACTCGCAGGTGGCACGGTTGTGGTCGTCCTTGGGCAGGTCGAAACCGTGCTTGTCCTTCGAGGTCGCCGCGTAACGGCTGCCGGAAGGCTGGTGCGCGTTGAAGGTGTGGCAATCGGCGCACGCCATGTTGGCGCCGTCCTCGGCCATGTGCACATCCAGTTCCTTCTTCGGCTTGACCAGCGACGAGTCGAGGTCGCCGTGCTTCACCGCATCGCCGCCGCCGCCGCTGAAGTGGCAACTGCCGCAGTTCTTGCGGCCGGGCTTGCCGACATGCTGGGCGATCCTGGTCAGGTCCGGCGCCTTGAACAGCTTCTTGCCCGGCGGCCCTTCCATCGGCTCGAACTCGCGATCCGCATACAACGGGTGGCCGGCATCGGTGCCGAACTTCTTGTAGGTGCCCGTATTGTCATGGCAGGCGAGGCAGTCGACGTTGCTCTGGTCGGCAAAATCGAAACTCTTGTCCTTCCAGCCATAGCCGGCGTGGCAGCTGGTACAGCGCGCCTCGTTGGAGGTGATCGAGCCGCAGAAATTATTGGCTGCATATTGCTTGCCGAGCTTCTTGCCGGTCGTCGGGCTGGTCGCCTCCCAGGTCCAGTGGATGCTCTTCATCACCTGATGCCCGGCCGTGTTGTGGCACGACAGGCAGGCCTTGGTAACCTCCGGCCCGCTCTTGAACGGACCCTTGAGCGCTTCGAGCTGGCTGTGGTCGGTGGTGGATTTGGAAATTGCCGGCGCGCTCAGCGCGGCCGGGTTGGCTGCGGCGCCCGGCTGAACGCCGACGGCCGCCGGCGTTGCCTGCGCCCCGAACGTGATGCCTGCCATCAGGCAGCTCACGCCGATTAATTGCCATGATCTGGAAAACATCGCCCCTCCTGAAATATTAGGGAAACATTATTCAATTTCCGTGCCTGCCGATGTCAGCAGGCGCAATTCCAGTTGGGGCAATGAATCCCGTTTTCCTTGCAATGATTTGGCAGTGCCATTCGTAAACGCTGGCCGTCGATTGGCAGCGTATGGCTGTCTGCCGGCCTATGGTTCGCTCAAGGCCGTGCTCGGCCTGCGCCTCGATCAGGAAGATGAATACCGGGACGCCGACTTCAACATCCACCGGACCACGGCCACGCCGGAGCGCGAGCCGAACTGGCAAGGCCTTGCTATACCCAGAGCAAAGTCTTTAACACGAGGTTTCTGCCAGATCTTGGCAACCTCGCCATAACGCCCTGCCAGCGCATCGGCGGCATCTGGTGTTATGAGAGGCAAAGACAGGCTGGAAGTACAGAAAAGCAGGCTTTTGACTCGTGCCTGTATGGCTCAGACGTACATCATGCCGGGATTCAGAAGCGCCCGACGAAGGTCAGGCCGAAGAGCGGTGCCGGGTCGAAATCTTCTTCGCGCAGCTTGTCGCCGGTCGGGTTTTCAACGCGCAGCTTGCCACCTGCCACGACACCGCCGTAGAAGTGCAGCGCCATCTGGTCGGTGAAATTGCGCGACACGCGCAGGAAGACCGGCACGCCACTCTGCTGGCCGACGCCGTTGCTCACCGGGCCGTTATCGCTCAGGCGGAAACGCAATACCCGGTAGGCAGCACCGACGCCAGCCGTCCAGCCGCCACCGATGCGGTAGTCGAGTTCGAGGCCGGCCGGGCCGGTCGGGCCGGTCGGCAGCGGATTGGTCAGGCGCCAGCGATCATTGATACGCCAGTCGACGATCACGAACGGGAAGGCATTGGTCTTTTCGATCTGCGAGAAAAAACCAACGCCGAGACCGAGGCGATTGCCATTTTCAAAGCGTTTGGCGCCGGAAAGCGTGGCGCCCCAGACCAGCGAGTCGCCAGTATTGGCGCCGTTTTCCTTGAACCAGTCCGCCGAGGGAGCGAAACCGATGTTCCAGCCGTCGCCGACGGCGAACGAGAGCGGCACCGTCACGCCATAGCGCTGCATCGTGCCCCACGGCGCGGTGGTGCCGAAGGCGCTGGCGTTGGAGAACGAATAATCGTAGTAGTCATAGTTGAGCGAGACGCCCGCGCGATTGCCGCCACCCAGATTGTAGGAGGTGCCGCCGCGCACGATGGCGCCGCTCATGCTGAAATGGCCGCCGCTGTCGAGGTCGCCGTCGCCTTGGTAAACCGGGGTCACCGAAACGAAAGACTGCCAGTTGCTCGGCTCCGCTGCGACCGCAACCCCCGCGGCGGTACACAGCGCAGCAAGCGCCGACAGGGTCGGCGCACGGAAAAAATTGAAGTTCATTGGTTTGTCCTCCGAAATATCGTCTTTGATGAGATGGGGTCCAGCACTCCGTGAATTTGGAAGGAGACGCGAAGTTGAAGAAGACAGTCTACTTCGCCAATCAGGTCCGCTGTGCGTTGGTTACCGGGCAAGATTGGAAAGCGGCAGAATGATATTGCTACATTGGTTTCCCCGTTGCCGTTCAACACAGACCCTGGAAGGAGGACGCGGACCGGGAGGGCAGAACTGCGCGGACGGAAAACGATGGTCGTGTCTGGTAAGCACGCCAAAAACACAACTGATTTTAATGTCCAGGACAATGTTGCCGCAAGCGGCTCATTTCCAGCTAGTCTGAAATGAAAAAAGGGGAAGGCATTCGCCTTCCCCCGATCGAATAACCTGCCTGCGGGCGATCAGCCTTCGTCGATCCCCTCGTCGTGCGGGTTGTTGATGATCGAGTGCAGGCGACTACCGGGTACGTATGATTCCAGGACTTCGAATTGCTCGGGCAGCAAACCGGCGCGCTGCTGGGCCTTGATCAGTTCATCTAGCGTCATGATTTGTCTCCTTGGGTTGTCGATCAATACCTGGCTGAGTCAGTCAGGTTGATTGCACTTTATATTTGTCCTAGACAAATGTCAACAATTATTTGTTACGGAGATGAATATTGTTGAGCCGCTCGCCGGGTCGGTCGCCGCGCTGCATGCTTGGACTGCGGCATCTTCGCCCACGAGCTTTGCTCGCGCCCGGGCAGGCCGCTGCGTTTTCACTGCGCTACCAGTGACGATGGCGGTTGCCACCCCGGCGCCAATAGCCACCATAGGCGGGTGCCGCATAGTAGGGGGCCGGTGCGGCGTAATACGGTGCGGCGTAATACGGCGCCGGGCCGACGACGATGCCGACGCTCGGCCCGCTATAGGCGACCCGCGGCGGCACCACCGTGCACGCGCCCAGGCTGGCCAGAACGGCCAGCGCGGCGGCGATCTTCAGGATTCTCGACATGGCGTTTTTCTCATTGTGGTTCATGGGCAAATAACGCGGGCGCGGCAGCGCCGACGACAGTCCCTGTGTAGCGAGATGTTTCCGGATGTAAGCCCGGCCGGTTCTTCCGGTCGACCGCGGAAAAGCGCCTGATTTGCGCCCGCCGGTTCCGCAATTCCACCGGCATCGCTACACTGCGGTTTTCCCTGCCCGTGCCGCGCCATGACCCCGGAACAATTCATCGCCCTGTGGAAGAACAACCCGCTCACCGAACGCGCCGGCGCGCAAGCCTGGTTCGACGATCTCTGCGACCTGCTCGGCGTCGCCAAGCCGCGCGACCCGGAAAACTACTGCTTCGAGCGCGGCGCAAAGAAATCCGGGGGCGGCGACGGCTGGTCCGACGTCTGGATGCGCGGGCGCTTCGGCTGGGAGAACAAGAAGCCCGGCCGCGACCTGCCGGCGGCGCTCAAGCAGCTCACCGACTACTTCCTGCAGCTCGACAACCCGCCGCTGCTCGTCGTCGCCGACCGCGAGCGCATCGTCATCCACACCGCCTTCACCGGCTACCCCGACCAGCCGCGCGAAATCCGCATCGAGCAACTCGCCGACCCGCAGGTCCGCCAGCTTCTGCGCTGGGTATTCACCGACCCGGAAAAGCTGCGCCCCGAGAAGTCGACCGCGGCGATCACCGCCCACGCCGCCGGCCACTTCGCCCAGCTCGCCGCCGCCATGCGCGGGCGCGGGGTCGATGGCCAGCGCGTCGCCCACTTCCTCGTCCAGTGCCTGTTCTGCATGTTCGCCGAAGACGAGCAAC
>ENA-UOWG01003453-UOWG01003453.1-activated-sludge-metagenome-genome-assembly--contig:-NODE-3453-length-12029-cov-3.948889_pt1 | contig 12029 bp, 11 predicted proteins | sample MGYA00238147_ERZ761563 | MGnify/ENA primary metagenome ERZ761563 (study PRJEB28884, sample SAMN05720216) | anaerobic digester metagenome | isolation source: active sludge of municipal... | reverse complement strand
GAGATACTCGCGATGGACCGGATCGATCGGCTCATCCATCCCGATTTTGTTGCGTTTATGAGGGAGCGAGTGGCCCGCCGTCAGGCGGGAGAAGCGGTTCCGATGCGTTACGAGCTGAAAATCCTGAACAGGGAAGGCACCGACGTCTGGATCGATCTCACCTCCTCGATGATGAGCTACGGAAACAGGCCCGCCGTAATCGGGACTTTCTTCGACATCACCGAACGGAAGCGCGCCGAGGAGGCCCTCAGATCGTCCGAAGACAACCTTCGCACCATTCTCGACTCGGTCAACGACGCCGTCTTCGTCCACGACATGGAAAGCGGAGATATTCTCCAGGTCAATCGGCGGGCCGAGGAAATGTACGGAATCCGGAACGCGGATCTCTCCACGCTCGACTATCACAACCTGTGCCTCGAGGAGGCTCCATTCACGGTGGAAGAAGCCATGCGAAACTTCCGCCGCGCGGTTGAAAACGGACATCATATCTTCGAATGGTTTACCGCGGACCTCGACGGCAGGCGGTTCTGGGTGGAGGTAAGCCTGCGCCGCGCGGTCATTGGAGGCGCCGAGCGCCTTCTGGCGGTTGTGCGCGATATCACCGACCGCAAGCGTGCCGAGGAGGAGCTTGCCCGTTCCCAGAAACTGGAATCGCTCGGTGTGCTGGCCGGTGGCCTGGCCCACGACTTCAACAACATCCTGACGGTGATAACCGGGAACATCTCCCTCGCCAGAATGCAGTCCGAGGCCGGAAGCGCGCCCGAACGCATACTCAAAGACGCGGAAATGGCGACCTTCAGGGCGCGCGATCTCACCCAGCAGCTGCTCACATTTTCGCGCGGCGGCGCTCCCATCAAAAAGGTCACGTCGATCGCCCAACTCCTCACGGAGACGATCCAGTTCACCCTCAGCGGTACGAACATCAGGGCCGAGTTCGACATCGAGGAAGGGCTCTGGCCGGCCGAGGTGGACCCGGGCCAGATAAGTCAGGTTTTCAACAACCTAGCCATCAATGCCCAGCAGGCCATGCCAGCGGGGGGAACTCTTCGGATTCGCGCCCGCAATACAAGTATCGCCGAGGGCGCGGCGGAGCGTTTACGTTCGGGCAGGTATGTCCGGATCGAAATGGAAGACCACGGTATCGGCATCTCGGCGGATCTGCTCTCGCGTATATTCGATCCCTACTTCACCACCAAGCAGAGGGGAAGCGGCCTCGGACTGACGACCTCCTATTCGATCGTCAACAAACACGGCGGGCACATCGAAGTACGGTCCAGAGTCGGAGAGGGCAGCGTCTTCACAATCAGCCTTCCGGCGACCGAGGCGAAACCCCGGGAGGCGCGGCCAGTACGAAGCGTCACGCGCCATTCGAAAGGAAAGGTGCTGATAATGGACGATGACGAGTCGGTACTCGCGGTCGGCTCCGAGATGCTCCGGGCGCTCGGATACGCCGTCGAAACGGCGCGCGACGGCAACGACGCGGTGATGCGCTACGAGCGCTCTCTCGAGACGAACGCGCCTTACGACGCGGTGATACTCGATCTTACCATTCCCGGCGGGCCCGGCGGCCTGGACACGCTCAGAAAGCTCGCGGCGATGAACGAGAATGTCCGCGCGGTGGTTTCGAGCGGCTACTCGAGCGACCCGGTGATGTCGAACTTCGGCGCGCACGGCTTCGCGGGTGTCGTCGCGAAGCCGTATAACATAGAAGAGATGGCGTCTGTCCTGGAGGCTGTTATAAGGCCGGCGCCCCGATGACGCGCAACCCCGCTCGCGGCGCTCCAGTCACTCGATCCGCGAAAGAAATTCCACGATCTCCTTTTCCGCCCCGGCCCTGTCCGATTCCACCCATTTTGAGAGCATGACATGCGCGGCTTTCGGAATGGCCACGGCCCTGTTCAGCGGGTTCGGTTTCGCGTCTTTTCCGAAAAGATCGAACGCTCGTTTCATCGCGGCGACACTGGCCGAAGTGTCCTGGTTTTTCTCGTCGTCGTAATAATACAGCATCAATACGGGATCGGTGATTTTTCGGTACACCGACTCACGCGCCGCCCGCTTCACCATATCGGCCGCGGACTTGAACGACGAATAATATTTTTCAACCGTCCAGTACTTCTCCCATTCCGACGAATGCGTGGGATCGGCGGTCGGCCTGCGCACTTTCCCCTGCAGAAGCTCGACCAGTGTTGTTCCGCCCGGATAATAGAACAGCTTCGCCGAAGGCGGCGCGAAATCGTAAAAGGGCGAGGCGAGAACGAGCGCGGCCACCCTCCCGGGGTATTCGGCGGCCAGGTAGGTGCCGAGAAGCCCTCCCATGCTGGATCCGGCCACCACGACGCGCTCACCGAGCAGGGGCATCATAGCGAAGGCCTCCTCCGCCTGGTCGATGTAATCCCTGTAGGTCGCCGCGGCAAAGTCCTCCTTCGTCGCGCCGTGCCCCGGCAGCCTGAGATAGTAGATGTTCGCCTTTAGCTTCGCGGCCACCCTGTCCATCACCTCTTCTCCCTCGGCGCGCGACGCGCTCCAGCCGTGAATATAGAGTATCGCGAGCTTCGTCCTCCCGGGGGAGAATCGCACAAGCTTCTCCTGGTTGCCGGGGCGGACTCCGAGCTTCGCGCTTTCGGCGAGTTTCATGGCGTAATACCGGTCGAAGCCCATGTTCGGCGCCGCTCCCCTGTAGGTATAGCGGGGATAGCTGATATAATAAATCAGCGCGTACGCAAGACAGATGATGATGACCGCAAGTCCCAGACGCCTGAAGAATGCCTTCATGAACCATCTCCTTTTAAAACTGACATGTGATCGGCGGTCCGCGATGAGACGGCGGGCATGTCGGACCCGCCCGCCGTCTCCGTGTTAAACGATTTCCTGATCCGGAAAACGTATCGTATTCCACGCACCCGCCCCGGAATATGCCCTGCCGTATTGGAGTGCGCGCCTTCCGTTTCCGTCACGAGAAAAACCATATCATGCCCCCGGTAAACCGTCAACACCATGAAGATGGGTCGGAATGACAACAGTGTCAGCCCCGGGAGATACGGAATGCCGCCTTACATTCAGACCTCATCCAGCGGCGCGGGTCAAAGGAGCCCGGGCCGATCACAACGGCAGTCTACCCGCGCCCGCGCCGCCCTGTGTGCCGGGCAAAATCCTCGAACGCCTCGCGGCTCGTGTGCCGGTATTCAAACCCCGTCGCCCGGCGCAGTTTTTCCGACGACACGTACCACGGATAGCGCACCATGTCCAGCGCCGGACTCGGAAAGGCGCTCAGGAAGGAGAGCCTGAGCGCCCATGCGGCGGCGTTGAGCGGATAGAGCAGGCGGACCGGGATCTCAACGAGCCGGTTCCCCAGAAGCGATGCCATCTCCGCGCACGATATCCTCCCCTCGGCGCCGACGTTATAGGCGCCCCCCTTGCGGAGACGCAGCATGAGAAGCATGATCTCCAGCAGATCGTCCTCGTGCACGAACTGGAAATCGAGAGCTCCCCGCGGAAGAATCACCAGCCGCTTCATGAAGTGCGCGGCGAGCGGATTGCTGAAGCCGGGCCCCACCACGAAGCACGGCCGCAGGATGGTGACGATCGTCCTTGAACGCTCGCGGGGCAATTCCTGGAGCATGAGCTCGATCAAACGCTTTGTTCTCGAATAGGTGAAACCGTCGTTACCCCGCAGCGCGCTTTCTTCCGTCAGCGGCACGTCGTTGTCGGGATGGAAACCGTAGGCCGTGCCCGAGCTGGTGTAGAGCAGGTGGCCGACTCCGTTGCGCACGCACGCGGAGGCCACGTTTCTCGTGCCGTTGACGTTGATATCCTCCATGCGGCGCGTGTCGTGGATTGGCGGGAGCACGAAGGCCGCGTGCACCACGGTATCGACGCGGTGACGGGTTATGATATCATCCAGCGGCGCGCGCACGTCCCTCTCGTAGAAAACAAGACCGGCGGCGCTCGTCGCGGGCCCGCGAATGTCGAGGCCTATCACCTCTTCGACGCCCGGCTCCGCGCACAGGGCCGCCGCAAGCCTTCCGCCGATATATCCTGCCGCGCCGGTAATCAACACGCGTTTCATCGTTCCTCCCTGTTCACCGAAGCACCAGATACGAGAGCGCGCCAGCCAGCCTGCGCGGCATGAGGCGCTGGAGCACCGCGTGGATGAACCAGTTGCGCAGTCCGGGGATATACACGGTCCTGCCGCGCACGAACGCCCGGAGGCCCTTGCGCGCGATCGCCTCCGGGCTCGAAAGGCCGCTTATCGAGTACCAGCGCAGCCTGTCAGGAAATCCCTGGCCTTTCAGGAGCGGTGTATCGGTATATGACGGGCAGAGCGTGCACACCATCACGCCCGTTCCCCGGAGCTCCTGGTTCACCGCCTCGCTCAGGCTCTGCACGAAGGCCTTCGTGGCCCCGTATACCGCGTGGTGCGCCGAAGGCTGAAAGGCCGAGACCGAACTGACGTTGAGTATCCGGCCCTCTCCCGCCGCCACCATGTCGCCGAGCGCCAGGCGCATCAACGCGAGATAGGCTCCGGCGTTGACCGCGAGTATGCGCCGCTGCCGGTCGAGGTCGATCTCGTGTAAATTTCCGTATGCCATGAGCCCCGCGTTGTTGACCAGGATGTCGAGCCGGCCCGCGTCTTTTATGACCGCCCTGTACAGGCGATCGGGCCCGTTGTCCGCGGCGAGGTCCACGGGATATCCCCGTGCCTCGACCCCATAACGCGCCCGGAGATCCTTCATCCACCCCTCGAGTGTTTTTTTCTCGGATGGATGACAGCCGAGGAACAGTCGTGCGCCCTCCTGCGCAAAACATTCCGAGAGCGCTTTCCCGATACCCGACGACGCTCCGGTGATGAGGACGGACTTGCCCGCGATAGTGTATTTCTTCATCATGCCGTCTCCAGACAGGCGCGGGAATGGGCGACGATTCGAATCGTCGCTTTCACGCGTTTCCGCTCACTTCCATGCGCTTCCATGCGCTCATTCACATACTCCCGCATGAGGGCGACGATTCGAATCGTCGCTTTCACGCGCGCTCCAGGATATGGATACACATGGCCGCTTCCTCCACGCCGATGTTCCCGCCGCCGTTTTCGGCCAGGCCCATCCGCGCGCCCTCCACCTGGCGGCCCTTCGCCTCGCCGCGAAGCTGAAGCACCAGCTCGTGGATCTGCGCGAGCCCCGAAGCGCCGATCGGGTGTCCGCGGCACTCCAGGCCGCCGCTCGTGTTCACCGGCTTCGCGCCGCCCAGGCGCGTGGCGCCCGTCTCGGCGAAAGGCCCTCCCTCCCCGACGGGGCAGAAGCCCATGGACTCGGTCTGGTGCAGCTCGCCCCAGGCCGTCGCGTCGTGGAGCTCGGCCAGGCTCATGTCGGCCGGGCCGGCGCCGGCCTCCTCGTAGGCCGTCTTCGAGAGGCGCTCTCCGATGTCGGGCGCGTCGAGATCGCGGTCGGCGCCCTGCGCGAGCACGGAGGCCCGTATACGCACGGCACGCTTCGCGCCATTGTATTTCTTTAAAAAGCGCTCGGAGCAGATGATCGCCGCCGCCGCGCCGTCACCCACCGGCGCGCACATCGCGCGCGTAAACGGCCAGGCCACCAGCCTGTCCGCCAGCACCTCCTCCACGCTCATGGTATTCTGGTACTGCGAGAGCGGGTTGAGTGAGCCATGAAAATGGTTCTTGGAGCATATGACGGCGAGCTGGTGCTGGGTGGACTTGAAGCGGTCCATGTGCCAGCGGGCGCCCATGGCGTAGGCGTCCATGAAGATGCTGCGTCCCTCGCCTGGAGCTCCGCTCTCCTGTGGAATCTCTATCGCGAAGGTCTTGCCGACCTCCAGGATCATGTTGATATGCTTCTCGAAGTTCTCCACGTCCATGCACGATCCGTATGCGGCCAGCGAAAGGCCCTTGTTGGGGTTGGTGATCTTCTCCGAGCCCACCGCAAGCGCGACGTCGTACATCCCGGCGCGTATACCCGTAACGGCCAGGTGCATGGCGGTCGACGCGCCGGCGCAGGCGTTCTCCACGTTGGTGACCGGGATGCGGTCGATCCCCATACCGCGAAGCACCACCTGGCCGCGGATGGAATGCTGGCCGGCGAACATCCCCCAGAAGGTGTTCGAGAAAAAGGCCGCCTGCATCGCCTCTTTGCCCAGTCCCGCATCCTCGAGCGCGAGGGCGATGGCCTCCTCGGCCATGTTCCGGACGCTTTTGTCCGGGTACTTGTTGAAGCGTATCATTCCCGTTCCGATGACATATGCGCCGTTCATGCTTCCAGCACCTCCTTCAGTATCATCCGGCCGGCGGTCATCGACAGGGTGTCGTTCGAGCCGTCCTCTATCATTCCGGCGCGCGCGTCGCGGAAGAGCTTCTCGATCGGAAGCTCCCTCGAAAGGCCGTAACCGCCAAAGAGCTGTATGGCGTCGCTCGCCACCTCGAAGGCCGCCTGGGTGCAGTAGACCTTCGAGGCGATGGAGTACTTCACGTCTGGAGGCGTGGTGTTCATGTTGTACACCATTGCACTTCGCGAGAACGAGCGCGATGTCTCTACCTTCACGAACATGTCGAAGAGCTTTTTCTGCACCCACTGGTGGTCGCACAGCCTCTTTCCTCCCTGCACGCGCTCGGTCGAGTACTTCACGGCAAGGTCGTACGCGGCCTGCGCCACGCCGGTAAAATACGCCCCCATGGTAGCGTTGGCGTGGCCCAGCGTGAGCTCTGTCATCGCCTCGTAGCTCTCCGGATCGACGATCATGAACTCTCCCGGGCAGACCACGTTGTCGAAGAAGAGCTCGCCCTGCGGAAGCTCCCTCTGGCCGATCTTGTCGAGCGGCCTGCCGCGCGAGACGCCCGGCGAATCCAGGTCGAGCAGGCAGATGCCGCCGCCCGACAGCCCCTTGCTGGGGTCGAGGTTCAGGAAGAGCGACACGTTTGAGGCCACCGGGCCGTTCGAAATCCACGCCGACTTCTGGCCGTTGATGACCCAGTCGCCGTTTTTCTTCCTCGCCTTCACCTGCTGGGTCACCTGCGCGTCGCGGAAGAACGTGGACTGCGGGCTCAGATTATCCGAACCGTGGTCGGGCTCGGTGATCCCCCAGCAGCTCATCACGCTCGCGTCTTTGCATTCGACGAAGGGGATGATGTATTTCTCGGTGATGCGGTCGTCGGCAAGCATGGTCGCGTAGAAGGCGTTGAAGCAGCTGCACCCCAGCGACACCGCGAAACCCACGCTCCCGTAGGCGATCTCCTCCCAGACGATGTGCACGCCCAGCGGGTCGAGCCCCAGGCCGCCGTATTCGTCCGAGATGAGCACCGTGTGATACCCCTGCCCGTACATCTTCGCCATGCAGTCCCAGTAGATCGAGCCGCGCTTCACCACCTCGTCGGCCGGAAGCGCATCCAACGCGATAGCGGCGGGGCGCAGCACCTCGACGGCGAAACGGTGCACCTCCTCTTTCAGGTGTTCGTGTTCGTCGGTCAATTCGAGACTCAGTTCTTTGTATGCCATCCAATCCTCCTTTCGGTTGCGGGGCCGTTTCCGTAGCAGGGTTCAGGCATGCCTGAACCCTGCTACGGAAACGGCCCCGCGGTCTCTATCGTGTGTTATCTGTAATCATCATGCTTGTAGACGGTCCCCTCGCCTTTTATAAACGCGTCTTTCAGTACGCGCGCCAGGGCCTTTTCGGTGACCGTTTTGGGAATCTCATCCACAACCTGAATGTACGAGGGGATGAAATTCGACTCCAGGTCCTTCACGCACATCTCGTAGATCGCTTTCGGGTCGATCGCCTTCCCCTCGAACGGCGCGAGGGCCGCCACAAGATCGCTCTCGCCGGGCGCGCCCGACGCCGCGGGAACACCGTACACGCACACCTCGGAGACGTCCGGGTGGCGGCCTATAACGGTTTCCACGTATTCGGGCTGAATAAAATCGCCGGCGCGGCGCAGCTCGGTCCCTTTGCGGTAATCGAAGAAATACCATCCCTCCGCGTCGCGGTGCACCATGTCCCCGGTGCGCAGCCACCCGCCTTTCGTCTTTTCCTTCGACTCCTCGGGCTTACCGATATAATCCACCCTGGTGTCTCCCTTGGTGAGCTTGCAGATGAGCTCGCCGGTCTCTCCGGGCGGAAGCTCGTTATCGTCATCATCCACCACCTTGAACTCCATCACACCGGGGACCGGCTTGCCGAACGATCCTACAGGCCCCTTCCCGATGGGCTTGTAGGCGAAGCCGCCCTCCACCGAGCCGTACCATTCGAGTATCTGCACGTTGAAGCGCTTCTCGAATCCCTCCCACATCGGAACCGGCGTGCCCGCGCTGATCACCACCTTCACCGGGTTGTCGGCGTCGTTCGGCTTCTCCGGCTCGTTGTAGATGCCGGCCATCATGCCGCCCAGCAGCGAAAACGAGGTGCAGCCGTATTTGCGGCAGATGTCCCAGATGCGGCTTTTGGTAAAGCGCGCCGAGAAGACCGCCTTTATTCCCATTGAAAGCGCCGGGAAGAGCGTCACCGACTGCGCGTTGCCGTGCGTGAGCGAAAGTCCGTTGTAGAGCACGTCGTCCTTTTTGTACTTCCACACCAGGCTGTTCAGGATGTTGAAAAGCCCCGTGCGATTGTTGCGTATGGCCACGCCCTTGGGGTCGCCCGTGGTGCCCGAGGTGTAGATAATCTGCATGGGGTGCCGCACGTCCATTATGCGCTGGTCGACCGTGTCCCACGTCGTCTGTGCCAGCGTTTCGTTGAGCGCGTGATATTTCGACGACACCGGCACGCCGTTTTCTTTATGATAGGCCACGCTCACCAGCCTCACCGAGGGAATGTCGCCTTCGACCTCCTCGAAGGTCTCCAGGCTGTCGTCGGCGACGATGACGGCCTTCGCGCCGCAGTTGTTCAGTAAAAATCTCAGCCTGTCGCCGCGGTTGCGCGGGTCGATCGGCACCATGACCGCGCCAACGGTCGTGCCCGCAAGGAGCGCGTAGATGAACTCCGGGTAATTCCGCATGAAGACCGCGAAGGAATCGCCCCTGTCCACGCCGCTGTCGAGGAGCAGGCGCGCGATTTTATTTCCGTTCTCGTGAAGGTCGCGATAGGTCAGCACGTCCTCGCCGTGTTCCCCCTTCTCGAAGACGTACACCACGGTGTCGGGCTTTTCGTCGGCCCGAAGCTCCACGAGGTGCGAGGCGATCACCTGGTTGAGATGCGATTTCGTCGCCATGCCATCCCCCTACTCGTCCTCGACCGCGCCGATGAAGCCACGCGTGAAGGTCGGAAACTCTTTTTTGAATATCTCGTCCCAGTGCTCGGCGGTCCAGTACTGGTGACGGTTGAAGAACGGGTCCTTCTTCGCCGTGCTCACCGCCACGCAGGCCGCAAGATCGACTCCCTCCATCTTGTTCAGCGCGAAGGCCGCGAAGGCGAGCGTCGAGAAGACGCGGCAGTGGAGCCCCAGCCGCCAGGCCATGGAGGCTGCGGCGTTAGCGGCTATATTAAGGTTGATGTTCTTGAACTGGCAACTCGGCCCCCTGGCGGTCAGCGATTCCATCTCCTCCGCCTTGTTGAGCTCGGCGCAGGTGCGGTAACCGCACGCGCCGCAGTTGTAGTTGAAGTCCGATTTCCGTTTATCGCCGATGAGTATCAGCGCGCAGGGCTCCTTGACGAGCTCCATGAGAAAACGCCCGTCGCGCGCGGCCAGCGGCGACATGTCTCCGAGCGAATAGCAGAACTCGGCGATCTCCACCATGTCCTCCTTCGCCAGGCTCACGAGCTTCATCGTGTTGCGGTCCCCGAAGCGAAAGGAGTTGTGGGCGGCAACCGCCATGAGCTCCACGGCGCGCTCCAGCCCGTTCGCTATGAGGTCGGTCATTTCCCGTACCGGCATATGCTCACCTCCCCTTAACTGTAGATCGAGCGGAACTGCGGCCACAGGCGCCGAATGATCCGGTCGTTCATCGTCGATTCGTTTATCTCGTCGTACTTCGCCGGGATATCCCGGAACGGGCTCTTCTCGGTGACCGAGATGGCCACGGCCAGCGCGAACCCGGTGTTCTTCGGGACCAGTCGCATGCGCATCGCCGCCGCGCCGGCGGACCAGAAGACCCCGTAATCGATCCCCATGGCGCGCGCGGTCTGCACCACGGCGTCGACGGCGTACGAGATGTTGTTCGCCCGGAAGACGCACAGCGGCCCCGGGTAGGCGATCCCCGGCTCGTCCGGAAGCTTTTCGCTTGCTTTCAGGTATTCGCAGGTCAGCTTGCCGCACATATTGCAGTTGGTGTCGGCGGGGTCGGTCTTGCAGCGCATGGAGGTGATGACCAGCACCGCGTCGGCGTCGCGGAGCATCGCCGCGTCGCGTTTGAAAAAATCCCAGCGCCCGTTGTCCGCGGACATCCTTTCGATGAACTGGCACAGTTCCTCGATCGCGCACTCGTCCTCGATTATGTGGATGCTGCACTCGCCCACGCCCCCCACTCGCGGGGACGTGGTCCCGGACGCCAGGAGCAGCCGCGCGGCGATGCGCACCGACTCCCTCCGGTCGTCCATATACTGTTTCATGCTTCGTTCAATGCTCATGCGATCCTCCTCACACCGGAAGTCCGTGCTTCTTGGCGATATCGGGATAGGCCGCGTACGCCGGCTTGAGTAGCGGCAGGAGCTTGATGACCTTGGGCATGGGCCCCTTCGCCTTGATGAGCCCCTTGGCGAGCGCCACCGGCATGGCGATCTGCTGCAGCCAGAACTTGTGGCACGTATCGCCCGAGAGTGTCATCTCGATCGTTGGCTTGAGCGATGCACTCCCACAGGTCACCGTGCCGCCGTCCTCGTTGGAGAGCCATATCTGCCCGGCGGGATCGTTGATATCGAACTTGATGATGATCTCCGACTCGACGAATTTGGGCCCGGCCGTCGGGTCTTTAAGCAGCGCCTCGAACAGGCTGCCGAGCACCTCGTACATCTTTTCCGTGTTTGCGAAAACCGCCATATCCTCCTCCCTGCGACTTTATTTGTTTGAGCGCGCGCCGCGTCCGCATTCACCCGCGGAGAGGCGTCGCGCCGATACGTTCATTGCGACAGATCGGCCCCGAGGAGCCCGGAAATCGAGCGCCTGCACGCGTCGACCGCCCATGCGGATGTGTGCGACTCGCGGTCCAGGTACCAGCGCACGGCGACTCCATGATAGATCGACGAGATGGTCCGCGCCGTGTCGACCGGATCGATGCCGCGGAACGTTCCGCTCTCAAGCCCGCTCCTGACGGCCTCACCGAGCAACATGATCCAGGAATCCACCCATTCATGAAACAGCGCGCGGTATTCCGCGTCGCGCGGGGCCAGCGCCATACAATCGAAGAGGATCGGGTACCCGAGATTTACGTCCGGATCGTCCCAGTTGTAGAGCCAGCCGAACGAGAGGAGCTTTTCCAGCGGGCCTCCGCAGGCATCCATGGTCTCGCGGCTGCGCTGGAAAATCCGCGAGAAGAACTCCCGAAACGCCTCCTTGCAGAGCGCGTCCTTCCCGGAGAAGTAGTGCGCCACGCCCCCCTTGGAGAGCCCCGCCGCGCGCGCGATGTCGTCCATCGTCACGTTCGCGATGCCAAGCTCCGAAATAGCCAGAAGCGCCGCCTGGACGATCTGCGGTCTTCGCAGGGCCTCGAGGTCAGTGTTTGTGCTCATGGATCACCTTCTAGGTGTTTTCAGCGACGGCACCCCGCACCTTTCCGAAGCATGGGGCATGTCCGCAGCTCCGCCCGCGGCGGGGATTCGTCGTCAGTCACCATCCCGAATCTTCAAGTTTTATGGAAGACAGCGAATGTATCACCGGGCCGTGTCGATACGGCGACATCGGACCGATGAAACGACAGGAACACCGTTCGTGGAACAGGGAGAACCCGGAGAAGCACGCAATTCATCAGGGGCAAGCAAATACGGCGCCCGAACGCACATCCGCATCCCGGTCAGTCGGTCAGGCATACGGGAAACCGACCGTTCGGATTAAAAACCGACTGGATGGATTGTAAAAACTGTATGACAATCTGTCAATA
>ENA-UOWG01003450-UOWG01003450.1-activated-sludge-metagenome-genome-assembly--contig:-NODE-3450-length-12030-cov-11.582630_pt1 | contig 12030 bp, 20 predicted proteins | sample MGYA00238147_ERZ761563 | MGnify/ENA primary metagenome ERZ761563 (study PRJEB28884, sample SAMN05720216) | anaerobic digester metagenome | isolation source: active sludge of municipal... | reverse complement strand
AGATAATAGTTATATTTGTGTCGTACTTTAACCGAAGCGAGATGAATAAAGTAACTTTTTATTTGACATATTGCCCTCACTGGGGTAAAATAAGCACAAGAACTGTACGAGTCGCTTCGGGGTTTGAGTGCTTTTTTACTTTCCGGTGAGGGCTTACTTTTTATAGCCATGAAGTTACCTAAAAAAACTTTAAACGAAAAAATGAAAAGACAACATGGTAGATGCTACTATTGTGGAACTGATCTTATAAAATTTGAAATAGATCATATACTACCTTTTTCAAAATATAGAAATGGTAAAAATGAAAATTTGTGTCTTACCTGTATCGAATGTAACCGGATGAAAGGAGACAAGGAATTAACTGAGTTTAAGGATATATTATTAGGGTTATTTCCTTATAAGTTGATTAGAGGGATGTTTTATTTTGAATTTATAAGGATATGAAAAGATTTATTGAAACATCTATTTGGACACAAAATAAGTGGTTCAGAAAATTAAAACCCAAATATAAACTTTTCTGGATTTATATTATATGTAATTGTGATGCCGTTGGCGTATGGGAAGAAGATTTTGAATTGGTTTCATATATAATAGGTGATGATTTTACCAGAGAGGAAATTGATGGAATATTTGCTGGGAAAATTAAGTGGTTTAATGAAAAAAAACTTTGGATAATTGATTTCTGTAATTTCCAATACGGGGCATTGATTGAGAAAAACACAGCTAATAAACCACATCAATCCTATATAAATCTTTTAAAGAAACATAGTCTATGGATAGACTATTGTAGGGGTATGAAATACCCCTTGGATGGGGCTAAGGATAAAGATAAAGACAAGGACATAGATAAAGAAGAAGAAAAAAGAAAACGAAAACCTTTTAAAAAACCAACAATAGAAGATGTTAAAAAGTATTTTCATGAAAATGGATATAAGGAGGAAATAGCTATTAAAGCCTTTAATTCTTATGATACGGCAAACTGGTTTGATAGCAAGGGCGACCCTATTCTGAACTGGAAACAGAAAATGATAAATGTCTGGTTCCGGGATGAACACAAAATTACCAAATCTGGAATGGTTTACTAATGATAGTAAAGGAAACAAATAGCGGGTTCATGTATGAAATCAAGTTACCACAGAATGCAAGTGGGAACGTGAAGATAATATGTCCTGTTTGTTCGTCTTCCCATTCCAGGGGCAAAGAACACAATAAAGATTTATCTTTTAACATTGATAGTAAAACCGGCAAGTGTCACCGATGCGATGCGGTGTTTTATGTTCCGATAAAGAGGGATGATAAAAAAGTTTATGTTAAACCGGAATGGAAAAACACAACCGATATTGATGATAATGTCATTAAATACTTTGAGGGGCGTAAAATTTCTCAGGCAACAATCCGATGGAATAATATTGTAAGTTCAGGAAGGGAATATATTGCCGGGAACCAGGTTATGACAATCCAATTTAATTATTGGCGGGACGGGGAACTGATAAACGTCAAATACCGGGACGCAAAGAAGAATTTTAAAATGTACAAAGATGCTGAATTGATATTTTTCAATATTGATTCGGTGAAAGGGTCAACGGATGTTATTATTACTGAGGGAGAATTTGATTGTTTGTCTTTACTTGAAGCCGGATATAAATCTGTTGTGTCGGTTCCTAATGGGGCAAAGTCTATTGATTTCATTGAAAACTGTATTGATGATATAGCTGAAGCAAAAAAAATAATACTTGCCGTTGATCAGGATGCACCGGGTTATAGTATGAGGGAAGAACTTGCCCGACGGTTAGGCATTGAAAGATGTTATAAGGTTGACTTTGGAGACTGCAAAGATGCAAACGAATATTTAATAAAATACGGTGCTGAAAAGTTACGGGAGGTTATTGATTCGTGTGAAGCCTTTCCGATTGAGGGTGTGTTTACGTCTGCTGACTTACGGGAAGAATTGGATCAGCTTTATTTTAAGGGATTGCCCGGAGGTGAACTGATAGACATACCGGAGTTTGATAAACTGCTCGCATGGCAAGCCGGAAGGGTTTACACGGTAACAGGTATACCCGGACACGGTAAGAGTGAGTTTATTGACTTCGTACTTACGAGACTTAACATACTCAGAGGTTGGAAGCCGGGTTATTTCTCGCCTGAGAACTGGCCTATCGAATTACACATAAGCAAGATTGTTGAGAAGATAACCGGCAAGCGGTGTAACGCAACTGATATGCCCCGTAATGTATTTGATGAGGCGGTGGCATATATGGAGAAAAACTTTTATTTCATACTCCCTGAAGAAGATTTTACCGTTGACAGTATCCTTTCACGGGCTTCCGGTCTTGTCGAAAGGAAAGGGATTAATATACTGGTTATTGATCCGTACAACCGGCTCGAGCATAAGATACCCGTCGGTATGTCAGAGACACATTACATATCATCATTCTTTGACAAGATAGGCAACTTTGCCAAGCGTAAGAATGTGATGGTAATCCTTGTGGCACACCCGACAAAGATGAAAAAGGAAAGCGGGAAATATGAGGTGCCTAACCTTTACGACATATCAGGATCAGCCAACTTCTACAATAAGACAGACTTTGGGCTTACTGTTTACCGTGACATGGTTGAGGAAGTCATTAAGGTTTATATTCAGAAAGTAAAGTTTAAACACTTAGGGGAGATAGGTTACAGCACATGGAAATATAACATCAATAATGGGCGGTTTGCTGTATATGACGGTTATAATGTGGCATGGGATAACACAAGCTATTTTAAGCGTAGCGAAGAACCAGTTAAAGAAACGCAAATTAATTTTTATGAAAAGGAAGACAAAGAATGTCCCTTTTGAAAAGAAGGAGACGGGGTTTCATAAGCACGCAGTTATAGAACTTGCCGAGTGGGTAGGCGGCATAACAGAAAAGGAGTTTTATATTGAGGGTAAGATTGCTTTTGTTCCGGATGTGACTTGTTACGTTGATGGTGTGTTAAATTGCTTTTATGAAGTTGTTCATTCGCATCCGGTTGACGGGAGAAAACTGGCTATTATTACCGACTGGTGCTATCGTAATTCCACAGAAGTTAGTATATTTGAAGTATCAGCTGATTACATACTGGCACAAACAAAGAAGCCTGATTATATTCAGTACATCGAATATTATTTTGTAAATCCACGAGATGCCGACACTTGAAAAGTTTAACATAATAGACAGGAGACAGTAATTAAAAACAGACAGACAATGAATTATGATGAATTTTTAGAGGCGAAAAAACATAGTTCTATCAACTATGGAATTGATTATGATTTTATGCCCGATAAAATGTTTGACTTCCAGGAATATGTAACGGAATATGCGATTAAAAAAGGGAGGTGCGCCGTATTTCTCGATACCGGGTTAGGTAAAACAATAATTGAATTAACAGTCGCTAAAAACTATATTCACAAAACAAACAAACCTGTTCTTATAATTACTCCCCTGGCCGTGGCCTTTCAATTTATAAGAGAGGCTGAAAAGTTTGGCATTGATGATGTTATGTATTCAAAGGACGGCAAATACAATACAAAGATTGTTATTTGCAATTATGAGAGATTGGATAAATTTGATCACAGCGATTTTGATTGTGTCATATTGGATGAAAGTTCAATACTTAAAAACTTCGACGGAGCCATAAGGAATCAGGTAACCACCTTTTTAAAAAAAGTAAAGTACCGTTATTTATTCACGGCGACTCCGAGTCCTAATGATTTTATCGAACTTGGCACCAGTTCCGAGGCTTTGGGATATATGGGTTATACTGATATGTTAACTAAGTTTTTTACAAATAATGAGGACACTATCAAACCCCAAAACATCGGGACACAATGGATATTAAAAGGCCATGCAAAAGATGATTTCTTTAAGTGGGTTAGTTCGTGGTCTGTATCAATGAGGAAGCCTTCAGACTTGGGGTATTCTGATGATTTGTTCGTTTTACCAAAATTAAATATCAATTATCACCCGGTAAAAAACGAAAAGAACATGGTTATCAATGGTCAGATTATGCTATTTAACAATATAGCCCGACGATTAACCGAGGTGAGGGAGGAACAAAGATGTACTATTGAAAGCAGATGTGAACAGGCGGTTTACCTAACTAAAGATCATAATATATCTGTTTATTGGTGTAATCTCAATGATGAGGGTGATCTTTTGGAGCAAATGGATCCAGATGCAGTACAGATAAAGGGGTCAATGAATCTCGATAAGAAAGAGGATATCCTAATTGCATTTTATAATCAGGAAATAAAAAAAATAATAACTAAACCTAAGATGACAGCCTTTGGATTGAACTGGCAACACTGCAATCATACTGTATATTTCCCAACATTTTCTTACGAACAATATTATCAGGCAATACGACGATTCTGGAGGTTTGGCCAAAAGAAAGAGGTTGTTGTGGATATGGTTTATAGTGATGGGCAGAAGCGTGTATTGGATTCTCTGTTAGCAAAAACGGAGAAAGCTAATGAGTTATTTTCAAAGCTTAATAGTTCCATAAATACAGATTATAATATTAAAAAAACAGAATTTAATAAAGTTTTAACCCTTCCTAAATTTATAAGACAATGATAAAAAATCAATTAATTACCGATGACTATGCAATTTATGAAAGTGATTGTATGTATGTAATGCCACTGCTTCCGGATGAAAGTATTGATTTATCGGTTTATTCCCCTCCATTTGCCGGACTTTATAATTATTCCAGTTCTGAAAATGATTTCAGTAACTGCGAAAGCAAAGAACAGTTTTTGGAACAATATGAATTTTTAATAAAAGAAATTGCAAGAGTAACAAAACCGGGAAGGATTACGGCAGTTCATGTAACTGACATAATGAACAGCAAAACGGAGGAGTTGTGGGATTTTCCTCATGAAGTTATTTTATTGCATGAAAAATATGGATTTAAATATCGCAATCGGATAACTATTTGGAAGGAACCGCTTAAGGTAAGAATGAGAACAATGGTCAGGTCTTTAATGCATAAACTCATTGTGGAGGATTCTACACAGTGTTTTACTGCCATGCCTGACTATGTTTTGGTATTTAAAAAGAGGGGGGACAATGTGATTCCGGTCACTCACCCTGTCGGGTTAACTCATTATGCCGGGGCGCATCCTATGCTTCCAGAAATGGAAGAAACTTACGGGTCTATTGAACATTTAAGAATAAAATATGCTGGGTGGTCTGATCCTAAAACAAATAAATTAAGTCATATTATATGGCAACGATATGCCTCCTCTGTTTGGGATGACATTAGAATAGATGAAGTTTTACAATACAAGGAGAGCAAGGATGAAGATGACGAGAAACACGTACACCCCCTTCAGTTAGATGTTATTGATAGATTAGTGGAACTTTATTCAAACCCCGGAGAAACGGTTTTAACTCCATTTATGGGGGTGGGTTCTGAGGTGTTTGGTTCTGTTAGGTTAGGGCGTAAAGCAGTAGGCATAGAATTGAAAGATACATATTTCAGACAGGCAATAAAGAACCTTAAGGAATTGAACCATATAGGGAACAAACAACAAAAGATAGGGTTTACCATGATTGATACCGAACCAGATATCCCATCAATAGGTAAAGGATACGATTGTGAAATTGATGGAGAGGTAGGACACTTTAGAGATTAACTTTTAAAACTCAAACTATGGAAACACAAAACAAAAAAAGGATAACAGAGTTTATGAAGTTCATCGAAGCCGTCTACTGTAAAGAAGCGGGGTTATCTGTCGCTGAAGTTCAGGAGAGAGTCCGTAATAGGGGCATCCCGGAGGCAAGACATTGTATTATGACACTTGCTTCGATGTATAAAGAGCGTTCTGTCACACTTGCTGAGATAGGGGCTTATTACGGGCATAAGCATTGCATGGTTAGCACCGCAAGGAACAAGACACAGGACAGGTACGATACTGAACTGGAGTTCCGGGAGCGATTTGACACCTGTAAGAATACTATTCAGATGATTCTGAGCAGTCCTAATAAGGAGGAAATGCAACGGCATATTATCGCACTTGTTGAGTTGAATACCACTACTCGCAGGGCGAAGAAGATGCAGGAAATGTTTGCACCTCTTCAACTCAGGGCTGAAAAGATTGAAAAGGAAATGAGTGCTATCCAGTACCAGATTAAGACTTTAAAGCAAACTATTAATCAGATAGCGATATGAAAGCACAAGAGGTTCGATTAGGAAACTATTACTTTTATCACATAGTTGACAAATACGATGAGAGGGGTGAATATGATGAAGTCTGTCAGATTGATGCTGAAGATTTCAGGATATTGGAAAATTTTGATTGCCCGGAGTACAAGCCAATTCCTCTTGATAATCTTTGGTTACGGGACTTTGATTTTGTGAAGGAGGGTAGGTCGTGGTTTATGGGAGTACATGAGGGTATTTTTAGTGGATTGATAAAACTGACATACAACCAAACGTTAAACACTTGGATATTTTCAATCGGTAGATACCGAGACATAACGATGATTAAATATGTTCACCATTTACAAAATGTCTTTTTTGCATTGACATATCAAGAACTAAAAAGAAAGCTATGAAAACAAAATCTAAAGACGACAAGCTAAAGTACCACCGTGAGTACATGAACTCTTACCGGGAGAAGCACAAAGAGCGTGTGAGGGCGCATAAGAACGCTGCGAGGGGCGTGATGCCGGATGTGTTTATAATGGAATGTTTTTAGTCTGGCTCAGATGACACTAAAAAATAAATGACATGTTATTTAATTATAAAACAGTCCGATATCTCAAAGAAATGGAGGCTAAATTATTCAAGTCTGAATATCGTGTTATGCAAATAGATTTTGAAGGTCTTATCGCTTTTGTTAATAAAGTAGATACATACCAGAAGCGAAATGGTAAGTTCTGTATAGTTGAACACCATTTTGGCAAATGGATTCCTTTCGATAAAAAAGATATTAGTTACGGCAAAGCAAATCATGTATCTTTTGATAGCAGCGTACATGGATTGGAAGAGATACACGGAACTCATACTGTTAAGTATCTTACCAAAGAAATCAAGGCTGCAATTATTCAAAAATATATAGATAGAATTAATAAATAGTGGCGTATTGTTAAGTCTAATAGAGATTAAACGCAATGGGTGAAAAGATGAACATAGGCGACTACGGAGAGATAAGCTTCATACTCCGTAAGAAGCGGAAGGTGCCTATTGACGGGGATTGGTATATCACGACAGGATTCATCCTGCGAGGTGAGATTTCCGATATAGACAGTAACAACGTCTTAATAATCGACAACGACGGCATGATATATATTCCACGTAAGAAAGACATACGTTCCTTCGAACCGAAAGAGCGTATTAAAAATCAATAATATACGTTAAAGCATTTATGGAATTGCTGTTTAAAGAAGAAAGGAGGAAGATTGTTTTTGAGGTTTTTGATAAATATCCTGATCTGCCCAACCTGACTACTGCAAAGATATTATTCACTAAATATCCGGGGTTTTTTCCCGATGTTGAATCAGCAAGAAGATATGTCCGCTTATACCGGGGCAAGTCGGGCAAAAAGGATAGAGAGAAATTTATAATTAAAAAATATTTCAGATGACTTACCAATGGCCTGAGAGTTTTGAATCTAAGTTTGAACACTACTACCTACCGAAGAACTTAAACAATACTTTGGTTATGTCTGACATCCATATTCCTTATCACAACAAAAAGGCACTGGATGAAGCTATTAACTACGGAGTCAGTAAGAGAATTGATTCCGTTTTGTTAAATGGCGATATAATAGACTGCTATCAGCTATCGGTTTTCGTCCCCGATCCCCGTAAGCGGAAGTTCTGGGAGGAGATTGAAGCATTTAAACAGTTTATCGGAGTTCTGAAAGGGGCTTTCCCCGGTTGTCCTATTTACTACAAACTTGGGAACCACGAGGAGCGATACGAAAGGATAATGATACGACAGGCACCGTTCTTATTGGACATACCGAACTTTGAGTTTGCTTCAATCATGGGATGCGAGGAGTTGGGTGTTACCGTTATTGGCGATCAGAGAATAGTCTATACGGGTAAGTTCCCGTGGGTTCACGGACATGAAGTAAGGCTAAAGAGTGCTATTGTCAACCCTGCACGTTCCTTGTTTCTGAAGACTTATCGTACCGCAGGGTGCGGACATCTTCACAGGACGTCACAGAATAGCGTTCAATCAATGGACGGTAAGACTATCAATACCTATTCTACAGGGTGTCTTTGTGACTTACATCCAGAATATGCAAGGATAAACAACTGGAACCACGGCATCGGGAGGGTTGAGACGAATGAGGCCGGTGACTTTGTGGTTATCAATTTCCCTCTGATTGCTAACAAAATGTTTTTTTAATGTTGATAAAAATAGATATATATAGTTCTATTGTTAATCAATTATGTTTATCTTAGGGTGGTTTTTTGTGGGTAGGTTTGGGTTAGGGGGCGGGTGAGAGTCCCGCCCTTCTTTGAGAGTTCTTTGAAAATGATATTGTTTGTGTGAGGTGGCGGAATGAGTGAGTCGATAAGCTTATGGGGTGAGACAGGATTGGGAATAAGATTGCGGTACACAAGTCTGGTAAATATCCGTTACGCAGTACAGTCCTCAAGGCTGATGAAAATCATAACCATTATCCCCGAAAGGGTGCAGACTAACATCAGCTATATGTCATGCAGGTAAAAATCCTGCCCTTACACAAACATACTTATTTGGCATTGTTGCGGTATTGTATAGCAACCCGTTAGCCGTTGGAATGAAACACTTTTAACCACGGGTAAAGCTCTGAACTCCGCCCTTGCCTACAATATAACGGGCGCATGGTCAAGCGAGGCAAGAGGCGAAAGCGAGTTGTCCAAAAACCTAAACGTCCGTTACGATCTTTAAAACCACTCCCCGCTAAAGGACAAGCGTCACGGGGTGACAAAAAGACTTTAGACGACACGACAGGAAATGGGAGCCTGTCAAAACTGCGAGGTAGTGCATATGGTAGCATATGAGCTTCATTAGCTTTTGATAAGGGTTCGATTCCCTTCCTCGCACAAGGGCAAAACGAAAGATGAAAAAAGTTACAAGCCCATTATGGAGTTCGTACGGCTCCGACACCAAGACTAAGTCTTTTCGGTGTGCCAGTGGAAACACCGGATTTTTAAAAGACTATGGCAAAGGCAACAATAACATACGACTTAAACGATCCTGATGACAGGCTGGAACATCTGAGGGCTATCAAGGCAACTGACATGGCATTTGTCATATGGGACTTCGTCTACAACTCTAAAAAGGGCATGGAGTACCAGATAGAGGAATACAAGTATGATGCTTACGATGTACTTGATAAGATGCTTGAAATATTCTCCGAAAGGCTTGATGAACACGGTATAGTAATTGATGACTTGGTGGTATGAGAAAGGATGACGTTTTAAAAGTTCTTAAAGACGTTGAATTGCAGTTTAGCATTCAGTCGGATATGTCAACCTTCTGTAATGGTTATCGCAGGTTAAAGGAAAGGATTGAAGAAATCGAATCAACAGGTTACGACCCACTCATTTATGAAACAGAATGCGACCATCCCTTTGCATCCGTTCATACAAGATGTATGGGTGAAATCAATACCTGTCTTAAATGCGGGAAGGACTTAGGGCCAGCTTAGGATAATAATTGATGATTTGGTGGTATGACAAAGAAAATTTTTATATGCAGTTGTTCTTCGCTGGAACATCAAATGTTTTTTTGGAGAGACGATGACGACAAATTACTCTATACGGAGGTACACCTAAGAACATATCATAATTTTTTCAAAAGATTATGGTATGGATTAAGTTATGCCTTTGGTTATAAATCAAGATTTGGAGCATGGGATGAATTTTTATTTGACAAGGAAAGCGAAAGAGAATTACTTAAATATTTGTCAGGGTGCAATTTAGCAAATGAGTAGATGAGAAAGGTAATCAGTGTAGCATTCAGAGAAGGGGAATCGGTTTATCTCAAAGCTGCCCCGGAGACAATCAGAATAATCTCCGGTTATCTTGTCAGGCAGAAGTTAGTGACCTACGGGCTGGCGGGTGAGGATGATGAGAGCTGGCATCAGGAGTGCGAGATTGAGAAACTGCCGGGTAAGGTGGTGGTAAAAGGGTTTAAGAAATGAAATATAAGTCATATCAGGAATATCTGGAGCATCAGTCATCAAAGCTGAAAAATCATTTTGGCGAAGTGTCCCAAAAAAATACTGAAATCCGGGACATCGTTTACAAGCGTTACCGGGATTATGTTCAGTGGCGTGGGCAGACGGTTCTTTGTTTAGGTGCGAGACTTGGTGGTGAGGTAGAAGCTTTCAAGAAGATGGGTGCTGTCGCAATCGGCATTGACATAGCCCCCGGAGAGAATAATAATCATGTCCTTTATGGTGACTTCCATGATGTGAAATTCCCAGACAGGTGTTTTGACTTCGTCTTTTCAAATTGCATAGATCATGTTTACGACATAGACAAGTATCTGAAAAATATATTCCGGCTACTGAAGTCTGACGGTGTTGGATTGCTTGAGGTGGGAGTCCAGAAAGCCGGGGAGTATGAGACAATGGATACTCAGGATATTACTGAACTGAAACGGCAGATAAACAAGTATTTCAAAATCAAATTTACCAAGCCTATTGACAACGGGTGGAAGGGTGAGCTGTTAATATTAAAAAAATGAAGATAGCCGTTTACGTTACGCTGTTTAATAATTTCGATTCTCTGAAAGAGATACCGGAAGAATATCGTAACGAGGCATCTTATTTTCTATTCACCGATGGCACAGAAGCCGGTGATTACAATAAAATTACTGTTGACAGTTCAGGGCGTGATCCCCGAAGACTATCAAGAGAGATAAAGATTTATCCTTTTGACAGAATACCCGGATTTGACTATTACATATATCTCGATGCCACTATCTCACTACGGGCCTCACCTATCCTTTTAGTAGAGAAGTATCTCAAAGACTACGATATAGCCGCTTTGAAACACCCCTGGCGGGATTGTATTTATGATGAGATGTGGGAGTGCATGAAACTTGGTATTTGTGATACGAATTTAACGCTTATACAGGAGCAACTTTACCGATCATTCCGATACCCGGAACATAACGGGTTAACGGAAAACGGTGTTATGCTAAGAAGGGATAATTATAGCATCAGGGAATTTTCTCTGAGGTGGCTGGGACTTTATAAACAATATGCGGAACGGGACCAGTTCAGCTTTTGTTATGTGGCGTGGGAGAAAGGCATAAAATACAACATAATCCCCAATGACATCAGGGGAGAGGGGAAAGAGTTTCATTTTATAGATCATGTTAGATAAATCGGTAACGGCAAAGTATATCAGGCACGATACAGCAGGGACAAGGAACGTAAGGAAGGAGAAGGGATTTGATGAGATTGAACAGGGATGGGAGTTTTGATGATATGGAATTGAAATGAGAACCCTTCAGATAATAGCAGTAGCTTATCAGCGTCCGAAAGAGATAAAGTTAATGATTGCCTCTTTCATTGTTCAAACTAATCCTAACTGGCTCTTATATATCATTCACGACGGCCCAACTCCAAAAGAAATAACAGATATTGTAACAGAATTTCAGGATAAGCGTTTAATACTATGTGAGTCGAAGGAAAGAAGGGGTAAATGGGGGCATCCAAACCGTAAGATGATGCTCCAGAAGATAGAGTGTAACCCCGACGATCCGATTCTCATAACGAATGATGACAACTACTACATTCGGACGTTTGTTGACAAGATGCTGACAGAGATGACAAAAGCGGTGGGTATGGTATATTGCGATATGCTACATTCATATTTCGATTATAACGTATTCAAGACAAACCCCAAGATGTGCGGAATAGACATGGGAGCTTTTGTTGTCAGGGCCGATATAGCGAAGAAAGTAGGATTTAACAGTGTCAAATTTCAGGCGGACGGGGAATATTGCGAGGAAGTGGTTAAGTATTGCAAGGAGAATAATTACAGGGTG
>ENA-UOWG01003449-UOWG01003449.1-activated-sludge-metagenome-genome-assembly--contig:-NODE-3449-length-12031-cov-5.797094_pt1 | contig 12031 bp, 9 predicted proteins | sample MGYA00238147_ERZ761563 | MGnify/ENA primary metagenome ERZ761563 (study PRJEB28884, sample SAMN05720216) | anaerobic digester metagenome | isolation source: active sludge of municipal... | reverse complement strand
TCTCCCTGATAGTTGGGTTTGTCGGTATAGGCTGACCGCCACCACCAAGACATCCGCCGGGGCAGGCCATGATCTCAACAAAATGATAAGGAGCCTTCCCGTTTTTAACCTGCTTCATAATCTTGTTTGCATTAACAAGGCCGTGAGCAATTGCAACTTTCAGTTCAGCGCCTTCAAGGAATTTCCAGTCTTCAAGGCAGCCCTCAATTTTTACAGTAGCTTCCTTCACACCATCCATCCCGCGCACCGGGGTGATATTCAGGTTATTGAAAGGCACTTCGCGACCTGTAACTATCTCATAGGCAGTACGAAGAGCAGCTTCCATAACACCACCTGTTGCTCCGAAAATAACACCGGCACCTGTTGAATCGCCCATTATTGAATCGTATTTAGCTTCAGAAAGGTTTCTGAAGTCGATTCCGGCTTGTTTTATCATCACTGCAAGTTCCCTTGTGGTAAGTACAAAATCAACATCCTTGTATCCACTGGCCCTCATCTCAGGTCTGTCAGCTTCAAATTTCTTGGCTGTGCAGGGCATAATTGATACCGACACAACCTTTGAAGGATCGATATTCCGTTTCTGGGCATAGAAGGTTTTTGCAAGCGCTCCGAACATCTGCTGAGGCGATTTGCAGGTGGATAGGTTAGGCAGGAACTCGGGATATTTATGCTCAATGAATTTTATCCATCCCGGAGAACATGAAGTGAACATGGGAAGAGAAATCTTCTTGTCTTTATCAACAAGAGCCTTTTTGAGCCTTGTAAGCAGCTCTGTTCCCTCTTCCATTATTGTGAGGTCTGCTGTGAAATCGGTATCAAGCACTGAATCGAAACCAAGCTGTTTAAGTGCATTTACCATTTTTCCGGTAACCCTTTCACCAGGGTCATAGCCCAGGTCTTCTCCAAGCGCAATCCTTACAGCTGGAGCTGTCTGCACAACTACATGTCTTTCAGGATCATATATTGCATCCCATACCTGGTCGATGTAGGTTTTCTCAACAAGAGCGCCTGTAGGACAACGGTTCACACACTGTCCGCAGTTTGTGCAGACAACATGGCTCATTGGCCTGTTGTGAAATGAAGATATCTTCTGGTGCGCTCCTTTGTTTGCGACAGCAATAGCTGAAATGTATTGCAGCTGATCACAGGTTCTCACACAGCGCTGGCAGCGTATGCATTTGCTGTCATCCTTAATAAATGAAGGGGAAGACCTGTCGATTGTATAATTATGGTCTTCAACAAGATCGAGAAATATTGTATCGCCAAATGCAAACTCATTGGCAAGGGACTGAAGCTCGCAGTTCTGATTTTTGTAACATTTCGTGCAGTCCGAACGGTGTTCTGAAAGCAGGAGTTCAATAATATGCTTTCGTGCATTCCTGACTTTCAGTGTATTTGTATGTATATCCATTCCTTCTGATGCCGGAGTGGCACATGATGCAACAAGCGTCCTGGCGCCAGTCTGTTCAACAACACATACGCGGCAGTTTCCTGCAACACACAAATCCTCGTGATTGCAAAGAGTCGGGATGTTTATATTCAGCTTCCTTGCAGCCTGAAGCACTGTAGTGCCCGGGTCAACTGATACTTTCTGGTTATTTATAGTAAGATTAATCATAATTCCTTTTTTAAATTGTTAGTAGATAATCTCTTCCCTGAAGTTTCCGACAATCGATTTAAATGCATTTCCGACCGACTGACCGAGTCCGCATTTAGCAGCTATCTTCATTGTATCGGCAAGCTTCGTAAGCTCATTCAGGTAAGTTGACTTCACCTCGCCTTTTTTTACCTTTTCAATGCCTTTAAGCAACTGCTGACATCCGACGCGGCATGGTGTACATTGTCCGCATGATTCCTCAGCAAAGAAATCGAGGTAATTATGAAGTACATTATACATCGACCGTGAGCTGTTGAAGAGCTTCATTGATCCGCCTGTAGGAACACCTTCAAAACCAATTATTGTTTCAGCAAATTTCTTCCTGGGAACACAGAAGCCTGATGCACCTCCCACCTGTACTGCTTTAGTATCACCGTCACCGAACTCATTTACAAACTGCTGAACAGTCATACCTAGTTCAAGTTCAAAAATACCCGGAGTAGGAGTATCGCCTGAAACAGAGAATACCTTGGAACCTCTTGAGTCTTTAGTGCCATACTGGCTGAATTTCTCAGGACCATGATTGATGATCATCATTGCAGTTACAAGAGTCTCAACATTGTTAATTGAAGTTGGCTTGCTGAAAACACCTGCTACAGTTGGGTAAGGCGGTTTGTTGCGCGGCTCTCCCCTTTTTCCTTCAATAGACTCAAAAAGAGCGCTTTCCTCACCACAGATATAAGCTCCGCTGCCCATCCGGAATTCGATGTTGAAATCGTAGCCCATTTCCCTGATCATTTTATGAAATTCATTCAGCTCAATGAGCAGTTTAGGCAGCAGATACCTGTATTCACCTCTGAGGTAAACAATTCCGGACTTCGCTCCGATAGCTTTGCCTGCAATAGCCATTCCACCGTATACTTTGAGTGAAACCCTGTCGAGTATCTCCCTGTCCTTGAATGTTCCGGGTTCACCCTCATCAGCATTGCAAACTATGTATTTCTCAGGTTCTTTCTCTGCTGCAGTGTATTTCCACTTCAGTCCTGTCGGAAATCCGGCTCCTCCCCTTCCCTTAAGACCGGAATCGAGCATAGCCTGGATAATTTCAGCACTTGTCATTTTATATGCTTTCTCAAGTACCTCTTTCGGAGAGATTTTTTCAAAAATCAGACCGACCTTATTTAAAGCTTTGTTTTCCATCTCTTTCGGGTTTATTTCTGCATGTAATTTTTTATTATTTCAGTAACCTTCTCTGGCGTCAGCTCAGTATAAGGCATCTCATTAATAAGGATAGCCGGTGCTTTATGACACCATCCTATGCAGTTAGTCTCAAGGAGAGTAAACTGATTATCAGCGGTTGTCTCTCCAACTTTTATTCTGAGAATGTCTTCTATTGTATGAACAATATCTCCCTTTCCCTTCATTGAACATGTAATTGTTTTGCAAACCCTTATTACATATTTCCCCCTGGCCTGGGTATCGAGAAATGTGTAAAATGATGCTGTTCCGTAAACCTCAGCTGCTGAGACATCCAGCTCCTTCGCGACTTCCACCATAGCCTCATCGGTCAGGTAATTGTGTTTCAATACAATATCCTGAAGAATTGGCATCAGGCTCTCCCGAGTGTTGCCGTGTTTAGCGGACAATTCCTTGACAAGATTTCCTACCTGGTACATTTCTTCCTGTTTTTAATAGATTAATGATAAAATAATTTAATTGAAGTTAGTTTAATAATTCTGCTGTTAATTTAATAACAATACTTTCATAAAAAAGAGAAATCTCTCATTCTTTGTAATTTAGAATTAGACTAAAGAAGAATAGTGAATAAAAAAACAGGGTGCCTTCTGTTGGATAAATTCAGGATCTGTCAGGGAACAGGCAGCTGATTTCACAAGTCCTGCCCCATTTCCTATATTTGCAGATATTATTATTCACAATGGACTTTCAGAAACAATTGAGGGATTTGACACCGGAGCATGATTTCTTTGCAGGGATTGACTCTGACGGCTGCGTATTTGATACTATGGAGGTAAAACAGAAAGAGTTCTTCATACCGCTGGCGCTCAGGTATTTTAATCTGTTCCAGGTATCAAAGGCAGTAAGGGAGACCTGGGAGTTTGTTAACCTATATTCAGTGAACAGGGGCAATAACAGGTTCATAGCCCTTTTGAAAGTCGTTGATCTGCTTAGTGAAAGACAGGATATAATTGAAAGCGGAGTTACACTTCCTGACCTCTCAAGACTGAGGGAATGGACAGTAACAGAAAGTAAACTTGGCAATTCAACACTACGAAAATATTTTGAAGCTACCGGCTACAAATCACTTGAACCCATATTAAAATGGAGTGAAGCGCTTAACAGGGAAATAAGTGAATGGCTGCACAAGGTATCACCTTTCATGTATGTAAGGGAGACAATCGACAGTATATCATCCTTTGCCGATATCCTTGTTGTATCGCAGACTCCACTGGAAGCGCTTGAACATGAATGGCATACAAATGATATCAGGAGATATGCAAGAATGATAGCAGCACAGGAACACGGGACAAAAACAGAACATATTGCTCTTGCAGCAAAGCAAAAATACCCTGACAACAAAATACTCATGATAGGCGATGCGATAGGTGACCTTGATGCCGCCAGAAAGAACGGAGTGCTATTCTTCCCTGTCATACCAGGAAAGGAGAACGAATCGTGGCATCAGCTTATGAATGTGGGAATTGAAAAGTTCAGAAAGGGAACTTTCAGGGGAACTTATGAAAATTCGCTTATTGACAGCTTTCTGAAAGCATTGCCTGAAAATCCTTCATGGAAATCAATAAAATGATTGCTTTCCATAAAGCTCCTTCCGGTTTTTTTTGTTAATTTTATACAGAGAGAAGCGGTTAAATTCAAAAAAAGGAGGTATTTATGGCAATTGACTATTTATGCAAGGTTTGCAGGGGTCACCTGCTCGTAAAAAATTCAATCGTACTTGCCACTGCCAAGAAGAACCATTCGCAGAGAGGCCTTGTTTTTCTTAATCCTGAACTGGGCAACTACACAACAACCACCCATCCTTCATTTAAGATAAAGGAAGGAGAACAGTATATCTACACCTGCCCCATCTGCCATTCACAGCTCAACAGTGCAAAATACAAGCACCTTGTCAGAATAATTATGATTGATGAAAGCGGAAAGGAATTTGATATTTACTTTTCGGGTATTGCCGGAGAAAAATGCACCTTCAAGATAAGGGGTAATAAACTTGAAGACAGAAAGGGGCCGGATGTCCAGATCTACAATAAGTACTTTGACATTCCCGAGGAAGACAGGAAATATCTGTAATCCTTTTACAGTGTACCCAACACCGTGCGACGGGCATCGTGTGCCATGCGCCGTGTATTATGCTCTATTCAACAGGCACTGAAATCTCAACACGGGTGCCACAGGCCTGGCCGGAATCATCGTAAAGATCTGTTATTGAATAATATATTGATCTTTTATTAAGCTGATTAAGTATATCATAGAATTCACCTGTCAGTTTAAGGCCTTTCCCGGTTGAAAGCTTATTACCTGCTGCCTTCTCCCTGCCTATCCCATTGTCCTCAATAACAATTTTAAGACAGTCATCTTCCCTGCTTATTGATATCCTGAGCATGCCATTCTGATCACCCGGAACAATTCCATGCTTAATTGCATTTTCAGCAAAAGTATGAAGAACCAGTTTGGGTACTTTTTCATCACCTGTGACTCCCGGCCCCAGATCGACCGAATAACCCAGCTTATTTCCAAACCTCAGCTTCTCAAGCTCCAGGTAGGTATTCAGGAACTCAATCTCCTCATTAAGAGTGCGATATATCCTTTCAGCGTCGTTGAGCATCACTCTCAGCAATCTTGTAAACTTATTAAGGTGATCATACGCTGCCTGTCTTTCTTCAAGGTAAATCAATGAAGCTATCGAGTTAAGCGCGTTGAATGTAAAGTGAGGGTCAAGCTGTGATTTTATTCCCTGTAACTGAAGAGTAAGCAATCGTTGCTTCAGCTTCTCCCTTTGCTCCACCTGTGAAACAGTGATCCTCTTAATCAGATAGATAAATAATACCATCAACAGGTAAATGCCGGGATGAGCAAGAAATTTTGTATAGTAATTCTTGTTTAGCTGAAGTTCAAGAATATTAGCGGATTCGATATTAGTCATAAGAAATCTGTCAGGCTTCCCGGGTACTGTGGCGCGGGAAATCCTGTGTCTCATTAAAGAGCTGTTCAAATCGGATTCGGCGATCTTTTTCAGATCAGAATTATATACACTTATCCTCTTTAGCTTATCAGAATAGAACAGATATTCCTTCTTTCCGTCATTGTTTAAATCTTCCGAAAGACAAGAGTAAAAATGATCAAAGGGCGCTTCTTCCCTGTTTACCATTTCAAGCTTACTGTCCAATTCAAGCAGTTCTTTCTCAAAAACAAAAATTCTGTCAGAAGGCTCCGACTTGTCTGCAAAACAGAGGACATAGCCATTTAGTCCAAGGTCAGAATATTTCTTTTCCCTTAGTTTCTCTCCTTTCAGTGATAGAAGCATTATTCCGGGTTCATGCACAGTTGAATCGGCAGAAGAAGTATTATATGAAACAATATAGCTCTGTGAACCATTATTGCTGTACGGAATAGTTTCCATTCCGTTAGTTATTCCTTTGTATCCTATTGGTGGAAATTCAAATTCAAGGTTTTCATTGTATACCATTACCCAGGAACTCCAGTCGCTGTAGGGAGAAGGTATATTGTAATTTCCTGCAGCATGTGAAATGCCGAATATTTCAGGTTTTTCATCACCATCGGCATCACAGAAAACAGGAAACTGAAAAATTGTACCTGTAAACTGACTGTGAATCAGCGTTCTGTTTACAAAATCAAAGCAGTAAATATATCGTGGTTCAAGACCAAAGCCAGTCTGAATAACAAAGTACAGATCCTGAAATCCATCCTTATTCCTGTCATAGAATCCTGCCGGGCCGACATGAGAGGTGATTGTCCCGTTCAGCCTGCAGATGAGTGTAACAAACATCCCATTGAACTTCAGTCCACCCTGATCAAAGAATTCATTTGCATTCAGAAAGAGAGAATCATTCCTTACTGAAAAAACATATATTTCACTGTACCTGTCGTTATCATAATTACCGAAGAAAATTTCAGAAATACCAGGCATGAAATCTTCCTCAATGTTCCACTGGTCATAAATTCTGATATCATTATTCAGAACAGCAACAAAAGAGTGTGGCAATCCTTTTCCGGAATTCATCAGTTCAGTTATACCATCAGAATTCAGATCATAAAAAAGATAATTTGCAGATCCTTTTGTAAGATCCTCAACTTTAAGCGTATACTTTGTCGCGAGTGAAGGAAGCAAAAGAATAATTAATACAGACGGAATAACAGCCAGCAACCATTGTGAGCTTATCAGCCCTCTGAGGCGGTTTTCAGCATTCATCTGTTAAATCATTTCCAGATCCTTGAGATGCAGTCTGGGGATATTAACTGAAACAACATCCCCCTGGTTCGCAAGTGTTACTATGCAATGCTTCCTGTCGAGAAGAGTGATATGCTCAATATTCAGTATTAACGACCGCCCAAGCCTGATGAAAGTATGCAAAGGAAGCATTTCCCTTATCCGGCCAATGTTCATTGAACAAAGAACTTCCTTACCTCCGGAATAAATATTTGTATAATTGCCATCGGCTTTGCAATAAAGTATATTTGCAGGATTAATAAACATTGTACCGGTTCGCGTTGTCACCTTTATCCTCTTTAATTTATCCTGTACAGATTGCTGTAGTTGAGCATATTGCTGATCATAAGAAGGATGCTTCACAGCAAGATATTTCTGAACGCATTGCCTGAGCTCTTTTCTGTTCACTGGTTTTAGAAGATAATCAAATGCCTGATATTTAATTGCTTTCAGTGCATATTGTTCGTAAGCTGTTACAAAAACAACTCCGGGACTTCCGTTTCTGTTTACCATCTCCTTGAGAAAATCAAAGCCGTCTTTACCAGGCATTCTTATATCGAGAAAGATCATATCAGGCTCAAAGTCCTTTAATTCTTTTGTTGCTGAGGCAGCTGAACCGGCCAGCTTCAGATCGCAAAAAAAATGTGTTTCATCAAGGAGTTTTTTCAACAGCTGGCGTGCACCTTCCTCATCGTCTACTATAAGCGCCTTAAGTTTTGATTCCATAAGACCTTCTGACTATCTTCGTAATGTTTAAATATACAAAAAGTTATGTTATTCTGTTAACAGGAGTTGAATTTTATCAGGTAATAATCATATTTTTGCACACATTAATCCTTTAGCAGTAAAATATGAAAACTGATATAAACAGAAAAGCAGCAGACAATATCCGTATCCTTTCAATGGCTATGGTTGAAAAAGCAAAATCAGGCCATCCCGGAGGAGCAATGGGCGGAGCTGATTTCGTCCATATACTTTTTTCTGAGTTCCTGAATTTCGATCCGGCAGATCCTGCATGGATAAACCGTGACAGGTTTTTTCTCGATCCCGGACACATGTCTCCAATGTTGTATTCAATACTCACACTTACCGGCAATTTTTCTCCGGAGGACCTTAAATCATTCCGTCAGTGGGGCAGCAATACCCCGGGACATCCGGAACTTGATGTTCTGAAAGGTATAGAAAACACTTCCGGACCACTCGGACAGGGACATACAATGGCAGTCGGAGCAGCGATTGCCGAAAGATTTCTTTCAGCCAGGTTTGGAGAACTGTTTACACATAAAACCTATGCCTTTATTTCCGACGGAGGCGTTCAGGAGGAGATCTCGCAGGGAGCCGGAAGAATAGCAGGACACCTGGGTCTCAGCAACCTTATAATGTTCTATGATTCAAATGATATTCAGCTTTCTACCGAAACAAAGTCCGTAACAACGGAAGATACTGCCTTAAAATACACTGCCTGGGGCTGGAGAGTAATCACAGTTGACGGTAATGATCATGACCAGATAAGGAAGGCTCTGAAGGAAGCAGGACAGGAGAAGGAAAAGCCTGTGCTCATAATCGGTAAGACTATTATGGGAAAAGGCCTCCTTGACAAGGACGGAAACAGCTTTGAAAGGAAAACCTCCACGCATGGAATGCCTGTTGGCGAAGCCGGTGGCTCTTTTGAGAAATCTATACAGAACCTTGGCGGCATTGTAAGCGATCCTTTCATGATCTTTGATGATGTAAAAGAGCTTTACAGTGAAATTCTCGGAAAAAAGGCCTCTCAGGCAGCTGAATGGAAGAAAAGGAAAAAGGAATGGGCAGCACAGCACCCTGAGCTGGATAAAAAACTTTCTGCCTTTTATTCCGGCTCGCTTCCCGAAATTGATTACAGAGCCATACAGCAGAAGGAAGGTTCTGCCACAAGGGCGGCTTCAGCTGCAATACTTGGCATCTATGCTTCAAAGGTTGAGAACATGATAGTAGCCTCTGCAGACCTTGCCAACTCCGACAAAACAGATGGTTTTCTGAAGAATACACATCCCTTTACAAAAGGTGACTTCACAGGTGCTTTCCTGCATGCCGGTGTATCGGAACTTACAATGGCATCGATAATGAACGGGCTGGCGCTTCATGGTGGAGTGATAGCAGCCTGCGGCACCTTCTTTGTCTTCTCTGACTATATGAAACCAGCCGTGCGCCTTGCATGCCTAATGAGGCTGCCTGTGAAATATATCTGGACACATGATGCTTTCCGTGTCGGGGAGGATGGGCCGACACACCAGCCTGTTGAACAGGAGGCCCAGATAAGGCTTATGGAGCACCTGAAAAACCATCACGGAGAAAACAGCATGCTTGTATTAAGGCCTGCTGATGGTACTGAAACAACGGTGGCCTGGAAAATGGCCCTTGAGAATAAAGCCACTCCAACCGCACTTATCCTTTCAAGGCAGAATATAAAAGATCTTCCGGCACTGTCGGGAAACAGGTTCGATGAGGCCCTGAAATCTGTTAACGGGGCATATACTGTACTGGAGTGCGAAGGGAAGCCCGATATTGTTCTTGTTGCAAGCGGATCGGAAGTATCAACACTGATTGAAGGTGCTCAGTTACTGCAGAAGGACAAAATTAAGGTCAGGGTGGTTTCGGCGCCATCTGAAGGCCTTTTCAGAAACAAGGATAATAAATACAGGGAATCAATAATACCATCAGATTCACCGGTATTCGGTCTTACAGCAGGATTGTCTGTAACCCTTCAGGGGCTTGTTGGTCCGAAAGGTATTGTATGGGGAATGAACAGCTTTGGCTATTCTGCACCATATAAGACTCTTGACGAGAAGTTCGGTTTTACAGCTGTAAATGTTTATAATCAGGTTATTGCATTTCTTAAGTAGTAAAAATGATTTTCTTTTATACATTTGCGGCAAAATTTTCTGAATGCAATATGATATAAAACCCGGTGTAAGGGGATTGATTTTTGATCTCGACGGTACGCTAGCTGATACTATGCCCTATCACTTTGAAGGATGGAAAAAGGCATGTAATAAGTACGGCGCCAGCATCGATCCTGCCTTTCTGAGAAAACATACCGGAAGTCCGGGCTGGATAATAGCCGGAGAAATTTTGAAGGAAAACAACCTTGACGGTGATGTTACTGTGGAGGAGATTATTGAGGAAAAACTCAAGGTATTCTATGAACAGCAACAATATGTAAAACCAATCAAACCTGTTGCTGATATCGCAAAAAAATACTACGGAATACTGCCTATGTCAGTTGGAACCGGAGGACACAGGCTTGCAGTTGAACGAACACTTGAAGTCACAGGCCTCAGGAAATATTTTGACATTATTGTTACAGCCAATGATGTTAAACATTTCAAACCTCACCCTGAAACTTTTCTGAAATGCGCTGAGCTGATGAAAGTTGATCCGCAGCACGTTGAAGTTTTTGAAGACGGTGAACTTGGCATCATAGCTGCAAAAGAAGCAGGAATGAAAATAACTGATGTTCGCTCATGGTATGATTCCAACTGGTAGAATCATATTCCTGTGATCTGAGCAAGAGCTTCAACCCATTTGTCATCATAGTTCAGGCTTTCAACCATATCGAGCCGTTCTCCGCCGAGGGCGCTGAATACCTGCCTGTACTCCTCTCCTATTTCATGTAATGTCTCAAGACAATCAGCTGCAAATGAAGGAGATACTACCAGTACTTTTCTTTTCCCCTGTATGACAAGGTCTTTCAGTACTGAGTCAGTAAATGGGGAGAGCCAGTTTGATGCAAAACGCGACTGGTACGAAGTTGAATAGGTTCCAGGCTTAAGGTTTAGCCTTTCGGCAAGCAAACGGGTTGTATGATAAGTTGTTGCCTTATAGCACAATGATCCATGTGCAGGCAGGTCATTTTCACATCTGCAGTCATGGATTTTTTTCTCAGGATGTGCTTTTTCAATATGCTTCAATGGAAGTCCATGATAAGAAAAGAGAACATGGTCATATTCATCAATTTTATGTTCCCTGATTTTCCCGGCTAAAGTATCGATATATAAATTATTAGTATAAAACTGCCCTGTGAAACTGATATCGGGAAGTGAGTCCCATTTTTGCATAAGTCTCATAACATACTCATATACAGATCCTGTTGTTGAAGAAGCATAATGCGGGTAAAGGGGAACTATTTTAATAGATTCAGGCTGCAGATCACGCGCCTGCCTGAGTGCCTCTTTCAGGGAAGGTCTTCCATAACGCATTGCGGCTATTACCTTATAAGTATCACCTGCCCTCTCCTGGAGCTTTTCCGTAAGCTTCTGATGATTTATTTTCAATGGCGAACCATCATCAGTCCATATCTGCCTGTATTTTTCTGCCGATACAGGTGCTCTGAAAGGAACAATTATAAGGTTTACAAGCAGTTTCCTTGCAAGCCATGGAATATCAATGACCCTCCTGTCATTGAGAAACTCGCCGAGATACCTTCGGACCGCTGAAACAGATGAAGAATCAGGGCTTCCCGTGTTAACCAGTATTATTACTTTCCTGCTCAACTGAAAATTATTTTTATCTGATCAGCTATTCTGGCAGCCTGTTTAACCCTGTCAGACATGCCTATTCCGTCTCTTATGTTACCGGCAAGTATCAGCCCCGGATATTCACGTTCAATTCTGCCTATAGCCTCAAGCCTCGACCCTGTTGATTTATCATACTGGGGTATCGCATGTTCATACCTGAAAATCCTCAGAAGATCTGGAACCTGTTCAGTTTTCATTGTCAGTTCCAGGGTATCAAGGACTATGCTAACAATTTCATTATCAGACATGCTGTAAATATCAGGTCTTTTCATACCTCCCATAAATACCGACAGGAGGGCGCCGTTTACCGGAGCACGGTCCTTAAATATAGCAGAAGGGAAAAGTATTCCGAGGATATTCTTTTTCTCCATTCCGGGAACAAGGGCGCCAAAA
>ENA-UOWG01003447-UOWG01003447.1-activated-sludge-metagenome-genome-assembly--contig:-NODE-3447-length-12038-cov-8.369106_pt1 | contig 12038 bp, 12 predicted proteins | sample MGYA00238147_ERZ761563 | MGnify/ENA primary metagenome ERZ761563 (study PRJEB28884, sample SAMN05720216) | anaerobic digester metagenome | isolation source: active sludge of municipal... | reverse complement strand
TTGCGGAATGTTGTTGGTGAAGCAGAGCACCTGTTCCTGATAGGAATCGTTCCATTGCATCGCCACTTCGACACCGATGGTGACACCCGTTTCGCCGACCTTGGCTTCACCGGCTGAATAGAAGACGGTGGGGTGGAGAACCGTCTTGGTCCGGTTGATGTACTCGACAAAGCTTTTGACTCCGCCGGCAAAGGCGAAATCCTCTTCCTTGCCCGAACGCTGGTCGATCAGACGGATGCGAACGCCGTTGTTGAGGAAGGAGAGTTCGCGCAGGCGCTTGGCGAGAATTTCGTAGTGGAATTCGATGTGCTCGAAAATTTCATCATCCGCCAGGAAGTGCACTTCGGTACCGCGCTTTTCGCTGTCACCGAGAATCCTGAGCGGCGAAATTTCAACGCCATCGCGGATTTCAACGATGCGCTCGACCGCGTGCCCACGGTTGAATTCCATGAAATGCTTCTTGCCGTCGCGGCGGATCGTCAGCCGCAGCCATTTCGACAGTGCATTGACACAGGAAACCCCCACCCCGTGCAGGCCACCGGAAACCTTGTAGGAATTCTGGTTGAATTTGCCACCGGCATGCAGTTCGGTGAGGGCGATTTCCGCAGCCGAGCGCTTCGGCTCATGCTTGTCGTCCATCTTGATACCGGTTGGGATGCCACGCCCATTGTCGATGACACTGATCGAATTATCGGTGTGTATGGTGACCGTGATCTCATCGCAATGGCCGGCCAACGCCTCGTCGATCGAATTGTCCACGACCTCGAAAACGAGATGGTGCAGGCCCGTACCGTCGGAGGTATCGCCGATGTACATGCCCGGACGCTTGCGGACTGCCTCCAGGCCTTCGAGAATCTGAATGCTGGATTCGCCGTATCCCGGCGCAGCACCTTGCGGGCTGTTTTCTTCGTTCATTTGCTGTTCCACGTGAAACTGGTCATTAAATTGGCAGTCAGATGCGCATCGGCATGACCACATACTTGAAGCGGTCATTGCCCGGAACAGTGATCAGGGCGCTTGAATTGGCATCATTGAAGCTCCACTGAATTTCGTCGGTATGCACGTTGTTGAGAACGTCGAGCAGATAACCGACGTTGAAGCCGACATCGATCGGGTCGCCCTGATAGGCAACCTCGACCTCCTCCTGCGCCTCTTCCTGTTCGGCATTGGCGGCAATCAGCTTGAGACTGTTGTCGCCGAGCACCACGCGAACGCCGCGGAATTTCTCGTTGGTCAGAATCGCGGCGCGGTTCATTGCCTGCATCAGGGTCTGGCGGCCCACCGTCAGGTGATTTCTCAGGCTGGGCGGAACAACACGTTCGTAGTCCGGGAACTTGCCGTCGATCAACTTGGAGACCAGCACGACGGAGCCGAATGAAAAGCGGATCTGATTGGGGGCCAGGGTGATGTTCAGCGGCTCGTCACTGTCGACCAGCAAGCGGTTCAGTTCGAGTACCGTCTTGCGCGGCAGAATCAGTTCCTGACGCGCCAGTTCCGTATCGATTTCGACGCTGGCAAACGCCAGACGGTGACCATCGGTGGCCACAGCACGCAATTCCTTGCCTTCCACCAGCAGGAGCAGGCCGTTCAGGTAATAGCGGACATCCTGTGCCGCCATGCTGTACTGGGTTTTGCCCAGCAACTGGCGAAATGCCTTTTGTGAAATATTGAACTGCTTTGTCTCGCCGTCGGCCAGCGTCATGCGCGGAAAGTCATCCGCCGGCAGGGTCTGCAGACTGAAGCGGCTCTTTCCGGAACGCACCTGCAGTCGCTTGTCCTCGAGAACCAGGCTGACATCGTTGCTTTCCGGCAGCGAACGCAGAATTTCCTGTAACTTGCGGGCACCGACCGTGACAGCGCCATCCCCTTCACCGGCAGCGACTTCTGTCGACGTCGTGATCTGGATTTCAATATCGGTCGCCAGCAAGGTGAGCCGGTCGCCCTTCTTTTCCAGCAGAACGTTGGAAAGAATCGGCAGTGTGTGGCGTCGTTCGACGATTCCCGACACTGATTGCAATGGGGCCAGAAGAGTGTCTCTATGGGTTTTGATAAGAACCATAAATTAAATTCCTTTAATAACTATATCGGGAACAGTTCTGTTGATAACCTTTATTTACTGTTTTTTTTCAATTACTTGCCAAGGTTATTTCCGTGTTCAGAAGGCTCTTGATTGCCTGTGGATGAAAACTGGACAATTTTTCGGGAAAGACCAATTTCGCGAATAGCCCACAATTCGCTGACAGCTTTCCCACAGGTTTATGGACAGGCTTCATCCTTTCAAAACCTGAAGAAGTACATGCAGGTCATGATTGAGTTCGCTGTCCTTGGTACGCAGCGAATCAATGGTCTTGACCGCATGCATGACCGTAGTGTGGTCGCGGCCGCCAAAGGCATCGCCGATTTCCGGAAAACTGTGCGAAGTGACTTCTCGGCACAACCACATGGCGACCTGCCTCGGACGGGCGATGGCGCGGGTACGTTTTTTTGAAAACAGTTCGGCTACCTTGATCTTGTAGTAGTCCGAAACGGTTTTCTGGATGTTGTCCATGCCCACGTTGCGCACTGACCCGATCAGGTCCTTCAGCGCTTCCTTGGCCAGATCGAGGGCGATGGCACGACCGTGGAACGATGAGTAGGCGAGCACTTTCTTGAGCGCTCCTTCCAGTTCACGCACATTGGAACGTAGGTGCTTGGCGATGAAAAAAGCGACTTCATCGTCGAGTTGCAGGCCTTCGGCTTCGGCCTTCCGTTTCAGGATGGCGACCCGCATTTCGAGTTCGGGCGGCTCGATCTGTACCGTCAGACCCCAGTCGAAACGCGTCACCAAGCGGTCATCAAGGCCGTTGATATCCTTCGGGTAGGTGTCGCAGGTGATGATGATCTGCTTGCGTGCTTCGATCAGGGCGTTGAACAGGAAGAAGAATTCTTCCTGGGAACGGTTCTTGCCGTTGAAGAACTGCACGTCATCGAGCAGCAGCACGTCAAGCGAGCGATACATGCGCTTGAAGGTATCGAATGACTTTTGTTGATAGGCGCGCACGACATCGGAGTAATAATCTTCGGCATGTACATAGCGGACGATCTTGTCCGGCATTTCGCCAATAATCGTATTTCCGATGGCGTGTATCAGGTGGGTCTTGCCAAGCCCTGCCCCGCCATAGATGAACAGCGGATTGTAGGCACCGCCCGGATTGTGGGCAACCTGCACTGCGGCTGCGCGGGCCAGATCATTGGCCTTGCCGACCACAAGATTATCGAAGGTGAACGAGTGGAAGAGACGTGATTTCTCGTAAGATCCACCCTTGCCCCGGCCTATTTCTTCAGCCGGTGCCGGAGTCGGGTTGGCTGAAGTCCTGGGGGTACTTACGCTGGAACGGGATTCCGAACGCAAGTTGTCGATCACGAGTGCGATGGTGACCGGCGTCGCGAAGAAACTGCGGCCATAGTCTTCGATGCGGGTCAGATAACGATCCCTGACCCACTTCTGGATGAAGGTATTGGGTGCGACCAGACGCAAACCGTCGGCGGGTTGATTTTCCCCTTCCAGCCTGAGCGGTTTGATCCAGGTATTGAACTGCTGCAACGGCAGTTCCTGTTCAAAACGCAAAAGACAGGATTCCCAAAAGCCGGCCATCGCCAAAAATACTCCTCCCCGCGCAGTCGACGATTGACGATGGCGGTTTTGTAACTATATGATTTTATGGATTATATTAATTCTGGAATTGTGGCCTTTGGCCACCAGACAGCAAGCAATTCTACCCTTGTGGCTACAAGTTATCCACAGCTTTTGTAAATAATTGACCTTGACACGAGCCCCCTGAATGCGGTGTAATCGCACGTTTTTCTAAGCACATCAAGGGATTACAAAATGAAACGCACGTATCAACCGTCGGTCGTGCGCCGCAAGCGCACCCATGGCTTCCTGGTCCGTATGCGCACCAAGGGTGGCCGTGCAGTCATTGCTGCTCGCCGTGCCAAGGGTCGCAAGCGTCTGGGCGTTTAACCCGGACGTTGGGCGAGGTGAAACAAGGCTTCGCCAGACACTATCGCCTGACAAAAACGGATGAGTTCTCATCCGTTTTTGGTTTCAGGAGGGTGATTCGCGGAAAACTGCTGATGCTGCACTACCAGCCGCGGAGCGAATCATGTCGTGGCGCCCGCCTGGGATTGGTAGTCGGAAAGAAGTTGCTGAAAAATGCTGTCGACCGTAACCGGGTAAAACGGGTGATCCGCGAGCAGTTTCGCCGAATATGCCGGGATTTGCCGGCATATGACTTGGTGGTTCGTCTGGCCGTGAAGCCGGTTTCGCTCGATGGAAAGTTGGTGGCAGCTGATTTTCTCGCCCTGCTGGACAAATTGCCACGGCTCAGGCCGGCGCGCGTGATTCAATGAAACGTATACTGGTGGCCCTGCTCCGTGCTTACCAGTATGCAGTGAGCCCATTGCTGGGGCGTAATTGCCGGTATTTTCCAAGTTGCTCGGAATATGCGGTGGAAGCTGTAGAGAAACATGGTGCCATCAAGGGGGGCTGGCTCGGCGTCAAGCGCGTCTGCCGCTGTCACCCATGGCACCCCGGCGGGTATGATCCGGTACCCTGATTTGAGAATGCTTGATTACGTAGGCTGTTCATGGACACTCGTCGCCTGATTCTGGTTTTGATCTTCACCTTCTCCAGCTTCTTGCTGTGGGAAAACTGGCAGAAGTACAACCAGCCGAAGCCGCCCGTTGCTGCAGCCGGGAACGAGGTTCCGGCCGGAAGCGCCGCGCCCAGACCATCGGTGGCGCTGCAATCGGCCAACGGCGCCCCGGTCGCTGCTGCCGGAACCCTCGTTGCGGCGGCAGCCGATACCTTCACCGTGACGACCGACCTGGTCAAGGCGACGATTTCCCCCGTGGGCGGTGACATCGTCCAGCTTGATCTGCTCAAATACCAGGAGCACGACAACAAGGACAAGACCTTTGCCTTGTTTGACGCCAAACACCAGTACATGGCGCAGAGCGGCCTGATCGGCGAGGGTCTGCCTACCCACCGGACACAGTTCAGGCGCGTCGATGGGCCGTCGAAGCTTGCTGACGGATCCGACGAGCTGAAAGTCCGCCTCGAAGCCACTGCCCCGAATGGTGTCCAGGTCGCCAAGATCCTGACCTTCAAGCGCGGCTCCTACCTTGTTGATGTTGCATGGGAAATTGCCAACCAGGGCGACAAGCCGCTGGTGCCGCATGCCTACTACCAGCTGCAGCGTGATGCCGTGGCACCGGAAGGCGAAACCGCGATGGTTTCCACGTTCACCGGGCCGGCCGTCTATACCGACGCCGAAAAATATCAGAAGATCAGCTTCGATGACATCGGTGCCGGCAAGGCCAAGTTTACCAAGGCGTCTGACAACGGCTGGCTGGCCATGGTCCAGCACTATTTCGTTTCTGCCCTGGTGCCCAAGGACAAGGTCCAGCGCGAGTACTACATGCGCAAGGCGGATGGCGCCAATGTCTACCAGGCCGGCGTGATCGTGCCGATCGGCGAGATTGCACCCGGCGCCAAGGGTGAGACGTCGCTCGGTCTCTACGCGGGTCCGCAGGAGCAGGCGGCCCTCAAGCAGGTCGCTCCGGGTCTCGATCTCGTAGTCGATTACGGCTGGCTGACCGTGGTCGCGGCACCCATCTTCTGGGCGCTCGAAGCCATTTACAAACTGGTTGGCAATTGGGGCTGGGCCATCGTGGTACTGACCATCATCATCAAGGCCATCTTCTTCCCGCTCTCCGCCGCATCGTACAAGTCGATGGCCAAGATGCGCGTGCTGACTCCCCGTCTGATGCAGCTCAAGGAACGCTATGGTGACGACAAGCAGCGCCTGAATCAGGAAATGATGAAGCTGTACCAGACGGAAAAGGTCAATCCGCTCGGCGGGTGCCTGCCCATACTCGTGCAGATACCGGTGTTCATCGCGCTCTACTGGGTGCTGCTCGGCGCCGTCGAAATGCGCGGCGCACCGTGGATACTGTGGATCAAGGATCTTTCGGCGCCTGACCCGTATTACATTCTGCCGGTCATCATGATCGCCTCGATGTATATCCAGACCAAGCTCAATCCGACGCCGCCCGATCCGATCCAGGCCAAGGTGATGATGGCCATGCCCTTCATTTTCGGCATCATGTTCCTCTGGTTCCCGGCCGGTCTGGTGCTCTACTGGGTGGTCAACAACATTCTGTCGATTGCCCAGCAGTGGCAGATCACACGCATGATCGAAAGCGGCAGCAAGGCGGCAAACGACGCCAAGGCGTGACGTGATTGCCGATACCATCGCCGCCATCGCCACGGCACCAGGCCGTGGCGGCGTCGGTGTGATCCGCGTCTCGGGCAGCAATTTGCTGCCCTTTGCTTTTGCGCTGACCGGCAAGACGCCACCGCCGCGCCATGCGACGCTGACGGCTTTCAAGGCCGGCGACGGGAGCGCGATCGACAGCGGCCTGCTGCTTTATTTCCCCGACCCGTACTCGTTTACCGGCGAAGATGTCCTCGAACTGCAGGGGCACGGTGGCCCGGTTGTCATGCAGATGCTGCTCGCGCGCTGCCTCGATCTGGGCGCCCGGCTGGCCGACCCGGGCGAATTCAGCCGCCGCGCCTTCCTCAATGGCAAGCTTGATCTGGCCCAGGCCGAAGCAGTGGCCGACCTGATTGACGCGGCAACGACGAGTGCCGCGCGGTCGGCGGTGCGTTCCCTGCAAGGTGAGTTTTCGAAAGCGATTCACGCCCTGACCGGCGAACTGATCGACCTGCGCATGCTGGTCGAGGCGACGCTGGATTTTCCGGACGAGGACATCGATTTTCTCAAGGCGGCCAATGCGTTCGGCCGGCTTGAGCGCCTGCAGGCCAGGCTGGCGGAAACCTTCGACCGTGCCGGCCAGGGAAAACTACTGCAGAGTGGCCTTCATGTCGTCCTCGCCGGCCAGCCCAACGTCGGAAAATCTTCCCTGCTCAACCGGCTGGCCGGGGATGACCTCGCCATCGTTACTTCGATTGCCGGGACCACGCGCGATGCCTTGCGGTCGACCATACAAATCGAGGGAATTCCGCTGCACATCATCGATACTGCGGGGCTGCGCGATACCGATGACGAGGTGGAAAAAATCGGCATTGAGCGCAGCTGGAAGGAAATCGAGCGCGCCGACGTGGTGTTGATGCTGGTCGACGCACGAACCGGCGTCGGTGCTCCCGACCGGGCAATTCTCGCCCGGCTCCCCGGGGGCCTGAAGCGGATCACGGTTTTCAACAAGATCGACCTCAGCGGCAATCAGCCGGAGCGTCATGCGGAAGCGGACGGAACGGCAATCTCTCTTTCGGCGCGATCGGGCAACGGCATCGACCTGTTGCGCCAGGAGTTGTTGCGCATTGCCGGTTGGCATCAAGCAGAGGATGTCTTCATTGCCCGCGAACGCCACTTGCGTGCGCTGACCGCCGCTCGAGAACACGTAGCGGCGGCAAAGCAGGTCGTAGAAGGTGAATTTCCGGCGCTGGAACTGTTCGCCGAAGAACTGCGTCTGGCTCAGCAGTCCCTCGGTGAAATAACCGGCGAATTCACGGCGGATGATCTGCTCGGCGTGATCTTCAGCCGGTTTTGCATCGGAAAGTGACCGGTTCAGTCCCGTTATCCGGCTAGCGAGTTGTCGCGTGAAGCGAAACGATATGTCGGGCAAAAATTGTTGAACTGTCGTCAGGAGGCAGACTCCCGGCCAGTTCGCGCGCCCGGACCGAGAATGTCTGATCGTGCATCAGCCTCTTAATGACACTCCGGAGGCACGACGGCGTGGAACGATCGGCACGGATCAACTGGCCGGCCCCGAAGGCGACGATGGGTTCCATGTTGAGGAACTGGTCCATGTTCCGGGCAATACCCAGAACCGGCACGCCGCAGCCGAGTGCCTGATTGGTGGACGGGCTGCCACCGTTGCAGATGACCAGGCTGGCGTGCTGACAGACGATCGCGCCGGGCAGGTAATCAAATACTTGGGTCCTCGGGTGTTTCGGAACGAATGAAAGCGGCTTTCCCGCTGTCGTGATCACGACCCGGCTGCCCAGATGCTCGAGGATCGGGACAATTTTTGCGATGACCTGCGGATCGCCCGAACTGCCCATGGTGACATAGGTCAACGGACCCTCGCCGGCGAGGAAGTCAAGGTTCCCCGAGAAGTCCGGCGACCAGGCGAGCGGCCCAATGAAATCGGCGCCGGAGTGGACGCGAACGTCCGCAAAAAGTGCCGGAAAATTGGCAAAAAGCCGCAGGTCCGCGTCGGTATAGGAACGCCGCAGGTCGTAACCGAGGGACGCAAGGCCAAATTTCGCGCGCAGGCGTTCGAGCGGCCGTGTATGTAGCCGAAATGCCAGGGGACTGACCAGGCGAAAAATGGACTTTGCCAGCGCGATCGGCACGAAACGGGTGTAGCCAAATACCGGCAGTGGCGGATTGAACGGGCGCTCCGGACTCCAGTAGGCATCGCAAACGGAGATGAAAGGGATTGCGCGCAAGCGTGCGCTGACCGACAACGACAGGCGGAAGTCGCCGACGATGATGTCCGGCCTTTCGGAATCGATCAGCGACAGGTCGGCATCAACGTAGCGCGACAGGGTCGGAAAGTCGTAGAGCGGTGCCCCCTGCTCAAGGCGCTTGGCGAAAACGCGTGCATCCTGGCAGTCCAGATCGCGTACCGGGAATGGAAGATCGCTCGTCAATCCAGAGAAGTTTGCGGGGCGGCACAAAGTTGCAGCGAATTTTGTCGCATCGAGGCCCTTGGCCAGCATGAGCGGTCGAACCACGTGGGCAAGGGTGGCGCCCTCGGCAAAGAATAGGACCTTGAGCTTCTTCATCGGAATAAGCGTTCGTTGGGGTGGCTAGCCTCTGAAAATGAAAAACCCGGCACGTGGCCGGGCTGAAATGAAAGCGAGCGCTTACTGCGGCGGGATGCGCAATACCTGGCCAGGGTAGATCTTGTCCGGATGGGTCAACATGGGCTTGTTGGCTTCGAAAATCTTCATGTACTTGTTTGGATCGCCATAGTGTTGCTTGGAAATCTTCGACAGGTTGTCGCCGCTGACGACGGTGTAGAACGTGGCCTCCGGCGCGCTCTGGTCGACTGACATCATGTCCTTGACGGCGACCACACCCTGAACGTTGCCAGCGCACAGCAGCGCCTTCTCGCGCGTGGCCTGGTCGGCGGCGACGCCGAACACCGAGGCGGTGCCGGTACTCGAGTCGAACGTGACGGTGAGTGCCGTGATGACCAGGTTCTGTGCCTTGATGTAGGCTTCGATCGAATCGCCGGCAGCACGGTTGGCAGCTTCAACGCGGGCCTTGGCCTCGGTGTCATCGGGTGCCTTGGTGACAGCCGCGGCAGCGGCTTCGGCATCCTTGGACTTGAAGAGCTTTTCCCCGGCTTCCTTGATAAAACTGAAAAGGCCCATGATGTCTCCTGACTTTTGGCGGTTAATGAATGTTGACCGTAACAGCAGAATATTGCACTGGCAAGTCGGGTCGAAATGCTATCATTAGGCCTGACCTGAATGGAATGCCGTTTTGATCTCCCGTTTTACCCTTCTGTGGCGGATGCCGCGCGCGTTGCCAGATCGCGGGATTGTCCATGGACCTGCTTGATCCCGGCCTGCTCATTCTGGTGGGTATCGCGTTTCTCGCCGGCGGCGTTGATGCGGTCGTCGGTGGCGGCGGCCTGATCCAGATTCCGGCGCTGTTCGCGGTGCATCCCGGTGAATCCCCGGCCACCCTGTTCGGTACCAACAAATGCGCCAGCGTGGTGGGAACGGCCAATGCCACCTGGCGTTACGCGCGTCAGATCCGGATGCCCTGGCGGACGATCCTGCCAGCGGCGTGCGCGGCGTTCCTCCTGTCGTATCTTGGCGCCGCCGCGGTCGCCTGGCTGCCGAAGGATGCCGTGCGTCCGCTGATTCTCGCGCTCCTCGTCTTTGCCGCGGTCTACACGTTGAAGAAGAAGGATTTCGGGACATCGCACCGCCCGGCGCACAGCGGGCATCGTGAACTGGCCTATGCCATCCTGCTCGGCGGAGTGATCGGCTTCTACGACGGTTTTTTCGGGCCGGGGACGGGCAGCTTCCTCGTTTTCCTGTTCGTCCGCTTTTTCGGGTTCGACTTCCTGCATGCTTCTGCTGGTGCCAAGGTGGTCAACGTAGCGACCAATCTTGCCGCACTGCTCTATTTTGTGCCGAACGGCTACGTGTTGCCGGTACTGGCCGGCGCGATGGCGGTGGCCAACGTCAGCGGCTCGGTCGCCGGAACCTGGCTAGCGCTCAAGCACGGCAGCGAATTCATCCGGAAAGTCTTTCTGATCGTGGTGGGTGCGCTCATCCTCAAATTTTCCTGGGACACCTTTGCTCCGGCATTAATCTAGCCAGAGAACCGGCCGCTCCCGGCCGGCAGATTTATAATCCACGGCTCAGATACGGAGAACGGCGTAACGATGGACAAGAATTTCCGGATGTTCCGGTGGTACAGCACACTGGCGCTGGTCACGCTGCTTGCCGGCTGCGCAGGTGTGTCCGAAATCGCACCCAGCCCCGAAAAGCCTGTACGCAGTGCCCAGCAGGAAAGCTTTCTGCGCAGCGGCCATGCCTGCTGCAATCTTCATTACGATGGCGACGCCATCAGCGACTCCAATTTCGCCCAGCTCCCGTTCATTCCGGCCGGAACGCCGATCAATGTCAGGAAGATCGACGGGCATCGCGTCAGCCTGGATATCAACGGGCGGGCCATGCAGATGACCCTTGACCACGGCCGCAAACAGGAAACCATCGAGCAATGGCTGAGCAAGCTGGTCGTGGCGGACGACCCGCGCGGCAGGCTGGCGGGCTATCCACCTGCGACCCGTTCGGCCATCGAGTCAGGGCGGTTGATGAAGGGCATGACTCGGGATCAGGTGATCATGTCGGTGGGTTACCCTCAGGCCAGCGACGGCAGGCGTCTGGGCGCCTCCTATTGGCGCTACTGGTGGTCGAGTTTCGCCCCGTTCTATGTCTATTGGAAGGGCGACAAGGTCAGCAAGATCGATGGCCACTCGGATACGGTGGCCAGCATGACCTACACGGGAAAGTAATCTTCCCGGCGCGTTAGGCGCTAGCCCCTAACTTCGGTTTCGGACTTGGCACATACTCGGAGCCTCACCCTAATACAACAAGGATTCCCCCGTGACCATTTGTCCGATCGCCATTGTCGCCGGCTGCAAGAAATGCCCGGCGTTCAAGATTTGCCCCGCCAAAACCCTACTCGGCGACATGCCCAAAACGCCAGAGCCGCCAGCCGGGATCAAGAAGACAAGCAAGCCGCGCAGCAATGCACCGCGGCAGAGAAGCGTCAAAATATAAGCCACCCGGTTGAGGCGCAGCGAGCGCCTTGAGGTTCAGCTTCCGGAAACCCGTGCGAGTTGTTTCATAAATACGGACGCTTCCTGAAAGCCGACGACACGTAACCCCCTGATTTCTCTGCCCGCGGGCGTGAAAAATATGATCCCCGGGGGCCCGTACAGGCCGAAGCGGGCGAGCAGTGCCTTGTCTTCCGCCGTGTTTGCCGTCACGTCAGCCTTAAGCAACGTGAAGTCAGCCATTTTTGCCCGCACTGCCGGGTCGGCAAATGTGTAGCGCTCCATCTCCTTGCACGACACGCACCAGTCGGCGTAGAAATCAAGCATCACCGGGCGGTCGACCGCAGCTAGTCGTGCGTCGAGTTCGGCGACCGAGCGCACCGGCTCGAACGGCAGTTTATTGACTTCGGCCGCCACGGCCTGACCGCGCAGACCGGCGAGCGGTTGCAGCGGGTCGCGGCTGCCGGCCAGGGCGCCGATCAGCAGTGCGGCGCCGGTCAGCAGCATGACGATGCCGATGCCTTTCCAGAAGCGCTGCCAGCCGCCGGCATGCTGCGGCAGCGGGTCGAGCGCGTGCAGGAAAATCGCGGGAATGATCAGCAGTGCCGCCCACGCCAGCATCGCGGCGACCGGTGGAATCACCGGCGACACCAGCCAGA
>ENA-UOWG01003441-UOWG01003441.1-activated-sludge-metagenome-genome-assembly--contig:-NODE-3441-length-12047-cov-37.763009_pt1 | contig 12047 bp, 10 predicted proteins | sample MGYA00238147_ERZ761563 | MGnify/ENA primary metagenome ERZ761563 (study PRJEB28884, sample SAMN05720216) | anaerobic digester metagenome | isolation source: active sludge of municipal... | reverse complement strand
ACAGTAATTTGTCCTTGTGCCTTATACTCTCCTTAGCGTTTTTGCTGGATTGCCGGCGACGATTGTATCGGGCGGTACATTTTTTGTGACGACACTGCCGGCGCCGATGATTGCATTCTCGCCGATCGTCACATTAGCGAGAATGGTTGATCCTGATCCAATAGAAGCGCCTTTTTTCACCAGCGTCGGCTCCACTTTCCAATCGGCTTCGGTCTGCAACTTCCCATCTCCGGTGGTCGCTCGCGGAAATGAATCGTTAATAAAGGCAACGTTGTGCCCGATGAAAACATTATCTTCAATCGTTACGCCCTCGCAGATGAAGGTGTGGCTTGATATTTTACAGTTCTTGCCGATAAAAACGTTCTTTTGAATCTCAACAAAAGCGCCTATTTTTGTGTTGTCGCCGATGCGGCAGCCATAAAGATTGATAAACTTGGAGAGTTTTACATCTTTACCGAGCTTGACATCATCCGCTATGCATACATGGTTCATAGATAAACCATTTCACCTTTATTAGTCAGCGACTTGTTGGCTGCAACCAACATTTTAATGTTGTTCAAGCCGGCAATACCGTCATTGACAACTGTTCCGCCATTTCTCACGTAGTCAACAAATTTTTCAGCCATTACTTTGAGTGCTTCAGTTTGTTGAACCTTTGGCACCCACACGTCACCCGAGCGGTAATCAACAAGCAGATTGTATTGTCCTTCCTTCGTCCTTACTTTAACACCTTTGTCGTAGATTCTAATTTTTTCATCCGGTTCAAGATCGTTCCAAACCAGCATTTTTTTCTCTCCGCCAATCAGGGTGGTTCTGAGTTTAACCGGTGAGAGCCAGTTGACGCTAATATGGGCTATGATGTTATTGCTATAGTAAAAAGTAAGGTAGGCGACATCTTCCAGGCCGCGGCCAAAATGGCCGACACCTGTTGCTACAACGGCCAGTGGTTTTTTATCAATGATGTAATCCATAATGGAGATATCGTGAGGTGCAAGATCCCAGACAACGTTTACGTCATGTTGTAATAAGCCCAGATTGATCCTGACGGAGTCGAAATAATAAAGATTGCCGAGGACTCCTTCATCAACCAATTGGCGAATTTTACGCACCGCTCCTGTGTAAAGAAAGGTGTGATCCACCATGAGTTTCAAATTTTTCTTCGCTGCCAGTTCCACCAGTTCTTCTGCTTCGGCAATTGTATAGGTAAAAGGTTTTTCCAGAAAAACACTCTTTCCTGCTTGAAGCGCTTTTTTAGCAAGATCATAGTGGGTAAAGACAGGCGTGGCAATCGCAATCGCATCAACTTCCGGGTTTTTAATCAATTCATCAGTATTAGCAGTGACATTGACCTGTGGATAATTTTTTTTTACTTTCTTGAGGCTTTGCTGATTCATATCGCAAACCATTTTTACTTCGGACCCATCAGCCGTGCTGAAATTCCTGACGATATTCGGGCCCCAATACCCATATCCGATTACACCCATGCGCAACATAAACAATGAACTCCTTTAAAATATATTTTCCACAGATAGGAAATGACAAAATAAGTTAAAATGTTAAAGTGCCCCGTGGCCACTTATAACGGCTTTGGGCGTCATCAGAATAATTTTTAAATCCAGCCATAGACTCCATTCCCGCAAATACTTCAGGTCAAGCCGGACCATTTCATCAAAAGTTGTGCGGCTTCGGCCCGTAACTTGCCACAGTCCTGTAATGCCGGGTTTGGCGGCTAGTAAACGCCTGCGGTGCCAAATATCATACAGATCACATTCGTATGCAATAGGCGGACGCGGTCCAACAAGAGACATGTCGCCTTTTAATACGTTTATAAATTGCGGAAGTTCATCAAGACTGGTTTTGCGTATAAAACGACCCACCGGTGTGATGCGGGAATCATTCGTCAATTTGAATATCCCCGGTTCGACTGCCGCCGCATTCTGCTGATTGATAAACCTTGAGACGTATTCTTTGTGTTTGAGGGGATCATTGTTTTCCGCCATGGATCTGAATTTATACATAAGAAATTTTTTGCCATTTAATCCGACACGTTCCTGCCGGAAGAAAACAGGACCGGGCGAAGTGGCCTTGATGGCCAAGGCAATAATCAAAAAAATAGGTGAAAAAAGCAAAAGGGCAATGGCGCTGCCCAGGACATCAAATAAATTGTTTTTCATAAAAAGAGAAATTTTTCTGCTAAAATCTTTTCTTACAAGATCGGGGTAGAGATTGATGTTAAAAGGTTCGTCTGCCAGCAATCCCTGCTGTGACTCCGGGAAAACATGGTAGGAAATATCTATTTTCTTGATCCAATGGGGATTCAGCCTTGCACGAAAACGGTCATAAATTTTATGGATGATCGTATCAATAGAAGCTTCATCAATATATTCTATTTCGGTAAACAGCACTCCAATGATTCTATGATTGTTATACCAACCCCTGATATCGATTTCTCTGAGGGATGGTTTTAATGCTTCTTTAACTTTATCCACAACTTTTATGTCTTGCGATGATTCAATGAGACGTGAAATATTCAGCAGCAAAAGAAGAAATGGTTTCTTGGATCGTTCAGTTCGCATTCTTTCCACCCGCAATAGATTATGGAAATCTAACTTATTGAAAAAAGAGGGATCATCTTCGTTAACAGGATCCATCAATTTCAATAAATTTTTGGGATGAGAGGATGCGTTTTTTTCCATTTTTAATTTTGGCAGATTCATAAAATTTTATACCGTGCAATAAAGCTCTTCTACACTAGCATGTAATACAATACAATAGTTCATTATATGCGCTTTGTTTCTGCAATTTATATACCATCCGTTAAAAATCATAAATTAACTTGTGAAATCAAATATCTATAATTATTATGGCAATAAGTAACAAGTAACCGCGCGAGTCAGATCAATGGTTATTTTCATCAAATAATGTAAATTTCACCATCATGTTGACGTGCTTTTGTAATATGTAACTGGAAGTTATGGTTACAAGTTTCGAAAGGGTTTGCCAGATTGTCCGCTTGCTGTTCCTCCCTGTCAGCAAGAATGCTTTGATTGCAACCTGGTACGACTGATCATGAATCAAGGAATAAAATAAGACATATCTATTTTGTTAATCCATTTGGGATTCAGCTTTTGACAAAAACGATTATAAATTTTATGCGTGATGGCGTCAATGGAAGCTTCATCAATGGATGCCATTTCAGTGAGTAGCACCCCGATGGTTCTATTATGGTGATACCAACCCCTGATATCAACTTCTCTCAAAGATGTGTTTAATGCTTCTTTAACTTTGTCAACTAATTTCATATCGTGCGAGGTTTCAATGAGGTGTGAAACGTCCAGCAGCAAAAGCAAGAAAGGTTTCTTTGACCGCTTCGTTCGCATTTTTTCCACCCGCAATATTTGAAGGAAACTTGACTGATCAAAAAAAATGGGATCATCTTCAATAACGGTACCCATTATCGACACTTATCCCCCTTCAAATTAGACATCTATAAGAACAATAAATATTATAGGTCATCCTTTTTTGATGCCCGTACTCTTTTCGGGATTTTTTTCATATCACCAGCCAGTAAGGATAATTTCCCCAAAAATCCCGGTTCGGGATGCAATTGGGCTTGCCGGTAATCGTAGTACTGACGATCAGAACCAAAATATCGTTGAAGCAATGCTTTCGTTTTAAATTGCATGTTGTTTAGTACAACGCCAAGTATTTTATTTTTATCTACCAATTTTACGGCCTGTTGAATGGTTTCACGGGGCGTTTCACCGGATTTGATAACCAGTATAATCCCGTCAACCATTTCGTTTAAAACGCTGGGCTCCGTTGTTGCTAAAATCGGTGAGGAATCTATGATAATATACCGATCATCATATCGTGATTTTAAATCCTGAAACAGAGTTTTCATTTTGTTGGAACCGATCAGCTCAACGGGATTGCCCTGAATGCTTCCACCGGAAAGAATGCTCAGTTTGTCGATGGGGGTCTTGATTAAAAGGTCCTGTATCTCAGCCTCTCCAATCAGATAGTCGGAAAGTCCCTTTTTTGCCTGCAGACCGAACCAGCGCGTGACAGAAGGGTTTCTAAGATCGCAATCGACCAAAAGTGCATAGCTATGCAGTTCAAGAGAGATAATGCTAGCTAAATTAACAGCTACGAAACTTTTGCCTTCTCCTTGCATCGCACTGGCGACCATAATGATTCTGGGCGGGTTTTCCATCCCGGGTCTAAAAATACGAGTCCTCAGCCTTCTGAATTGTTCGGTTATCATGGATGAAGAAGCAAAAACAGATACCAGTTTATCATCCAGAACAGAGTCCTCCGGCACAGAGCTTTGAACTTCATCTGCAGGTTCTACATATTTTTCGCGCTGCACTTTTTGCAGAGCATCAAACATTTTACCCATAGTTTCGCATCCTCAATGTTTCATGAAATAAGTCCGGTGAAATAAAATACAGCAAACCAAAAGCAGCACATACTAAAAGAATCAAAATAACAACAACATATAGAATTATCTTAACCTTCAGACTCCACGGAGGTGTCTCTTTCACTTCAAGATCCCGGATAACACTTTGAATGATATTTCCCCCAATACGGGTTTGCTCCCGTGAAAATCCTGTCAGTAATGCGTTGTCACAGACAATATTGATCAGGCGGGGAATCCCTTGCGAGTAACGGAAAATTTCCCTTATCGCGCCGTCGTCAAATATCCGTAAGTTTTTTGATCCCGCTCGTTTTAATCGGTAAATGATGTACTCTTTCGATTCTTTCAGTGTCAAGGGGCGCAGGTGATAACGAATGGCTATGCGCTGCTTGAGAGGACGAAACTGAGGCTCTGAAAGAGTCACGTTTAATTCCGGTTGCCCCAGAAGGATAACATGTAACAGTTTGTATTTAGCAGTTTCCAGATTGGTCAGCAATCGGATCTCGTGCAGTAAATCCGACTCTAAACTTTGAGCTTCATCAATAATCAAAAACACCTTTTCATCGTTCGTGAAACATTGAAGCAGATAATTGTGAAGTGCGGTAAGGCTCTGGCCCAGTGATTTGATGCCGTCCGAGTCAATACCCAAATCATTACAGATATAATTGAGAAAATCGACGCGGTTCATTACCGGGTTAAAAATATAACAGGTTTGTACATTGCCATCCATATTTCCTAACAGTTTGCGGACAAGCGTCGTTTTCCCGGTGCCTGCTTCCCCCGTGATAACGCTGAATCCCTTGCCTTCCTGAATTGCATATTGAAGATGAGCCAAGGCTTCCTGATGGACTTCACTCAAATATACAAATGCAGGATCCGGCGCTATTTCAAAGGGTTTCTCTTTAAAACCAAAAAATTTCTTATACATAATTTATGATGCTTTTTCTTCAATTTTAGGTATCGTCGCCAGCACTTTGAGTCCGAGTGAAAGTTCCGCATCCGCTGCATCGTAAAATGATCTGTCCAATTGTTCGCGTATAAATGCCAGCGCGAAACCTCCAGCCAGCCCGGCCACTAGGCCGATGAGTAAAATTTTTGGAACATTTGGCGTGAAGGGTTCTTCGGGAACTCTGGCGGGATCGATGACCCTGAACTGCTCCCCCTTCTGTCGTTTTTCAAGATTCTCGGCCTGCTGGGCTTCCTGGCTCTTTTTCAGCAGAGTTTCATAAGCTGCTTTGGTGCTTGCATACTCTCTTAACAGAGCGGCCATATCCTGCTCTCTTGCGGGAGTCTGTTCAATCCGTCCCAGGTATTTATTGATCTGAGACGAAAAAGATGCACTCTCACTACGGAGACGTTTTATTTCTAGCGACGTTGTCATTAATTGATTTTTTAATTCTTTGTAGCGAGGATCATTTTTTACATCATTACCATAAGAATCTTTATTCTTTTCTAGGTAAGCTAATTTTTTCTTGATAGAAATGACGTCGGGATGATTGTCTGTATATTTTGCCCGCAGTTCTTCAAGTTCCCTTTTCAGTTTGTCCTTCTTGGTTTCGTAGGTTCCGCCTGAATCGCCGGCTAAAAATGATGAGTTCAAATACGGACTGTCTTTCCCGATGCCGGCTGCAGCGGCTGCACTTGCGGGCTTTTCCATGTCCGTGATTTGTTTTTGGATAAAGAGCTTGCGATCCTCAGCGGCTCTGAGGCTTTCTTCGATACGCTGACTCTGATTCTGCATTTGCTCAAGAATTTTCAAGTTGGTATCTCTCTGTTCGGGGAGCCCACCCATGAAACGACTTTTGTACTGCGCAACAGCTGCTTCCATCTGATCCAGCTTTGCTTTGGACTGTGTCAACTCGGTTGTCAGGAATTCAGTCGTTCCGGTTGCTTGTTGTTCTCTGATTTTAAGATTTTCTTCGATAAATAAAGAAGACAACCGGTTGGCGACTGACGTCGCAGTATTGGGATCTCGACTGATAAAACTGATGGTGAAAAACCCTTTTTCATCCTTTTTGGTTGGCAATTCCACCTTGATATTTTTGCGCATTAATTCAACGACTTCTTCCCTCGAAAGACTTTTACTCTCTTTTTCATATAATCTGAATTCCGTGATTATTTTTTCCAGACGGGTACGGCTCATGACTTCCTGGGCTATCGACTGCAAGCGTTCCTCAACTTTGGAGGTAACGGTAGCGCGTACGAAATCTTCAGGAACTCTTTGCGGCGATACCAGAACGAGGGTTGATGCTTTATATTCCCGGGGAGCAATGATGGCGTAAAGTGATGCTCCGGCCACAATGAGTATAAAGGGAATAATGATGAACCACATTCTGCGTCGTAGGATTTCAAGATATTCATCAAAGGTAATTTTTTTTTCAGGGTTAATCATAAATAACTGCTCCTTAAAGCGCTTCCGAGACCCTTATCAGTAAGTTGCCGTGAAACTTAGCATGACTCTGTTCTCTTTATATTCATTTATCGCATAATTACTATCGTCTTGTTGATAAGCATAACCAAGCGAAACTTGTAACCACTGGAGGGGTAGATAAGTGATGTTGGCGCCCGCAGTCCATATGGTATCCCGCCGGTCTGGCTCTGATTCAGCGCGCTCCACGCTGCCCGTACAACCGACGGATAATCTCCGGTCCAGAAAATGTGTGATGGATCCGGTTGCCCGGTAATATTCTCGAAAGCCAAGATTTTGAGAGGTGAACAAATCCTGCGTGTAACCGCCTTGCATGCTGAGCCGATAGGTGGTGCGCGCATCTAGCTGGGTGATGTCCACCCTGAAGGTGACACCATCTTGCTTCGAGCCGATTGTGGGTTCCATCCAGTAATAGCCGACTTCTGCCGCTGCTGATAATGTCGGACTGAACTGGTAGGATAGCCCGACTGATGTTTCATAGATTTCATAGTCCAGCAGATCATCGGTATAAGTCTGTTTGGTATAGGCGCCCTTTAATGAGGCTGTTGCCCTGGGTGTGAAACGCAGCATATAGGCGCCGCCGACTCTGTGGCCGTTGAGGTCGGGATCCGATTCGAAATAGCCGTTGGTGTATCCGTAATCCAGAGAGATGCCGTGTTGCCGGTTGAACCAGTAAGTAAGAAAAGGACCGATATAGTTTTCAATGCTGTCATTGTTTGCGATATCTTCGGAACGGTAATAATTGTTACGATACCTGACGCCGATGCGGTTCTCCGGACCGAATTGGTATTCGACGACCGGCTCAATCACATTGCGCCAGAACACAGCCCGTTGCGTTTCAGTCGCCAGCACAAATTTATTATCTTGGGTAACTGTAAAATATTCTCTTTCCCGCGGGTCGTCTGAGCGGATGAAGGCGTTTCTTAAATAAAAATTAAAATGCGAACTGGTCAGATATCTGGTTTCAAGATTCACATTGGCGGTGAAGTAATTGAGATCATCATATCGGTTGTAAAATACATAACCGGCTGAGGCGTCCAGATTAACGCCTGATTGGGCATCCATGTTGGAGAATCTAATGCCGGGCGTGATCGTGGTGTAAAAATCCTTTTTTTGATTATCGGCGGTCAAATTAAGATTGTCACTGTATTCGCCTGTCACCCTAATATAGGGATGAATTTGTTTGAGAATATCGGCTGCGTAAACATGGGGAGCTGTCAGAATGCATAAAAACATCATGACAACTAATATGGTGCGGTAATGAGTCATCATATAAATCCTTTCATAATGCCGAGAGTCAATAATTCCAATCGGGGGTGCTAATTTTAAAACATTCCAAGCTGGAAACCAGGTTAAGGAATAATCACCGTATCTCCGGGCTTGATAATAATATCCGGGATATCTCCATCAATTATTTTATTATAATTAGCCGTAACCCTTTTTTCTTTGCCGTTTTCCTTCGTTAAGATTAAAATTTTTCTTTTATTTGCCCATTCTGTAAAACCACCAACCATAATGATCAGGTTAACCAGGGTAACTTCACTGCGGATGCGGACAATTCCGGGTTGTTTGACTTCTCCGGAAATAAAGACTCTATAACTGTTTGCCTCTGTTACCGTGACGGTTACGGTAGGGTTATCCACGAAGCCACTCAGTTTTTTGGTTAACTCCTCTTTCAACTGCAAAGGCGTTAAACCGGCTGCCTGAATATCATCCAGAAGAGGAAGGGATATCTTGCCGTCAATACGCACCGGAACGGTTTTGGTAAGAAATTCTTCTTTCCAGACAAAAATATGGAGTACATCTTCCGGTCCAATAACATATTTATCAATTTCCGTAACAATATCGCCTGCAACTTTCTTATTGTCCTGAGCCTTTGCAGCATCAATTCCTTTATTTGAGGCATGCGTTGACACGCTTTCGGCGTGCGATGTTTGTATTTTGTTTGCAGGATTTTCTGCTCTAGCATCCTGTGCATAGAGGAAAAAACAAAATACACAAACTACCGATAAAAAAGCGAACAGACTTTTCTTCATAATTTATTACCTCATTGTTGTGAGATTGTATTTATACGTTATACAAATAACACTTTTAAAATAAATTGGCAAATAAAAATAAGCAGACCCAACTTATTGTATGAAAGAAATGTGAGTAACTAGAAATTAATATTGCCCCGCGATTGTTCAAATATTTTTGTGTGCTGTTAAGGACAGCAAGAAAATATTTATTTACTCTTTTTCTTCAGTAACATTTAAGGTGCTGCAATTCAAAATTTATTTATCTCTTGAAAAATAAATAACGAGTGGCTATAAAGAAAACATGATACTTCAACTTATCCAAGCCCCTAGAGGAGATGACCGGTATGAATACTGAAAAAAGAAGGATGTATTGTGTAATTTGCATCTTATCAGTTATCGCTTTTCTTATTTTGCTTTCCGGATGCTCTAAAGAGTCAAAAATTGAACGTCACTGGAAAAAAGGGGAGACGTACTTTTCAGAAAATAAGCTTAAAGAAGCTGTTATTGAATATAAAACCATCATCCAGTTGGAACCGAAACATTCGAAAGCTTATTACAAGCTGGGAATGGCCTATTTGAAAATGGGGCTGCTGAGGGAAGGATATGCTTCTCTGATCAAAACAGTAGAAATAAATCCGGATATGTTGGAAGCCCGTAATCAGTTAGGTGGGTTGTATCTGCTGTCCAAAGATACCAAAAAGGCGAGAGAGCAGGCCGAATTTGTTTTAGCCAAAGACGCAAAAAATTCTTCGGCTCATATGCTTTTGAGTAACATTTCTCTTTTGGACAAAAATCTGGATGAGGCGATCACGGAGAGCAAAAAAGCGATTGAAGGAGAGAATAAACTTGAAGCGTATATTCATCTTGCCAATCTTTACATTATCAAAAAGGATTTATCCAGCGCTGAAGAAATGCTCAAAGCTGCCGTCAAGATTGATGATAAGTCATTGCGCGGACGTTTTGCCCTTGCTGAATTTTATCTCCGGTCCGGAAAAAAAGAATTGGCTGAAAGTGAATATATCGAAGCAACAAAAGTTGCCCCTCATGATGCAGCAAGTTTTATGAAGCTAGGTAATTTTTATACGATCATCAACAAACGAGATGAAGCGGAAAAGCAATTTTTGAAAGGAATTGAAATTGAACCCCAAAATACCAATTTGAAAATTCAGCTGGGCAATTTCTATTTGCTTGAGGGGAAGAAAGATAAAGCCGAAGCATCCTTTAAAAAAGCGCTCGACCAGGATTCGAAGAACATCAGCGTCATCGCAAGGCTGGCCGATTTTTATATTGCTGAAAAAAAATATGACGAAAGTTTGAAGCTGACGGAAAAAATTCTGAAGATCAATCCCAAAAGCCAGGACGGCCTGCTGTTGAAGGGAAGAATTTTATTGAGCCGCAATGAGTTTGATCAGGCGCTAAACTTATTTCAGGGTTATGTGAAAGATAATCCGCAGTCGGCTATGGCGCATTATTTAGCGGCTCTTGCTCACTCAGGCAATCGTAACGTCCAGCAAGCAAAAGCTGCATTGGGAGAAGCCATCAAGCTTAATCCCAAATGGGAACAGCCAAGACTTGTTATGGCGGATATTCACTTGAGAGAAAAAAATTATTCCGAAGCCATCAATCAACTTAATGCTATCCTCAAGGACAACCCGGCCAACGTGCAGGCACGCATTCTTCTGGGTAATGCCTATTTATCAAAAAGAGATATGCCGGGCGCAGCCAGAGAATATGATGCTGTCATCAACTATGCGCCGCGTAATCCGGCAGGCTATATCCAATCGAGTAAAGTTTTACTGTATCAAAAGAACGAAAAAGCTGCCCTGGAGCGGTTGGAAAAGGCATTATCTCTGCGGCCTGATAATGTGGAGGCGCTTCAACTGATTGCATCCGTTTATTTAAGCAGGAAAGGTACGGACAAGGCGATTGAGAGAGTACAGCAACAAATTAAAGTTGTGCCGCAAAATTCTGTTTTCCTTAGCATGCTGGGATTACTCTACGAGACAAAAAAAGATTTGCCTGCCGCTGAAAGCTATATGAAGAAAGCCATTGAACTCAATCCCAATCTGCCTTCACTACAAATCTTGTTGGGTGGGTTCTATATGAGGCAGCATTTGACGGATAAGGCAAAAAAGCAGTATCTGGCTTCTGTTGACAAAGAGCCGAAGGCACTTCCGGCTTTGATGGCGCTGGGTATGATCTATGAAAATGAAAATAATTTCAGTAAGGCTCAGGAGTATTATGAAAAAGCTTTAAAGATAAATCCCAATTTTGTTCCGGCGGCTAATAACCTTGCTTTCCTCTATGCAGAGCATGGCGGCAATATCGATGTCGCCCTGAATCTGGCGCAAAAAGCCAAAGAGCAGATGCCGGAAGATGCTCATGTTTCAGACACCCTCGGATGGATTTATTATAAGAAAAATGTTCCCGGGACGGCTGTTACATATCTGAGAGAGGCGGTGGAAAAAATACCCGACCAGCCGATAATCAGATATCATCTGGGCATGGCCTACTATAAAAACGGCAACCGTGAGCAGGCGAAAAAAGAACTCAACGCTGCTTTGGCGATCAATACGCGTTTCGCCGGCGCTGATGAGGCCAGGGCAACCCTCAATAATCTCAAATAATGTTTATTCGTTTAGTAAGAAAATTTAAAAGGGATATACCCCCCGGCTAAATAATAGCTGAATTTAAACAATTCGGCGGTGAAGTCGCGGACTGCCGGTTCTTGAACCCACCAGTTGTTTAGCTGGTATTCGGTAAAAGAAGCTGAAGGAAAGATTTTAATTTGCAGGGGCAGGCCGACATGTTGATAGGCCAGATAACTCCGCCGCGTATGAAAACCCGGCGATAATAGGATGGCACTCTGAATATCTTCCTTCGAGAGAACTTTTAATACCACTTCCGCCTCTTTTAAAGTTACCGGATGTCGTATCGGCACGATAATAACTTTAAAATCCGTTTCCTTCAGACCGATTTTTATGAGTTCTTGTTTGACGACATCCGGATAGTTTCCCTTGATACCATAGGGCCTATGAGCCGGGGCAATATTCTGTACGACGATCACAATGCGCTTGACCTTATTTGATGATAACAAATCCATCCCGCTCATTATAGCACCCGTTCTGATAAATTCAGCGCCTTCTAAAATGGCGACATCCGCCTGATAATCGCCGACAGG
>ENA-UOWG01003433-UOWG01003433.1-activated-sludge-metagenome-genome-assembly--contig:-NODE-3433-length-12080-cov-6.884657_pt1 | contig 12080 bp, 10 predicted proteins | sample MGYA00238147_ERZ761563 | MGnify/ENA primary metagenome ERZ761563 (study PRJEB28884, sample SAMN05720216) | anaerobic digester metagenome | isolation source: active sludge of municipal... | reverse complement strand
TGGTGGGCGACGCGGTGATCTTCCGCCACACCCTCTTCTCCCTCCCCTTCGCCCTCGCCGCGGTCCTTCTCGAAACCGCGGGGAAGCCGCCCCTCGGCAAGCTCCTCCTCATCGTCGCGGCCGCAGCCTCGGGGCGGAACCTCGCGAACGCCTTGAACCGCCTCATCGACCGCGACATCGACGCGCGGAATCCGAGGACGGCCGGCCGCCACCTTCCCTCGGGAAGGCTCGAAAGCCGCGACCTCGTCCTCTTCTCCGCGGCGATGGGCGCCGTCCTCGTGGCCTCGGCGGCGGCCCTGGGCTGGCTCTGCCTCGCCCTCCTTCCCTTGGCCGGGATCGCAGTCTTCGGCTACTCCTACACGAAGCGCTTCACCGCCCTCTGCCACTTCTGGCTCGGCGCGACCTGCGCGATAGCCCCGATGGGCGCCCTCGTCGCCCTCTCGGGGAGGCTCTTCGTCCCGCGCTACTTCGTCCTCGCAGGCGCGGTGGCCCTCTGGGTCGCGGGCTTCGACATCCTCTACGCCCTCCAGGACATCGAGGTGGACAGGCGCGAGGGCCTCCACTCGGTCCCGGCCCGCCTCGGCGCGAAGGGGGCGCGGGCCGTCGCGGCCCTCGCCCACCTCGGAACCCTCGCGGGCCTGGCCGCCCTCCCCTTCCTCTGGCCCCTCGGACCGGCCTACTGGGCCGGCTTCGCCGTCGCGGCCGCTCTCCTCGCTGGCGAGCACCTCGTCGCCCTGGGCGGCACCGAGCGCCACATACGGATCGCGGCCTACGGGATCAACGAGGTCATCCCCCTCGTCTTCCTGGCCGCCGTCACCCTCGACGTGTATATGGTATAATCGGGCGATGCCGCGCTACCTCGTCTGCCTGACCGGCGCCTCCGGCGCGATCTACGGCCTCCGCCTCCTCAAGGCCCTGGCCGCGACGGAGGCGGAGCTCCACCTCGTGGCCTCCGCCTGGGGCGAGCGCGTCGTCCTGGAGGAGACGGGCCGCCCCCTCTCGGCCTGGCTCGAGGAGCTCGGCGGCGCGGCGCCGGGGCCTTGCGCGGCGCCGGCCGGGACGCCAGGCGCCGCGCCCGGAGCCGCCGAGGCGCATAAGTGCCGCATAACGCGCCACTCGACCGACGACCTGGCCGCGCCCGTCGCCTCGGGCTCCTTCAGGCTGGACGGGACGGCCGTCGTCCCCTGCTCCATGGGCACGGCCGGCGCCCTGGCCTCCGGCCTCGTCCAGAACCTCGTCCACCGCGCCGGGGCCGTCGCCCTCAAGGAGGGCTGGCCCCTCGTCCTCGCGCCGCGCGAGTCGCCCCTCTCGCTCGTCGACCTGCGGAACCTCTCGGCCCTCGCCGAGGCCGGCGCGGCGATCATGCCCGCCTCCCCCGGCTTCTACCACCGCCCGGCCACCATCGAGGAGCTCGTCGACGGCTTCGTCGCGAGGATCCTGGACCGCCTGGGCGCGCCCAACCCCTTGCGGAGGCCCTGGCAGGGCCCCGCGACCAACCAAGGAGATCTCCCATGAACCTCGTCAAGAAGGCGGCCGGCCTCGGCCTCCTCCTCGCGGCCATCGCCGCCTCCCCCGCCGCCGCCGCGCCCGCGGCCCTCAAGGTCGGCGTCCTCCCCGACGCCGACTCCCTCCCCCTCCTCGTCGCCGACGCGGAGGGCCGCTTCGCCAAGGAGGGCCTGACGGTGGAGCTCGTGCCCTTCAAGACGGCGATCGAGCGCGACGCGGCCCTGCAGTCTGGCGCGGTCGACGGTGTCGTCTCCGACCTCCTGGCCGCGGCCCTCGCGACCCAGGGCGGCTTCGAGGTCCGCGTCACGAGCCTCACGGACGGCCGCTACGGCGTCGTGACCGCCCCCGGCTCGGGACTCGAGAAGGCCGCCCAGCTCTCGGGCGTCGAGGTCGGCATCTCATCCAACACCATCATCCAGTACGCGGTCGACTCCCTCCTCTCCAAGGCGGGACTGCCCCCGGCGGAGATCAAGGGCCTCGCCGTGCCCAAGATCCCGGTGCGCATGGAGCTCCTCCTCACGGGCCAGCTCAAGGCCGCCTGCCTCCCCGAGCCCCTCCTCACCGCGGCCCAGGTTCGCGGCGCGAGGCTCGTCGCGGCCAGCGACGACGCGGGCCTCCGCGCCGGCGTCCTCCTCTTCTCCCGGAAGGCCGTCGACTCCCGCCAGGCCGAGCTCAAGGCCTTCTACCGCGCCTACGCCTCGGCCGCCGCGGCCATCAACGCCGACCAGGCGAAGTACCGCCCCTTCCTCGTGGAGAAGGCGGGCTTCCCCGAGGAGGTCCGCGAGGCCTACCGCTTCGTGCGCTACGAGAGGCCCCGCCTCCCCACGGAGGCCGACGTGAAGGCCGTCCTGTCCTGGATGGCCGCGAAGGGCCTCCTCAAGGCCGACATCGCCCCCGCCGCCCTCCTCGACGGCCGCGCCCTCTCCGGCCTCTAGCGGGTCCATGCTCGAATTCGAAGGGGTCTCGATAGCCTATCGAGTCCCCGACGGCCGCCTCCTGGCCGTCGAGGGAGCCTCCGCGAGCCTCCCCGAAGGCGCGATAGGCGCCCTCGTCGGACCCTCGGGCTGCGGGAAGACGAGCCTCGTGCAGGCGGCGGCCGGCCTCCTAAAGCCCGCCGCCGGCCGCGTCCTCGTCGCGGGGAAGGAGCTCCGCGCCGTCCGGGAGCGCACGGCCGTGATCTTCCAGGACTTCGGCCTCCTCCCCTGGAAGACCGTGGAGGAGAACGCGGAGCTCCCCCTCCTCCTCCGCAGGATCCCGCGGGCCGAGCGCAGGAGGCGCGTCGCGCCCGTCCTCGAGGAGCTCGGCCTCCTTCCCTACCGCTCCTTCTTCCCCGCGAGGCTCTCCGGCGGCATGCGCCAGCGCGTCGCCGTCGCGCGCGCCCTCGCCTCCGACCCCGACCTCCTCCTCATGGACGAGCCCTTCTCCAGCCTGGACGCGCTGACCCGCGAAGGTCTCCAGGAGAGCCTCCTTTCGGCTGCCAGGCGGAGACGCATGACGGTCCTCATCGTCACGCACTCGATAGAGGAGGCGGCCTTCCTCTCCGACCGGGCCTACGTGATGACGGGCCGCGCGCCCGGCCGCGTGAGCGCCCTCGTCGAGCCGCCTGCCGGGACAGCGGAAGACTCCCGCGCCGCCGCGGCCGGCGGCGGCCAGGCCGTCGGCGGCGCTGACCAGCGCGGTCCCGCCTTCCGCGGTCCCGCGTATCGCGGGCCCGCATATCGCGGGAGTCCCCTCTATTTCGAGTACTGCGTCGCGATCAGGCGCAGCCTGGAAGCGGCGGAGGCGGGGGCATGAGCAGCGCGCGACGGGCCATGCGCCGCCTCACCGCCTCCAAGGCCCTGCGCTCCCTCGCGGCCTTCGCCGTCCTCGTCGCGGCCTGGGCGGGGGCGGCCGCCCTCGTCGCGAAGCCCTTCCTCCCGGCGCCCGGCCTCGTCTTCGAAAGGCTCGGCGCGAGGCTCGTCGACGGCTCCCTCGGCTTCCACACGGCGGTCTCGGCCCGCCGCATCCTCCTCGCCTTATGTCTCGCCGCGCCCGCCGCCACGGCCCTGGGCCTCGCCGCCGGCCGCTCGGGGCGCCTGGACGCCTTCGTCTCGCCCTTCGTCTACCTCCTCCACCCCCTGCCCAAGGTGGCCTTCCTCCCGGTCATCATGCTCTTCTTCGGCCTGGGCGACGGAGCCAAGGTCTTCCTCATCGGCCTCATCATCTTCGGGCAGATCCTCGTCGCCGCCCGCGACGCCGCGCGGGCCGTGCCGCCGGCCCTCCTCGACTCGGTGCGTTCCCTGGGCGCGGGCCGCCTGGGCCTCCTCCGCCACGTCGTCTTCCCGGCCGCCCTGCCCGCCCTCCTCACCGCCCTGCGCGTGGGCCTGGGGACGGCCATCGCCGTCCTCTTCCTGGCGGAGACCTTCGCGACGGAGTCGGGCTTGGGTTGGTACATCATCGACGCCTGGTCCAGGGTCGACTACGTGGACATGTACGCCGCGATAGCCGCCCTCTCGGCCTTCGGCTTCCTCTCCTTCCTCCTCGTCGACGCGGCGGAGGCCTTCTTCTGCCGCTGGAGGAGGACGGACTAGGCCGAGGGGCCGGCTGGGCCCGCCGCGCGGCGGCCCAGGGCGGCGCGCCGAGGCCCGGGGCCCTCGCGGCGGCAGGTGCGGCTTCGCGCCCGGGCCCGGGGCTTTGCGGCCTCCGACGCGGGCCCGCGCGCGGCGTCCGTCGGCGACCGACCCTCGTCGGCCCGAGCGAACCGAGGCGAGCTCGGCTGGCTAGAAGAGCGGGCCGCGGTAGCGGTTGACGCCCAGGGCGTCCAGGCGGCGGCCGTGTGAGGGCAGGCGCCGCGCGAAGTCCTCGAAGCAGCGCGCCTCTTTCGGGCTCCAGAGCGCCTCTGACAGGGCCGCAAGCCGCGGGAAGAGAAGGTACTCGGCCTGGCGGCCGAAGTAGACCATCTCGGTCCAGAGGTTGGCCTGGCCTCCCTTGACCAGGGCCGCCTCCTCGGGCGACAGGCCCGCGGGCAGGGGCTCGAAGGCGTAGCTGTCGCGCACCGTGCAGACGCCGAGGTTGCCCGGCTCCTCCGGCAGGTCCAGGTGCTTGTGGTCGAGGTAGCAGGCCTTGGTCTGCGGACACATCACGACCTCCAGGCCGGCCCGCGCGCCCTCCGCGCCGCCAGAATAGCCGCGCCAGGACATGGCGACGGCGTCCCGAGGGACGCCCTCCCCGCCGGGGCCGGCCACGCCGCCCTCCAGGATCTCGTCCCAGCCGACCATCCGCTTGCCTCGCTCCGCCAGGAGGGCGGCGACGCGGCCCATGAACCAGGACTGGAGCCTCTCGGGATCGAGCTCGCCGCCCGGACCCCGCAGGTTGCGCGCCTTCATCACGCTCCGGCACTTGGGGCAGAGGAGCCACCTGGCCTTGGGCGCCTCGTCCCCCCCGACGTGCACGAAGGGCCCCGGGAAGAGCCCGGCCAGGCCATCGAAGACCTTGCCGAGGAGCGCGAAGACCTCCTCGTTCCCCGCGCAGAGGATGTCCTCGAAGACGCCGAAGCGGTCCTCGGGCAGGAAGGGCAGGCCTCCCGCCGCGGCGCCCGCGCAGGAGAGCTCGGGGTGGGAGGAAAGGAGGGCGATCGCGTGGCCGGGCGTCTCGATCTCGGGGACCACCATGATGCCGCGCTCGGCGGCGTAGGCGACGACGCGCCTCGCGTCGGCGGCCGAGTAGGAGCCCTCGCGCCAGGCGACGCCGTGGATGCGCGAGTCCCGCCGCCGGGAGCCCGCCGCGGCGAGCTCGGGCAGGCCGGGCAGGTCCAGGCGCCAAGCCTGGTCGTCCGTTAGGTGCCAGTGGAAGACGTTGAGCTTGTGCAGGGCCGCGAGGTCCAGGAGCCGCTCGATGAACTCGACGCGGAAGAAGCTCCGCGCGCAGTCGAGCATGAGGCCCCGCCAGGGGAAGCGCGGGCCGTCCTCGATCTTGAGGGAGCGGATGACCGGCCCCTCGGAGAGGGCGAGCTGGCGCAGGGTGGAAAGGCCGCGGACGGCGCCTTCCGGCGACGAGGCCGCGACCGCGGCGCCCCCGGGCCCGATCGTGAGGACGTAGTCCTCAGGCCCGGACAGGGCCGCGTCGAGCCGGAGCTCCACTAAGGGCGGCTCGGCCGGAGCGGCGGCCCCGGCCGCGCGATCGAAGCCCGCGCGGTCGGCGGCCGGCTCGGCGGCCTGCCCCCCCGCGGCCCCGTCCCGCGCGCGGGCGCTTCCCGCGTCGGCGCCGACCGCCGACTGGAAGGGCCGGCCAAGGGCCTCGGCGAGCCAGGCCGCCGCGAGGCGGCCCTGGGGCTCCAGGCCCGGCGCCGCCGCGACCAGGCCGCCCCTCGAAAGGTCCAGGGCGCCGGGCAGCTCCTCGAGGGACCGCGGAAGGGGAACGAGGTCGCGCATCGCGCCCATCGGACTAGAGCCCGTGCCCGGCGACGACGTCGCGGTAGTAGAAGTAACTCGCTTTCGGCCTCCGCTCGCCCGTCCGCTGGTCCACGCTCACGAGGCCGAAGCGTCGCGAGTAGCCCCAGGCCCACTCGAAGTTGTCCATGAGAGTCCAGGCGAAGTAGCCGCGCAGGGGGACGCCGTCCCGGACCGCGTCGCGGCAGGCCCCGAGGTGGCCGCGGTAGTAGTCGACGCGGTCCAGGTCCCGCACCCTGCCCGCCGCGTCGGCCTCGTCGCGGAAGGCGGCGCCGTTCTCGGTGACGTAGAGGGCCTTCACGGGCCAGCGCTCCGCGATCTTGGAAAGGACGCGGTAGAGGCCCCTAGGCTCGATGTCCCAGCCCATCTCGGTCTTCTCCTGCCAGGTCGGGACGGAGCGGAAACCCTCGGGAGCCTCGGGGCCGCCCGGCGCCGCCTCCACGGCGTCCTCGTTGTAGTAGTTGACGCCGACGAAGTCGATCGGCGCCGCGATGGCCTCCATGTCGCCGGCGAGGACGGGCATGTCCGCGCCCTGGGCCGCGAGGTGGCGGGCGGGATAGCCCCGGCCGTGGACCGGGTCGAGCCAGAGGGCGGTGCGCTCGTCCGCGGCGCGGTCCGCCGCCGCGAGGTCCGCGGGCCGGGCCGTGGCCGGCCGCGGAGTGGCCGGGTTGACGACGATGCCGATCTCGCCGGGGAGGCCCGTGGCGCGGAAGGCGCGGACGGCGAGGCCGTGGCCGAGGAGGAGGTGGTGGACGGCGCGGTAGGCCGCCCTCGCGTCGCGGCGCCCGGGCGCGTGCTCGCCCGTCTTGTAGCCCAGGATGGCCGAGCACCAAGGCTCGTTGAGCGTCGCCCAACGCTTCACCCGACCGCCCAGGAAGCGGAAGCAGATCTCCGCGTACTCCGCGTAGCGCAGGGCCGTGTCGCGCGCGGGCCAGCCGCCGGCCTCCTCCAGGGCCAGGGGAAGGTCCCAGTGGTAGAGGCTCGCCCAGGGCTCGATGCCCGCCTCAAGGAGGGAGTCGACGAGGCGCGAGTAGTAGTCGAGGCCGGCCTGGAGGGGCATGCCCCTGCCCTCCGGCTGGAGCCGCGGCCAGGCGACGGAGAAGCGGTAGGCCCCGACCCCGAGCCCCTTGAGGAGGGCGACGTCCTCCGCCGCCCGGTGGTAGGAGTCGCAGGCGAAGTCGCCGTTCTGCCCGCCCAGGACGCGGCCGGGCTCGCGGCAGAAGGCGTCCCAGATGGAGGGGCCGCGCCCGTCGGCGGCTGTCGCCCCCTCGATCTGGTAGCTCGCGGTGGAGCAGCCCCAGAGGAAATCCGCGGGGAATCCGTCCGCGCGGAGCTTCGTTTCTTTGCGCATGGCGACTATCCTTTGACGGCGCCGGCCGCGACGCCCTTCGTGATCTGCTTGCGGAACGCGACGTAGAAGAGGAGCATCGGCGCCATGCCGATCGTGAGCGCCGCGAACTGCTTGCCGTAGTCGGTGGACAGGGAGCCTGAGAACTTGAACATGCCGAGCGGCAGGGACTTGAGCTCCGTCCTCGACACCAGGATGTTGATGAGGGCGAACTCGTTCCAGATGCTCGTGATGTTGAGTATGGCGAGGGTCGTCGCGACCGGCAAGGTCATCGGGAGGATGATCTTCATGAAGATCCTGAGGAAGCCCGCCCCGTCGATGCGCGCCGACTCGACCAGGGCCGTCGGGATCGACTTGATGTACTCCGTGGAGAGGTAGATCGCCGTGGGGAGCCCCGCGCCGACGTAGACGAGGAGGACGGCCAGGCGCGTGTTGTAGATCCCGAGGAGGTTCATCTCCAGGAAGAGCGGGATCATGAGGGTGTTCGTCGTGAGGAGGATGCCGACCACGAAGCTGCCGTAGATGGCCTTCGTGGCGCGGGACTTGAGCTTCGCGAAGGCGAAGCCGGCGAGCAGCGCGAAGAAGATGATGCCCGCCGTGGCGCCTATCGTGTAGACGAGGGAGTTCGGGAAGAGCTTCGCGAACTCGCCCATCTCCCAGGCTTCCTTGTAGTTCGCCAGGGTCGGGCTCTTGGGGAAGCCGAGCTGGCTCACCTGGAACTCCCGCGTCGTCTTGAAGGAGTTCATCGCGAGCCAGAAGATCGGGTACAGGGTCATGGCGGAGAAGAGGACCATGGTCGCGTAGGCGAGGCCCCGCCCGACGGCGGCGGAGAGCCTGCCAGCGAATGTCGTCTTGAGCTCTTCGGACATGGCGCTACTCCTTCCCGCCGAAGCGCTTCTCGAGGGCCTTCGTGAGGGCGATGAGGAGGAAGCTGATCATCACCATGACGAGGGAGATGGCGTTCGCGAGGGGGAAATTCGGACGCCCCAGGAAGGCGTTGTTGTACATGTATATCGAGAGGATCTCCGTGACCCGGGAGGGCCCGCCGCCCGTCATCGCGAAGACGAGGGCGAAGCTGGAGAGGGAGCCGGAGACCGCGAGGATGGCCGAGTTGACGATGGTGCCTGACAGGGCGGGCAGGATGACGAGCCGCATGACCTGGCCCTCGGTCGCCCCGTCGATGCGGGCGGCCTCGATGATCTGCGAGTCGATCTTCTGCATGTTCGCCAGGAAGAGGATGAGGTACATGCCCGTGTACATCCAGAGGATGACGAAGAGGACGGGGAGCATCGCGACGTCGGGCTTGTTGAGGAAGGTCGGGCTCCACTTGCGCGCGAAGAGGTTCGTGAGGTCGCCCAGGACCGTCGGGAGCTGGTCGGGCCCGTAGGAGAGGATGAGCTCCTTGAGCTCGGGGACCGGGTCCGTGAAGTAGCCGAGGGCGTCAGGCCCCGCGGCGTCCAGGACCTTCCGCACGAGCCCGTCCGTCACGTTGAAGCCGCCCGCGGCGTCGAAGATGCCCGTCACCTTGCCCAGGAAGTCGGCGCGGTAGGCCGAGTTCATGAGCTCGGCTATCGGGCCGCTCGGCGAGAAGATGACCTGCCAGAGGAGGCCCACGACGATGATGGAGATGATGTTGGGGACGTAGAGGACGCCCTGCCAGAAGTCGGGCCACTTCACCGAGCGCCGGTAGATGATGTAGGCGAAGACGAAGCCCAGGGGGAGCTGGCCCAGGACGGACACGAGGACGATGTAGAGGTTGTTCTTCAGGGCCGCCCAGAAGAAGGGGTCGGCGAAGATGCGCCTGTAGGCGGAGAGGCCGCCGAAGCCCCAGGGCTCCCCGCCGAACATCTTGCCGCCCGAATACTTCGAGACGGAGAGGAGGATCGAGAGGACGATGGGGAAGGCCATCACGAGGAGATAGATGAGGAAGGCCGGAAGGACCATCGTCCAGTAGGCGCGGCTCTCCTCCAGGTCGACCCTTTTCCTGCTTGCCATGGATACCTCGAAAGTGGAAATGGTGGAGCGGGGCTCTTGCGTGGGGGTCGCGGCGCGGAGCCTTGCGCCCGTCGCGGCCGGGGCCGCGGCCCATGCGCCCAGGCGGCCAGGCCCCGGCCGGGCCGCCTGGGCGCGGAACTCGGGGCGCGGCCGCCCTTCAAGGCGGGCGGCCGCGCCTCGATCCGCTTACTTGGTCGCGGCCTTCCAGGTCTCGTAGGCCTTCTGGACGTCGGCGGCGACCTGCTCGGAGGTCATGGTGCCGAGGCCGATGCCCTTGAGGCCGGCGTTGATCACGTTGTAGACGGCCGGGTCGAGGACGCCGTCGATGACGTAGCAGGTCTTGCCGTTCGCGGCGTAGAAGGGGGGGAGCTTGGCGGGGAGCGGCTCGAGCTCGGCCTTGACGCCCTTCCTGGTCGGGACGTAGGCGCCCGTGCCGTAGCGGATGGCCTGGACCTCGGGGGAGTAGAGGTACTTCACCAGGCGGACGGCGGCCTTCTCCTTCGCGGAGCCGGAGGGGAGGGAGCCGGAGATCGCCCAGCCGGTGCCGGCGACGGCGGAGAGCACGCCGGGGTTCTTCTCGCCGGGGATGGAGACGAAGGGCAGGAGCTCGAAGTCGGTCGCCTGGGCCTTCGGGTCGATGAGGGCCTTGCCGGAGGCCTTGTCGGTGATGTAGGCGCCGGTGCGCCAGTCGCCGTCGATGTAGATCGCGGCCTTGCCGGAGACGAAGAGGCCGGGGGCCTCGCCGTAGCCGCCCTGGTTGTCCTCGCGGGCCAGGATGCCGTCCTTGTAGAGGTTCTCGATCACCTTCAGGGACTCGACGAAGGGCTTGTCGGTGAACTTGGCCTTGCCGGCCAGGACGTCGTTGAAGAACTGGTCGCCGGCCATGCGGCCCGCGACGGTGGAGAAGAGGCAGGACTGCATCGGCCACTCGTCCTTGTTGGGGAGCATGGCGACGTTGATGCCCTTGGCCTTGAGCTTGGGAACCATCTTCTTGAGGTCGGCGTAGCTCTTGGGCATGGCGAAGCCGTTGTCGGCCAGAAGCTTCTTGTTGACGTACATCACGGAGGTGTAGGTGAAGGACTGGGGCAGCATGGCCATGTACTTGCCGAGCTGGTTGTTCGGGTTCGTGGCGGCGGCGGTGAAGTCCTTGAGGTAGTCGGCCCCGAGGAGCTTCGCGAGGTCCTTGGAGAGCTTCTTCTCGTGGATGACGGCGGAGCGGGCGCCCGGCCAGACGTAGAAGACGTCGGGCAGCGTGCCGGCGGCGGCGTAGGCCTGGAGCTTCTGGTGGTAGGGGTCGTTGAAGAGGACTTCCATGTTGAGGACGATGTCGGGATTGTCCTTCTGGAACTTCTCCCAGATCGCCACGTCCTCCTTGTAGCCGGCCTGGTCGGCCTGCTGGTAGTTGAAGACGTTGAGCGTCACCTTCTCCTGGGCGAACGCTCCGAAGGCGGCGAGCGCCAGCATGAGACACAGGATCGCGCGTTTCATCGGGACCTCCTTGGAAGAGCGGGCGCCTTCGCGCCCGCGCGGGAGACGGGAACTATTTCGGGCCCCCGACGGGGGCCTTGGCCGAACCGGGATACAGGCCGGGGATGAGGCTCTCCGAGGCCAGGCGGTCCAGGACCATGCCCGCGGCGCCGTAGGCGACCGCCTTCTCGCCCAGGCTCGAGTAGCGGATCTCCACGCCCTTGGGGAAGGGGTACATCCAGTTCTCCTCGAGCCGCCGCCTGAAGGCCGCGGGAACGTCCACGGGCAGGGCCTCGATGTCGCCGCCGATGTAGACGCGGTCGAAGTCCATCGTGTTGACGAGCATGGCCAGGTTGCGCGACAGCTCGTCGGTCACCTTGAGGATGACCTCGCGGTCCGTCGCGAAGCGGCTGAGCTCCTCGCGGGAGAGGGAGAACTGCCGCTCGCCCCGCCCGTCGCAGAAGGCGCTCCGGAACTCGCCCGCGTTGCCGTGGGCGCCCGGATGGAGCTTCCCGCCCAGGACGACGCCGAAGCCGACGCCCAGGCCGCCGTAGCTCCCGATGGAGGTCGGGTCGCGGCGGAATTCGATGAGGGCGAAGAGGAAGTCGCGGAGCTCCTCGCTCCGGTTGAAGGCGAGCTCGCCCCAGGCGCAGCAGTTGGCGTCGTTCTCGATGAAGCAGGGGACGGGGAGGCGGCTCGCGACCTTCCTGCCGAAGTCCAGGGGCTCGGTGATGTCGAGGGGCACGGAGTACCTGATGAGGCTCCGCTTGTAGTCGACGAGGCCGCCCGTGCCCACGCCGACGCCCAGGAGGGGGCCCGTCCCGCCGCCGAAGGCCTTTCTCGTCTCGGCCACGATGCGCTCCACCGTGTCGGCGAAGTTGGCCGAGTCGAGGCGGATGGCCCCGCTCCTCACCCCGAGGATCTCGCCGGAGAGATCGACGGCGACCGCGAGGTAGGACTCGACCTGGAGCTCTATGCCGATGACGCGGCCGAAGGACTTCCTGATGCCGAGCTGGATGGGCTTCCGCCCCCCCTTGCTCGACGAGGCTCCCTCCTCGACCTCCTCGATGAGGCCGAGGTCGATGAGCTGGCTCACCTGGTTCGTGACGGTGGACTTGTCGAGGCCGAGGCGCTCGGCGATGCCGACGCGGCTGATGCGCGGATGGCGCCAGATCGTGCGGAAGATCCTGGCCGCTGTCGTCGTGCCGGGCGCGCTCTGCTTGATCACGATCCAAAAGCCCCTTGGAAACGATGCTTGGTTGGTTGATTTAAGCAACCAAGCATGGTATACCATGGGTCTTGGGAGCCGTCAACTGGCTTTTTTCGGCCTTCGAGCC
>ENA-UOWG01003432-UOWG01003432.1-activated-sludge-metagenome-genome-assembly--contig:-NODE-3432-length-12085-cov-10.599584_pt1 | contig 12085 bp, 5 predicted proteins | sample MGYA00238147_ERZ761563 | MGnify/ENA primary metagenome ERZ761563 (study PRJEB28884, sample SAMN05720216) | anaerobic digester metagenome | isolation source: active sludge of municipal... | reverse complement strand
CCCGCCTTCTACCTCATCTACGGCACCTGCTGGCCCGGCGGCGAGATCGGCTACCTCAAGGACTCGGTGGTCCAAGAGTACGTCGACTTCGCCGAGCGCGAGGGCATGCTCGTCTTCATCGACCACCAGATCGGCAAGTACCCCGTGGACGCGGCCATCCGCCGCCTCCTGCCCTACCTCCGGCACCCGAGCGTCCACCTCGCCCTCGATCCCGAGTGGAGGACGACCGCCCCCATGCAGGAGATCGGCCAGGTCTCCGCCGAGGAGCTCAACGCCGCCCAGCAGACGGTCCAGGACTACCTCGACGCCGAGGGGATCGCGGGCACCAAGATGCTCGTCGTCCACCAGTTCAAGCCGAAGATGATCGGCGGCCGCGAGCGGGTCCGCGCCGACTTCGGGCGCGTCCTCCTCGTCCATACCGCCGACGGCTTCGGCTCCCCGGCCCTCAAGCGCCTGACCTACGCCGCCAACGCCCAGGCCGCGAACATGCCGATCAAGGGCTTCAAGCTCTTCTTCAAGACCACGGTCCCCGGCGCGGGCTATGACGAGCCCCTCCTCACCCCCCCCGAGGTCCTCGCCCTCGAGCCCCGTCCCTCCCTCGTTATTTATCAATGAGGGAGGGATTTCGCTTCATTTTCCGCCAACCCCTGCCGCGGACCCCTCGATGGTAGTATAGTAAGCTGTGCGCGCGGCCGGGCTTCCCGCAAGCTCCCAGCCGCGCCGGAGCTTTTTCCTCGGAGGGAACGATGAACCACATCCGGCGCTCGAGCCTCCTCGCGGCCGCCCTGTTCCTGGCCTGCGCGGCCGGGGCCTACGCCTACGACCCGCCTCCGGGCGGGACCATCGTGCCCATCCTCCCCTCGGCCCACGCCCTCGCCTACGGCCCCGCGGTGACCGCCTCGGACGCGCCTTGGGCCGACTGGCTCAATCCCGCGGCCTCGGCCGCCCAGCAGCGGCCCGTCCTCGAGGCCGGCTACGTCGGCCTGAGCGACTTCGGCAAGGATGACCAGGGCTGGGGCAGCGCCGCCGACCTCGGCATATCCCTGCCCAAGCCCTACGGCGTCTGGGGCGCCGGGGCCCGCTTCGTCTCGGTCCCCGACTCCATGAGCTCCCTGCCCCTGGGCAGCTTCCTCCAGCTCAGGGGCGGCATCGCCAAGGACCTCTACCCGAACCTCTTCGTCGGCGCCGGCCTCCAGTTCGCCTTCGGCGACTCGGGCGGCACCGCCTGGGGCGGGGGCCTGGACCTGGGCTTCCTCCACCTCCCGGGCAAGCTCGGCCCCTTCGAGGACTTCCGCTGGGGCGCGACCCTCTCGGGCCTCGGCAAGGGCTACGCCGCCGAGGGCGCCTCGGACTACGCCTTCCCCCCGCCCTACACCCTGACCATCGGCGGCCGCGGCACGGTCTTCAGCACCGCGGATCTCCGGGGCGGCCTGGGCCTGGAGCTCTCGGCCCCGAGCTTCGCCGACCTCGAGGCCAGCCTCTCGGCCAGCCTCACCTGGCGCGAGCGGCTTGCCCTCCGCGCCGCCTGGGACCTGAGCCTCCGCGAGCTCTCCGGCGACGCCGAGGAGCGGAGCTACATCCCCTCCATCGGCCTCACCGCCTCGATCCCCATCGAGAGCAAGCGGGCCGACGACGCCCTCGCCAAGCAGGGCTTCGACAAGGCCGAGCTCAAGCCCGCCCTCGTCCTCGCCCCCCTCTACGGCGATCTCTGGGCCCTCGGCCTGGGCGCCACCCTGCCCCTGGGCACGGTCGACAAGACCGCGCCGCGCATCAAGGCCTCCTTCCCCGCCTCGGCCCAGGGCCCCGCCTACATCTCCCCCAACAACGACGGGGTCCAGGACCAGCTCGTGATCCCCCTCGAGATCAAGGACGAGCGCTACGTCGTCGGCTGGAGCTTCTCCGTCGCCGACGCGAAGGGCCAGGTCGTCCGCACGATCTACAACAAGGAGTCGCGGCCCGAGCTCGAGGGCTTCAAGGGCCTGTGGGAGCGCCTGGTCTACGTCAAGAAGGGCGTGCCGGTGCCCGCCGAGATCGTCTGGAACGGCGTGGCCGACTCCGGCCAGGTCGTCCCCGACGGCGAGTACGCGGCGACGATCGAGGCGGTGGACGACAACGGCAACCGCCGGACGGTCGGCCCCTTCCCCGTCGTCGTGGACAATACGCCCCCGACCGCCTCCCTATCCTCGCCCGAGGGCACGATCTTCAGCCCCGACGGCGACGGCAACAAGGAAACCCTCCCCTTCAAGATCTCCGGCTCCGTCGAGGACGCCTGGCTCGGCCAGGTCCTCGACGCCGCGGGCGTCGCCCGCCGCAAGGTGGAGTACGCGAAGGCCGCCCCGGCCGACTTCGCCTGGGACGGCAAGGACGACGCGGGCAAGATCATTCCCGACGGCGTCTACTCCTTCTCCCTCGCCGCGACCGACCGGGCGGGCAACTCGGTCTCGCGCCGCCTCGACGGCCTGGTGGTGAACACCCAGCAGCCTCCCATCGGCCTCGTCATCGACCTCGGCGCCTTCAGCCCCAACGGCGACGGCTCCAAGGACCTGGTGAGCCTCTTCCCGAGCGTGCCGGTCAAGACGGGCCTGGTCTCCTGGACCCTCGCCGTCCTCGACGGCGCGAAGCGCGAGGTATGGTCGGTCTCCGGCAAGGACGCCGCCTCCCTCAAGGACCGCTTCCCCTTCGACGGCCGCGACTCGGCCACGAAGGCCCTGCCCGAGGGCCAGTACCAGGCCCAGCTCTCCCTGACCTACCTCAACGGCTACAGCCCCAAGGCCGCCTCGCCCTCCTTCCTCCTCGACTTGAGCCCGCCCCGGGGCTCGGCCTCGGCCGACCGGCCCGCCTTCAATCCCGCGGGCGACCCGGGCCAGAACAGCGTGATCTTCGCGCAGAAAGGCACCAAGGAGGCCAAGTGGACAGGCGAGATCGTCGGCCCCGACGGCGCCGTCCTGCGCCGCTGGAGCTTCTCCCCCCTCCCCGATCCCCAGGTCGAGTGGGACGGCACCGACGAGTCCTCCAAGCCCCTCCCCGACGGGGCCTACAGCTACGTCCTCCGCGCCCTCGACGGCGCCGGCAACTCCTTCGCCACGGCCCCCGTGACCGTCTCCCTCGACACGGTCAAGAAGGCCGCGCGCCTGGTCGCCGACCAGAAGGCCTTCAGCGTCGCCGCCGGGAGCCCCAGGCCCCGGCTCGGCCTCGGGGCCGAGGTCAAGTCCAACGAGACCGTGAGCTACTACGAGCTGGGCATCGCCGCCGTCGAGGCGGCCGGCCTCGAGCCCGGCACCGTCGTGCGGAGCTGGAAGGGCTCGACCGGGGTGCCCGCGACCTTCACCTGGGACGGGACGACCGACGCCAAGGCCAAGGCCCCCGACGGCCGCTACGCGGCCCGGCTCTCCGTCTCCTACCAGAACCGGGACACGGCCTCGGCCCAGTCCCCGGTCTTCCTCCTCGACTCCGTCGCCCCCTCCGTCACGGTCTCTGCCTCGCCCCTCCTCTTCTCCCCCTCGGAGACCTCGCGGAGCAAGGTCGCCAAGTTCCTCCAGAAATCGGTCCCCGGCGACGATTGGGAGGGCAGGCTCAAGGGGCCGGACGGCAAGGTCGTGCGTACCTGGAACTGGAAGGGCGTCGCCCCCGACTTCATCTGGGAGGGCACCGACGAGGCGGGCAACCTCGTCCCCGACGGGATCTACCGCTACGAGGTCTCCTCCGTGGACGCGGCCGGCAACAAGGGCTCGGGCCTGGTCCCCGCGATCGAGGTGGACAAGCGGCCGGTCCAGGTCTTCGTCACCGCCTCCGACTCGGGGCTCTCGCCCAACGGCGACGGCTTCAAGGACGACGTCGCCTTCAAGCTCATCGTCAAGCTCCGCGAGGGCATCGATACCTGGCGCTTCGCCGTCGTGGACCGGTCCGGGGCCGAGCGCGACGTCTTCGAGGGCAAGGGCAACGACGTGCCCGAGCGCATCGTCTGGGAGGGCCGCGACGCCTCCGGCGCCGTGATCAAGGGCCTGGTGCGCGGCGAGTTCTCCGTCGCCTACCGCAAGGGCGACCTCGCCGAGGCCCGCACGGGCGACATCCTCGTCAGCGTCGACCCGCCCCAGGCCGGCATCAGGCTCACGCCCGGCGTCTTCAGCCCGGACAACGACGGGGTCGACGACGAGCTGGCCATCGACCTCGACGTGCGGGGCCTGGCCGAGATAACCGAATGGAAGTTCGAGGTGCTCGAGCAGGCCGTGGTCGAGGGCGCCAAGCCCGGCGCGGCCGCCCAGACCAGGACCTTCGCCTCCTGGGGAGGCTCGGGCGCCCCGGCCAAGACCATCACCTGGGACGGCCGCTCCTCCAAGGGCGAGCTCGTCGAGTCGGCGAGCGACTACCCCTTCGTCTTCACGGCGAAGGACGCCCTGGGCAACGCCGTCAAGGTCGAGGGCCTCGTCACCGTCGACGTCCTCGTGATCCGCGAGGGCGACAAGCTCAAGATCAAGGTGCCCTCCATCGTCTTCCGGCCCAACGGCCCGGACTTCGACGGCCTCGACGAGGAGACGATCCAGCGGAACAAGCGGGTGGTGGCGCGCATCGCGCAGATCCTCAACAAGTTCCGCGACTACCGCATCGGCATCGTGGGCCACGCGAACTCGGCCGCCAAGATCGGCGGCCTCTCGGCCGCGGCGATCGCCAAGGAGGAGTCCGGCGAGCTCCTCGCCCTCTCCCTGGGCCGCGCCGAGCTCGTGAAGAAGCTCCTCGCGGAGGACGGCGTGGACATCAAGCGCCTCTCCACCGAGGGAGCCGGCTCGAGCCAGCCCGTCGTGGACTTCTCCGACGCCCAGAACCGCTGGAAGAACCGCCGCGTCGAGTTCATCCTCATGAAGAGCGCCGCCCCGGCGGCCGGGCGCTGAAAGCCCGGGGCCGAGGGGCCAGCGCTCCAGGAACGGCAGGGCCGCCCCGCGAGGGGCGGCCCGTTTTATCCGGCTAGCCGGCCCGCGGAAGGGCCGGACCGGTCAAGTCCTGCTCAGTAGAGCGACCAGAGCTCGGCGCCGCCCGTCCTGGCCTCGCTCGCGTCGAGCGCTCGCGGAACGCCGATGATGCCGCCCTCCTCGCTCAAGGCCACCGAGTAGCCGTACCAGTCGTCGGCCTCCCCTCCGCCGGCGGCCGTCAGCTTGAGGAGCTGGGACCAGGCGCCGTCCGAGAGGACGAAGAGGTAGGCTCCTCCCGTATACGCCGACTTGATTTTGGGCGCGCCGACGAGGGCGCAGCCGCCCCGCAGCGCCACGGAGCAGCCGAAGCGGTCGTAGCCGGCGGCGTCGGAGGCGCGGAGTTTGGCCTTCTGCGGCCAGGCCGCGCCGGATCGCTCGAAGACGTAGGCCGCGCCCGCGTCCTCGATCTCCGCCGAGGCGTCGGCCCACGAGGCTCCCACGAGGGCCCGGTTCCCCGCGATGGCGACGGAGGAGCCGAGATTGTCGTCCGCTCCGGCGTCGTCGGCCGTCAGCTTGGCGGCCTGGGCCCAGGTTTCTCCGGAACGTGAGAAGACGTAGGCCGCGCCGCAGTTGGAAACCGTCTCCGTGTCCATGTAGGGCGCGCCGACGATCGCGTACTCCCCGCCGATGCACCCCGAGCTGCCGAAACAGGCCCCCGGGGCCGCATCGGAGGCCGACAGCTTGACGGCCTGGACCCAGCCTGAGCCGGAGCGTTCGTAGACGTAGGCCGCGCCGCAATCGCCGAGCTCTCCCGCGTCCTCGTAGGGCGCTCCGATCATGGCGCGATCGCCGTCTATCGCCACCGACCGGCCGAAGCTATCGCCCGGGGCCCCTTCGGATGCCAGCAGCTTGGCGGCCTGGGCCCAGGTTCCTTCGGAGCGCTCGAATATGTAGGCCGCGCCGCAGTTGGAGACCGTCTCCGTGCTCGCGTAGTACGCGCCGACGATCGCGTACTCCCCGCTGATGCCCACGGAGCTGCCGAAATACGCGTACGCGGCCGCATCGGAGGCCGACAGCTTGGCGACCTGGACCCAGCCCGAGCCGGAGCGCTCGTAGACGTAGGCCGCGCCGCTATCGCCGAGCCCCCCCGCGTCCTCGTAGGGGCAGCCGACGATGGCGTAGTCCCCGTCGATGGCCACCGAGGAGCCGAAGCTGTCTCCCGAGGCGAGGCCCGTCGCCGAGAGCTCGGTCAGGAAGCGGGGATCGAGCTCAGGATCCCCCTCCGAGGAGCCTCCCGCGCAACCGAAGCAGCAGAGGACCGCTGCTGCCAGAATCGACCATGCCAATTTCCCCATAGATCGCCTCCTTCTGAGCTTTTTACTCATCTTTCAACGCGCGGGACGAGCCTGGATGGGGATCGATTATAGCGCGGTAACCCGTCGAATGCGTAGGGTGTTATGTAAAATGTACGGACCCGCGAGGGCGAGGCAGGGGCGCGTTGCCCGCTTTCGATCTATCCCCAGGCCGCCCTCGGCCGGAGCCTCAGGAGGGCTCGATGCCCAGCCGCCGCGCCACGGCCCCGTCCTTGAAGAGCCTCGCTATCTCGCCTAACGCGGCGAGGTGCTCCTCGGGGCTCTGCTCGAGGGGGGCGCAGAGGATGACGACGATGCGCACGCTCTCCTCGAGGGCCAGGAGGCGGAAGCCCTCGGGGCGGGCGCCGAAGAACACCAGGGGCTCGGAGGCCTCCTCGACGTGGGCGTGGAGGAGGAGGACCCCGGGCTCGAGCTCGATGGGCTCGTTCTGCGCTATCTGGGTGAAGAGGGCGGCGAGCCTGCCCAGGGCCCTGCGGTCATCGGGGAAGGAGGAGCGGAGGAGCTCGCGGATCCCGTCGTTGATGGCGGTTTCGCGCATCGCGGGCCGCACCCGCCCCGCCGCCGCCGCCCGGTCCAGGAGGTCGCCGGCCCGGGCCGCCTGTCCCGCAGGCCGGGCGGAGGGGACCGCCTCGCCCGCGGGCCGAGCGGCCCCCTCCGGGCCTTCGGCCGACGGGCCTCCCGCGGCGCCGGCCGCCTCGGGGAGGGCCGGGCCGGACTCGGCGGCCTCGCGGCCCGGGCGCGAGCCTAAGCCCTCGGGAAGGTAGAACAATAGGAGGGTCGCGTCGGGGAAGTCCTCGCCGAGGCGGTGGGGCAGCTTCTCGACCGCGGGGTGCCAGGCGCTCTCGCCCGGCCGGGCGCTGAACAGGACGAAGGCCCGCCCCGCCTGGCTTCCCGAGCGGGCGGCGGCGGCGAGCTCCTTCCACGAGCCGAGCTCGACGAGCTGGGACAGGCCCCGCGAGGCGACGCCCCGGGCGGCGGCCTTGGCCTCGGCCCCGTGGCCGCCCAGGGCGTAGATCGTCAGCTTCGAGCCCGTGCGCTCCACGAAGGAGGCGAGGGCGTCGAGGGCGCGGCCGAAGCCCGGGTGGCGCTCGATGAGGACGGGGAGGACGAGGGATACCTGCGAGACCTCGGCCAGGGGCCGGGTCGCGCGGGCCACCACGACGAGCTCCTCGCCCCCGAGGATGACCTGCTCGATGACGCTGCCGAAGAAGGCGTGGGAGAGCCTGGGGGCCTTGTTCCAGCCGATGACGATGGCGCTCGCCCGGTTCTCCCTCGCGGCCTTGAGCACGCCCTCGGGGGCGTTGACGCTCACCCGCGCCGAGGGGATCACGGGCACCTCCGCCGCCACCCCCTGCACGACGGCCTGGGCCAGGCGGTTCTCGGCCGCGGCGAGCTCGGCCTCGGTGTCCGAGGACTCCGGCACGACGGCGACCGGGTAGATCGGCTCGCGGTTGCCCCGGCCGCGGAGGAGGAAGGCCAGGTCGACGAGGCCGCGGATCGAGGAAGGGTTGGCCACGGCGACGAGGATGCGCTCGGCCCTCGCCTGGCCGGCCTCCGGCTGCTCGCCCTGGCCGGCCGGGCGAGCGGCCGCCCGGCCGGAGAGGAGGCTCCCGAGGGCCCCGGCGAGGACGACGAGGAGGAGTATCCCGTCGAGCGCGGGGCGGCCGAGGAGGCCGAGCTCGAGGGCGACGAGGGCGATGGCCAGGGCCGTGGCCCCGCGGCCCGAGGAGAGGCCCGCGAGGAGGCGCCGCTCGCGCCGGGGGAGGCCGAGGGCCGGGCCCGCGAGGGCGGCGGCCAGGGAAGCGGAGCCGAGGCCGAGGGCGGCGACGAGGCCGAGCTCCCGGAGGCTCGCCGGGTCGCCGAGGGCCTGGAAGGGATCGGCGAGGGCGCCCAGGTAGACCATGAACAGGGGCTGGAGGAGGGCGTCGCCGGCGAAGCGGACTCGGTTCATGATGACGCTCGACTCGGGGAGGAAGCGGGATAGGAGGAGGCCCGCGAAGAAGGCGCCGACCGCGCTCTCGATGCCCGCCAGGCGGGCCCCGTAGGCGCAGAGGAAGGAGAGGGCGAGGACGAAGGCGAACTCGATGGTGCCGTCGGGCTTGACCCGCTTGAAGAAGATCGAGGCCGCCCGGGGGAGGATGAGGAAGGAGGCGGCCGCCCAGAGGGCCGCCTTGGCCGCGGCGAGGGGGAGGGCGCCGGGCTCGGGGGGGAAGGCGAGGCGGAGGGCCAGGCCGAGGACGAGCATCGAGGCGGCGTTGGCGAGGACGGCCGCCCCCGAGGCGGCGGAGAGGGCTCGGCGCCCGGCCTGGCCCAGGCGCTGGGCCGGGGGCTCGGAGAGGAGGGAGACGGCCGCGAGGGCCGAGCCCAGGAGGAGGGAGGAGGGCAGGCCCAGCCCGAGGAGGAGCCGGCCCCCGACGGCGCCCGCCGCGAAGGGCAGGCCGAAGGCGAGGGGGAAGAAGGCGAGGGCGTTGCGGCGCTCGGCCCCTCCCCGGCGGATCCGGGCGGTGTCGAGCTCGGCCCCGGCCACGAAGAAGACGTAGAGGGTCCCTACCTCGCCGAGGAAGGAGATCGTCCCCCCCGCCGTGACGAGGCCGAGCCCGTGGGGCCCCACGAGGACGCCGGCCAGGGCGAGGCCGACGATGGGGGGCAGCCTCGCCTTTTCCGCGAGGTAGGGGGCGACGAGGACGATCGCGAGGACGACCGCGAGGACCCCCGCGGGCTCGGTGATGGGAAGGGCCATGTTCCGTATAGTCTAGGGCCTCAATTCCATACCCGCAAGGAAAAATCGATGGTATCGCGCCGGGGCCCGCGGCTGAGGCTCGGGCCCGAGGCTGACACTCGGGATGGATCGTGTTATCCTCGTGGTCATGCGCATCGTCATGGCCAACGACCACGGAGCGGTATCGCTCAAGATGGAGCTGAAGTCCTGGCTCGAAGCCCAGGGCCACCTCGTCACGAACCTCGGCGTCGATACCGAGGAGCGGGTGGACTACCCGGACATGGCCCGGGCCGCCTACGCCGAATACGAGAAGGGCGGCTACGACTTCGGCATCCTCCTGTGCGGGACGGGGATCGGCATCTCCATCGCCGCCAACAAGCTTCGAGGCATCCGCTGCGCCCTCGTCCACGACGAGTTCACGGCGACCATGGCGCGCGAGCACAACGACGCCAACTTCATCGCCATGGGCGGCCGGGTCGCCTATCCCGTCCCCCCGGCCAAGATCCTCGCCGCCTTCATGAACGCGAGCTTCGCCGGCGGCCGGCACGCGGAGCGGGTGGCCAAGCTCGTCGAGCTCGACCAGGGACGGAAGGCCTAGCCGCGATGGGCGAAGCCGCGTGGGCGCTCGGGCTCGAGCCCGAGCGATTGTGGTCGGCCTTCTCCTTCGTCTGCTCCGTCCCCCACCCCTCGCGCCGCGAGGGGGCCCTCGCCGCGGCCATCGTCGAGCGGGAGCGCGCGCTCGGCATCGAGGCCAGCCTCGACCGGGCGGGCAACGTCCTCCTGCGGCGGCCGGCGAGCCCGGGCCGCGAGGGAGGGCGGGGCCTCATCCTCCAGGCCCACCTCGACATGGTGCCCCAAGCCGTCCCGGGCTCGGCCCACGACTTCGCCCGGGACCCGATCCGCCCGCGGATCGAAGCCTCGGAGCCCGGCTGGCTCCGGGCCTCGGGCACGACCCTCGGCGCCGACAACGGCATCGGCCTCGCCGCCGCCCTCGCCCTGATCGAGTCCGAGGGCCTGGCCCGCGGCGAGCTCGAGTGCCTCTTCACGGCCAACGAGGAGGACGGCATGGACGGGGCCCGGGGCCTCGAGCCTGGCTCCCTCCGCGGCTCCCTCCTGGTCAACCTCGACTCCGAGTCGGCCGACGAGATCTGCATCGGCTGCGCGGGCGGCTCGCGGATGGACCTTTCCCTCCCCCTCGCCGCATCCGCCCTCCCGGCCTCGGGACTCTCCGCCCTGGAGCTTTCCCTCGGCGGGCTCAGGGGAGGCCACTCCGGGGTGGACATCCAGCTCGGCCGCGGCAACGCCATCCGCCTCCTCGCCCGCATCCTGCGCGCCGCGGGAGCCGCGGCCGCCGGCGCCCGGCTGGCCGCCTTCGAGGGCGGCAGCGCCGCGAACGCCATACCGCGGGGCGCCCGGGCCCTGGTCCTCCTCCCCCCGGCCTCCCGGCCCGCCTGGGAGGCCGCCCTGAGCGCCGAGCTCGGCTCGGCCGCCGCCGAGCTCGGCGAGGCCGATCCCGGCCTCCGGCTCGAGCTCGCCCCGGTTCCCGGGGCGGCCCCCGGGGCCAGCCCCGCGGCCGCCCTCGAGCCCGGCTCGACGAACCTCCTCCTCGATCTCGTCCTCTCGCTGCCGAACGGGGTCTTCTCGATGAGCGAGGCGACGCCGGGCATCGCCCGCAGCTCGAGCAGCCTCGGCGTGGCCCGGCTCTCGGCCGGGGCGGGGGAGGGCGCCCCCTTCTCCCTCGAGCTCTCCTGCGCGCCGCGCAGCGAGGACGACGCCGAGAAGGAGGCGACCCTCGCCGCGATCGAGGGCCTCGCCTCGCGCTCGGGCGGCCTCGCGCGGCGCGTCTCCCAGTCGCCCGCCTGGACCCCCGATCCCGCGAGCCCCCTCTTGGCCCTCGCCCGCTCCGCCTACCGCGAGCTCAACGGCCGCGACTGCGCGATAGGCGCTACCCACGGCGGCCTCGAGACCGCCCTGTTCCGCACGAGCTTCCCGGGTTGGGACATGATCTCCATCGGGCCGACCATCCGCTTCCCCCATTCCCCGGACGAGGCGGTGGAGATCGAGTCGGTCGGCCGCTTCTGGCGGCTCCTGACGGCCATAGCCGCGCGGGCCTAGAAAGCGGGCCCGCGGGACGAAGGGAGATGATCGCGATGGCGGCACCCAGGCTTTCGACGCGCGCGGCCCTCCTCGGCGCCCTCCTGGCCCTCGCCCTCCTCGCGCCGGCGGCGGCCCAGGGCGGCTCCTCCTCGCAGGGCCCAGCCCGCCCCGCCTTCGGACAGGCCGGGCTCCACTACCTCGCGGGAGAGCTGCACCTCTACCGCAACGGCGACGACGACGTCTACCTCTGGTACGAGACCGAGGATCTCGCCGCCGAGGTCATAGCCGACTCGAACGGCTGGTGGCGCCTCCATGCGGAGGGCGAGGAGTACACGGTCTTCTCCTCCGGGGACCGGGAGGAGGCCTCCTTCTACGAGCGGCCCTGGACCGAGGCCCTCCCGCCCCGGATCGTCGAGGGCAGCCTTTCCTTCGAGGTATCCGGCAGCGAGGGCAGGACGGCCTTCGAGCTGGACGGCCCGGGGCGCAGCCTCCGCGTCAGCCTCGCCGACGGGGGCCTCCTGACCTTCTCGACCGAGGCGCCGCGGCTGAGCTTCGCCGACTACGAGGGCGAGCTCAGCGAGTACCCGGGGGCCCCGGCCGAGGAGGAGGAGCCCGGCCAAGCCGGATTCCACTACCTGATCGGCGCGCAGCTCCACCTGTATCGGGACCGAGGCGGCGACGTCTACCTCTGGTACGGCTCGGGCAAGCTCGCGGTCGAGCTCATCGCCGACTCGAACGGCTGGTGGCGCATCCTCTCGGGCGGGAAGGGCTACGCGATCTTCCCCTCGACCCCGAGCAAGAGCGCCCAGGACTTCTACGAGCGGCCCTGGGAGGAGCCTCTCCCCGAGGCCGAGCCGGTCGAGGCCGAGCTGTCCTTCCCGGTCGAGGGCTCGGAGGGGCAGACCCGCTTCGAGCTCTCGGAGGACTCGGTGGAGATACTCCTCCCCGACGGCCTGACCAAGCTCAGCCTCTCCGCGCGGGAGCAGAAGGTC
>ENA-UOWG01003430-UOWG01003430.1-activated-sludge-metagenome-genome-assembly--contig:-NODE-3430-length-12087-cov-25.030918_pt1 | contig 12087 bp, 9 predicted proteins | sample MGYA00238147_ERZ761563 | MGnify/ENA primary metagenome ERZ761563 (study PRJEB28884, sample SAMN05720216) | anaerobic digester metagenome | isolation source: active sludge of municipal... | reverse complement strand
ATCTGGTCAAGGCCGAGCGCGACGGCGATATCCTGCTCGAAGTTTCCGACGCGGTTCGCGAAACGCTGATCGACTCGATGGAGCGCACCGAGCTGGTGGCCGCGGCCGAGACGCTCGATACCGACGAACTGGCCGACCTGGCCCCCGACCTGCCGCGCGAGGTCATCGAGGATGTTTTCCACCGCCTGCCGACCGAAGAGCGCGAGCAACTGCGCGCTGCGATGTCCTATCCGGAAGAGTCGGTCGGCTCGATCATGGATTTCGACATCGTCACCGTGCGCGAGGACGTTTCGCTCGGAGTCGTCCTCCGTTATCTCCGCCGTTTCGATGAGCTTCCTGACCATACCGATCAGCTTTTCGTCATCGACGATGACGAGCGCCTGAAAGGCGTCCTGCCGCTCAACATCCTTCTGGTCAATGACGTCGATGTCAAGGTCGGTACGTTGATGCAGACCGACCATGTCGAACTGGAACCGGATGACTGGGCCGAGGACGCCGCCAAGGCCTTCGAGCGCTACGATCTGGTGTCGGCGCCGGTAGTGGCCAATGACCACCGGCTGCTTGGTCGCGTCACGGTCAATAACGTGGTCGACTTCATCCGCGAAGAGGCCGAGAGCGAACAACTGGCGCATGCCGGTCTGCGCGAGGAAGAAGATATTTTCGCATCGGTTTGGGATTCGGTGAAAAACCGCTGGGCCTGGCTGGCGGTCAATCTGGTCACTGCATTTGTCGCGTCGCGGGTGATCGGCGCCTTCGAGGGGTCGATCGAGAAACTGGTCGCGCTGGCCGCCTTGATGCCGATCGTCGCCGGTATTGGCGGCAATTCCGGCAATCAGACGATTACGATGATCGTTCGCGCCATTGCCATGGGGCAGGTTAAGCCTGATGCGATGCGCCGCTTGCTGCTTAAGGAGCTGGGCGTGGCCGTGATCAATGGCCTGATCTGGGGTGGGCTGCTTGGTGTTGCCGCCTGGTGGCTGTACGGCAATGCCCTGCTCGGCGTGGTGATGACCCTGGCGATGACGCTGAACCTGTTGCTGGCGGCTACCGCCGGTGTCGGCATCCCGCTGCTGCGCGAAAAATTCGGCGCCGACCCGGCGATCGGCGGCTCGGTGATGATCACGGCCCTCACCGATTCCGGCGGCTTTTTCATTTTTCTCGGGCTGGCGACGCTGCTTCTAATGTAAGTCCGGCGTCAGCAGCTTGAGACCGACGATACCGGCGACGATCAGGCCGATACTGACCAGCCGCGCGACTTCGCGCGATTCGCCGAACAGGAAAATGCCGAGAATGGCGGTGCCGACGGCGCCAATGCCGGTCCATACCGCGTAAGCCGTTCCCAGCGGCAAGGTCTTGAGCGACCAGCCGAGCAGAACGACGCTGGCGACCATCGCGACTACCGTGGCCACCGATGGCCACAGGCGGCTAAAACCTTCGGTGTATTTCAGGCCGACCGCCCAGCCGATCTCGCAGAGACCGGCAAAAAAGAGAACGAGCCAGGCGCTGCCGCTGCTCACTTCAGGCTGGCGAAATAGGCATCTGCGGCGGTGACAGTCGCCGCGATGTCGGCAGTGGAATGCGCGGCCGAGACGAAACCGGCTTCGAAGGCTGACGGCGCGAAATAATGGCCGGCTTCGAGCATGGCGTGGAAGAAGCGGTTGAAGGCTTCCTTGTCGCAGGCCAGCACTTCGTCGTAGGTGGCCGGGCATTTTTCAGCGAAATAAAGGCCGAACATGCCGCCGATGTTCTGTGCGGCAAAGGCGACGCCATGTTTGTTGGCAGCGGCGACCAGACCATCGCACAAGGTCTTGGTCCTGGTGGTCAGATTTTCATAGAAGCCGGGTGCCTGAATGAGCTTGAGCGTGGCCAGCCCGGCAGCCGTGGCGACCGGATTGCCGGACAGCGTGCCGGCTTGGTAAACCGGGCCGAGCGGGGCGATCTGTTCCATGATTTCGCGCTTGCCGCCGAAGGCGCCGAGCGGCATGCCGCCGCCGACCACCTTGCCGAAGGTGGACAGGTCAGGCGTGATGCCGAACAGCCCTTGGGCGCTCTTGAGGCCGACGCGGAAGCCGGTCATCACTTCGTCGAAAATCAGCACTGCGCCGTGCTTGGCGGTCAACTCGCGCATGGCGGTCAAAAAGGCCTGGGTCGGGGCGATCAGGTTCATGTTGCCGACCACCGGCTCGACGATGACGGCGGCGATCTTGTCGCCGTGTTGCGCAAAGGCATCGGCCAGTTGCTGCGGATCGTTGTAGGCCAGCACCATGGTGTGCTGCGCCAGATCGGCCGGCACACCGCCCGACGACGGGTTGCCGAAGGTCAGCGCGCCGGAACCGGCTTTGACCAGCAGACTGTCGGAATGGCCGTGATAGCAGCCCTCGAACTTGATCAACACGTCGCGGCCGGTATGGCCGCGCGCCAGGCGAATGGCGCTCATCGTCGCCTCGGTGCCGGACGAGACCAAACGCACCATGTCCATTGACGGTACCAGTTCACAGAGCAGGTCGGCGATCTCGACTTCCTTTTCGGTCGGCGCGCCGAAGGTCAGGCCATCGACGACGGCGGCCTGGACGGCGGCGATCACTTCAGGGTGGGCATGGCCGAGGATCAGCGGACCCCAGGAACCCACGTAATCGGTGTACCACTTGCCGTCGGCATCCTGCACCTTTGCGCCGCTGCCTTTCTGGAAGAAACAGGGGGTGCCGCCGACCGAACGGAAAGCGCGCACCGGCGAATTGACGCCGCCGGGAATGTGGCGCTGGGCGCGTGCGAAAAGCTGCTCGTTGCGTGTGGTCATGGTAGTGCTTCCTCGAATAGGCGTTGATAGGCAGCGGCGCGGGCCGTGATGTCGGGTGCGCCGAACAGATCGCTGATGACGGAAACCATGTCGGCGCCGGCGGCAATCAGCGGTGGCGTGTTGGCGAGTGTGATGCCGCCGATGGCACAGCTTGGTGTGGACAACCCGGATTTTGCGCGAAAAAACAGGTCGACCGCAGCAATTGGTGCGTACGGCTTGGTTGGCGACGGATAGGCGGCGCCGAAAGCGACATAATCGGCACCGGCCGCAGCGGCCTTTTGGGCGGTGGCAAAGTCGGCGTAGCAGGAGGCACCAAGGATGCGTCCGGGGCCGAGAATGGCGCGGGCGGCGGCAAGGTTGCCATCTTGCGCACCGAGATGGACGCCGTCGGCCTTGACCAGAAAGGCCAGCGCCAAGTCGTCATTGATGATCAGGGTCGCGGCGCAGGACTGAGTCAGGCGGCGCAAGGCATGTGCCCGGGCAACCCGTTCCGCCGCCGGGCTGGTCTTGTCGCGAAACTGGACGATGCGGCAACCGCCGGCCAGCGCCGCTTCGACATCGGCCAGCAGGTGCGCGCCGTCCGGGGTTTCCGGTGTGATGGCGTAGAGGCCGCGCAGTCTATTTGGCATCGGGCTTGTCTTCGCTTGCCACGGCTGCGTCGTCGCCGCGTGCCCAAAAGAAACGATCCGGGATGAACTGCCCCATGCCGGGGCGAAAACCGTTGGCCAGCGTTTGCCAAGTGTAATCCTGCGCGTCGCGCACGGCATCTTCGATACTGGCGCCGCCGGCGATGCAGCCGGCAATTGCCGAGGCAAGTGTACAACCTGAACCGTGATAGCTTCCTGGCAGCCGTTCCCAGCGGTCGCGGCGCAGCACGCCGTCGGCGTTGTACAAGGTGTTGATTACCTCTGGTGTATTTTCGTGAGTGCCGGTGATCAGGACGTATTGGGCGCCCATCTCGATCAGGCGCTGGGCGCAGAGGTCGATGTCCGGCTCGTTCTCGTCGTCTTCGTGTTCCGCCAAACGTCTCGCCTCGGGTGCATTCGGTGTCAGTATCGTGGTCTGCGGCAACAGTAGTTCGCGCATCGCCGAAATGATTTCTTCGCCGGAGAAATCGTCGCCACGCCCGGACGTCAACACCGGGTCGAACACCACGGGAATGTCGGGGTAGTCGGAAATGATTTCAGCGACGGCGACGACGTTTTCGACACTGCCGAGAACACCGAACTTGAAGGAGGCGACCTGCATGTCTTCGAGCAAGGTACGCGCCTGGCGCTCGAGAATTTCGGCGCCGACCGGATGCACGCTGTCGACGCCGACGGTGTCCTGGACGGTGATTGCGGTGAGTGCCGACAGGGGGTGACAACCAAGACTGGCCAGCGTCAACAGGTCCGCCTGAATGCCGGCACCGGCGGTCGGATCGCTGGCGGCAAATACGAGAACCAGCGGCGGCGGCGGAGTTTTAGTGTTCATCAAGTGCTGCAGGCGTGGTATATCTACCAACGATTGGGTAAGATTGAACGAATTTTATCCGAAACCAGCTTGCGGCAACGCTCAGGATATGAACGACAAAGTAATATACAAAACATGGATGTGTCTGATCTGCGGCTTCATCTACGATGAGCGGGCAGGTCTTCCGGCTGAGGGGATTGCGCCGGGCACGCGCTGGGAGGATATTCCGATGGATTGGGTTTGCCCCGAGTGCGGTGCGCACAAGACAGATTTTGAAATGGTGGAATTTTGAGGTCTGCGTAGTATGATGCGGCGCTCGATTAGCCCGCCGACGAGGGGGGGAGGGACATAATTGGCTGACTTATCAAAGTTGCGCGACGTCAAGGTAATGGTCATTGACGACAGCAATACGATCCGGCGAAGCGCGGAGATATTTCTCGTGCAGGCGGGGTGTCAGGTCGTGCTTGCAGAAGACGGCTTCGACGCACTGGCGAAAATCGCCGATCATCAGCCGAAGGTAATCTTTTGCGACATCATGATGCCGCGTCTCGACGGTTACCAGACCTGCTCCCTGATCAAGAAGAATCCACGTTTCAAATCGACGCCGGTCATCATGCTGTCGTCCAAGGATGGTCTGTTCGACCGCGCACGGGGGCGCATGGTCGGTTCAGATCAGTACCTGACCAAACCTTTTTCCAAGGACAGTCTGCTTCAGACCGTCGCCATGTTTGCGGCGCCGCAGGTGTCCGAACTTTCTTAGCGGTTAATGGAGCAAAGCACCAATGCCCATCAAAAACATACTCGTTGTTGACGATTCCCCAACGGAACGTTTCTTTTCCGTTGATTTGCTGACCAAGGCCGGTTATCAGGTGAGCACTGCCGAAAACGGCGAAGAAGGAATCGCCAAGGCCAAGGCCACCAAGCCCGACTTGATCCTGATGGATGTCGTGATGCCCGGGCTCAATGGCTATCAGGCGACGCGTACGCTGACGCGCGATGAAGAGACCAAGAATATTCCGGTGATCGTCTGCACGTCGAAGGGGCAGGAAACCGACAAGATCTGGGGGCTTCGCCAGGGGGCGGCGGATTACATCGTCAAGCCGGTGAATCCCGAAGAATTGCTTAAAAAAATTGCGGCGCTGCCCTGACCTGAATGGCCAAGAAAACCAGCCTTCGCGATTTTCAGGAATACCTTGCGGGGCGCCTTCTGGGTGCTGCCCAAGGCCGTGGGACTTCGTCCTGGCTTGGCGTACAGGCGGGTGACGACAACTGGCTGATCGATCTGTCGGACAGCGGCGAGATCGTTCAGGCGCCGAAACTGACGGTGGTGCCGTTGACCCGGCCATGGTTTGCCGGAATCGCCAATATTCGCGGCAGCCTGTTTGCCGTCGCCGATTTTTCGGTGTTTTGCGGCGGGGCGCCAACGCCACGCAACAACAACACGCGCCTGTTGCTAGTGGGCGGCAAGCATGGCGCCAATGCGGCTTTGCTGGTCACGCGCATGCTCGGCCTGAAGAATCCGGATGACTTCACCGCTGCAGTTGCGGATGCGGCAGACCCGGTGTGGGGCGCAGTACGCTATAAGGATAGCCAGGGCGGAGTCTGGCGAAAACTCTCGGTGCGCGACTTGCTCGCTGATAATGATTTCATGAATATCGGAGTCTGATTCATTCGGACCCTGAGTGGAGGATAAGCATGGCGTTTGGCTTGAAGAATTTTGGCATGGGCGGCATTCATGCACCGATGACGGTTGTGGATGGAGGGTCGGCGACCTCGGGCAGTGGAGGCTCATCGTTTTTGCCGGCGTTTTTTGCGCAACAACCCGTCATCAAGCAGATGAAGACCTTGGGCAGTATTTTCGTGATTCTGCTGCTCGCGATTGCCACACTGGTTTTCGTCAATACCCGTGACACTACTCATGGAACGGCCTATGTCGCGGCGGCGGGCCAGATGGAAATGCTTTCGCAACGCCTGGGCAAGGCCTCGACGCTGGCGCTACAGGGTAATCCTGCCGCTTTCGCGCAACTGAAGGATTCGCGCGAAACCTTCAATCATTTGCTTGAAATGCTGACTTCCGGGGGCGATATCGACGGTACTGAAGTTCCTGCATCGCCGGCTGATGTCCGGCCCCAGCTTGAGGCATTGACCGCCTTGTGGACGGAAGCCGACAATGACGCCAAGGTCGTTATCGGGCAGGAGGAAAATCTGCTTGCCCTCGGCAAAAACGTGGCGACGATTGATAACGAAAATTCGACAATGCTGGAATTGTCGGAGCAGGTTGCCGCGCTCAAGCTGCAATCGGGTGCCGGTAACAAGGAAATTGCTGCGGCGAACCAGATGGTGATGCTGACGCAACGGATCGCCAAGAATGCCTCGGCCCTGCTGGTCGGCAATGAAATCAACCCTGAAGTGGCTTTCCTGCTGGGCAAGGATACCAACAACTTCCGGGACATCCTGCTGGGTTTGAGCAAGGGGGCGACCGACGCCGACACGCGCGAAAAACTCGGCGAGCTCGATGCTGCGTTCAAGACCTATCAGGCGGCTATCAGCAGCATCCTCGGCAACATGCAGCCGCTTGTTCTTTCCAAGCAGGCCGGTGCCAGCATTTTCCGCGACAGTGAAGATTTGCTGAAAGCGACGGACAATCTCGCCCTTGGCTACAAGCAGGTCCTGGCCCAGAGCGGGCGCTTCGTGATTTTTCTGATCAGCCTCGCAGTGCTTGCGGTTGCCGTTCTTGCGCTGCTGGCTAAGGTCTATCTCGATGATACGCGGCGCCGTGCCGAAGATGCCGAGACGCAGCGTCAGGCTTCGGAAGTGACCAATCGTGAAAACCAGGAGGCCATTCTCCAGTTGATGAACGAATTGGGCGATCTGGCTGATGGCGACCTGACGTCGACCGCGACGGTCAGCGAAAACATCACCGGTGCGATTGCCGATTCGATCAACTATACGATCGAAGAACTTCGCCTGCTGGTCGGTCGCATCAACGATGCGGCGAACCGGGTTACGGCGGCGACCGAAATTGCCCGTCAGAACTCCGCCGAACTGCTGAGTGCTGCCGAGCGTCAGTCGCAAGAAATTCAGGATGCCGGCCAGTCGGCGCTCGAAATGGCGCGCTCAATGAGCGAAGTTTCTGGCAACGCGACCCAGTCCGCCCAGGTTGCCCGCCAGTCGCTGGCAGCCGCCGAGAAGGGTACGCAGGCGGTGGAGGATTCGATCAAGGGCATGAACGAAATTCGCAACCAGATCCAGGAGACCTCGAAGCGAATCAAGCGTCTTGGCGAAAGCTCGCAGGAGATCGGTGAAATCGTCGAACTGATTTCGGACATTACCGAACAGACCAACGTACTGGCGCTCAACGCCGCCATTCAGGCCGCTTCCGCCGGCGATGCGGGGCGCGGCTTCACGGTGGTTGCGGAAGAGGTGCAGCGACTGGCCGAACGTTCCGCCGAGGCGACGAAGCAGATCGCCGCCATTGTGAAGACGATTCAGACCGATACGCAGGATGCGGTATCAGCCATGGAGCAATCGACGCAAGGTGTGGTCGAGGGCGCCAAGCTGTCTGACGCGGCAGGTCAGGCGCTGGCAGAGATCGGACAGGTTTCGCGCAACCTTTCTGACCTGATTGAAAACATCTCGACCTCGACCCAGGGGCAGGCCAATTCGGCGACCCAGGTGGCCAACCTGATGCAGGACATTCTGAATGTTACCGAACAGACGACCGCCGGTACGCAGCGTACTGCCGAGGCGGTTGACGAACTGAATGCCCTGGCTTCCGAACTCAAGGGTTCGGTTGCTGGTTTCAAGGTCGATTGAGCGGGATACGCGAGAGATTATGAGCGCGGCAACCGAATTTGATCTGGGCCCATTGACTTGGGTCAAGGGCGAGATCGACCTGGCACTTACACGTGCTGTGGAGGCGCTAGTCCAGTACGAACTGGCCGGCGATGCGACACAGATCCGGTTTTGCCGCACCCATATTCATCAAGTCCATGGCGCCCTCTCCATTGTCGGGCTGGATGGGATGACGCAAGTTACGGAATCCCTTGAGGATTTGCTCGAAGCGCTCGAATCGCAGCGCCTGCAATTCACTGCAGAGATTTCCATAACGCTCAGCCAGGCGATGGCGGCGATTCGGAAATACATCGAAGATCTCATTGCCGGAGAACCCAACCAGCCCTTGCGCCTCTATCTTGTCTATTCGGTATTGGCACATGCACGTGGCTTGGAGAAGAAGTGTAGTCCGGCCGATCTGTTTTTTCCTGATTTGTCGCGGCGTCCGCCGAAACGACAGGTTCCGGTAGCGCCGCTTTCTGCCGGGCAGTTGCACACTCTGTTCAAGTCGGAAAGGGCGCGGTTTCAGAAGGGGTTGCTTTCCTGGCTCAGGCATACGACCGCGCCGCATGCCGCGCTCGAGGACATGCGGCGGGCACTGGAAAATATCGAGGCGACGCAGGAGTCGTCATCGGCCCGTTCATTCTGGTGGGTCGCGCTGGCTTTCGTCGAATCCTTGTTTGATCTACAGGGCGAACCGGATGCCGATTCACGCCAGCTGCTGGCCCGAATCGATACCCAGATGCGCCGCTTGCTGGAAGGGTCGCACAACATTCCCGAACGCCTGATGCGCGACGTGCTGTATGCCGTTGCCCAGGCGCCGGCAAATTCGAGCATGTTGGTGGCCGAGGTTCAGTCGACATTCAACCTGCCGGCATTGCTGCCGGGGGATATGGTCGATCATGAAAGCAACCTGCCGCAGGAGGTGAGCTTGCGGCGTCTGCGTGACACGCTCGCTGCTGCCGAAGAAGCATGGAATAAATTCTGTACCGGTAGTGCGGCGGCGTTGGCCGTGTTCGATCAAAACGCGCAGACCTGTGTCGAGCTGACCGGCGAAATTGGCCATACCGATCTGAAGCGTCTCGGACAGAGTTTTGGTGCCCTGGCCAGCTGGCTTTCCGAAGACCCCAAGCGCCACAATGATTCGGTGGCGATGGAGGTGGCGACCGCAATTCTTCTGTTGCAGAACGCTCAGGAAAACTTCCGGCGTCTGGGAACGGATTTCGCTCAGCAGGTCGACCTGATGGTCGCTCGCCTTCACGCCTGCATTGCTGGCAAACCGGCGGGCGGCAATGAAAATCTGCCGTTGCTCGACGAAATGACGCGGCGCGCTCAGGAGCGTCTGCTGGTCGGCCAGGTCGCCCGCGAAATCCAGAACAATCTGGGTCAGGTCGAACAGGTGCTCGACGCGTTTTTCCGCAATCCGGGCAAGAGTCACGATCTGGCGCTGCTTGCTGGTCCGGTAAAACAGATTGCCGGTGCATTGGCCATGCTGGGGCATTTTTCTGCAGTTTCGATGTTGCAGGCGTGTGGTGCGCGTATCCAGGAGTTTGCCCAAACGGGATATGTCCCGGTCGCCGCAGACTTCGAGTCCGTCGCCCAGCAACTGTCCATGCTCGGTTTCTTCATCGATTCCCTGCATCATGGCGAAAGCGATTTCGACGCCTTCGTTCATCGTCTGCAAGGTGGTGAAAAGCCGACGGATGAAGGGGCGGCCAGTGACGAACCGTCGGCAGCTCCTGGCAGCGAATTCTCCGGCGGACAGGCCGAGCCGGAAGCAGCACCGCTATTCGCCGGATTCGGGGAAGCGCCCGCCAGCAAGCAGCAAGTACAGCCCACTGATTCCGGGCTGCCAGCCGATTTTGATATTGGCGCGCCCGATACGCTTCTCGACAGCCTTGAATCCGTAGCCGTTTTCCAGTCCGAGGCCGATCTTGCCGATTCGTCGGTTGCCCGGCCGGTGGCCGAGTCGCCCTCGCCTTCCGCAGAGACGATCGAACTGGCCCAAGCCGGCCATGAGGCGATCGATGCAGAGTTGCTCGAAATCTTCCTCGAAGAGGCCAAAGAGGTTCTGGCCAGCATGGCCGAACAGTCTGCACTGCTGGCTGCCGACCCGCTCAACGTCGAAGCTTTGACCACGTTGCGGCGCTCGGCGCATACGCTGAAGGGCAGCGGGCGCATGGTCGGCCTCGTCGATATGGGTGAGGCTGCCTGGGCCCTGGAGCAGACCTTCAACATGTGGCTGCGCCAGGACATGGCGGTGACGCCGGCGCTACAGACGCTAATCGGTGACGCGCAAGAGCTATTTACACGTTGGGTCGCTGCGCTTGAACAAGGCAGCATGGAAATTCCTGATCCGTCGGCAATGGTTGCGCTGGCCGAGTCGCTACGTGGAGATCAACCGGCTGTACCGGCAGCGGGGCTTGATACCGTCGCAGTTGTGCAGAGCGTCGAATTGCCGGCTGCGGAAGTTGATGAATCACCCGCCGTCACGGTCGACCTGCCAATTGTGCTGGATTTGACACCCGAACCCGAACCCGAACCCGAAACGGTTGAAACCATCGAGTCCGAACCGCTGTTCGCGCCTGAATTCGAGCAGGCCCCTGAGATTACGCAGGTTGTCGAAGAGCCAAGGCAGGAATCGAGCGAAGATCTGGAAATATTTGCCGACTTTTCCGTTCCGGATGACGTTTCAGCCGGGGCGGAGATCGAGGTTGTCGAAATCCCGTCGTTCGAGCCGGTTGAACCCGTTGCTCAGGTGGCACCGACGCTCTATGACATTTTCCGTGAAGAGGCGCGCGGCCACCTTGAAACCCTTGTTGCCGGCTACGCTGAACTAGAAGCCAATCCGGTGGCGCCGACCTCGTTTGCGATTACCCGTGCGGCGCATACCCTGGGTGGAATTGCGGCAACCGTCGGGCTGATGCCGCTCCACCATCTGGCCATTGCGCTCGAGCATGCATTGTTGCGACGTGATAGTTCCGGTCGTCCGGATAGCATCGGCGGCCTCGAAACCGTTCGCCAGTCCATTATTACCCTCGAGCAAATGTTCGCCGGACTGGCGCGCCAGGAAGCTCCGGAATACCAGGTTCAACTGATTGCTGCGCTCGAAGACATCTTTTTCGTCGAGGCACCGGGTGTGCAAACTGTCGTCGAATCTCCAGAAGTCGAGGAGATTTTCGAGGCGCCCGAGCCATCAAGCGAGCCGGTCGTCGAGTCAACGGTGCCAGTTGCCGTCACACCGGGTTCGCGGCTGCAGGATGACCTTGACGAACAATTACTCCCCATCTTCCTCGAAGAGGCACAGGATCAACTGCGCGAACTGACCGTGCAGTTGCGTCTGTGGCGCGGTGACCTGGACAGTGACGCGCAACCGCATGCCATCGCACGGCTGCTGCATACCTTCAAGGGCAATGCCCGCATGGCCGGTGCGATGAATCTCGGCGAATTCACCCACCTGCTTGAAGCGCGCGTCGAAGATGTCCTGCGCGCTGGAGCGGCAACCCCGGCGTTCATCGACGAAATCGAAAGTGGTTGTGACACTCTTGATCAGGCAACCGAGCGTCTGCGCAATGGTGAAACTGCAATCATCGAGCCGCTGGCGACCGGCTCGGGTGAGGACGGAACTGCAGCGCTGTCGGCAGTATCGTTCCATCTCGATTCAGATCATGATCATCACGATGCCGAAGCTGGCGCGCAACGTGCGTCGCTGCGCGTCAGGGCGGACCTGATCGACCGCCTGGTCAACGAGGCAGGTGAATTGTCTATCGCGCGGGCGCGAATCGAAGGCGAAATGCGCAGCCTCAAGAGTTCGCTGCTCGACTTGACGGAAAACGTCATTCGTCTGCGTCGCCAGTTGCGCGAAATCGAGATTCAGGCGGAAGGCCAGATTCAGGCGCGCGTCGCCCAGACGCATGACGGGCAGGCCGATTTCGATCCGCTCGAACTTGACCGCTTCACCCGCTTCCAGGAGCTGACGCGCTTCATGGCCGAGTCGGTCAATG
>ENA-UOWG01003429-UOWG01003429.1-activated-sludge-metagenome-genome-assembly--contig:-NODE-3429-length-12090-cov-7.394848_pt1 | contig 12090 bp, 10 predicted proteins | sample MGYA00238147_ERZ761563 | MGnify/ENA primary metagenome ERZ761563 (study PRJEB28884, sample SAMN05720216) | anaerobic digester metagenome | isolation source: active sludge of municipal... | reverse complement strand
AGGCCGCAGTCCTCCAGGGCGACGAGCTCGTCCAGGCGCTCGGAGACCTCGAAGTTGCCGCGGTACATCTCGAAGCGGGCCTCGCCGCGGCCCGCGCGGAGGAGGGGCTCGCCGGGGCGGTGGGCCAGGACGAGGCGTCCGCGGAGGCGGGCCTCGAAGCCTCCGGGGATCCGGACGATCTCCAGGTCGGACATCGCGTCAGCCCTTGACCGCGCCCGCGGTGAGGCCGGCGATGATCTTGTTGTGCAGGAAGACGTAGGCGAGGACGCTCGGCAGCATGGAGAGCACGATGGCCGCGAACATCCCGGCGTAGTCGGTGATGAACTGGCTCGTGAAGAAGCGGATGCCGAGCTGGATGGTCCGCGAGTGGATGCTGGAGGTGAGGAGCATGGCCATCACGAACTCGTTCCAGGCGTAGATGAAGCAGAAGGTGCCGGCGGTCACGAGGCCCGAGCGCGACAGGGGCAGGATGACCTTCGAGTAGCGCTGGAAGAAGCCGCAGCCGTCGATGATGGCCGCCTCCTCGAGCTCCTTGGGGATGGAGCGCATGAAGGAGGTCACGAGGAAGATCGACACCGGGATGTTGATCGCCGCGTAGACGAGGATCAGCGTGTAGAGCTTGTCGTAGAGGCCGAGCTTCGTCACGAGGGTGAAGTAGGGCACCATGAAGGCGATGATCGGCACGAGGACGCCGGCCTCCAGTACCGTGCGGACCGTGTCCCTGCCCTTCCAGGCCTCCCGGGCCAGGACGAAGCCGGCCATCGAGGAGACGAGGAGATTGAGGAAGACGGTCCCCACGACGACCAGGACGGAGTTCACGAAGAGGCGGGGGAGCTCGGCCATCGCGATCGCGTTGGCGTAGTTCTCGAAGGCCGGCCTCGCGGGCAGGGAGAAGGGCGAGGACTGGAGCTCCAGGTTCGTCTTGAAGGAGTTGAGGACGAGCCAGGCGAGGGGCAGGAGGGCCACCGCCAGGAAGAAGAGGAGGACCGTCCACTTGAGGAGGCCCGCGCCCAGGGAGAGGGCCTTGTTCTTAGCGCGCATCGTTCGTCTCCTCCGTGCTTACTGGCCGGCCTCGGCCATGGGGTCGGTCCGCCCCAGGAGGCGGCGGATCGCGACGATCACCACCGTCCCGAGGACGATGAGGATGACGCCGGCCGCGCTCGCCTCGCTGTAGCGCAGGGCGTCCATCTTGAGGAAGAGGTCGATGCCCATCGTCGTCGTGGAGTAGGCGGGGCCTCCGCCCGTCATGAGGTAGGTGGCCTCGAAGTGGCGCATGCCGTAGGCCATCGCCAGAGTCATGGCCGTGACGATGCTCCCGCGGAGCATCGGCAGCGTTATGCGGAATTCCTGCTGGAGGGTAGTGGCGCCGTCGATCTCGGCCGCCTCGTAGAGCTCGCGCGGGATGTTCATCGCCGCCGCCAGGATGATGATCATGAAGTAGCCGATGTAGAGGACGCCCTGGAGGATGACGGCGGGCAGGGCCGTCGCGGGGTCGCCGAGCCAGTTCCTGGCCTCGAGGCCGAGAAGCTCCCGGAGCCCGTTCAGGGCGCCGTACTGGGGGTTGTACATCGCCGTCCAGACCATCGCCAGGGCGACGGTCGAGATGACGTTGGGCAGGAAGTACACGGTGCGCAGGACCTTCCAGCCGCGGGGCTCCCGCGCGAGGATGAGGGCCACGAGGACGGCCAGGGGCACCTGGACGAAGCCCGAGGCGAGGGCCCAGACGACGTTGTTCCTGATCGCGAGGCGGAAGGTCTGGTCGCCCAGGAGCTTCCCGAAGTTGCCGAAGCCGATGAAGCGCATCGCGCCGATGCCCCTCCACTTCGTGAGGCTCGCGGCGATGGTGAAGACGAAGGGGTAGGCGAAGAACGCCGCGAACAGGACCAGGACCGGCGCGAGGAACAGGGCGATCTTGAGGGCGTTGGGATTGCGGCGCTTCTTCATCGTTGTCCTTCATGGAGGCCCCGGGCCTCCCCCTCCGTGGCCGCGCCAGGCGGCCCGGAGGGAACCCGGGACCGGAGGAATGTCTAGCGGTCGATCTTCTTCTCGACGAGGGCGCAGAACTGCTCGGGCGTGATGTTGCCGAGGACGAGGGCGCCCAGCTGCTGGGCGAACTCGAGGGTGGCCTCGGAGCCGAGGGCGGCCTCGAGGTCGTTGGCCGTCGTCTTGGAGGCGGCGGCGATGTCGTAGAACTGCTTCTGGAGGGCGTCGGTGGGCACGTAGCCGGACTTCACCGCGAACATGGCGCCGGAGCCCTGGGCGAGCTTGGAGATGTTCTCGGGGGCGGTGAGGTACTTGAGGAAGGAGACGATCGCCGCGCGGCGGTTCTTGTCCTTCGTCTCGCCGGCGGCGACGTTGGCCTGGAGGCGGCTGATCATCACGCCCTTGGTGGAGCCGGCGGGCGGGGCGGCGGCGATGGTGACGCTTGGGAAGAAGGCGGTGGCCCGGAGGTCGGCGCGGCCGGCGTACCAGGGGCCGTTGGAGAAGATGGCGGTGCGGCCCGCGAGGAAGTGGCCGCCGGAGACGCCGGCGCCGGCGCCGACGGCGTCCGGGGTCGTGTAGTCCTTGAAGATCCTCTGCATGAGCTTGGCGGACTCGACGAAGGCCTTGTCGGTGAAGGGCTTCTCCCAGACCTTGGCTCCGCCGAAGGAGACCGCGAAGTGCGAGAACCAGATCATGCTCGTCCAGGCGTTCGTGTCGCCGGTCATCTGGCTCATCGGGTAGATCCCGGAGGCCTTGAGCTTGTCCAGGGCGGTCCAGAGCTCGGGCATGGTCGCGGGCGGGGCGGAGACGCCGGCCTTCCTCATCGCGTCCATGTTGTACCAGATGGGGAGGACGGCGGTCTCGAAGGGCAGGGTCTTGAGCTTGCCGTCGATCGTGGACTGGGCCACGGCGCCCGAGTCGAAGGAGGCCTTCCAGGAGCCGGAGAAGTCCTTCGTGAGGTCCATGATGTACTTGGAGCCGTAGAATTCCTTCGTGGTGGCGTTGAGCTTCAGGGTGAAGATGTCGCCGGGCGCGACGCCCGCGGCCAGGGAGGTGCGGACCTTCTGCTCGTAGGCGTTGTAGTCGGGCTGGGGCTCGACCTCGACCCGGATCTTGCCGGCGTTGGCCTTGTTGAAGGAGTCGACGATCTCCGCGATCGCCGGGGCCTTTGAGTCCTTGCCGACCCAGATGCAGGGCCACTTGAGGACGATCTCGCCGGACTGGGCCGCGAGCATGGCGGGTAGCGCGCAGAGAGCGATGGCCGCTACGGCGAGCGTGCGGCGGATACTTGCCTTCATTCTGCCTCCTATACTTACTTTCACAAAGTAAGTTAATCCATGGTAGGAGAGGAATTGCGTCCTGTCAAGCGAAAACGATGGCCTTCTTCAGGCTCCGGGATAGTCCAGGACCTCCCTCTCGAGCCTGCTCCGGTAGTCGAGGAGGGCGAGAAGGATGGCCTTGTCGCGGGAGGGAAGGCTCGGCGTCTCCAGCCTCTGGCCGACGAATTTCGAGAAAGTCGCGAGGTCGGCGACCCCCTCGACGGGGGGAAGCTGGAGCCTGCTAGCGCAGAAGCCGCGCCAGCGCCTCGCCTCCTCGGGGCCGAGGGTCTCGGGGAAGTTGCGCGCGAAGAAGCGCCTGAGCATCTGGGGCGGCCTATCGTCGCGGAAGCGGCGGCGGTAGAAGCGGGCCTTGGTCTCAAGGAGGGCGGAAGCGGTGCCCGCGGCCGGCTCGCCGCCCGGAGCCGCGCCGCTCCCCTCCGCGGCCGCCGCGCCTGCCGGGGCCGCGCCGCTCGCCGCGAGGCCCGCTCCGGCCGCGCCCTCGGCGCCGGCCAAGGCCTCGGCCAGGGCCTCGTGGAGGGCCGCGAAGACTTCGGCGTCCTCCTCGGGGAAAAAGCCGTCCGAGTAGATCCTGAGCTCGGGGTCGCTCTCCTCGGAAGGGGGCAAGGGCCCCTCGAAGACGGCGGAAAGCTTTTGGATGAGCTCGGGCTCCTTCTTGATGAGGGAGAGGTGGGCCTCGCAGGCGGCCGCGTCGATGCCCAGCCGCTCGGCGGCCTCGGGCGAGAGGGCCGCCCGGGGGGCCAGGAAGGGGCAGCGGTTCAGGCGGAGGCGGGCCAGGGGGAGGCGGGGCACCTCAAGCTCCTCGGCCTTCGTGAAGACGCGGCGCCTGAGCTCCTCCACGGGCAGGTCCAGGATCTCCGCGGGGTCGTAGCGGAGGTCGATGGCGAGGAGCTGGTTGCGGTTCTCCGGATCGAGGGAGATGGGCGCGACCAGGGTCGTGCAGCCCCGCTCCGAGGTGTAGGCGGCTGCCGTGTGGACGAGGGGGCTCCGCTCCACGAGGTCGATGAGGGGCCGCAGGGAGTCGCGGGTCCGGTGCGAGAGGTACCAGTCGAAGAGCCGCGGCTGCCTCGCCTTCGCGAGGCGCGCGAGGCCCAGGGTGGCGAGGACGTCGTGCATCGCGTCGTGCGCGGACTTGTGCGCGACGCCGTTCGCCTTGGCCAGGGCCTCCAGCGTGAAGATGGGCCGCCCGCCCTCCCCCGTAGGCCAGACGAGTCCCCCGGGCCGCAGGTCGCGCATCGCGCGCATGAGGTCCACGAGGTCCCAGCGGCCGTTGCCGTTCCTCCACTCCCGCTCGTAGGGATCGAAGAAGTTGCGGTAGAAGAGGCTCCGCAGGAACTCGTCGTCGAACTGGAGGGTGTTGTAGCCGAGGGCCGTCGTCCCCGGCTCCATGAGCTCGCGGCGGAGGCGCAGGGCCAGGCCGTAGTCGGAGAGGCCCTCCTCCATGGCGGCCTGGGGCGTGATCCCGTGGACCAGGCAGGCCTGGGGGCTCGGCAGGTAGTCGGGCGTCGGCTTGCAGTAGAGGATGATCCGCTCGCCCGTCTCCTCCAGGTTCTCGTCGGTGCGGAGCCCGGCGAACTGGGCGATGCGGTCGTATCTCGGCTCGAGGCCGAAGGTCTCGAGGTCGTACCAGAAGAAGCTTCGGGCCATGGGCCCGACTATAGCATCAATCGACGTCCCTGGCGACCGAGGGCGGCCGCGTCTCGAGCTCCTCCGGCCGCCTGAAGAGGCCGAGCATGTACTTGAAGGCGCTGGCGTAGTAGTGCCCGTCGCAGATCCGCTCGTCGTTGACGATCTTCACCGAGATGTGCTTCCTGGCCCGGGGCAGGCCCTCCTCGTCGAGTTCCCGGCCGCGCTCCTTCGAGCCGAAGGCGACGAAGATAGAGGTGGTACCGAAATCGTAAAGATGGTGGTAGATGGGCCGGATCCCCAGGGAACCAAGGTCGGTGACGAAGGCGCTCGCGTGGAAGGGGCTCGCCCGGTGGATGGCCTTGGGAAGGAGGCCGGCGTAGTCGAGGCAGCGAAGACCCCAGACCAGGAAGCGGACAAGGAAGCCGGGACAGAGCATGAAGAGCCTCGCCGCCCTGTCCGTCTGGTTCGAGGATTCCGCTGCCTTGTTCGCCTCCACGGCGGCGTTGACCTTGTCCGCCACGTCGAAGATGGTGTCCGTCGGCAGGAAGGCCATCTTCACCGTCGTCTCCGGGCTGTCCTCATGGAGCCGCTTCTTGAGGGCCAGGCTGACGAGGATCTCGTTCCGGGCGTAGATGCGCTGGCCGGCCACGAAGCGGTTGAGGCGAGGCCGCAGGGCCATGGTCCGGACGAGGACGGCGATGAAGAGGTGGAGGAAGCCGATGTCCGGCCGCCCCCCGTCGCGGAGCCGCCTGAGCCAGGCCTCGGCCGCGCCGATCTCGATGCGGTCCTCGAAATAGTCCTGGGCGTCGGAGCGGCGTCGCATGATGTAGGGCGTGATCTGGTAGAAGGGGCTCAAGGAGCGGAGGCGCCTCCCGTCGTAGCGGTCCCCGAAGCGGCGGCGGACCGCCTTTGGCGCGACGCTGTCCATGCTGACTCCTCACTTCGGACTCGTCCGTCCAGACGGCGACGGAGCGGCACCAAACTAGCCCGCCGGACGCCGGGCGTCAAGTTCCTTCTCTCGTTGACCCTCCGGCCTTCCGGGGACTACCATCGGGCCGATGAGCGTACCTGAGCGATTCGCGGCCGTCGTCGCAGGCGGCGGCCCCGCCGGCCTCTTCGCGGCCATCACCCTCGCCGAAGGCCTCCGCGCGCGGAGGGCCCGAATCGACGCCGGAACGGGCGCCGCAATGGCGGCCGCGCCCGCGGAGGCGCACCCCCGCGGCGACGGCGCGGCCGGCGACGGCGGGACCGGCGCGGCGCCCGCCGGGCCCCCGCCCCGCGTCCTCGTCCTGGAGCGGCGCGAGCGGCCGGCGAGGAAGCTCCTCCTCTCGGGCTCGGGCCAGTGCAACCTCACCCACGCAGGCCCGATGGAGGACTTCCTGCCCCGCTACGGCGGCGGCGGGAAGCCCGGCGCCGCGGGGCGCTTCCTCAAGCCCGCCCTCTACGCCCTCGCGAACGAGGACCTCCTCGACTGGTTCCGCGCCCGGGGCCTCGGCTTCGAGGCCGAGGCGGGCGGCAAGGTCTTCCCCGCGACGAGGCGGGCCTCCTCCGTCCTCGACCTCCTCCTTTCCGAATGCTCCCGCCTCGGGATCGTCGTCGCGACGGGCCGCCGCCTCCTCTCGGCCGAGCGGGTCGGGGAGGGCCAAAGCGGCGGGCCCGGAGCTGACGGCGAGGGCCGCGCGGCCGCGGACGCGGCCGGCGCGATGCGCGGCCCTGAAAGGGCCGTGGCGGCGGGCGGCTTCCTCCTCCGCGCGGCGAGGACCGGGCCTGAGGGGTCCGGCGCCGAGGAGAGCTACGCCGCCCCCCTCCTCCTCCTCGCGACGGGAGGAGCCTCCTACCCGGCCACGGGCAGCACGGGCGACGGCTACGCCCTCGCGAAGGCCCTGGGACACTCGGTCGTCGCGCCGCGGCCCGCCCTGGCGGCCGTCCGCGCGAAGGGCTTCCGCCTCGAGCCCCTGGCGGGCCTCTCCTTCCGCGGCGCTGGCCTCGCGCTCAGGCGCGGAGGGAAGCGCGTCCTCGCCGGCGAGGGCGACCTCCTCATCACCCACGAGGGCCTCTCCGGGCCCCTCGTGCTGGACTCCTCGCGGGGCATGGAGCCCGGCGACACGCTGGAGCTCCGCTTCGCCGACGTAGGCCTCGAGGAATTCCGGGAGCGATTCGACCGCCTCCTCGCGAAGGAGCCGCGCCGGCTGGCGCGCACCGTCCTCGCGGAGGCCGGCCTGCCCAAGGCCATGGCCGAGCTCTTCTGCTCCCTCGCGGGCCTGGCCCCGGAGACGGCGGCCGCCGACCTCCGCCGAGAGTCCCGGGAGGCGCTCTGCCGCCTCGCCTGCGAATGTCCCGTCCAGGTCGGGAGCCTCTCGGGCTGGGACGAGGCGATGGCGACCGCGGGCGGCGTCGACCTCGCCGAGGTCTCGCCCAAGACCATGGAATCCCGCGTCGCGCCGGGGCTCTTCTTCGCCGGCGAGGTCCTGGACTTCGACGGCGACTCGGGCGGCTACAACCTCCAGGCCGCCTTCTCCACCGGAGCCCTCGCGGGCCGCGCCATGCTCGCCGCCCTCGCGGGCCTCGCGGGCGGCGCGTAGGCGGCAAGCGGGCCGCGCGGGCCGGCCTGGCTGGCGCGCGGACTCAAGCTGGCTTGCGCGCGGCCCCGGCTTGGCTTTGGCGCGAGGGCCGGCCTGGCGGATGCGCGGGCCCGCTTCTCAGTAAGCCCGCTCCAGGAGCCCGCCGAGCTCGGCGTCCGTGAAGGCGCGGGGGCTGCCGCCGCGGCCGCGGTAGGAGATGGCGTCGGCCAGGATGGCGGGGAGCTCGCCCCTGTCGACGCCGAGCTCCCGGAGACGCGCGGGAATGCCGATGGCGCGGGAGAGCTCCCGGACGAAGCCGACGGCGTAGGCCGCGCGTTCGGCCTCGGGCGCGCGCCGGTCGGGCGCGCGTAGGCCGGAGGCAAGGCCGCCGCGCCGGGCGCCGAGGCTCCCCTCCCCCGCGGCCCTGACCTCGGCCTCGCCCGAGGGCGAAGCCGCGGCGAAAAGGTCGCCCAGGAGGGCGAAGGGCCCGGGCGCCGCCTCGGCGCAGGCCTCCATCACGTAGGGCAGGAGGACGGCGTTGGCGACGCCGTGGGCGACGCCGGCCCGGGCGCCGACGGGATGGGCGAAACCGTGGACCATGCCCAGTCCGGTCTGGCTGAAGGCCATAGCCACCTGGGCGCTCGCCAGGGCCATGTCCGCCCGGGCCGCCGCCGCGGCCCTCGCGGCCGCGCCGCCTGCGCCGCCTATCGCCGCCGCGCCGGCCGCTTCGGCGCCGCCGAGGTCCGCCGCGCCGCCAGGGCCCTCGGCCGCGGCCGCCACCGCCCGCTCAAGGCTCCCGGCGATGAGGCGCGCGGACTCGCCGGCGATGGCCCGCGTGAGGGGCGTCGCCTTGAGGGAGGCGAAGGACTCGATGGCGTGGGTCAGGGCGTCCATGCCGGTCGCCGCCGCCAGGGCGGGAGGCATCGTCGCCTGGAGCTCGGGGTCCACCAGCGCAGCGCGGGGGAAGAAGAAGTCGCTCGAGAGGCCCCGCTTGGAGGAGGCCGCCAGGTCGGTCGTCACCGCGGCGGCGCTCATCTCGCTCCCCGAGCCCGCCGTCGTCGGGACGGCCATGAGGGGGAGGCCCGGCGCCGAGAAGACGAGGCGGCCGTAGAGGAAGTCGAGGAAGGGCGCGCCCGGAAAGGGACCTTGCGGCGCCGTGTTGGCGGCGTAGACCGAGGCCGCCTTCGCGCAGTCGATGGGGCTCCCGCCGCCGTAGGCGACGACCAGGGAGGCGCCGGAGGCGGCCAGGCCCTCGGCGCAGGCGAGGACGAGCTCCACGGGAGGATCGGCGGTCGCCTCCGCGTAGAGCTCGACGGCGAAGCCCGAGCGCTCCAGGGAGGCGCGGAGCCGGGCAAGGCCCGCCGAGCGGGCGGTGTGGCCCTTCCCCGTGACGAGGAAGGCGAGGCGGCGCCTCTCCGCCGCGCCGCGCGGGGAGCCGCCGCCCGGTAGGCCGGCGCCGCCAGGCGAGGCGGCGGAAGACGAAGCGGCGGCCGCCTGGAAAGCCGACACCGCGGCCAGGGCCTCGGCGCCGGCCGATTCCACGGAGCCGGCCCCGAATACGAGTCGGGTCGGGGAACGGAACACGAAGGGCTCGGTCATGCGCTGCCTCCTGGGTCTTGCGGGCGACAGTCTAGCATCCTTGCGCCCGATGGGCACCGGGTGTAGAACGGTTTCACGGCCCCGCGGGGCCGCGCAAGGGCGAGGAGGCGGGATGAGCAGGGCCTTCGTGGACGAGGACGATTCGACGGCGGGAGAGAGCGAGGCTCCGGAGATCAAGATCCCCATCCCGCAGGGCTCGCGGAACTACCTCACCCCCGAAGGCGCAGAGCGGCTCTCCCGGGAGCTCCACGAGCTCGTCCAGGAGACGAGGCCCCGCATCCTAGCCGACGTCGCGCGGATGGCCGGCGCCGACAAGGACGAGCTCGCCGCCCTGCGCCGCTCGCTCGGCCTCGTCGAGCGGCGCGTCGAGTACCTCTCCATGATGTCCTCCCTCGCCGAGGTCATCCCTCCCCCCGAGGGCGGCTACGACCGCGTGAAGTTCGGCGCGCGAATCCGCGTCCGCGAGGCGCCGGGCGGCGGCGCCGCGGAGGCCGGGGAAGGGCCGCGGGGCCGGCCTGGCGCCGCCGGGGCCGAGTCGGAATACCGCATCGTCGGCGTCGACGAAGCCGAGCCCGAGCGCGGCCTCATCGGCTGGACCTCCCCCGTGGCCCGGGCCCTCATGGGGAAGCGGCCGGGCGAGGTCGCCCTCGTCCGCCTCCCGGCAGGCGAGCGCCGCCTCGAGATCCTCGCCGTCGAGTAGGCCGCCGCGGGACTGAGGCGACGCTTCGGCACGAAAAATAGGCACGAAAACCGCGCCTGCCGTTCATCAATCCTTCACACCGCCCGGATATCCTCCCTCGCGAGAACTACCGCGGAGCGAGGCGAAGCATGACAATCAAGCGGACGAAACTCAGAATCGGAGGGATGACTTGTCCTTCCTGCCAGGCGAGGATTCAGGCGGCCCTGGCCGGACTGCAGGGCGTCGAGTCCGTCGAGGTGAGCCTCGAGCGGGGCGAGGCGACGGTGGAGCACGGCCTGGAGGACCTTGCCGTCCTGGAAGCTGCGGTCGAGGGAGCGGGCTACTCGGTCCTGCCCTCCGGGCTGGCGGCGCGGGCGGCGGAGCTCCTGCCCGCCCTCGCCCTCGGGCTGCTCCTCTCGGGCGCCTACCTGGCGGCGGGCGCCGCCGGCCTCTTCAACAACCTGCCCCGGATCGACTCGAGCCTCGGCTACGGAGCCCTCTTCGTCGTCGGCCTCCTCACCTCCGCGCACTGCGTCGCCATGTGCGGCGGCATAGCCCTTTCCCAGAGCCTCGGCTCGGCCGGCGCCCGGGAGAGCGGCGGCGAGGCCCGGACTGGCGCGGCCCCCGGCCGGCTCGAGCGGCTCGGCCCGGGCCTCCTCTACAACGGGGGGCGGATCCTCTCCTACACGCTCCTGGGCGGCCTCGCGGGGGCCCTCGGCTCGGCCCTCGACTTCTCGCCCGCGGCCAAGGGCGCCGTCACCGGACTCGCGGCCATCCTCATGCTGGCCTTCGGCCTCTCGAGCCTCGGCCTCTTCCCGCGCCCCTCACGCCCCGGAAGATTCCTGCCAAAGGCGGCAGGCCGGGCCGCCGCCCGGGCCGCCGCGGCCCTGAGAAAGCGCGGCCCCTTCGCGGTCGGCCTCCTTGGCGGCCTCATGCCCTGCGGCCCCCTCCAGACCATGCAGCTCTACGCCCTGGGCACGGGCGGCTTCCTCCCGGGCGCCTCCGCCATGTTCGTCTTCGCCCTCGGCACGGCGCCCCTCCTCCTCGGCTTCGGCCTGGCAGCCGCCCTCATGCCGCTCAGGCGGCTCTCCCTCATGAGGAAGACGAGCGCCGTCCTCGTGATCTTCCTCGCCTTCGTCACCTTCGGTAGGGCGGCCGCCCTCGCGGGCATCGCCCTCCCGGGCCTCGCCCTGGCGGGCAGGGACCCCGCCTCCGCTACCTTGTCCCGCCCCCGGGGCGGGGACCGAGGCGGCGCCACGGCAGGCCGGGAAGGAGCCGCTCCCCTCCTGGCGGCGGGCGTCCAGCCCCGCCTTACCGCCGCGCCCTCGGCCGCCGCGCTCGCCGCGCTTCCGCGGGCCAGGCTGGACGGGGGAGTCCAAAGCATCACCACGGAATTCGGAGCCAACCGCTACCAGGCCTTCGTCGTCCAGGCGGGCGTCCCCCTCAAATGGACGATCCGCGTCCGGGCCGAAGACCTGAACGGCTGCAACAACCCCTTCGTCGTGCCGGCGCTCCGGCTCAAGAAGACCCTGGTCCCGGGGGACAACCTCGTGGAGTTCACGCCGGGAGCCCCGGGCGCCATGCCCTACAGCTGCTGGATGGGCATGATCAGGAGCCGGATCGAGGTCGTCGCGAGCCTCGCGGACGCGCCCACGGCCGATGCCCCCTCGGCCCGCCTCGCCGGCTTCGGAGGCCCCCTCGCCGCCTCGGCCCTTCCCTCCGGCGTCGGCGGCTCGCCTTCTGGCCTCGCCGAGGCGGGCCTGCCGACCTGCTGCGGCCTCGCGGCGGCCGGGGGGAAGGCGGATCCGGAGACCGGCCCTGCCCTCCCGCTTGACCTTCGCTCCGTACCTTAGTAGATTGATAGTCGATACCCCCTCCCCGGGTGGGGTGGGGTCGGAACTGGCGACCGAATCGATCGGACAAGGAAGGGCCCATGGACCACCACAGTCACGAGAGCGGAGAGGCCGTCGCGGCCCTCAAGACGGCCAGGGGCCAGGTAGACGCCGTCCTGCGCATGATCGAGGACGACCGCTACTGCATCGACGTCTCCAAGCAGATCCTCGCCGCCGTCGCCCTCCTCAAGAAGGCCAACATCGTCATCCTGAAGCAGCACATGAACACCTGCGTGAAGGAGGCCTTCGTGGAGGACAAGGGCGCCGAGAAGATCGAGGAGATCGGCCTCATCCTCGAGAAGTACATCGGATGAGAACCGGCCCGGAAGGGCCTCGAGAGAGGAGCACATGATCAAGACGACACGACTTGCGATACGCGGCATGACCTGCGCGGCCTGCGCGACGGCTTC
>ENA-UOWG01003423-UOWG01003423.1-activated-sludge-metagenome-genome-assembly--contig:-NODE-3423-length-12120-cov-6.968753_pt1 | contig 12120 bp, 8 predicted proteins | sample MGYA00238147_ERZ761563 | MGnify/ENA primary metagenome ERZ761563 (study PRJEB28884, sample SAMN05720216) | anaerobic digester metagenome | isolation source: active sludge of municipal... | reverse complement strand
CTATGACAGGGCGAAGGAACGGGGATACCATACCAGTCTCCTCAGTTCGGTGCGGTTCGACATCGACCCCCGGAACATCGACGAGCGGGAAGACGTGACGGTCTCCTCCCGCGATTCGTCCCTGTGGGAACGGGTCTTTCTTCACGGGGTCCTTCTGGCGGGCACGCACCGGCGTTTCCCGTATTATCACGGGGCGGACAAGGAGTTCGATGCGCCGGTCTACGAGAAGGTGTTGAACCTGTTCCATACGCGCCGCGCCTTGACCCGGCTCATCCGTCGAAAAGACGGCCCCCGCTTCAGCATCGCCTATTTCTATATCCCGCACTCGCCCTTCGCGTTCGATCGGAACGGCGTGCGGTTCCTGAGGTCCTCTCCGGACGTCTATGACGACAACCTTCTGTATATGGACCGCCTCGTCGGCCGGCTGACGGAGACCCTTCGGCGCGAGGGCCGCTACGACGATTCCGTGATCGTCCTGACGGCCGACCACGCCCGATACCGGCTGGTCCCTGTCGAAGGGACCCACGTCCCGCTGATCATCAAGGGACGGAACCAGCGACGGCGCCGTGATGTGAACGCTCCGATGAACCTCACGGAACTGTCGGGACTGCTCTTCGAGCCGCCGGACCGGCCCGTCCATCCATGACCTCTTCCGGACCTCCGAGCTCCCGCCCGAACCCTCCGGAGTCCGCTTCCCGGGGAACGTCCTTCCTCCGCGCTGCACTGATCGGCGAACTCTGTTCCCTGTTGGTCTTCACTCCCTACGTCACGCTTTTCATCGATCCCGATACGCGGGTCTTCCGCACCGATTGGACGGATCCGTTGTCGTTGCTCGTGTCGATGCTGTCGGCGGGGTTCGTCGTCGGCGGGATGCTGTTCCTGGCGATGCGTCTCACCGGCCGGGACGAGGCGGTCCCTTCCGGCCATGGATCGGTGGTCCTGCTCTTCTGCGTCGCGGTCTTTCTATCGGCCCGCGACCTGACCTCGGCCGACATCCCCTATTGGCGGAGCTGGGATTGGGTCCTTGTCCCCTGCCTCGCGTTCGTCGCGCTCACGTGTTTCCTGGAGTCCGGACGAACGATCCGGCGTTTCCTCGACGTCGCGTTCCGGGTCATGACTCCCGTGTTGTTCGTGGTGGCCGCGTCCCTCTTGCATCAGGAATACCGGATGACCCGCCCCGTCCCGCCGTCCTTTCCTTCGCCGTCCGTCCCGGCCGCGTCTGTATTGCCGGACGTGTATCTGTTCGTCTTCGACGGGTGGGGATACAAGCAGACGTTCCCGGAAGGGGAGGTGGACGGCCGGTTCACCCATCTGCGCGACCTCGCCGCCGAATCCACGGTCTATCACGACGCGCTCGCACCGGGCCGGTCCACCCGCATATCGGTTCCCCGGCTCATCCATCAATCTTCCGGGACCGACGGTCGTCCCATGGCCGAGTCACGGACTCCGACGCTCTTCGACCTGGCGAAGGGGCTGGGTTATGAGACCGCCCTTCTCTGTTCCATCGAACTGGACATCGACAGCCGGAACATCGACGAGGGGGGGGTGTTGACAGCGGCGTTCGGGCCTTCTTCCGTCTGGGAACGCGCTCTTCTCCACGTCGTCTTCCTCGGGGGGGCGCACACCCGGTTGCCCTATTACCACAGGCATCAGAACGATTTTAGCGCGCCCGCCTACGAGAAGGTGCTCAACCTCTATCACACCCGGCGAGTCCTTCGTCGATGGATGGGACGCCGGGGCGCTCCCCATTTCTGCGTCGTCTATTTCTTCCTGCCCCACTCTCCCTACGCGTTCAACCGGTCGGGGTTGCGTCTCCTGACGAAGAACCCGGACGGTCTCTATTACGACGACAACATGCTGTATGCCGACAACCTGCTCGGCGAGATCGCCGACGAACTGCGCCGTCAGGACCGATATGACGATTCCGTGGTCGTGGTGACCTCGGACCATGCGCCCAACCGCCGCCATCCGACGGAAGGAAGGCACGTCCCTCTCCTGGTCAAGGGATGGAGACAGAAGGCCCGCGTCGACGTGCGCGACCGGATGGATCTGACGGAACTGTCACGACCCCTCTTCGACATGATCCGCGAGGGGAAAAAGCCCCCGGCCCCCTGAACCGGACGTCTGTTTCCCGACTGTGATTTTTATCACAGGGGGCGTCCCTTTCCGACATGGATTTGGTATACTAAAACGGTTTTAGAAGGTCAGTGGATCGACCGGAACACCGGTCACGATGGGAGGGCGTCACTTGAAGAAAAAGATACTTGTGGTTGAGGACGAGCGAGCCATCGCCGAATACCTCGAAGCTCTTCTGGGATTGAGCGGTTACACCATCCAGATTTCGATGGACGGCAAAGCCGCCGTCGAACAGGCCCGCGAATGGTTTCCGGACCTGGTCCTGTTGGACATCATGTTGCCGAAACTCAACGGCTTCGACGTCTGCAAGATCCTGAAACAGGATGCCGCTCTCAAGAACGTGCCCATCATCATGCTCACCTCCCTGTCTCAAATGGGCGACGTGGAACGCGCTTTCGATTCCGGCGCCAACGATTACCTCAGCAAACCGATCGACGCGGAACGCCTTGTTCAAAAGATCAAGAAATACCTGCCCGAGTAGCCCTTTCATCCGCGTTTTCCACATCCGATGAGCGGAAAATACAGACGCATCCTGTCCTTGTGGTTGTTGTTCCTCGCGTTCGGGATCCTGGGCGCGGCGGGAGCATCGATCGGGGCTTGGGCCCTGTCGTCTTCCTCCGACACGGTGGCGGTCTCCACGCCGGCGCCGACCGCGCCCTCCACCGCCGAAGGGCGCATCCGCCAGATCCAATCCGCCGAGGCGGACCTGAGTTGGACGGCCCGCGTGGTCTCTCTGGGGGGGCTTTTCGTCCTCCTCGGTCTGTGCTGGCTCATGTCCAACAACCGCCGTAAGATCAACTGGTCGTTGGTGGCCTGGGGCACGGCGCTCCAACTCCTCTTCGCGATCCTGGTCCTGAAGACCTCTCCCGGCCTTTGGGTGTTCGAACGGCTCAACGACCTTGTCAACGCCTTGCTGGGGTTCACCCAGGAAGGGACCGAATTCCTGTTCCGCTCCATGTCGTCGGGCCGGATGGAATCGCCCATGCTGAACTTCGCTTTCACGGTGCTTCCCACCATCATCTTTTTCTCGTCGCTGATGACCGTCCTCTACCACGTGGGGATCATGCCCTGGATCGTCAAGGCGTTCGCCGTGGCCATGCGGAAGACCATGAAGACGTCCGGCGCGGAGACGCTCTCCACCTCGGCCAACATCTTCGTGGGCCAGACGGAAGCGCCGTTGGTGGTCAAACCCTACATCGAGAAGATGACGATGAGCGAGCTGATGGCGGTGATGGTGGGGGGGTTCGCCAACACGGCGGGCGGGGTCTTGGCGGCCTACGTGGGTCTCCTGCGCGACTCGTTCCCGGACATCGCCGGTCACTTGATCGCCCAATCCGTCATGTCGGCGCCGGCGGCCCTGGTGTGCGCGAAGATCGTCTTTCCGGAGACGGAACGTCCGGAGACGCACGGTGAGTTCCATATGACCATGGAAAAGGTGGATTCCAACGCCATCGACGCGGCGGCCCGCGGCGCGGCGGAGGGGTTGAAACTGGCCTTGAACGTGGCGGCCATGCTCCTGGCGTTCATCGCCCTCATCGCCATGCTCAACGGCGGATTGAAACTGGCCGGCACCTGGTTCGGTTGCGGGGCCGTCTCCCTCGAACGGATCTTCGGTTTCGCCTTTTGGCCGTTGGCCTGGGTGATGGGCGTGCCGACACCCGATTGCACCCTGGTGGCCCAATGGCTGGGAACCAAGACCGTTTTGAACGAGTTCGTCGCCTATCTGGACATGGCTCAATACCTCAACGGCGGTTCGCCCATCCATTACCGCTCGGTGGTCATCGCGTCCTACGCGCTCTCGGGGTTCGCCAATTTCTCGTCCATCGCCATCCAGATCGGGGGTATCTCGGGCATCGCGCCGTCCCGCCGTCACGATCTGGCGAAGATCGGACTGAAGGCCATGTTCGTCGGGGCCATCGCCACTTTCACGACCGCGACCATCGCGGGACTTTTGATCTAACGAGGACACTTTCCATGAACGAACAACTCATACCGGCCTACATCCGATCGGCCGTCATCAACCAGCGGATCTACCCGTCGGGCAGCCCCATCGTCGAGCGCGGCATCGCGCAGATCTTCCAGTCCATCGACGAGTTCCTGAAACAGGAGGACCGCCTCACCGTCACGGAGAATCAGGGCAAGGTCCTGATCAAAGGGAAGGACGTCCCCGACGCGGCCGCCCTCGGCCCCATTATGCAGGAACACGCCATCCAGAGCGTCACCTTCCAGAGGGGCCTCACGCTCCCGGAGGTGAAACAGATGGTCGTCCTCCTCAGTCTCAAAAAACTCCCCGACGAGAACGCGGCCGAATGGCTTCAGAAACAGCAGGTCACGCACATCTCCATCGACAAGTCGAAACTGGTGGAACTCTTCGAGGGCGAGATCGTGCTGAAACGGGTGGACCAGCTCTTTTCCGGCGCCCACGATTTCATCGGGGTGGTCTCCGCGCTCCGGGAATCCTACGACATGATGGACAAGGCCCCCGGCGACCGGGAGAAGAACGAGATCCAGGAGCACGTCGCCCGCCGCATGGCGTCCATGGAACCGTCCCTCCTCCGTGACATCATGGAGAACGAGCTCCCCAAACGCGTCGAGGAATCCGGTCTCAAACAGATGACGCTCAACGCCATCACCCAGGACAAGATGAAGGACATCTTCAGCGAGATCGGGAACTGGTATAAACAGGTGCGCGAGGAGACCCAATCCGAATTCGAGGTCGTCGAACATCTCAACAAGCTCAAGGACTTCCTGAAAAAGCTCCTCACCGCGCCCGCCAGCAAGGAAGTGCCGTTCGTCCTCTATCAGGAGTTGATGGAACAGGGGATCCTGTCGGAGATCCCTCCCGAGATCAGGAAGGAATCCGACGACAATTCGTTGATCCTTCAGGTGGATAAACTGGTGGAGGGACCGGCGTCGGGATTGTTGGAGATGCCCACGCGCGAACAGTTGCCCGCCATGGTCCGCAAACTCTGCGACCTGGGCCTCGAGGAACTCTCCCGGAAACTGGTGCAGAAACTGCTGGAGAACCTGAAACAGTCTTCTCCCGTCATCCGCCAGATGTCGTTGAGACTGGTCGTCACGTTCTATGACATCTGCAAGACCAACCGGAAGGAAGCGCTCCTCACGACGTTGGCCAAAGCGGTGGAACCCCTGCTCGACACGGAACGCAGCGAGGAGGTCTACAAGGAAATCTCGGTCTTCATCGACGGACTGGTCCGGTATCACCTGATCGAAGGCCGTTACGTCGAGGCGGGACGCCTGTTGGCGATTCTGCGCCGGCATACCTCCGAATATTCCCAGTTCATCGTCTCCCGGCAGGAGATCTCCCTCGACACCATCAAGAAGATCGCCTCCGGCACGTTGGACGTGCTCTCGGAAGACATGCTCAAAGGCGCCGAGGATAAACAGGAGGGGGCCCGGTATGTCCTTTCCCAGATGGGCGAGGCCGCCATCCCGTTCTTCATCCGGATCATCCGCCGTTCCCCGGAACTCCGACAGAGGAAGATGGCGGCCGGGATGCTGAAGAGTTACGGCGACGCCGGACGGAAGGCGATCCTGGACGAACTGACCGTCGGCAATTCGTCGGAAGCCCTGCTCAACGTCTTCAGCGTCGTCGACGATTTCCTCGGCCCGGCCACGGTCTCCGCCTTGGAGATCTTCATCCATCATCCCGACGCGGCGTCGCGGAAATGGGTCATCCAGCTCCTCGGCAAGGTCAAGGACGTCTCGTCCGTGAAACTGCTGATCAAGTTCCTCATCGACCCCGATGAGGCGGTCCTTCTCAGCGCTATCCGCGAGTTGGGAGCCTTGAAATCCGTCGAAGCGGTGGATCCCCTGTTGGACGTGCTCAAGAACCCGTCGGTCCGTGTGCAGGAAGAGGCTTGCCTGGCCCTGGGCCAGATCGCCGATCCCCGTTCCGTGCCGGCCCTCGACGAGATGGTGGGCGGCCGGTCGGGAGGACTCTTCCGCCGGAAGACGACCGTGGATGAGACGGTCCGCGTGAAAGCGGTCTGGGCGCTGTCCCGCATCAATACGGCCGAATCCATCCAGGCGCTTCAGAACGTGGCCGGGGATTCCAACCTCCAGATCCAGGCCATCGTGAAAACCGTCTTGAAAGGTTGACCGCCGGCCCGTGTCCTCCCCGTTCCTCACGATCGCCAAACGTTTCTGCGTCGGATTCGCGCTCTCCCTGTCGCTCGCCGTTCCGTCGGTCTTTGCCGAAGAGGGTCCTCCGTCGTCGTCTCCCCGCAACAACATCTCCGAGGGTTTCGTGGCCCTCTACAACCTGGACTACGTCACCGCCCGTCGGAATTTCCAGGTCCTCGTGGATTCGCCGTCCACCGAACTCCTCGGTTACACGGGGTTGGTGGTCACCAGCTGGTGGGAACTCACCAACGAATACGACGAGAACGACCCGGCGGCCGAAAAAGAATTCCTTAAATTGGTCGAGAGGAGCGTCGTCCTCTGCAAGAAGCGGATGGCGGAAGACGACCCGCACGGTCTCACCCATCTGTGTTACGGCGCCCTCCTCGGCATCAAAAGCCGCTGGGAGATCGTCCAAGGGCAATGGCTCAAGGCCTACCTCGACGGAAAACAGGCCTACAAACTCCAGTATAAGGCGGTGCAGATCAATCCTCAGCTCTACGACGCCTATCTGGGCGTGGGGATCTTCCATTACTACACCGACACTCTCCCGAAACTCCTCAAGATATTGACCTGGCTGGTCATCCGGGGCGACCGCGAGTTGGGCATCCAGGAGATCAAGTCCGCCATGACCCAGGGACAATTCTCCAGCCAGGCCGCGAAATGTTTCCTCATCGACATCTACAGCAACATCGAGAAGAACTATCCGGAAGCTGATCGCGTCTGCGTCGACCTCCGCGTGGAACTGCCCGAAAGTTCCTTCGCCCATCTGGTGCACCTCATGGCCATTCAGAACCTGAAGGACTGGCCCCGATTGGAGAAAGAATCCAACGAATACCTGGCGCGGATCGAACGGGGTTTGCCGTCTTATCGCCCGGCTTACAAGAACCGAGGGCTCTTCGCCCTGGCCAACAGTTATATGGGGATGAAACGCTATGACGACGCCATCGCCCTCTACTCGAAGATCATCAATGAGCTCGACAACGGCGACCGGTGGGTCACCTGGACCATCCTCCAGAGGGGGAAATGCCACGACCTGAAGGGGGACCGCGCCGCCGCCCGGGCCGACTACCAGCGTGTCCTCAAACGGCGCAACGTCTGGTTGTTCCACGACCACGCCAAAAAAGTTTTGAAGAATCCTTTCGTCTCCACGCCCGACCAGCCCATCTGATCCGTCTCCCCATGTCCCCCGAGTCCACTCCGTTGCCGCCGGTGCTCTTGGATGTCCCTTTGGGCGAGTGGCCCTCGATGATCGGGGTGTCCGGCGCGGAGATCTACCGCGTGCGCCAGTTACAGGACTGGTTCTTCCAGCGCCGCATCAAATCGTTCGATGAGATCACGGTCTGGCCCGCCGCTCTGCGCCGGGCCTGTGCGGAGAAACTCACCCTTCGCTCGTTGGTCCCCGACGGGCAGGTCGCTTCCGCCGAGGATGGCACTGTCCGTTTCACCTACAAGACCCGCGACGGGCTCCTGTTCCCGTCGGTGTTCCTGCATCCGCCCCAGGGCGGCGACCCCGTCGACCCCGATGAAGACGAAGTCCCGGGGGGGCGCAGTTCCTTGTGTCTGTCCACCCAGGTCGGTTGCGCCTGGGGATGTTCCTTCTGCGCGTCGGGGCGTGTTCCCTTCAAGAGGGACCTCACCCAGACGGAGATCGTGGAGCAGATCTTCTGGGCGGAAGAACTGACCGGCCGCCGTCTCCAGTCCATCCTGTTCATGGGAATGGGAGAACCGTTGGCCAATTACGAGAACGTCGTGCGGGCGTTGCAGTGGATCCGCGGCAGCGAAGGGCTCCACTATGGGCTTCGGCATGTGACGGTGTCCACCACCGGGTTGGTCCCGCAGATCCAGCAACTTTCCAAGGGCGCGCCCGCGGTGAACCTGGCCATCAGTCTGCATGCGGCCGACGACGAGACCCGAAAGAAGATCATGCCGCGGTCGGCCCGATGGACCATTAAGGAAGTTCTCAAGGCCGCCTGGGATTACCAGGTCAAGACGCGCGGGTCGCGTCTCACGTTCGAATACGTGATGCTGGACGGAATCAACGATTCCCAGCGCAACGCCCAGCGCCTCTCGAATTTTCTCCGGCACCGCAAATGCTGGGTGAACCTCATCGTCTATAATCCGGTGCCCGGCCTCCCGTTCCAACCGTCGACGGAAGAAAAGGTCAAGAAGTTCTCCGACATCCTGTCCGAACGAGGCATCTGGACCCGCGTGCGGCGGCCTTTGGGCAAAGACATCGGCGCTGGCTGCGGCCAACTCTCCGTTTAACGAAACGATCCAGATCCGTCCCTTCTCTTTAATCTGTCATTTCCGAATGCTTTTATCGTCCCGATTACGCTAAAGATAGGGATCGTCCCTTGACGGGACAGGAATCTAGTCCGAGCATAGAGGGCAGGATTTAAGAAGACGACGGTCTGTGTGAAATGCGGACGGATATTTGTAGGGCTGGATCCCCTATAGAGACATTAGGGGATGACAGCGTTAAGTGAGGAAAGTTTTTAATCCGTCATCCCCGAACGTTTTTATCGTCCCGATTACGCTAAAGATAGGGATCGTCCCTTGACGGGACAGGAATCTAGTCCGAGCATAGAGGGAAGAGATTTTAGAGAACGGTTATAATAATGGCTTATTTTGTCTATATCCTTACCGATCAAAAGAATGGGTCTTTGTATGTGGGTGTCACAGGGGACCTTCAACGGCGTGTTTATTCTCATAAAGAAAAATATGTCGATGGTTTTACGAAGAAATATGATGTAAACCGGCTTGTCTATTTTGAAATGACCGATAATGTTCTGAGTGCTATCCAACGAGAAAAACAGATAAAAAAATGGAATCGTGATTGGAAAATAGCGCTGATAGAAAAGACGAATCCGGAATGGAAAGATTTATATGAGACACTGTAGTAATTTAATCTGTCATTTCCGAATGCTTCTATCGGAAATCTAGTCCGAGCATAGAGGGCAGAATTTAGGAAGACGACGGTCCGTGTGAAACCCGGACGGATATTTGTAGGGCTGGATCCCCTATGGAGACATTAGGGGATGACAGCGTTAAGTGAAGAAAGTTTTTAATCTGTCATCCCCGAACGTTTTTATCGGGGATCTAGTCCGAGCATAGAGGGAAGAATTTAAGAAGACGACGGTCTGTGTGAAACGCGGACGGATATTTGTAGGGCTGGATCCCCTATGGAGACATTAGGGGATGACAGCGTTAAGTGAAGAAAGTTTTTAATCTGTCATTTCCGAATGTTTTTAGCGTCCCGATTACGCTAAAGATAGGGATCGTCCCTTGACGGGACAGGAATCTAGTCCGAGCATAGAGGGCGATTTGATAAGACGACGGTCCGTGTGAAACGCGGACGTATTTCTCCCCTGAAGCGCAACAAAGCCGGAGAACGCCCGTTTGGGTAAATTGACTGTCTTTGGTATAATGACGGAACCTCATGGAAAACAACGAGAACAAGAATCTGAACGATCATCTGGTGGCCGGCGCGCGCAAGGTCGTCACGTCCCGCGTGTTCCGCACGTTCATCCATCTGACGGAAGTGTTCATGAAGGGGCTCATCCACTGGCTCAAGAAGTTCCCCGGCCTGTCGGTGTTCCTCCTCATCTTCTTCACCATCACGCTCGCCTATTGGGCCATGGAACCGCTCATCCACCAGAAGGGCCTCCTCGTGGTGCCCGACCTCGTCGGAAAGAGCGTCGACCAGGCGTTGGACCTCCTGGCCCCCATGGACCTCTCTCTGGCCAAGGCCTCGGTGGAATTCAACGAATCGTTCCCGGCGGGCGCCGTTCTCCGGCAGGTCCCTCCGTCCGGCATGTCCGTGCGCGAGGGGAAAGTGATCCGCGTCACCATCTCCAGCGGCGGCCAGGTCGTCTTTGTTCCCGACATGAAGAACAAACCTCTCACCGAGGCCCAGAACATCCTCAAACACCAGGGACTGGTGCTCGGCACCATCTCCGAGGCCTATTCTCAGTTGCACGAAGTCAATTTCGTCATGGAACAGACCCCGGAAGCCAACGCCGTCGTCAAGCGCGGACACATGGTGGACCTGCGCGTCTCCAAAGGCGCGCCGCCGGAAGGGACCCTGCTCATCCCCAATTTCGCCAACCAGGCGCTCCGTCAGGCCACCGAATGGGCCGATTCCCACAACATCAAGAAGGAGATCAAGGAAGAGCTCAACAACGACATGTTGCCCGACATGATCATCCGTCAGGAACCGCTGCCCGACACGCTCGTGACCGAAGAGACGGTCCTCCGGTTCGTGGTGAGCCGGTCCACCTACACCTCCAAAGGGGAATCCAAAGTGATCCGCTATCAGGTGCCCGAAGGGTCTGGCCGGGTGCAGGTGCGCATCTCCGTGCGCGACATGGGGGGGGAACGGGACGTTTTCCAAGGATATCAGGAGGCGGGTTCCGTCGTGGACGTGCCGATCCGGGTGCGGGGCGCTTCGCGTTCGCGCATCTTCGTCAACAGCGTGCTCATCGAAGAGAGGCCCATCGAGGAGTAACATGGCCTGTCTCCGTCCGTCGGCAAAACCGATCCGCATCGCTCCGTCGATCCTGTCGGCCGATTTCTCCCGGTTGGGCGAATCGGTCAAGGTGGTGGAACGCGCCGGCGCGGACTGGATCCATGTGGACGTGATGGACGGCCATTTCGTGCCCAACCTCACCGTGGGCCCCGCCGTCGTCAAATCACTCTCCCGCGTCACCTCCCTGAAACAGGACGTGCACCTCATGATCGAGGACCCTGTTCACTATATCCCGATATTCGCCGAGGCCGGCAGTTGGCTCATCACGTTCCATCTCGAAGCGGTCCGGTCGCCCGAAAAGGCCGTGCGGCTCATCCGGAAACACGGGTGTCTGGCCGGCATGTCGGTGCGTCCCAAGACGCCCATCCAAAAGCTCTTCCCATACCTGCCCCTGCTGGACCTGGTGCTCATCATGACGGTGGAACCGGGTTTCGGCGGACAATCGTTCATGGCCGACATGCTCCCCAAGATCTCCCTGCTGAGGGACCGCTTGACCCGGATCCGGAAACCCTGTTGGATCCAGGTGGATGGCGGCATCGGCGAGAAGACGGCCTCGCGCGTGGTGCAAGCGGGCGCCAACGTGTTGGTGGCGGGCACGGCCATCTTCGCCCAGAAGGATCCGGCGCGCGCGCTGAAGGCCCTTCGGGCGGAATGCCTGGGTTGATCCCCGTTTTATCGTCGGAAAATCCCCCCGATTGACAGACCCTTCCGGGTTTGGTAGACTCTTCGATAGGTAGTAATACTTTTGACATCAACGCCTTCTCGAATCCCAAAAAGAAGGCGTTTTTTATCTCAAAAACCATTTCTTCCACCTTGGTCAAAAGCTTTGAAAATCATACAGGAGGTCTTTATCCAATGAGTTCTAACATGAACGCACCACAAGGATCACAACCTTTCGGAGGATACATCGAGCGAGGCCCCGAGTTGCCGCAGAGTTACGGCGTCACCCGGCTGGTCATCCTTCCGCGCGACCCGCGCTGGATCCACTGTTACTGGGAGATCGCGTCCTACACCTGGCAGGAGATCGAACGGACCGTCGGGGGCGCGGCGCGCTCATCCGGCCGGCCGGTCATCCGGTTCTTCACCAGCGACGAGAGCAAATTTTTCGACGTGCCCGTCCACATCGACGCGCGCAACTGGTATATCCAGATGCCCGAAGGCGGTGGGTTCTGGGTGGCGGAGATCGGTCTGGTCCTTCCCGACGGGCGGTTCGTCCGTCTGGCGCGGTCCAACCAGATCAAGATGCCTTCCGGCCAGGTCTCCAACGTCCTGGACGAAAAATGGGGCATCGTGAAAGCCGAGTGGGAACG
>ENA-UOWG01003422-UOWG01003422.1-activated-sludge-metagenome-genome-assembly--contig:-NODE-3422-length-12121-cov-29.825460_pt1 | contig 12121 bp, 12 predicted proteins | sample MGYA00238147_ERZ761563 | MGnify/ENA primary metagenome ERZ761563 (study PRJEB28884, sample SAMN05720216) | anaerobic digester metagenome | isolation source: active sludge of municipal... | reverse complement strand
CGAACAGCAGGCCGATCTGGGTCAGCAGCATCCAGCCGCGCCGGCGGCCGAAACCAGGAATGCAGTAGCGGTCGAGCAGCGGCGACCAGAGAAACTTCCAGGTGTAGGGAAACTGGATCAGCGCAAAGAAGCCGATGGTCTTGAGATCGACCCCTTCGCTGCGCAGCCAGGCCGGCAGCAGGTTGAGCAGCAGGTAGAGCGGCAGGCCGGAGGAAAAACCGGTGAAGACGCAGATCAGCATCTTCCGCGTCAGCAGCGCCGCGAGCCAGGCCGGCATCAGCGGTTCAGGGTCAGGCGGTAGACGGCCAGGCTGCCGAGAAAATTGACTTCATGCTCGACCAGGTTGCCTTCCTCGTCCAGGACATTGCGCTCGCGGATGACCAGGCCCATCTGCTCGCACAACGCCTCGAAATCGAGCAGTGTGAAGAAGCGCACGTTCGGCGAGTCGTACCACTGGTAGGGAAGATCTTCCGAGACCGGCATGCGGCCGTCGAGTACCGAGCGCAGGTTCTTCCAGTAGGCGAAGTTGGGGAAGGAGACGACGGCTTCGCGGCCGACGCGCAGCATTTCGCGCAGGATGCCCTCGGTGTGGCGCACCGTCTGCAGCGTGCGCGACAGCACGACATGGTCGAAGGCCTGATCGGCGAATTCGTCGAGCGGGCGTTCGAGGTTGCCCTGAATGATGTTGATACCGTTGCGGATCGCGGCGAGGACGTTTTCATCGTCGATTTCGACGCCCCAGCCGTGCACGCCGCGGGTGTCGATCAGGTGCCGCAACAGCGTGCCGTCGCCGCAGCCGAGGTCGAGCACGCGGTCGCCCGGCGCGATCCAGTTGGTGATGAGGTCGAAGTCGGGGCGGCCCAAGGTATGTGTCATAGCTTGATGTTCCGCAGGTAGGCGTCGACTACGCCGTGATAGTGCGCGTCGTTCATCAGGAACGAGTCGTGGCCGAAATTCAGGCTGATTTCCGCATAGGACACATTGCGCCCGTTGGCGAGCAGGGCGGCGACGATCTCTTTCGAGCGGGCCGGCGTAAACCGCCAGTCGGTGGAAAAAGAGACGATCAGGAAATTGGCGTTGCTGCGCGCCATGGTGACGTTCAGGTCGCCGTTGTCCTCGCGCGCCGGATCGAAATAATCGAGCGCCTTGGTCATCAACAGGTAAGTATTAGCGTCGAAATAGCCGGCGAACTTGTCGCCCTGATAGCGCAGATAGGATTCCACCTCGAATTCGACGCCGAAACCGTAGGAAAAGGCATCATTGCGCAGTTCGCGGCCGAATTTCTCGCCCATCTGGTCGTCGGAGAGATAGGTGATATGGCCGAGCATGCGCGCCAGGCGCAGCCCGCGCACCGGCCGCGTGTTGTGCTCGTAGAAGTGGCCGCCATGGAAATCGGGGTCGGTCAGGATGGCCTGGCGGGCGACGTCGTTGAAGGCAATGTTCTGTGCCGAAAGCTTGGGCGCGGCAGCAATCACGATGGTATTGCGTACCCGCTCCGGGTAGGTGATGCTCCAGCGCAGCGCCTGCATGCCGCCGAGGCTGCCGCCCATCACCGCGGCCCAGCTGTCGATGCCGAGCAGGTCGGCGAGGCGGGCCTGGGCATGGACCCAGTCGATGACCGCGACCATCGGGAAATCGGCGCCCCAGAGCTTGCCGGTCGCCGGGTTCGGCGAGGAGGGTCCGGTCGACCCGTGGCAGCCGCCCGGATTGTTCACGCCGACGATGAAGAAGCGGTCGGTATCGAGCGGCCGGCCGGGGCCGACGATGTTGTCCCACCAGCCGATGTTGTCCGGCTGGTCGGCGTAATGTCCGGCGACGTGGTGGTGGCCGGAAAGCGCGTGGCAGACGAGGATGGCGTTCGACTTGGCGGCGTTGAGCGTGCCGTAGGTTTCATAGACCAGATCGTAGGCCGGCAGAACGCCGCCGCTGCGCAAATGCAGCGCCTGGTCGAAGTGGGCGCGCTGTGATTCGACGACGCCGACGGATTGTCCTGGCATGGTGTTCCTGAAAACAAAAAACCCGGTTGGCCAACAAACGCGAACCGGGCAGTTCCCGTTTTAGCAGTATTTGTGAAGCGCCCGCAAGCAGAGCTCAAATCGGCGCAGCTGGCGTGCCAGCATGTCTCGGACGATACCGAGGGGGATGTGAAAAGTCAATGCGGGATCAGCGCCGGGCCGGCTGGACCGGATAGGCGCCGATAACCTCGCGAAGTTGTGCGGAAATTTGATCGACTGGCGTCGCGAAGGCGAACTTCTTGATGAAAGCCCCGTCCGGCCCGAGCAAAATCATGCCTGCGGAGTGGTCGACCGCGTAATTCTCGGCACCCGGCTCGCGTACCTTGGCGTAGCGGATCTTGAAGTTGTCGGCGGCGCGGCGGACGAGGGCGGGGGAGCCGGTCAGCCCGAGAATTCGCGGATCGAAGAATTCGGTGTAGGTTTTGAGGACTTTCGCGCTGTCGCGCTCGGGGTCGACGGTGACGAATATCGGCTGCAGCCGGTCAGCCTGGTCGCCTAGTTGCTTGAGGATGGCGGCCATTTCGACCAGCGTGGTCGGGCAGATGTCGGGGCAGTAGGTATAGCCGAAGGCGATGAGCTGGAAGCGCCCGCGGAAATCCTCGCTGGTGACCGAGCGCCCGTTGGTGTCCTGCAGCAGGTAGCGCGGGTTGATAGTGCTGGTATCGCCGATCAGCAATTCGTGCGCCGACTGGGCAGCGGCCGGGCTGCAAACGATCAGCGCGGCAAGCAATGGGGCAAGGAGGCGGATCATTTGGCTACCGGGAAAGCGGCTTGCAGATTCTTTTCAGCTTCGCCGATTGCTTTGGAAAAGCTTGCGGTATCGGGGCAGACAGCCCCCTTGCCCTGTTCGAGATAGGCGGCGTTGGTCGCGTTCTCGAAGAGCTCGCCGTTGGCGCGGGTTTTCGGGGCGGAGGTTACCAGCGCGTTGCGGGCGCGGCTGGCGATGGCCGGTTGCTGGCAGGCGAGCGCCATGCCGTTGACCTTGCCGAGGGCCTCGATGGCGGCAGCACCTTGCTCGACGGCGAACGCCTGCGATACGGACACGCTCAACAGCGTGGCAGCGAGGGCGGGAAGGACAAATTTCATGGGGTGTCTCCGGTCGTCAGACCACGAATTATAGCGGGCGGACGAATAGCCGCTTTCTCCTGGATCAAATATGTCGGGCATCAGCGGCGGGTGGTTCATTTCTGTCTGTCGCCGGCGGGACGCCGGCTGCGGGCGATGTCGAGGTCGGCGCACAACTGTTCGGCGCCGTCGAGGATGCGCGGTGTGTGACGCTGCAGGATGTCCGGGTTGATGTGGAACAGGTTGCCGCGCTTGACCGCCGTCATCCGCGCCCATTTGTTCCAGTCGTTCAGCCATTCCGGGCGCGCGTCGCCCATGCCGGTGGCGACGATGGCCTCCGGGTTTGCTTCGAGCACCGCCTCGACGCTGACGGTCGGCGACATCTGGCTCAGGTGGCCGAAGACATTCTCGCCGCCGCACAGGCGGATGGCATCGCTGATGATCTGCGGGCCGCCGACCGTCATCAACGGCGCCGTCCAGATCTGGTAGAAAACGCGGACGGGCGGCTTCTGCGCATTCCCGCGCCGGAGGTTTTCGAGGCGCTGGCGGAACTGTCTTGCGGCGACGCCGGCGGCGGCCTCGCTGCCGGCCAGCTGGCCGAAGCGTTCGAGCTGGGCGGCGATATCTTCCATGCGGTTGGGCTGCGACGCATAAACGGTCAGCCCGAGCGCCTTCAGTTTTTCCACCTGCCCGGCCGGATTGCCGGTTTCCCAGGCGATCACCAGGTCGGGCTTCAACGCGCTGATCGCTTCAAGGTCGAGGCGTTCGTAGCTGCCGACGCGCGGAACCTTTTTTGCAGCGGGCGGATAGTCGCTGAATTCGACGGTGCCGACCAGCCGCTCGCCGGCCCCCGCTGCGTAGAGGATTTCGGTGGCGTGCGGGGCAAGGGTGACGATGCGCCTGGCCGGCGCCTTGAGGCGGATTTCCCGGCCACTGTCGTCCGTGACGAGCAGGTCGGCGCGGGCGGCGGGCAGCACGGCCAGTGTGGCGACCAAGAAGGCAACTGCCGGCCCGGCGGTCGACGCCGAAAATTGGCTGAATTTCATCGGACTCTCCAGTCGTCTACGGCGCCGGCAAGTCGCTGCCAGTCGCCTTCGCCGCCCGGCAGGCCACAGCGCAGCAAATCGGATTGTTCGAAGCGCCGGGTCAGGATGCCATGGCTGAGGAGATGCTCGTGCAGTTGCGGCGCCTGCGGCGTGGTCAGCGTGGCGTAGAGCGGCGTTCCGGTCACGTCGCCGCAAGCGGCGAGCAGGTCGCCCAGGCGCTGGCCGGCAGCGGCCAGTCGATCGCGGGAATTTGCCTGCCAAACGGCGTCCGCCAGCGCCAGGCGGGCGACTGCGTGTCCTGGGCCGGCCAGCGGCCAGGGGTCGAGCAGTGCGGCCAGACGGGCGAGGAAATCGGGGGCGGCGAGCACGAAAGCGGCCGGCATTCCGGCCAGCCCGAAAAAGGCGTCGAGCGAACGGAGGACGATCAGGTTGGGCGCTTCATCGCTCCCGGCCAGCGTGGCGACACTCAGCTCCGGTAGCGGATCGGCCAGCGATTCCTCGACAATCAGCCAACCGCCCCGCTTTTTGAGCTGCTTTGCGGCGTCGACCGCAGCAGCCCGGACTTGCTGGCCGGCGGTGACCGGGTTCGGATTGGCGAACAGCACGAACGGCGTGGCTGCCGCGATGGCGCGGGTCAGCGTCGCGCTGTGCAGGGTGCGCAGGCGATGCCCGGCGCTTTGCCAGGCCTTCGCGTGCTGGTCTTCGAGCGGTCCGATGGCGGCGACCATGGCCGCTGGAAAGAGGTGGGGTAGCATGCGGATGGCGCCCTGCACGCCGGCCACCGGCAGCAGGTTGCGGTTGCCGTAGTAGCTGGCCGCCACCGCTTCCAGGTCGTCGTTGTTTGCTGGCAGGCGCTGCCAGACTTCGGACGGCAGCGGCGGAGCGGGCCAGCCCTGCGGGTTGTTGCAGGTCGCCAGATCAAGGAACGGTTCGCTCGCGGAAGACCGGCTCACGACGATGTGCCCGGGGCCTTGAGCGTCAGCGGCAATCCGGCGGCGACCAGCGTTACCTGTTCGCAAATTGCTGCCACCCGCTGATTCAATCGCCCCTGTTCGTCGGCAAACAGGCGCGATAGCGGGTGCATGGGCACGATCCCCCAGCCGACTTCGTTGGAGACCAGGATCAACGAGCCTGGCAGTTGCGGCAAGGTGTCGATCAGGCCGCCGGTTTCGCCTTCAAAAAGCGGGCAATCGAAGGCCTGGCCGGCTTCCGCCAAGGCCGCGCCGGTACCGTGGAACAGCAGGTTTGAGAGCCACAGCGTCAGGCAATCGACGACGATGCAGGTATCCGTCGCCGCCAGTTCGTGCAGCCTCGCCGCCAGATGTAGTGGCTCCTCGACCGTATGCCAGTCGGCGGGGCGGCGCTTGCGGTGGTGGGCGATACGGCGGCTCATTTCGCCGTCACGCGCCTCGGCAGTGGCCAAGTAGATGACTTTCCGGCCGCTCGCCGCGGCCCGCCGTTCGGCCAGCAGGCTCTTGCCCGAACGCGCGCCGCCGAGGATCAGTTCTTTCATGGCGGGAAGCTTAGGTGATTGCACGCCTTCACCGCAAGCCGGATAATCCGCCGCAATTCGATAAACGGAACACGGTGCAATTCCGTGGCGGGCCCGCCGCTGTAACCGGGAACGGATGTCGCGAAGGCCACTGGCGGAAGCCGGGAAGGCGTGACGATCCGGCTGATCCGGGAGCCAGAAGACGTATCGAACTGTCGGGCTGGAAACCTGTGGACAGGGTTTCGCCGTGGCGTCCTCGCGAACGCTGCGGCGAGGCCCTTTGCTTTTTGAACAGGAAGAATCGGATGCATTCGCAATTCAATATCGTCAGGCCGGATCAGGGTCTGGCCGCTGCACTGCAGCACAAGATCGACCGCAAGACCAAGCCGCTAGGCGCGCTCGGCCAGCTTGAGGTCGTCGCCAAACAGATCGGCCTGATTCAGCAAAGCCTGAACCCGCAATTGACGCAGCCGCAAATGCTGGTCTTCGCCGGCGACCACGGCGCTGCTCGGGCCGGAGTCTCCGCCTACCCGCAGGATGTGACTTGGCAGATGGTCGAGAATTTCCTCGCCGGCGGCGCGGCGATCAATGTTTTCGCCCGCCGGAGCGGCATCGACCTGGCGGTCGTCGACGCCGGCGTGGCGCATGATTTCGGGCCGCGCGCCGGGCTGATCGACGCCAAGGTGGCGCCAGGTACGGCCAGTTACATCGAACAGCCGGCGATGACGCCTGAACAATGCGCCAAGGCCATCGCGCACGGCGCCGATCTCGTGACCAAGCTGGCGGCCAGCGGCTGCAACGTCGTCGGCTTCGGTGAAATGGGCATCGGCAACACCGCCTCGGCGTCGCTGATTACGCACTGTCTGACCGGCGTCGCGCTGGCGGATTGCGTCGGGCGCGGTACCGGGCTGGACGATGCCGGACTGGCGCGCAAGCAGGCGTTCCTCGAACAGGCGCTGCAGCGCTATCGCAAAGCCGGCGGCAATGACGAGCCGCTGAACGTGCTGGCCGAATTCGGCGGCCTTGAAATCGCCATGATGGTCGGCGCCATGCTGAGCGCGGCTGAAGCAAAAATGACCTTGCTGGTCGACGGCTTTATCGTCGGTGCGGCGGCGTTGACTGCAGCGCGCCTCGCCCCGGCGCTGCTCGACTACAGTGTCTTCTGCCACTGCTCGGCCGAACCCGGCCACGCGGCGCAATTGCAGGCGCTCGGCGTCGAGCCGCTGCTCGATCTCGGCCTGCGCCTGGGCGAAGGCACCGGGGCGGCGCTGGCTTACCCGCTCGTGGCGGCGGCGCTGGGTTTCCTCAACGAAATGGCCAGCTTCGAGTCGGCCGGGGTTTCGGAAAGAGCCTGATGCTCCGCCGCGAGTTCGAGTATTTCTTCGGTGCCATCCGCTTCTTCACCCGCCTGCCGGTGCCGGCCTGGGTCGGGCACTCGGCCGAGACGCTGAATCGCTCGGCGCGCTATTTTCCGGCCGTCGGACTGGTGATCGGCGGGATCGGGGCGCTGGTCTTCCTGGGGGCGTCGCTGTTCTGGCCGCAGGCGGTGGCGGTACTGCTGTCGATGGCGGCGACCATCTACGCCACCGGCGCCTTCCACGAGGACGGTCTGGCGGACATGGTCGATGGCCTGGGTGGCGGCTGGGATAAATTGCGCATCCTCGAAATCATGAAGGACTCGCGGGTCGGCAGCTACGGCGTGGTGGCGCTGGTGCTGGCGCTGCTCGGTAAATTCGTCCTTCTCGTCGCGCTCGATGCGACGCTGGTTCCGTTTGCGTTGCTGGCCGGCCACGCGGTATCGCGCTTCTGCTCGACGGCCCTGCTGGCGACGATGGATTACGTACGGGAAGATTTGCTGGCGAAGGCGAAGCCGCTGGCGACCCGGTTGACGACTAGGGAAATGCTGATCGCCGCGTTTTTTGTTCTGCTGGCGCTGGCCTTGCTGCCGCTCGAAAAAGCCATCGCCGGTTGCCTGCTGGCGGCAATCGCGACCTTCTGGCTGGCCGCCCGGTTCAAGCGCTGGCTGGGCGGCTACACCGGCGATTGCCTGGGGGCGACGCAGCAGGTTAGCGAGATTGCCTTCTACCTCGGGCTGCTGGCGAGTCTTGCGCAATGATCCTGCATCTGATCCGCCACCCCCGGCCGCTCATCGCGGCGGGCATCTGTTACGGTCGACTCGATATTCCGGTCGAAAACGCCGCCGCCGAAGCAGCGCGTTTGCGGCGCGAATTGCCGCCGGAGTTGCCGGTGTGGAGCAGCCCGTTGTTGCGTTGCCGGGCATTGGCGGCGGAACTGCATCCGCTGCCGCGGATCGACGACCGCCTGACCGAAATGGATTTCGGCGCCTGGGAAGGTCGACCGTGGGACGCCATTCCGCGCGCCGAGCTCGACGCTTGGGCGGCCGATGTCGGCGGCTATGCCCCGCCGGGCGGGGAATCGCCGGCCGATCTGCAACGGCGGGCGCTCGACTGGGTCGCCGGACTGGATGTGCCGGAAGCGATCGTCGTCACCCACGCCGGGGTCATCCGCGTCTTGCTCGCCCATTGGCGGAGCCTGCCGCCCGCTGAATGGCCGCAACTGGTTTTCGGGTATGGATCGCTGACGACCGTCGAGGTCGGCGGCTAGCAACATAGAGTTGACGGCTCGCACCAATACCATAAAGACAAATGCTGGCACTAGAATGCCGGACATGAAAATCGCCATCATCCGCCAGCGCTACAACCCTTACGGCGGAGCCGAGCGTTTTGTCGAACGGGCGCTGGGTGCGCTGGCCAACGAGGGCGCCGAGGTCACGCTGATCACGCGCGACTGGAACGGTGCGCCGCGCGAAGGGTTTCGCCAGATTACCTGCGACCCCGGGTATTCGCGGCTTCTCGGCGGGCGGACAGCGCGGGACCGCAGCTTCGCCGCCTGCGCGCAGGCCGAAATGGCGCGCGGCGGTTTCGATATCACGCAGAGCCATGAGCGCATTCCGGGGTGCATGATCTTTCGCGCCGGCGACGGGGTGCATGTGGCCTGGCTGGCGCATCGGGCGCGCGTACTGGGTCCGCTGCAGCGCCTGTCCCAAGGTATTTCGGCCTATCACCGCTATGTGCTGTCGGCCGAGAAGGCGATGTTCGAACACCCGGCGTTGCGCGCCGTCATTTGCAATTCACCCATGGTTGCAGCGGAAGTAAGCAATTACTACGGGCTTCCCGCCGGCAAGCTGCCGGTGATCTACAACGGGGTCGATACCGCCCTCTTTCACCCGTCTCTGGTTGGCGAGTTTCGCGCGGCGACAAGGGCGCAGGCGGCTATTCCGCAGGGTGCGCCGTTGCTGCTTTTCGTCGGCAGCGGCTTCGAGCGCAAGGGTGTACCGCAACTGCTGCGCGCCTTTGCCGCGGCGCGAACGGCTGAGGCGCACCTGGTCATCGTCGGCGCCGATCGCAAGCTGCAGGCGATGCAGGCCTTGGCGGCAAGGCTGAGACTGGCCGGGCGTGTTCATTTTACCGGTCCCTTGAAGGATGTGCGGCCCTGGTATGGCGCCGCCGACGGCTTCGTGCTGCCGACGCTGTACGATCCCTGCCCGAATGCGGCGCTGGAAGCACTGGCCTGTGGCTTGCCAATTCTGACCAGTACGACATGCGGTGCACAGGCCTGGGTGAAAGCGGGCGACAATGGCTGGGTGGTCGATGCGCTGGATCGGGATGCCCTGGCGACCCGTCTCGACGACCTTTGCGCGCTTGCCGGAAACCTCGCCGCGCGCCAGGCGGCGCGCGCCGCCGCCGAACCGCTGACGCTGGCAGCAATGGCAGATCGCCTGCTGGCGCTCTACCGCTCGCTCGGCGGGGCGTCGGGCGGGCGGGTATAATTCTGCCCATTCATTTTCCTTTCAGGAAGTTGCATGTCAGGTGACATGACCAGCAGTCGTGCCTTGTATTCCCGGCTTTTGAGCTATGTGCGGCCACACTGGCGAGTTTTTCTGGCGGCAATGGTCTGCATGGGTCTGGCGTCCCTGTCCGAACCGGTTTTCCCGGCGATGATGAAGTACATGCTCGATGACGGATTCGCCCAGTCCCAAGGCAGCTGGGCATGGCTGATTTATCCGCTAATCATTCTCGCCATCTTCTTTGCCCGTGCGATATTCGGATTCCTCGGCGAATATGCGATGAGCTGGGTTGCGAACAACGTCATTACCGAGTTGCGCCAGGCGATGTTCGCCCGCATCGTCGATCTGCCGATGCGCTATTTCAGCGACAACCTTTCAGGCCACCTGATGTCGCGCGTCATGTATGACGTGACGAACGTGACTGGGGCAGCAACGACCGCGTTGACCTCGCTGATCAAGGATTCGCTCTCCATCGTCGCCCTTATGGGATGGCTGTTCTACCTGAACTGGAAGCTGACGCTGATCACGCTTGTGATGGTGCCGCCGATAGCCGTTGCCGTCCGTTATTTCAGCAAACGGCTGCGCAAGGTCGCCCGCGGTTTGCAACAGGCGATGGGCAAGATTACCCAGGTTCTCCAGGAGACGATCGAAGGCTACAAGGTAGTCAAGATTTTTGGCGGCCAGGCTTACGAAATCGAGCGTTTTCGCCACGCTGTCCGCGAACAGCGCGGATTCGCGATGCGCGCAACCCTGGCTTCGGCGGGTCAAAGCCCGATCGTTCATTTCTTCGCGGCCATTGCCTTCGCCATCATCATCGGCGTGGCACTCAAGCAGGCGGCGGACGACCAGACGACCGTCGGCAATTTTGTGTCCTTCATCACCGCGATGTTGATGCTGTTGCCGGCGTTGCGTCGGATTACCGACGTCAATGCCCCGATCCAGCGCGGCCTGGCGGCTGCCGAAAGCGTCTTTGCGCTGATCGACGAAACTACGGAAGTTGATGCGGGAACCGTCAACCTTGGGCGCGCCCAGGGACATATCGACTTCGATCATATCACTTTCACCTACCCCGGCGCCGAGCGCCCAGCCCTGAATGATCTATCGCTAACGGTGCAGCCGGGTGAGTGCGTGGCCTTGGTCGGGGCGTCGGGTAGCGGCAAGACCACGGTCGCCAACCTGTTGCCCCGCTTCTTTGCTATTGATGCCGGCGAGATTCGCATCGATGGACACCGGCTGTCCGAAATCCGTTTGAGCAGTCTGCGCGAGAATATTGCGCTGGTCAGTCAGGATGTGGTCCTGTTCAATGACACCATCGCCGCGAACATTGCGTATGGCGCCAAACGTCAGGCGTCGCCCGAGGCGATCCGCGTAGCTGCACGCGCGGCGCATGCGCTGGAATTCGTCGATTCGCTTCCGGATGGCTTTGACACGATGATCGGTGAAAATGGCGTCAAGCTCTCGGGCGGGCAGCGTCAACGTCTGGCCATCGCCAGGGCAATCCTCAAGGACGCACCGATCCTGATCCTCGATGAAGCGACTTCCGCCCTCGATACCGAATCGGAACGCCACGTTCAGGCGGCCCTCGACGAACTGATGCGCGGGCGGACAACGCTGATCATAGCCCACCGCCTGTCCACCATCGAGAAAGCCGATCGCATTGTCGTGCTGAACGAAGGCCGGGTGAGCGAAGCAGGCAAGCATGCCGAGTTGCTGGCCAGGAACGGCGCCTACGCCCGCCTGCACAGTCTTCAGGTTCAGGCGGAGTCTGTGGCCGACGCGAAATGAGAATCCTGCACACTGAAGCGTCTTGTGGCTGGGGCGGTCAGGAGATTCGTATTCTGTCCGAGGCCCAGGGCCTGATTGATCGCGGGCACGATGTCCGGCTTGTCTGTCCCTCTGAAGCCCGTATCTTTCAGGAGGCTCCACGTTTTGGGGTGCTGGTCGAGGCGCTTCCCATTGGCCAAAAACGCTTGCGTGGTGTGTTGGCATTGCGAGCTTACCTGAAGCGGCATGCCTTCGACGTCATCAATACACATAGCTCGACCGATACCTGGCTGGCTGCCGTGGCTTGTCGCCTGGTCACCGGGGCGCCGCCCATCGTTCGTACCCGTCACATTTCGGCACCCTTGTCGGACAATGCGGCGACCCGCTGGCTTTATGCCAGCGCCACCAGTCATATCGCGACGACCGGCGAAGCGTTGCGCGAGCAGTTGCTGACCACCTTGTCCGTCGCGCCCGAGCGTATCGTTTCCGTGCCGACCGGTGTCGATGCCGCACGCTATCACCCTGTCGATGTCGCCGGGAGGATTGCGCGGCGCCGCCAACTTGGATTGCCGGTCGATGCGCCGCTGGTCGGCATCGTGGCGACCTTGCGTAGTTGGAAGGGGCACCGTTTTCTGATCGAGGCGTTTATTGGAAAGGTGCCGCCGGCGGCGCATCTTGTGATCGTTGGCGACGGTCCGCAACTCGATAATTTGAAAGCCCAGGTGGCCCAGTCCGGTTTGCAGGAGCGCGTTCATCTGGTCGGCAACCATCCCGACGTCGTGCCCTGGTTGCAGGCACTGGATCTATTCGTATTGCCTTCCTATGCCAATGAAGGGGTGCCGCAGGCGTTGATGCAGGCCATGGCCTGCGG